>Ga0180009_10000159_pt1 | contig 103702 bp, 94 predicted proteins | sample OS_PC_MetaG_FD_123537 | JGI IMG/M metagenome (GOLD analysis project Ga0180009, IMG submission 123537) | Groundwater microbial communities from the Aspo Hard Rock Laboratory (HRL) deep subsurface site, Sweden - OS_PC_MetaG | ecosystem: Environmental > Aquatic > Deep subsurface > Groundwater... | reverse complement strand
TGTGCGTGTCTCCGTAACTGTGCGACAACTTGTGACTTGCGCTTACCTGTCGCCTCCCGTTTTTCCCGTTGCGTTGTTAACCTACTAACTTGGGAAGGTTCGTTGTTTTCAATCAAGCTCCCCGAACGCAACGACAAACATGGCTGCTATCATGTGTTCTCATTCTCCCGCCGTTAACCGTAACCCTATTAATATCAACAGCATGTCAGCAGGATGTGGGGAGTGGTCGCTCGAATAGGGCAAGAAATGACATCAATTCCGGTTCCCTCAGCATCGTTTGTGCCGCCAAGACGTCTCGATTTGTGTGGTTTTTGGTCGTCCGGTCCCTTGTGTGAGGTGGCATCCTCGTCAACCCAATCTTCCTCTTCCCAGGTCATGCCGCAATCGAAGGGCCCGGAGTCCAGCGAGAACAGGTAAGCCTCCCCGGCTTCCTCGGGGACATACCGCTCCTGATCCACCAGCATGCGGGCCAGCAACGGCGACATCTCGGAATCGTCTGTCGGCGGGCCTGCGATAGTGTTCCAGGTGCCGCCGTCGGCAAGTTCGCGGACATTGTTCGGGTATTCCCTCCATAAGTCCTCCTAAGAACGAGACTCGACCAGACTGCCGAGAGAGTTTCCGGCAAGCTGGCCATGCAAGCACCTCTGGACACGGGAGAGCATATCGATGTCGAGGAAGTCCCGGGGCATTGAGCCGTCGCTTCCGTTCAGTATTACCATACGACCTCACAGGCCAGGTACTCGCTCAGCACAATCCGTACAAGAACGCCGCCTGTCTCAGCAACCGCATAACGATAACGATCAGGTTGAACCACGACCCAGCCCTCGGAAACTGGGAGACGGTCGGGGGACTTGCCGAACGCCCTGAGAAACGCCCGGCTGCCGATTTCCGGCCATAAATCGATCTTGTCGGCGGCAATCCGCTCGAACGACGACCTTTCCTGATTACTCAATACAGACAAGGGTGCAAAACCGACTGCGGTCGGTTCCTCCAGTTTCGGATACAGCTCATAAGCGGCGTGTCCTCTTGCGAGCTTCAAGACCACTTTTTGAATTCGATCGGCTTCGGGTTCCCACAGCAAGTTGTCCGCCACGTCTCTTTTTTGTGCCCTCTCTATTCGCTCCTGCAGTGCCGGATTGTCTTTCAGAATCCGCTTTACATTGGAGCGACGCTGATCAGACACGCCCGTGCCGCCGCAGATTACACAGTCCAAGAAGCACGCCGTATACTGCTCATCCAGAGAGAACGAAGCATTACATCTTTCGCAGGCACCAACGACCGGCAGTTCCGGCGGGTAGGGTTCATCCAGCAACACCTTCGACGGAACATGATCGCGCGTGGCAGGACGAGTGCCGCAGTAAGCGCACATTCCGGTGTGACGTTCATCAATGAATAAGTGCCGTGGGTCCATTGTTTTCCTCAGTTTTGCACAACCATGTACTTCATTCAGTCTTGTTGACCCAGAACCTCCATCATACTTGGCGAACACGTTCCAACAGGAATTGATGGTTAACCCCCTCTAACCATTCTATCCCCTCCTTCGGAGAGACAGCCGAGAAATGTTTCAGCGCGATTTCGTCTTGAAGTCCGGAACTAAATGGTACGCTCCCGTCAGGTAGAATCGCAAGATCGCTAGAATCGTAAACTCCGTGACAGTATGTGCAAAGGCAGATGCCATTGGCAGGATTCGCTCTCTGTGCTGCATCGGTTGCGAAGCTTCGTATGTGCCCCGCGTCAAAAACCGACCATAGCCTGGTTCCATAGACTAGACATGTGTAATGATGGCGCTCCAACACGGCGGTTCGAAACGCGTGCATGCGGTTACGCCGCCGCACCGCTTCGACTCCGAAAGCCCGGTCATAGCGGCGACGATTCCCATTTCCCAACATCTGGATACCTCCTGAAAGAAACATAACTCTATCCTTTGTCTGTGTCCACGAAATCGAGGGAATTTTACTTCTAGCCTTCCTGCAATGAACTTCGTTTTCATTCATCGGGTCCCCGGTGTGACGTGGCTTCCTCGTCAACCCAGTCTTCCTCTTCCCAGGTCATGCCGCGACGACCGGGCACTTTGCGGGTCGCCCCGGCCCGGTAGAGTGCGCAACTTTTCGGGCCATAACAGAACGTCTCGAATCGGTACTTCTTCTGCGATGGATTCCAGTGGTCAATGATCATCTCGACCGGCATCCGACAACCCCAAATGCAAGTCAAACACTTTGCGTCATAAGTGCGGGCATCCAAACGACGATGGCCGCGTTCCCGGTAGGTGGGCAAATCGGGCGGCACTCCGAGGAAGGGAGGACTACCAGGTTGCGTATCCTTACCGCCATTATCGATCTTGATTCTGCTCGTCTTGTAGTATCCGGCGGTCTCCAGTCGAGGATCATCCACGGTGACTGACTGGCCGCTGATTTCCATTCCAGCATGAAACTGATGCTTCTCGTGTGCGTCTTTACCGACGGCAATTAGGAATTCTCCTGTCTCATCCCCACATGTCCCGTTGATGCGGAGGACGTAGCCGTGGTAACTGTGGCTTCGTTCGTCGAAGGACCGCATAAGGCGAATGCGGGGCTGAACGGCTACGATACTGCCAGACCACACAGCCATCTCTCTGTTTGCTTTCCACTCTTCCGTTGGCCTCATCTCGATTCATCCAGCCTCGTTCTGCTACTCGACAACTATATATTCCGTCGGGCTAATTGCCTGCAACCACCCCAAAGTAGCCCTTCGAGACAAACAAACCTAACAATCTTATCACGCGGTGTAGTGTCTGGATTGAGCAGGCGGTTAGCGATCTGTTGAGAAAACTCTGGCGGGGGGCGGTGCGAAATCGCTCCAACCTCTCCTTACATCGAGACTGCATGTGTTAAGCCAAGTTCGAACTCATTGAATCTTCGCGAGCATCCTCGCCCTCCTTTCTGGCAACCCGTATGGTCAGGGACTAAAAGCCGCAGTCCATCTTCGTTACACTGGCAGCATGACTCGTTCTACTGTTCGGCTATCGGTCACTTCCTCACACCCAGAATCCCGTGCCGGACTGGTTCTTAGCATCATCTCTCTTCCGCCCGGCGGATCTTGGTTCCGCGGAGCAAAAAGAAAGAAGGGGACTTCGGTATGGAATTGTGGTATTATCTATTAGAAAATAGGTAGGAGCGAATGACTGACAATTTGTCATCACAGAGACGAAGCTGGAACATGAGCCGCATACGCTCTACTGACACAAAACCAGAAATTGTGCTTCGATCTGTGCTGCATCGCATGGGGTTTCGCTTTCGGCTCCATTGCCGGGGACTTTCGGGCCGACCCGATATTGTCCTTCCGAAATACAACACGGTCATCTTTGTCCATGGATGCTTCTGGCATCAGCATCCTGGGTGCATTGAGGCCGTACGGCCGAAGTCGAACAAGAAGTATTGGACAGCAAAGCTCGAGGGCAATGTGAAACGCGACATGAAGAACCGCCGTGCTCTCCGCAGAGAGGGATGGCGTGTGTTTCGATTCTGGGAGTGTCAGATCGAGAAAGATCCGATTCGCATTGCCATGCGGGTAGCGAAACATCTCCGGGGGATTGCGCAAGAGTCAACGGAGTACGCTCTTCCTCCACGGGCTGAGTTGCTTAAGGCTGCCGAGTCCCGTGCGGGCTGCAACAAAAGGCGGTAGATGAGCGCATGTCCACTGGCTTTCCGCAATAGAGAGCATCATGTATCGCCTTGCCCAGGGCTGCACCCAGTTGCGGCGGTATAGCATCGGAGACCTGCCGGATTTGGTCACTGAGCGTGCCCAGCAACTCATAATCATCTGGGAACCCTTGAAGAAGCATAGCCTCATAGACACTTAGTCTTCTCTGGGCGTCTGGGTGAATATGAATTTCGCGGTTCCCGTAAGCGACTGTCAGGCTCGGCTTTTCCCATTGCAGAACACGAAATGACCGTCCCTGCTTATCGCCCTTGGTGAGAGAACCGTCGGTGAACTTCTTCGACCGAGGATACATGGTCCAGTGATTTGGGTGAAATGCGATATCATCTTTCTGTATTCCACGCCTGAAGAGCAATGGCTGTGGGAGTCCCTTCAACTTGCTCGCGACGGTTAGAGGAACATTTGTTTCTGCTGTTGGAAACCTGAACTTAAGGTCCGGGTGTCTCAACTTGTTGAAACCCACGATAAACACACGGCAGCGATGCTGCGCCACACCGAAGTCGGCTGCATCTAGTTCCCCCTCGAAAAGCTCGAAGCCAGCGCGAGAGAATAGCCTCTTGATTGTCGTGTATTCCTTCCGGTGCTTCGGCGATTTGATACCCGTTACGTTCTCGAATACGAAGAAATCGAGATCGTATTTCTCGTTGAGGACACGCAGCATGCATGCATAGTGACGCGGTAATAAATGCCTTGCATCATCGCCATTGAAATGCACATTCCCGTTTGAGAATGTCTGGCATGGTGCACCGCCAATCACGCCCCGTGGCGGCACCGCGCCGCAGTTCTTGCTGTATAGTTTAACGATGGTCTCCGGGTCTGTTTCTGCGAGGTCAGCAACGCGACAGACATCCTTGTCACGATTGTGGTTATAACTTTCCACGGCTATCGCATCCACATCAAGAGCCAATCCGATCGAGAATCCAGCTGACGAGAATCCGAGATCAAAACCGCCGCAGCCAGAGAAGAAGCTGATGACGGATTTTGTCTCTGCCGACCGGTTTTGGCTGGTCTTGCGTCTATTATGTTGCATAGCTCTCAATCTACCCAATAAATGACAGTGTTCTGTGTCTCGGTATAGTCACCGGAGCGATAATCACGATTGAGACCATAGACTGCCACCCGTTCTCCTATCGCTGTGCGGTGCAGGAGCGGATGCCGATCCATGGAGTCTGTCAAGTTACGAACAGTGATAAAGGATGACGTGGGTGAATCATCTTCTGCGATTTTCATACACACCTTCCCATTGCGCAGGCGTGTCGTCTCTCTGAGAAATCCCTCTACATCAATAGGCCACTTCTCCTGCGACTCCTGTCGCTTCGCAAACCAATAGGCCTGGCACGCCGGCCTGAACAGGCAAAGCCTGCAGTACATGCTCCTTGGGGACGCGAGGTCAATGATCTCTGTACTCCCATCCTCCACTTCCGCAATCCGTTTGTTGGCAGATCGCAGAAATACGCTTGCTTCTGCAAGTAGACGCTTGGCGTTTTCTGGGTCAAGACGCACTTCAACCGGAGTGCCCTGAAGCGGCACTATTTCTAATCGGATGGGCCAAACTCCAGACTTGAGCCGATAGAGGGCTGCATAGAGTTCCATCTGCACTTTGTATGCCCGCTTGGGTTCGCTGGAGCCGTCCCCTGTCCCAGGGTCCAGTACAGCTCCGCTCTTGTAGTCACACAAGACGACACCCTCTTCCGTCATCGTCACGCGGTCAATGTATCCTCCGACCTGCCCGTCGTCGGACTCAACCCAGAGTTCAAAACCCGTAGACTGAGGAGATTGCCTAGAGCGGCCGTCGTAGGCTCGAAATGCAGCATGCGCAATCTCTGCGGCTCTGCGACATGCCCTAAGTTTGCGGACCTGGAAGTCTGGTATGCTTTTACTCATAGGAACCTGATGCTGTCTCAGCGTCGACCTCGCCATATTTCTCTCAGCATCTAAAACCAGCTCGTTCCAAGTGGCATCGACCTTCTCCTTCCTTCCGCCGTGCAGCTGGCCGCGACCTGCCGCTTCAAAAAGACGATGGATAACAGACCCCAGCTCCGCCAATGGTGATAGTGGAAGAAGTGGTTCGTTACCAGCCGCAGTCCAGACTTCGCGCAGCAAGCAAGCCTGCATCGCCGTGTATCGCGATGGTGACACGCGGCGAAACTGCTTCACAACTAGGTTCTTCAAATTCATCCGTTCTACTTTCTCGCTATCATCCCCCCAGACGCTGATACATCCAGCTCATCCGGCGGTGCAGATTGAATGTATCCACAAGACTAACGGCATCATCTTGACTGAGTGTGGAGAGCGCCTCTGCAACGATTCCGCCTGGATGAACCGTGCTCCAAAGGGGATGGATGAGGATGACGTTCCTTCCCGCAATTGTCCATCCATGGAGAGGTCCGAATTCCGCAGGTTCACAGGATTGAAACGATTGACAGAACGTGGTACGAAGTACCTCTGAGAAATCTAACCATCCAGAGAGCTCCGGGGGACCGAAATCGCCATTGACACCGCAGGGGTGTGTCACGTCGGAAAGAATCCGAAGCACTGACATACCTAGTCTCCAGTCCAACAGGCTGTGGTAACTCATGTTTCGATACAAGCAGAGACAGTCGTAGCACGCTGACTGGCAGCTCTGCGCATGTTCAGTGGAGAGAAGCTTGCCAATGAAGGTGTCATCATCGTACTCCGGCCCGGTGATTATCTCGAGTATCCTGGACCAGTTGCTATCCTGCGACAGCCAAGCCGTGAAGCCGGCCCCATTCTCCAGGTGGTCGTTTAGAATAATTTCACCCGCATAGGTTCCGTCATCTAACTCAACGACCCGCACGTTGCTGATGTCAATCTCCTCTGGGTCAATATCAAGTTCCTCAGCGACAACTGAACGCAGTATAAAAGCTGCCGAGTAATAGGCGGCTTTTACTGCGGCCCCTTGGCCAAGCTGTGACATCCTTCCAAGACTGTCACGGGCGAGTAGATCAAGGCACAGGGTCTGCTGGACCGATTGGGGTCGAATTCGCAGCACGTCCGTTACTTTCGGGGCAGCCAAGGCAACTGTGTCGATCTCTCGTGTCTCCGCAGTGAATATTACATTATTATCGCCTCGCACATTTTGATATCGCTCGTCAATCCATTGGTGGGACAGCGTCACGCCTCCGCGGCTCCACCGGGCCGTCCCAAGTGCTCCAGTAAACATGCGGCCGGCACGATCATTGATTCGGTATACATGGCCACCAAAGGTTGGAACGAGACCGGTGTTTGTGCCCGGAACGACTGTCGGAGACGCATCAGTTCTTTCTGCCACAGAACTCGTGCCGCGTGGAAGGAACTCGTCATCTGCCTTCGCATCGACGCCATGACTGAAGGATGTCCTGAAGGCGGATGGTACAACGATCTCAAACACACGGAACGCATTCTCACCCTCACGGCTGTTCCCGCAGTCCGGGCAGCCATCAGGCCATATGTCTTGGTTGCTGGTGTCGGCAAAGTGGCAGAGATCGCACCGAGCCATCAACATTCTTCTTGGAAATGGATTCGAATCGACTGGTCTCCATCCACCTCTTGGATCATTTAGTAGAGGAGATGTAAATCCGATTGCCGTATAGACCCGTTTATCCTTCGTTTTCTGCGAACCTGGAGCAAACTCCGTGATCGCAAGATCAAGATCACGGTCAATTGACAAAGCATCGCGGCCCCGGAAGCCATGGTACAGAAGTCTAACACGGGATGGCATACCATACATCGGGAGAATCGCCCCTTCTGCAAGTCGCTCTGCTAAGCCATCGCCAGCGAGTTCCACGCTGTTTGCGCATTGTTCGATATCCCCGAAAAGGTGCTCGCGGGTGTACGTGACCATCTCATCAGCGGAGACACCCTCTGTACCAGCGAGAATTGCATCAACGATCCGCGGAACCTGTGGCGAAGTAGAAAGCCATTCCTCAATGGCCTGCCGACGGTCTGGCATATTCAGCCAGTCGACAACCGTCCCGAATTCTCCATGGCTGTCGGGCGGGGTTGGGCCGTCCCACCAATGAACACCCGCATCTCGGAATGCCTCAGACAAACACGCCTTCGCCACAAGGCGTCTTGCGATCTCTGCTCTTGTCATGGACAGGAATGGGACGGGGGGCGAATCACCGGTGATACGGCGGGGACGGCTGTAATAAAACTCATCATGGCTACGCCCCCTGCAGAGCGTCAACACTGCTGCAAACGCCTGGCCGCGCCTTCCAGCCCGTCCAACACGTTGCTGATAGTTGAATCGCATGGGCGGCATGTTCGCCAATACAACGGCCTGTAAGGTGCCAATGTCAACACCGACCTCCATCGTGGTCGTTACACTAAGCAGGTCGATAGAATCAACTAGAGGAATCGGCGGACGAGCTCCGCCTGCACAAGCTTGAACCACCACGTTTCTGAAGCATCGCTGCCGGTCTGGCTGATCATCCGTCTGAGCCGTCAGTTCCTCGCAATGCAATCGAAGCGGACGGCGCCGCTCGACTGCTTCGCTTGCGTAGTAGTTTCTACTATGAAGGGCCCTGCACTGTGCATCCGGCTCAACGCCCAATTCTGCAAGGCAACCTGTACAGATTCCTGCCGCACGATGCATATGTACACGCTGGCAGGACGGACATATCCAGAGCGGATCATCATGGAGGCCGATTCTCACAAGCAAACGGTGAGCTTGGAGTTTCGCGCTCTCATGCCCGCCAGCTTGGCAGATGGCATCCCATGTAGAAGCGAGAGCCGTGGGCGCGTCAACACCATGCAGTTGCGCGCAGGCTCGTATGTAATTCCGCAGCCGGGCGCGTGCCGGTGGCTGCAGCCAGTCTATCCAATCTTCTAGGCGGTCAGGTGCTGGTTGACGTTCCTGGTGATAGCGATAAAGGTCACCCAAAATACGAACGCAGCCATGACAGAGGTCGCGGAAGATGTCTACTGTGAATCCGGCTCTGCCTGCGATCTCATCCCAAACCTGATCGGAAAGGTCGAGGCACGCATAGCCAAGACCGGCTGACTCAAAACCGAAGTACAGACGGCTGAACAGCACGTTCATGATCTCTGTTCGAACCTTGCCTCGGACACGGTCTCTTCGCTCGATGGCGCTTTCTGGAAGCCCGTCTTGCCAGCATCTGCTGTCGTCTGCGTAGTCGAAAAACTCAGTCCAATCATGGTCTTCGCCTTCGAAATTGAACATCTGATACATCACGTCGTTGCCGGCAGGATTTATTCCTAGTTGTTTTAAACGCTTAATCAGAAGCATTGAACGCATGCCGGACGCGTCTTCGGCATCCGATTCATACAAAGTGCGTAACGGAACCATGCGAGTCGTGGTTTGCTGTCTGATCGCCGCCAACGCTGCTGTTGCCCGCTGTCGCTCCCGCTCTAGGTGTTCACGCAGGATGTCAGGGATACCGTCTGGTATTGGAGTCCTCTCGATCTCGATCTCCCGCAGAAGCCGTTCGACGGTCTCCGGGTTGGCTGCGGCACAGGCAACGGCCACAGCACATCGGGCCTCACCATGCTCCTCCAAGTCTGCCAGCAGGCGACCTTCACCCAAAGCAACGCGGTGAAGTTCGTCATACATAGCTTCACGTACGAGATCCAAATAGTGAGTTCTTTCAATACCGTTGGAGATTGAAGCGGCGTCTTCTCTGCTGTCAGAGAAGACGACAAGTTTGCGAGTCTCCCCTTCGGGAAGGCTGTAGAATAGTTCCTTTGAGAGAAGCTGACTGACTCGCGAGAAACCCGTCCTGAAACCGCGTATAGGTGAAGTACGATATAGCCGCCGACTGTAATCGGCCGCACAATGTGGACAGCAGGCGGGTAGCGCCAAGAAATCCTGCTCTGCTCCGGTGCCATCGACACTAGGAACCACATACAAGTACCCCGGGATTGCGCAACCTTCTGGTGGAGCCGCACTGTTTGGGGCATCCGTAACGCGACCACTGATCGCGTCAAGGTGTTTCGGTGCCCACCGCCCACGTTCGGCCCCATCACCAACGACTCGTGGCTGACGCCACTGTCGTGCGTCGGCGTTCAGTGTGCTTCTGCCCTGTGGCCAGAATACCGCGAAGTCACCATAGGTTCTCCTGTCCACAAAACGCGCTGCTTGTTTGTCGGGCAGTCCCTCTATGTCGGGATCAGTGCTCAGAATCTCTATGCCGCCTTCAGGGTTGTGCAATCTGCTCCCACCGAAAAAGACAGTGCCGCACTGCTCGCAATACAAAAGCTCCAATACCCGGTGCTGACAATCATGATTTCCGCAGAGGATTCGGTTCTGTGAAAAGAGTCTGCCAGTCGGCCGCACATCATCCAAATGGTCAGTCTCGCACTGGCAGCCTGGTAGAACACACGCCCACAGGCCCTCTATATTCCTAAAGAACCAGTGCAGCCTGAATGAAGGTAGTGATGCAGCTTGCCGTGAGGCAGCAATTCCGCGGGCTACAAGGAGTCCTCTGATAGCGTCCATTGCGATCTGCTCATCATCTGTGTTAGCGAACACGCGTGTCGCAAAATCGGACAGTGATACGGCCCTCGTACGTGCACCATCAACGCACGCGCCTAGCATGTGTGCTGCAATCCTCTCCTGTTGCGACTCAAGTGCAGCGCAGAGCCTTGCGCGAGGATCGTCGCCACCTGCCTCTGGGTCGAGTGTAGCAGCCAACTGGATGCACGATTCCGCGAAGGTTTCTTCGCTGTCATCCTGGTAGCTTTGAGCCAAGGCTGCAAAGGAGGCGCTGTCAAGAGGCGGGCTTCCTGTGTCGGGGATCAGCTCCTCAGAGCCAGGTACAATCTGTTCCGGTTCCCACTCACAGCCGAAGAGGTCAGATAGAAACGTCAAGCTATCGGCATTGCCGGGATCGAGGGACGCACTGGAGGCAAGAATGCGCAACCTTGGATCAGTCGGAGTGAGCCCCAATCTGCGAAGCAGAAGGCGCAAGAGGTAAGCAACTTCAGTCCCTGAAGTACCACGGTACAGGTGAAGTTCATCGATTATCAGATGAAAAACATTACCAGGCTGCTCAAGCCACTCACGGGTTTGCTGAAATATCGGCGAGTCAGCTTCCCTCATGAGCATAATACTAAGCATGCTGTAATTCGTGATGAGGATGTCAGGCGGTGACTGCTGCATGTCCCATCGAGAACGCATTTCAGCACCATCAAGTCGCGGGAAAAAGTAGATGATATCGCGAGATGCTTGCCGCTCGTCTTCTGTCGTAGCCTCCGCTTCCTTCTGGGCAGCATGCCCGGCAGCGGCCATCGCGCCACGATCCAAGTCGACAAGCTCCCGCGCCAGTCTCTCGATCCGCTGGCGGTCCGGGTTCCCCCGTGAGTTCAGCTCATGGCCGGGCACAGGTGTATTGCCCGTGTATCGACCAAAGTATATCCTATTGCCATTCATGTGTTCAGAACACAACTGGCGGGTCTGGGAAGAATCAAGTGCACGGCGAAGCCTCGTCAGTTGGTCTTCAACAAGAGCGTTCATGGGATAAAGTATTAGAGCCCGCACTGCTGCCGGCCTTGTCTCATGTCCCCTCTGCGGTACTCGGTAGGACCGCGTGATTCGGCTGTTTCTTCTACATGACGCTTTCCAGTCCTCGTTTGACCACCAATCATTGACGTGAGGGGGGGATACGTTCGGGGTTTCCCATCTGAGGCCTTCGGAAGCGAGAGAGGCGAGAAGTGGAAGTAAGAAGGCTTCAGTCTTGCCTGATCCAGTACCTGCGGTCACGACAGCATTTCGGCCGGCCACGACGCGCTGCAACATGGATACCTGGTGCGTATATAGTGGGTAGTTTCCCACCAAGCCACAACGAGCTAGGTCTTTGAATCGCTCCAACACCTCTGGAGCCATCGCCGGGAGATCTTCTGGCCCAAGATCCGCAAGCGGCCTATCCGTCTTGTAACGGGGCAAGGGCTCAATCCAAGGCTCCTGGTTCAGAATCCCTGGCCGCCTGAGCATATCTTCCCGTTCGCGTTCCAGTCCAGGGTACTGTGTACCAAACGCCGTTTTGAGATACAGGATGAAGTTGTCCCGGATCTTCTCAAAAGCGCCGATGGGATCATTCATGGGCATGTTCCTCAGATTCGAATTCTCTGGCTGACACCTGCCATTCTATGCGAACGGAGAGAGTGACGATTCTGCGAGGGTTAAACAGAAGAGACGGATTGCAGAAAACACGTAGCTCCGGGGTCTCACGGAGATTGACGAAGAGCGCCAAATTGTATTCGGCGCTGTCGTGTGCGGTCTTCCACTCTTTGTCCGTAAACAACACGCCTCCCTCACGGTCTGCCACTCCTTTGACTTCGACAAATCGCGCAGTCTCTCCGTCTCTGATCAGGAAATCGTAACCACATCCATCCTCTCTCCTGTCCTCAATAGTCCCACGAAATGGCGTTCTTTCTTCATGAAACCATTCCAAAAAAAGCTCTTCGGCCATCCGCCCCGTGGCACCGCGCGGGATAAAACGACCCTCCTCGCGACGCTCCCTTTTCAACGCATTCAAGACATCCATGACTTCCGGTGACTGTCTATATGCCGGGTCCCGGATCAAGTCTCTCACGAATCCGGTGAGAGCGTGGAAGCTTAAATCATTCAATAGGTACAGCACCTTCTGGCGACTGGGACCCAGCTCCCTCTGGTGCCAACCTGCACGGGCGTTGCTGAACACCGGATCGAAATCGTCTCTTTTGTTCTTAACTGACCGCGGATTTACTCCTAGCTGCTGGCCGATGTCAGCAAACGCCTCCCTGAATGTGGCATACCCAAGACGCTGAAGTGCTTCAGTATCGAATTTTGAGAGGTAGAAAGCCGCCACTAGGGCTAACCTGCTACCGTCAGTCATCCCGGCTTCATGCATATTATTCTACTCCCCAACCACTACGTAATTGCAGGTTATCATCGCACCTCCACCCGCGCAGGAGACTGGCCCACTTTAGAAAGGGCAGCCACGGCAATCTGTGGCGGGACATCCTTGAACATCAGCCAATCCTGGCAATCAAGGCCCAGCACCAAGCGTTCATTCGTCCTATGAACAGGGGGTGTGCCGGAGCAAAGGCACACGGTCCTTGCAACAGGAGCCGGCAGGGGAATCCTTAGCGGTACGCAAAGCCGGAAACGCCTTTCATCATATGCTGTGACGGTGATACCTTTTGAATTAAGGAGAAGATATCGCCCCCAGTTCAGATCTACCTCGGCTCCAAGACTATTCCGGAAGAAGACGTGTATGGGAAGGCCAGTTGTGGGATTTAGGTAACGAGAGTAGCGCGGGAGCGAATCAGAAGCTGTGCGAAGAAAAGAAAAGGAGTTAACGTTGAAATCATAACGCATCCAGTTCAGAGCTTCAGGAATCCGGTAGTCCAGTGTTGCTTCATATTCAGACAACAGCCCACACCAATTCACGAGCGTCCATGCAGGAGGGGGTGCGGCATAACGAATATTCAGGTCTGCGCAAAAACCTGCCATTGCGTCTTCCGACTCCGCTTCAACCACAATTGTATCCGGCAACAAGCCGACTGGCCCTGGACGGGGCTCAACATTGAGTTGTACAGCACCCGTGTACGCTAGTGCCACTTCGGCCATCTGGTTCCGCGTTTGCGGGCAACGAGCCCCAGTGAGGACGGCAACAGGCAAACCAGCTCGAGGAAGACGAGCAAGCGCAGGGGGAGAAATGGTAATGGCGCTCTCTCCCATCTCATAGAACGCATCACAATGACCCAGTGCTTGAAAGCACTGGAGAAGGTTACTACGAGTTGCTGTCCTCTCCATTGCATGACTTCTTCCAAAATCTGAGCCTGATAGGAAGTCGACGGCTTCGCAGTACTGGGCCCACGTCATGCTGCCGCAGGCGGAGATGACAAACAGTAGACGGTTCGGATCAACGGACACGGTGCGCCACCTCCTTGTATCGCTGCCATAAGGAACGAAGCGCCGGATGTGATGGGCAGGCGATTCGCTTTCTCCTGTACCACAGGATATCCTTCCAAAGCCTGCGGCGTTTCTGGTTCTCGCAGTCAGCCGTTCCGGGTGCTTCACTCGCTGGATTTGTTCCACAGTAGATAGCGATTCCCCTGCCGCGCCCTTGCATTAGTACAGCCCAGACCGGCTGCCAACCGCCGGATAAGGTTTCACTCGGGCATTCGGTTATTTCGCCGGGATTCTTGCCTACGAAGTAGATACGGTGTCCAGCACTCGGGGGGAGAAAAGCGCCAGGGTTGAACTCCGGCGGCGTGATACCATTGACAATAGAACCAACACATGTTTCTGTAGCCTCATCCTCGGCGCGTCGCCCGAATTTGTCGAGGTGAGCTATCGATGCCACGTCGCGCCATTCCATAGTCTCTACGGAGTAGAGCGATCTCCTGCGGATGCACACTCCTTCGCGTCTTACCTCAACGATGAGTCTCCGAGCACACAGGTCGCCAGGAATGCTATACCTTCCTGTCTCGGAGTCGATATCCAGCTGGTGGTCATTGCAGAACACATCTACAACATCAACTGTGCCGGTGACCTCAATATCGGGTAATGCAAAGGTGAAATACTGATTACCTCTCACCTTGAGACCGCCACGAAGCTGGATTCGCATGACAGTAGGAAAGGAAAGGAATGGAAAATCGTTGCGAATGTGAGCATCGGAATCCGCCCGCTCTACTGAATAAAGACGCCACCCGGCAGGTAAGCCTGATATCAAACTCACCTCAGAGAAGCCCTCACAGCACTCGCTTCCCCATGTTCGGAGCGTATCGGCGTGGTCATTGTGGGCAACCAAGTAGAATGGCTTGCCCTGTGGCATTTGGCTGTCTTCCACGAATCCGTCAAAGCCGAATGGCGTTGCATTGACCATTACTCTAATGGAACGCTTGGAAAGCGTTGTTCTCCATGTGTGTCCGTGGTCAGTCAGAGAGAGCCCGTCCCGCCAATCGAGGTGGGAAGGGTCGAAAATGCCCGCCTGAGTCTCAGAATCGGACAGGGGCGTTGACCATCCCTGCCAGTCCTCATAGCAATACAACGGCTCCTGTATCTCCTCGCCGATAAGCTGGAGTCCTTCGTCGGGATACTCACGATTTGATCTACACCGCAAAGAGAAACGCACAGTTTGCGCCGTACGATCTAGCACCATCGCTAACCGGAGATTACCTAGCGATCTGTAAGCCTGTTCTCCCGCATACTGGCGTGGAGGAACCATTCCGTCCCAGTGTTCGAGTTCGTCGAGAAAGGCCTCTATTAAGGCAGCGCGAACTGGAGAATCGTTTTCGCTCATGGAACAGAGAAGCTCTTTGGTGTGACGTCTGAAATAATTATGAGGGTCGTTAGCGAGCAGATAAGCGATTTCCCGGTCTGATGGGGGCGATAGGGGATCAAGACCGTTGTCAGCGAACAACAACGGTAGACTGTCGCGTTCTTCGTCTGTGAGGAGGGTCTGTGCCCTCGGTAGGCCTACATGCATCCATTCTCCGACGATATCCGCGTCGAAAACCCCCCAATCCCCGTGTCGGTCCTGGTTAGACCAGACCGCAAGATCGTCCCATAAAAGGTACATCTGGTGGAATGATGGGTACATGCCGGCCTCCGGCTCTTCGCCAAGCAGGGATCGGAGGCCGGGGTAGTAGGCGTGGCGAGCAAAGCCAACATCAACCGTGTCGGCAAGAACAAATAAAGCCAGGTAGCTAAGATATGGCGGGTACTTCAAATTCCGATTTCGCCAGCCTTCGAGAGCCTGCAGGGCCTGCTGGCAAATGCCCCTGCCATGACGGGTATTCCAGGAGGGGCCAGTCTTCACGGCAGCAATGAAATCATTGAGATCGGCATCGTGCGGAGCGCCGATTTCCGTCACTACGTTCGTCGTAACGTAAAGGAAGACGCGCGTGCCGCTCTTATCTGGATTGAAGAAGCGCGCACCGATTGCATCATTCCACGCTAAGTAGTCCATGTCACCACCAAACTGTTCATCGACTGCCCGACTTGGTCTTTCGTCGCGGCCTTGACGCCGCATTTCCGTTGCGAACCCGCCCGTAAGAGGTGCCCGTTCCCGTCGTAACTGAAAACAGAATCCAAGATAGTGAGGGTAATAATGTCGCTATCGGCGAGGGTCACCTTTCGAAACCGCTCCGACTGTGTGCCGACAAGCTCTACGGTCCGAGTGCTGTCGCTACCGACCTGCGAAGTCTCTAAGCGCATCGGCTCATTGAAGAGCGAACCGAAGACGACGTGTATATAATCAGCGGCTTCCATGTTGCCGCGCGGCTTGTCCTCCAATCCGAGGTTGGCTCCTGTATACACCTGCTTCGTTCTATTGGGTTTCGCCTTGCGCGCCATATTCGCCACCCCTCATCCGAGACTTCCAGGCAGTCTCAGGCTGCCTTGTTTGATTCTCTTGGCGCAGAAAGCGTCAAGCTGGGCCTTTGCCAGTTTAGATGGCTTGGATTGGCCGTTCTCCCATCGATTTACGGTGGCAAAGCTGACGCCCAATTCACGTGCTAGGTCTTCCTGGCTGAGGCCGAGTTGATTGCGAACCTCTTTCACCAGCGTGGGATAATCTCTTTCTTCAGGTGCCATCGACTCGTCCTCTACTTAGTGGGCACGTCGCACCAAGGCTTTTTATCATTATTGCAAACGTTATAACATTTGGAAACCAAAATCAAGAAAAAACTGATCGGCATTTGAAGCGCTACCAGCCGGCTGTTTCAGACGTACTTGTTCTGCGTATGGCTTCGCCCCGGGGAGGGACTTGATCTACCGTCACTGCTTCGAGATATCGCGGTCAGCTCCGCTTCCACTCGGTTCCGGTGTGTTTTTCCCACTTTCCGCCGCCGGCGAGATCGGTGTTGAACCACTCGTCTCCCATGGAGGGATTGGGGATGGCCGCGTCCCGTTCTGCCTCAGTGCCGACCCCGCGATGGATGGCCTCCCGTGCGGTGAGCCCCTGTCCGAGCCGGTCCGATCCTATTATGTCCCGCCAACCGAGAATCGGCGCGCGGAGTCGGGATACGAACGTCCGGTAGGAATCCGCGTCTTTGGCGGCCCGGTAAAGAAGGAAGGAACCATCGGCGTCGATGACGAGGCAGGGCGTGTAGCAGCGCTCGAGGAACGGCCCCTGGCCCGCCTGGAACACGGGATTGAAAGCTGCCTTGGTCCAATGGATGCGGTCCCAGGACCAGGCGTAACCGATCCCCGCGTTTCCGGCTTCTCCTCCGGAATAAAGCATCCACCAGCATCCGTCGGCCAGACGCTCCACGTGGCAGGAAGAGACATAGCCGTTCGCTCCCTCCCACTCCTGAGAATCGTTCAGACCGGAGAGGATCGGCGCGTCCTCGTATAGCCGCCAATCCAAACCGTCGTCCGAATAGCCCAGACCGAGACTGTCGTTGCCGCCGGTCGAGGCGATGAAAGGCATGGCGTAGCGCCAGGTGAAAGGCTTGCCTGGGACGGAGGACGGCTCCGGGTTGTACCAGAGGAACGAGGGCCCGTAGTGGCCGCGGTTCCAGACCGGTTCGCTCCCTTCGGTGACCAAGTCTCCCGTGCAGGCGACGTCTTCGGTGAACGCCGAGGCATCGACCTGGGGATCACAGACCGCGGTGCGCAGACCGGCCATGGCATAGGGCTGGTTCTGGACGTTCGGGTCCCAGTAGAAAATGCGCAGACGATCCGAAGTTTCCAGGGTGCAGACGACATGGTAGCCGCCCGCCGCGATGCCCGTGACTTCTTTTTCGTTGTCCCAGTTGATCCCGTCATCGGAGAACGCGCAGCTCATGCCGTCGCCGTCTCCATAATAGGCGATGAAATCCCGAAGGGCGGTCCCGTCGTGAAAACCGCCGGGAGCGCGAAGGACGCGGACATAATAGGCTCTGTCCGCAGCCACGGGCAGCACCTGGGGATAGTGATGCTCGAAGATGACCGGGGGCAGACCTTCGGGCGCTTCCGCGCCGGATGGCACGAGCAAAAGCCCAAGATCGACGGCCCGGACCAGGTCCTCGGTCATCGCGGGAAGTATGGTCGCTTTTCCCGGTCCGAGCGTGCCCGGCAGGCTGGGGAGTTCCAGAATGGTGTCGGTGTTGCTCTGGATGGTGATATTCATGATTCAATCCTCTCATCGTGATTCACCCCGGCGGCGATCATCTTCTCGTTGATGCGCCGGGCTTCGGCTTCTTCTCTGTGAATGCGCGCCATGACCTTCGAGAAGGCCTCCGCCTCGCTGAGCGGCAACCCGAGTTTCTCCTCGATCCGCTTCAGCCTGGCGTCCAGATTCTCGAGCATGCGCAGTGTGTGGTCCCGCAGCACACCTTCCCGTTTTTCCTGTGGAGAGGGAATGAACTCGGTCAATCCGCCTTGCTGTCGAACGATCATCGCCATACCTCCATCAACTCAGCGTCGCGCCGAGGGTGTGAATGCGCGGGTAGACCAGGTTGTTGCCGGTCATCTCCGCCTTGTAACGAACCTTGGTGCCGCTTGGATCGGTGAAGGTACGGGAGAGCGTGTACTCGGTCCATTCCTGGTCGATCTCGCGTGTCGTTTCGATGGACATGGGCTCCCAGGTTGCACCACCGTCGTTGGAGGCGAACCAGTTCAGTGAAGTGCCGCTGGGGATATTCATCTGCGTGTAGACCTTGGTGGACTCCACGCCCTGGGTCAGTTCGTTCTCGCGGGTGATGTACACGCCGGTGGTGTTGTTCAGATACCCGATCAGGTTGACGTCCTTGAAGTTGAGCGCGGGGGAGTCGCTGGCTTCGGTGCCGCTGAACACGGCCCGCACCAGCACTTCGGCGGCGATATTCGGCAGGTTTTCCTCCTCGGCGGGTACGATGGCGTCCCAGGTGGCTCCGCCGTCGGTGGAATACTCCCAAACGATGCCACCGCCCTCCGGGATGGAGGAATACTCGTCGAGGTTCAACTCGCTGAACTGCGCGCCGCTGATGGGCAGGAAACGCACTTCACCGCTCGGCTGGAAATCGTAACCGTAAATCTTGACCGTGAGATCGGAACCGTTGAGCGGCGTCCATGTTTCGGCGTTGGAACTTTCCAGCAACACGCCTTCGGCATAGCTCTGGCGGGTGATGACGCCGTTTTGTCCCATCTGGCCTAGGGTGGCGATACGCACCCGGTAATTGGTGCTGTTGGTGAGCAGCACCACCGCGTAGCTGGTGTTCGCCTCCGCGTAGAAGGGATCGTCGAAGGTGATCTTGGTCTCCGTGCCCAGGTTGATCTCGGCCGGGGAAATGACCTTTTCGGCCAGCACGACCTCGTTGGGGAGACCGGTGGTCACGCCGCGGATCTGGACGGTGACTGGAATGGACGCGTCCTTTTGGGTGAATTGCACGCCAACAGCGGATATGACGCGGTTCTGCGTAAAACTGAAGGTCTGCGCCAGGGGATCACGCCGTCGTGTGCGCCAGCGCCAGCGCCAGACAGTGCGGACCACCGGCACGCGAATGATGCGCGGCGGCACTTGCTGGACGATGGTTTGCCGCTGGACGATGGTGCGGTTCACCACGATGCGCTGGATACGGGTAATCACCAGCGGATCATTGACCTGCAGGTTGGTCTGCGCCGAATAAGTGCCGTCGTTGACTTCGACGATACGGTTCCCGTTGCGGACATTAGACGGAATGGTGAAGGAAGCAGTCACCCGTCCGGCCGCATCGGCGTTGAGGTTGGAAGCGACCACCTGCCCGTCGCAGCGTATGGTGACTCCGGTTGCGCTGGGCGTGAAGTTGGAACCCATCACCGCGATGCCGGTCTGTCCAAGGCGGCCGATGTTGGGCGTGATCTCAACCGCCGCTTCCGGTTTTTCGAACACCGCGTACGGATTGATGTTCTTGTCTTCGGACCAGTCGGCCTGTTCGACCAGGACCTGTTCCGTTCCGGGAAGCAACACGAGGCTTCCCTTGAACAGCGCGTCACTGGCGGCTTCGTCTACCTCGAGCACATGGGGCGAAGCGGTCCGGTCCGGCGCTACGAACTGCCGCACGCTGTCAATTCGTGCGCTCCATTCGCTATGGTGGATATCCGACTGGGCGTCATTGGAGAAGTCGTCGGAGTAGATGCCTTTCTTGGTCTGGGTGTCCCGGTTCTGCAGCTCATTGTTCATCTGGAACTGGGCGTCGTTGTACTTGAGGTCTTCCACGTCCTGGATGATCTCGTGGATTTGGTCCATGGTGATACGCGTCAACCCGAAGTTGAGCACTGTCATCGCCACTGAGTCGGGCGGGCAGTCAACGCTGCAAAGTCCCAACGTTCCTTCGGGCACGACCGGCAACTTGGGAAAGTCGGCGGGTGCGCCTTCCAACCGCTTGATCTCACCGGTGGTGGCGTAGATGATGTCCTTGCGGCCGAGGTAATAGTCGTAATCGACGCTGCAGTTCGAGCCGTCCACCGGGTCGTCGCCAAGCCCGGTCCGGCCGAAGTTGACAAGGCTCAGGCCTGCGGGTAGGACTTGCGCCGCAGACATAGTCAGTCCGCTGGTGTTGGTCGCTGGCGGATTGCCACCGATGATTTCGTCAACGCCATCATCCATGTAGGATGTCACGCCCGCGCCGACCTGTTTGAGCCTCTGGAAATCGGCGCGGTCGGTGTTCTGGGTGCCACGGTAGATTCGGTATCCCGTGGCCCCATTCACGGGAAGCCATGTGATTTTGTTGATCTCTCCCGCCAAGGTGTCTCTGGAGATCACCTCCGCAGGGTCGTATTCGGTCTCGCCGGAGGCGTCCAGCGCCGTGACCAGGTAGAAGTATTCCCCGGCCGCCGGATGACCCGACTCGCCGAACCAGCCCCCGTCCACATAGTCCGTCCCTTTGATCATCTGCTTGGTGTAGGTCCAGCGGACGGTATAGGTGGTGCCGATGGCCGGCTCATTGCCCGACCCGAGCCAGTCCACGTAGTTTCCGGACTGCTGCCAGTCCACGCCCTCCTGGAAAACGGTGGCACCCTGGCTCACTTCGAGGATGTCCACAACCGGGTTGGGTGTCAGCAGGTCCTCGCCACCACCCACCGAACCGCGGGTGATGTTCGAAACGATCTCGACGATGGCCTCGACCTGGGTGGTTTCCTTGAGGGGCGTGCTGTTGAGCGCATAACGCCGGGTGCCGACGTTGTAGGTCTTCTGTTCGCCGCGCACCGATTTGGTGGCGACCGACGTGGGAACCATCGTTGTTGTGGGCAGATCTTTCTGCAGGCGGAAGCCCTGGATGTAGGCGCGCCCGGCGTTGGTGATCACCTCGACGTTGTCTCCGTCGTTGTCGCCGATGAAGCTATCGAGCCCCTTGACCAAATAACTGCCGGCCTGATCGAAGGTCCGCTCGGCCAGGTTCTGAAGGAGCGAGTTCAAACCCTCGGCCGCGGCGAATGCGAGTTGGTCCTCCGTGATGGAGGAGACCGTGATACGGTTGCCGGGCAGCGTTCCCAGGAGATCCCGCAGAAAGAGGTTGGATTTCTCCTGGACCGTGGCGGTCACATCGCCGGTCTCGCGGTCGAACTTGTAGACCGGGATGACCTTCCGCTCGGTCACATTGTTGGGCAACGTCTCGCCGCTGGTGTCGTGGTCCTTGAGTGTCAGGACCCACTTCTCCCGCTCGGCGGTGGGTTCGCCCGTGGCCGGGTTGATGAGCGCGGCGTCCTGGTTGTAGCCGTAGTTGTATTTGAGCAGCTCGACGTAAACGTAGTCCGCGCCGGAGGTCTTGGCTGGATCGTAGGTCAACACCGCGCCGGGTACCTGCTCGATGTATCCTCCGACATAGACGAAGCCCTCGGCTACGGTCAGCACGTTGTCGGTCGCTGAGACTCCCAGCCCGCTGATCACCGCGCCCTCTTTGAAGAGCATGTCGGCGATCTTCTGCCGCTCGTGGTTGATGATGTCCTGCTGCTCGTTCAACTCCGAGTCGAGCAGGTCGCGGTCCTGATGGTAGCGGACGCGCTTGTAGTTTTTTGCCGGATCGAATGTTTCGCGCGAGATGGACATGGTCGCTCCTCCTATATCTTGATGACCCCGACAAGTTCCACCCGCGTATCAGAGGTCTTGTTGAAGTCGGGGATGTTTTTCACTTCGTACAGGTATCCAGGCGTCAGCACCTCGCCGGTCGGATTGGTGTCCGGGTGGTAGATGCCGTTGGCCGCGTAATCGGACTGGAGACCGTCGATGTACGCCACATCACCGCCGAAGAAACCGTATTCCCGGATGGTGATGCCGTTGGCTTCGCTTTCCTCGAAACGGAAGAAGACGCCGATGGTCTGGGTTTCCTCGGCGGTCTCGATGTAGTGGATGCCGTTGACGATGAGCGTCCCTTCCGGGTCCTCCTTGAGAAAGGTGCGCTTGTAGTGCTTCTTTCTGGCCCTTTCGTTCTTAAGCGCGGTCTGATCGATCTCCGATGCCGGTGGGTTCAACGGGTCGATGAACGTGGCGTCGCCATCACCGATGGCGCAGTGAGTGATACCCTCGATGGGGTCCCCCATAAGCAGCTTCGCGGTGAGGATGCGGCCGGTTTTGACTATCAGTCCCAATGACATGTGATTTCCTCCTTCAAGTCTGGATCACGTGGCTTTCACTCAACAGCCCGGTACCCATGCGATCCTACGGTTACCTACCGGAGGCAGAGGGAAACTGTCGGTCGGCGAAAGAAGCGGAAAAGCGGGGCTTTCGCTTGACAAATTGGGACTACTGACCTATTTTACCAGGGGTAATTACAAGGAGAAAACATGACACAGCTACTAATTCGAAGCATCGCTGTAATGGGGGTTTCGATCCTGTCTTGCGCGGCTGGATTGTCACGAAACGCTCTGAAGACGTGGTTGGTTTTAATCGTGCTGCTATCTGTTGCCTCACCCGCTCTTGGAGGTCAACTCTATTTCCCTTTCGGAAATGTGTTCGGCCCCAATGACAGCGTCGAGGTTTTTGGGACAGTTGGCTTTGTCACTGATTGTCCCGAAGGAGGAACACCCGACGGATGGCCTTATGGCGTTTATCCAATCGGAGATGTCTACGTCCTTAGAGATGGGACTATTGACGGGTATTCGGGAGCTGCATTAACAGATATCTCAGGTATCCCAAATACTGTAGTAGGGGGTCCGTCTTTTGTTGAGATCGTGGCCTATACTGCCCCCGGTGGAAACCTCGGGGCCGGGGAGTACGACTTGGTCTTGGATGAATGTCAGGACGGCTACTATGACCCTAGCGTCGATTTTATGCTAGGAATTGCAGATGACATAGCCTTTGTTGTCGTAGTACCCACCGATATTCCAAGTCTTGCGATACAACAGATAAAGGCAGATGCCCAGAATGAAGCTCTGCATTGGGCGGGGGCTAGGGGTTATTTCAGGGTGTTGTGGCTGATGTACATACTCTACGGATATGCTTATTCTCCTGCGGTCGCACCAATGGAGTTCATCGTCTCGTCTTCTTCTGAGTTCCTCCAGGGCAGTTCAACACTCACGGACCTGCTACAAATAGGATTTGGCATGGATCTTCTCGTCTATCAACATGTGAAGCATTGGGCAGCATTGGCGGCAGATCCCCCCGACCCAGGCTATGAGGAGCTTGCTGAGTTGGATACGATAGAAGTTGTCTGCCCATCTACCGACCTGTATTTGGAGCAATGGTTGGCGCGATACGGGAATGAAATCCGCGAACAGGCCGCAATCTTGTCAGCACTGTTGACATCTCTGGAAAGATATCAAGGGGCCAGAGCTGCTGACAACAGGGATTATGCCTTACTCCAAGCAGGACAGATAGATGGGTATGCTCATCTACTGGCGGCCAGCTTGGCAGACATGAACCTATCCATCAATGATGTGATTCAAGGAATTCAAAACACAGGGATAGACTTTACAGCGTACGCAAATGAACTCACCAGTCTGCAGAATAGGATTAACGTTCAAGGATTCACACAGGACGAGATTTGGGAGCTGAAAAGCTTTGGCTTGACAGATGAACAGATTGAAGAGGCCAAACAGAATTTCCTCAATGAGGATTTCTCAGAGTTTCTCGCTGGAGACGTTACCACGAAACTGCTGCAGATACTCAATGCGAATCAAAGTACAGTATCGAGCCTTGAAGACCTTGCCGTAAACGCAGTTGCTGCGATTGATTCCCTCTCACAGCTAGTCGAGCTTAGGGCACCTGTCTCGGATCCTGGTGGGCCATACTCCGGCGCAGAGGGCGTACCAATTCTCTTCAACGGAAGCGGCTCGTATGATCCCAATGACGACCCAATTACTTTTGTCTGGGAGCTAAATGGTGATGCACAGTTCGATGACGGCTCAACAGCAACCCCCCAATATACTTACTATAGTGAACAGACTCGGTTAGTAGGTCTCAGGGTAGCTGACACTACAGGGTTATCAAATACAAAATACACTTCTGTGACCGTGACAAGCGTCAATGAACCTCCTGTCATCGACTCGTCATCCCCAGGGAATTCCACGTTGCTGGTATTTGCTGAGGATACCCTTATCTTTCGTATCTGGGCTTCTGACCCCGATGGTGACATCGTTAATTATGCCTGGACCGTGAATGATTCCTTGGTGAACACTCAGGACTCCTTGATCTTCGTGGCAGACACGTCAGCGATTGGCCTCAGCGTGGTTTCGGTCTCGATCAGTGATGGCAACCAGCTAAGTCGCGATATTATAAGGAGGTGGGGGGTTCTGGTAAGATCCCAGAATCATGCCCCAGTGATTGTCTCCATCCCAGACACTGCTGCTGTTGTAGGGGTAGAATATACCTACGATATGGATGCCTCTGATGTTGATGGGGACTCTCTCATTTACTCTTTAGATGTCTTTCCGTCCGGAATGACGATTGATGAGGTAACCGGCATAGTAAGCTGGTTGCCAGCAATGAGCCAGATTGGCCCCAATAATGTAACTCTAATAGTTGAAGATGGCCGAGGCGGGGTTGCTACCCAAATGTTCACGATCAGCGTGACCGCGATCAATCACTCCCCACTAATCACCTCGGTTCCGGAAACCACTGCTTATGTGAATGCGCTATACCAATATGATGTTAACGCCTCCGATCCCGATGGAGACCCGCTGGTGTATTCGCTCACCACATTTCCTTCTGAAATGGCAATTGACGGCTCGACGGGACTGATAAGTTGGGTGCCAACCGACAGCCAAGTTGGGCTAAACGACGTGGTCGTGGAAGTGAATGACAATCGTGGCGGTTCGGATAGTCAGAGTTTTGTGGTCATTGTTGAAAGCGGCGTCCCTGGGATCATAATCGAGTCTGGATGTACGGTTGAGATATTCGCTTCAGCTGGCCTATACCAGCCCACTGAAATGGCGTTCGGCGGCGACGGCTATTTGTATGTAGCACAAGGGGCGGCACATACCGGAAATCTGCGAATTGCCAGAGTATCACCGGAGGGCTTGGTATCGCTTTTTGGTGGGTATGTTAGAGATCCAGACGGGGTCGCTATTGATACCACGGGTAATGTGTTGTTTGTCTCGGGTGACGGGCGGATTTCAAAGATTTTGCCGGATCAAACAACAACCACGTTTTCATATGGTTTTAATAACTTGAACTCTATTGTAGTTGATAGTGATAACAACCTGTATGTATTGGAACTTGATGGACGAGTCTTTAAAGTCACGCAGGGAGCCGTGATTACACCGGTTGCCGGTGGCTTCGACTTCTGCCCAGGTGGTGGTACATCGGGTCTCTCTATTGATTCTCAAGATAACTTGTATGTTGTAGACCCTCCGGGTGGAAGGGTGTTTAAAGTTGAGTTGAGAAATGCGGATGCAGTTACAACCCTTGTTTCTAATCTTGCCTATCCCCGTAATTTCATACTCACCCCTTCAGGCGCAGCTTTTGTATCATTGCAAAGCACCGGGGAGCTTCTTAGGATCTGTCCAGATGGCGAAATATCGACGTTTGCGAGCGGACTAACCCCGGCCAGCCTCGCTCTTGGCAATGTGGGAGAACTATACATCAGCGAGTACATGAAGAACCGCATAATTAGAATCACCTGTGAGTCATTCTCGTGTGCTAAAGGTTCTGTCTCCGGCTATGTTTTTCACAACTCTTTAGGATTTTCTGGCGCACCGGTCAATCTTTTTGACAGTGCCGGATATATCGTGACTTCAACATTGTCAGATGATTCGGGATGGTACCAATTTGAGGACTTGGAGAACGGACATTATTCTGTGTCCCTATCAACACCTCTTGGCTATCGAACTGACGAGGAAACGAAGGCGGTTGAAGTTCTTGGTTTGCACTACGAGGTAAACTTCGAACTCACCAAGCTTGACATACCAACGGCACAGCGTGGGCGCGGCTACTGGATGCACCAAGTCAATGCCCTCCTTTCGGGTCATGGCAACGCCCACGAAACGTATGATGATATGTGTAACTACATGGAGTTGATCCGCACTCATTTCAATGAACACCAACTGAATCCGGTCAATATCTTCTCAGTCGACCTGGAATCCGACTGCGACCAGCGGCTTGACGCGCTCCGGGTAGTCATTTCTCCGAAACCGAAGTCGAGCATGAATGACAAGGCTAAGGCACACCTGACAACCCTGCTATTGAACATGGTGTCCGGTAAAATCGCCCAGTGGGAGTATATCAGCGAAGACTCGGCCACTGTCTCACAGGCGATCACCTACTGCAATGCGCTGATTACTGACACGGAGCCCGAAAACGATGAGACGGCTAAGGCGATTGCCGAGATGATCAACGAGGGCCAAACAGTACCGGTCGGCATGATAGACCTGGCAACTGCCAACATCGCCTACAAACATAGTGGCGATGAATCATTACCAACGGAATTCTCTCTCGGCCAGAACTACCCCAACCCCTTCAACCCGATCACTGACATCAGCTTCTCCTTACCTGTTGCCTCACACGTGAAACTGGAAATCTTCAACGTCATGGGCCAGAAGGTGGCCACCGTGGTCGACAGACATCTTGAAGCCGGAAACCACAGCGTTACCTGGGATGGCAGTCAGGGAGCCAGCGGTGTCTACCTTTATCGATTGACGGCGGGCGATTTTGTGGAAAGCAAGAAAATGGTTCTGCTGAAATGACCCCATACGCGAAATATCCACAGGGGACAGGTTAGTCATACCTGTCCTCTTTTTTACTTCTGGCGACACCGGCATCCCGAAGCCTACTGTCGGAAACGCCATCTCAGGCACGGCTCGGACAAGCGGAATCCGGAGCCGTTCAACGGCATGAGTCCCAACCGCATGGGCCGGGTCCGGTCGACGGACATGCGAAGACCCGTGTGATTGAGCCTGCGGTTGTTGAGCAGCAGGGTGTCAACGCGATGGCATCGGGGTATACCGGTATCCACGGTCAGTTCAAACGAGGCTCGCGCCTCGGTGACGTACGCGTCAGTGAGTTCGGTGATGTTGAGCGGTCGGCTGTTGAGAGCGAAACCGGCCCTTCGTGCGCACCACCGATCCACGACATCCCAGGCCCCGCTGACTTCCGACCAATCTGCACCGGCGTAGGCTATGATTATGAGATGCCTATTGATGGCCGCGCCGGAGATCTTATCCGTGCCGTTTACGGGGGAATGACCTACCCTGAGCCACCGGTCAAGCCGGGAACGATAGCTGTAGCAATGCGTGCGTCCGTCGCCGCCGGTTTCCGGATCGCTGTGGAGCGCCTCGGACAACAGGTCCTTCTGCCTGAATTTGACCCTGCAGGCGGTCGCGGAACGGTTGAGACGGGAACGGTTCAGGTCTTGGCCGGCGAGTCTGATGAAGGCGTCGACCGGGGGTTCCGACGGTTTGGTGTCGATCTCGCAACAGAAGGCGGCCCGACGTTCGCTGACCCACAGATTGGGCAGCCGCTCATCGTTGAGGTTTCCAACATTCAGCCGGAATCGAGGCGTACGTCCGTGCCAGCGGGAAATGCATACCGCGGCATGTTCCACGTCCTGCATCAGCGTGGTGCCGTCTGTAATCCGCCACCAGCCCCAGGTCTTGTTCTTGCGAGTCAGGTGATAATCGGTGTTCAGGGCGTTGTGGCTGACCACGAAGGTCTCGTGCAGATGCCCGAGGCAGACCCGCTCCACCACTTTCTTGATGACCGCCTTGAAATCCGATTCCATGGACAAGAGCGAGTAGAGCCACTGGAGGAAAAAGACCTTGGTTCCGGCCGGATGGTGAAAGACCAATCCGGGACGGATTCCCTGGACGATGTTGTCGCTGTCGATGCGGTAAACGCCCAGGCTGTAGATCAAGCCGGGCAGCTTGGCCCGCCCCACAATAGACCTGCGGTTGAGGCGCAGCGCCTTGCGGAAGGTCTCGTCGATCCGCCCCTGCCACCCCAGGTCGGTAAGCGAGCGCCCGATGGCCGGAACGGTCGCCTTGCGCCTGTAGATTTCTACGGCCTCGCGAATCAGCCGTCGTTGCCTCGCGGCGTCGGAAAGCGGATCGAAACGGTGCCCCACGATCTCGCCGAGGAGAGGAAGAAATCGATCTTCGCACCGGTCGATATCGAAAATTTCGGGGAACCGGTCGGCCAGGAGCTTGAGTTCGTCCAGACTCGAGGCCGGAACCTTGAGGAAGGTCTCCAGGTCCCCGGTCTCGTCACGCTCCTGATAGAGGGGCGGAAAAAGATCGATGAGTTTCTTCTCGAAATAGGACGACATCAGGATGCCCTCCTGACGTCGAGGTTCACCTGGCCGAGGACGGCGATCTCACCGGGCCGGATATCGATGTCCTGCTGCGGAGTGTACATCTGCACGTGGCTTACGCCTCGCACGCCGTCGAGCACGGCCACCAGGTCCGAGAACCGCACCGGCACACCGAAAGCCATCCGCTCGAAGGCGAAGAACTCGTCAAGGGCTTGCTCGGTTCGGCTTCGGATAAGGTCGAGGTCTTCACCCACATAGGCGTAAACCTCGACATCCACATCCGCGGGGCGATAGACGGGATCGAAGAGGTTGATCTCGACGGTGATGACCTTGCGCGATTCCAGGTGTTCGGCGAGGTCCTGTTTGAGAAGCGCTGACGGCGGACCGCCGCCGTCGGGGGCGACCGCCAGATTGACCTGGTAGTAGCGGATGTTCTTGCAGTCGTTGACGTCGAGGACCTGGGCTTTGGCCACCCCGGGAAACCCTTCGGCCAGGGCCAGGTAATCCTCCTTGGTGACCGCCTTCCAGAGCGAGCGGACCTCGGCCGGAGCCTGTCGGCGGGCGTGTTCCAGCGTCTCGCGATCCGCTCCGCCGGTCGCCGGGACCGGGTTGGTTACGGTCAATGCGACCTGCTCGCCTCCCTGGTAGACAGGACTCAGCAGCTCCGAGACCAGATCCAATCCGAGGTTTCCCCCGGCACCCAAGGTTTCGAGGTATTCGACGCTGATTTCGGCACCGGCCTGAGGCACTCCGCCGCGTAACCCGTCGCCGAAGACGATCCGGGTGATGTCAAGCGCATCGGTCTCGGCCATGAAGTGGCGCGAGTCGGAGCCGCTTTCCTGAAAGTGGGAGACCTCGGTCCATTCCTGGTCCTGCACCCACACACGGATCGAACCGAGGGCGATTTCCTTTCCGGCCAAGATGATCGGATCGCTCGTTTCCCCGTCGGCCGTGAAGGTCTCGGTCTTGCGTTTCCCCTGGCGCGCGCCCGTGTCGACGTTTGTCTGTCCCCTTGGGATCGTCGCGTCCGCCGCCGTTTCAAATACGACGTCACCTTCTTCCAGGCGGGCTTTGCACGCCGTTCCTTTCGGAATGATCAGATCCGCGTCGAGCGGCGCGGCCAGGGTGAAACGCAGGGAGGTTGAAGCGGCCACCGAACCGTCGAGCCGATAGCTGACCAGCTTGCAGAGATTGATGATGTTCTGTCGTTGACGGGCGGTGGGCAGGAAAGCCTCGGCCGCCTGGGCGTCGAGGTAGTAGGCGAGCATATCGCCCACCCCGCAGAAGAGCTCCAGCAGGACCACACCGAGGTCGGATGCGTTGAAATCCGTCCAGCGGTCGGTCAACTGCGGCACCCGCGCCAGCAACTCCCGACGCAGGGACTCGTAATCCTTGTTGGTATAGTCGATGCTTGCTCTGCCCATTTCCGGTCATCCGTCGGTTTTCGGTAACAGGGGCCGTCCCGGACAGCCGGGTGGACCCGCTTGTTACTTACCGACGGAGGCGCGGAACTGTCGGAGAGCCTGCCACTTCGCGTTGATTGTTGTGGCGCCAGTCCTCCATTTGAAGTAGTATCTGGTGGGTGAACAGACAAAAACCCTCCACTTTGAAGCTAACCGAGGAGTGAGGGGAGTGACAAGACCCAGATGACCGTTGAACTTTACAAGCAGAGTGGCCCACTTCTTATCCTAGCCGGTCCAGGTACAGGTAAGACCTACCAGCTGGCATTGCGATTGAAGTATTTGGTTGAGGATGAGGGCATTAACCCAGAGCAAATCGCAGTTATCACCTTTACCGCGGCTGCCGCTGCCAACATGCGGGCAAGGATATCAAATCCCGAGAACCCACAATTGTTTCTCGAACCACAACGCCAACCAAAGGCCATATCCACGATGCACAGTCTTGGATACAGCATCATTCGCGAGAATGCAACTCTGTTGGGTATGCCCGAAGAACTAAACGTAGTGCATTCCGACCGCACCAAGTCCATTCTTCTTGGTGATGCTGCTCAACTGGCCGATCTTAAGCGCGAAGAAGCCGAAGCAACCGCGAAATGCCGGCAGCACGGTGCTTGCTTTCAGGATGATTCATCTCCCAAATGTATGGTCTGTTCGAAATATAGGGACATCCTACGGACGTGTCAGGCAATTGACTATGATGAGCAAATCCTTCTGGCATGCAAATGCCTTCGCGAGAATCCCGCGCTGGCGGAGAAGTACCGACGACGGACAAGGCATCTTCTCATTGATGAATACCAGGATATAAATGCAGGGCAATATGATTTGATAAGGATTCTTAGCGAAGGCCAGACACAAGGTTTGTTTGTAGTTGGCGACGACGATCAGAGCATCTATTCGTGGCGCGGTGGTTCTCCAGAGTTTATTCGACATTTCGAGGATCATTTTGGCAGCGGGGCTCGCGTCGAGCCTCTGACATGCTCATACCGGTGCCATCGCAACATACTTGAGGGTGCTCTTGCAGTTGTCAAGGAATTCGATAAGGCCCGTAGAGACAAAGGGACTTTCGCATTTCTCTGCCCCGAAGGGGCGAAGACAGTCACTCATAACGTTCCCAGTGACAAGCGGGAGGCTGCAATTGTACGGAGAATAGTCGAAGAAGCATTGCCGTCCAAAGAGGTACTTATTCTCGTGCCCCATCGGGGTTTTTCGAAGCTGATAGGAGAACAGCTGAGACGCGTGAGGATCAGATACATTTCTCCAGAACCGCTTCCAGGTGAGGGATTGCCCGTTCTCGAGCGATTAGCCGCATGGCTCCGTGACGCTAATGATAGTCTGGCCCTGCGTGAGTGCATAGAAGCCATTGTTAACTCTCAGAAATCTCCACTCCCGTCAAATCGCGTCAGGAAGGAAGAGAAAAAGGAAGAGAGAGAAAGTGGACTTCGACTTCTCAGTCAATTGTGGAAAGAGACAATTGAAGACGGAAATGATCTCTGGACAAACCTACAGAAAACTGAATCTAATACAAACGTAATAAGCCTTGTCAAAGAAGTATGCAGTGTTATTAGAAATCAGGCAGAGAAAGATGACGTCGCGGAGCTGTTAAGACAGGCAGCGATTTTCCTTGAGCCATGGAAGAGGACAAATGCATTGATAGAAGAGGTGGAAGGATGGATGAACAAATTCAGTTCGTCTGTGGACTTCGGGTCCTCAACGGCTGTGCGCATAATGACGTTTCAGGGCGCGAAGGGATTAGAGGCTGATGTCGTGTGTGTAATCGGGTTGGAGGAGGGCATTCTGCCCAGGAATGGAGTATCAAGCGAAGAACTATCTGAGCAAGCTCGCCTCATGTATGTTTCGATGACCCGGGCAAAGCAAGAATTGCATCTCTTTTACGCACGTAACAGGTCGGCAGCGGTCTCCTTTCAACCAATTCATGGTCGCGGCGGCACTCATGGATCGAAGCCTTCATGCTTTATTCAAACCATACCGGACGAATTCTGTGAGAAGAGATATCATCCTTCGAAGTAAAGTCGTCAGTAAGGTCGGTGCCCGTTACCGACGGAGCGGAACTGTCGGGGCGGAGCGGATTGGCGCGGCTCGCGGTAGAAGGGATAGACCAGGTTGCCTTCCACCTGGCTCCGGATGACGCGATAGGCGATGCGGACCGGGAGAAGATTGCTGTCCTTGTTCGAGGGGGAATCGTCGAAGGAGACACCGGTGATGACGACCCGTTTCTCCCAGCGTTTCACGGCGTCGATCACGTAATGGCGGATCAGGCCCTTCAGCACCTCGTCGTTGGCTTCGAACACCAGGTCTTTGAGCCTCGAGCCGAATTTCGGGCGCATGAACCGTTCGCCCGGGCGCGTGCCGAGAATCTGGATGATGCTTTCGTGAATGTGTTCGTGTTCCCTGGATGTGGCCGAGGAGATCTGGGCTCCGCCCGAGCGTCGCTGGAATCGGAAAGGGAACTTCAGACCTCTGCCGAGAAAGTCCAGACTCATCAGTCGCACTCCTCGCAGATGATCGTGGACTGACCGTCTTGATCATCGTCTCCGCCGGCATCAATGCCATCCGGAAAACGGATGACAAGGTCGAGACCGTTCTCCATGGACAGATGGATCGTTCCGTCCGCCTCGATGATTCCCTTATGACCGCTCTCCTGCGTCGAGAACCCTTTGGCTCCACCGGGAACCAGACGCACCGTCACTGTCTCTCCGATGCCTTCGATGCGGATGATGCACAGGACATCCACGGTGCCGACCGGGTTACCGATCAAGGCCGTCCGATCCCCGTGAGAGACATCCAGGCGGTAGCCGTCCGGCAACTCGACCCGATAGCGGTCTTCCGACGTTTGCACAGGATCGATATCCAGCGGCAATCCTTTAATGCCCGCGGCCTCGTGTGTGACGCGGATCGCTTCCGGCTTCAAGGTCAGTTCCCTGCCGTCCGGCAAGCTTACAATTCCGCCTTTGGCAGGCTCCAGTTCAGTGGCTGTGCCGTCGGTGCCGATTGCGGTGAGAACCCCCGCCGGACTCACACGGACCATTACGCCGTCGGCAAGGGTGAAAAGCCTCCCACCGTCTGGGAGATCGCGCACCGAAGTGCCGGCGGGCATGGCCAGGAAGGGGTGGTAATCCGGCGGTTGCGGTTGCTCCACGTTCTGCATGTATTGCTGGGCACTCTCCGCATGGGCATCCAGCACCGTTTGCGCCTCGGCGCGCAAGGCTTCGGATGCCTGGTGGCTCTGCAGAAGGATGTCCTTGATCTCGGCCAGGCTGTCTTTGATTTGCAAGAGATACGGCATTCCCTCGTCACCGTCCGGGCACACGCCGAGACCCGAAGCGAAGGCGCGCACCAGCGCCATGAGTTCGTAGTGAGAAGGTGACGAACTGGTTTGTTCTATGACCGGTCCGTCATCTCCACCGTATCCGCCACCCATCTTCTAAGATTCCTCCCGATTAGTCAAAGCCGTAGCCTCCACCGCCCAGGTCGACCACCTCTACCTGGACATACCGCACACTGTCGCGATTACCTGAGTCGTACACCATGATCACCGTCGATCCTGCTTGCCATCCAAGATTCACTTGCCCATCTCCGTCCACCCAGGCAATACTCGAATCCGCGCTTTCAAACTCCGGATCGCCGGTCGGATCACCGCGAATGGAGAGCGGGATCGTCACACCCCATGAATTGACCGAGACCTTGATATGCTGTGGAAACACCTCCCAATAACGTACTTGCAGTTCTTGGCAGTCCATTCGGGCACCTCAGTTGGTATTCGTATCGAGGCTACCGGTCACGATCACCGCGCCACAAGCGGCGACGTCACCGAGGCGGGCATTGGGCATCATTTCGGTCACGGTGTCCAAGCTCCCGGTTACAATAGGTGTCACGCCGTGGCCCGGTATCGGGCAGACATGCAGGTCGCCCATGCGCGCCACCTGCCTGCCGTTCACCACGGTCCGCATCGCGCCGGTGACGATTACCCCGCCGTGCGAGGAGATGTCTCCCATTCTTGCCTGCGGTCTTGCCATAGTCACTTCCCTGCAAACAGGTGAACAAGGAAACCCACGATACCGCCGAATACGCTACCCAGCGTCAGGACCAGGCCAACTACTTTCCACATGGTCTCGATGCCGAGCTTGTTGCTCAGACCAGTGTATAGGTTTTTGATGTCATCGGAGTTGCGGCGCAGTTCCTCACGAATGTTTCGGGCCAGGAGATCGACATTTTCCTTGTCGGATTTCTTTTCGATCTCGCGCTCGATCTTCTCGAGTCGCGCCTGGATTTCCCGGCGGTGATCCTCGAGGATGCTGCGAAACTCGGCCCGCCATGACTCAAAGGTCCGGGCGAGGAGGCGCTCGTTTTGATCCAGATCGAGGGGACGGCTCGCGTTCTGTTCATCCATCGTGCTGTCTCCTCTTCAGCGAGAACCTACCACGGATATGCAGATCGACCTCGAACTGATCGGCCAGGCCACGCCTTTCCAGTGCTTCCGAGATTGCTCGTTTGGCGTAGTACATCTGTTCTACGCGACGGCTGTTAGACAGGCTCTCCTGGTGGTCGCGATACCGATAGAGCGGCTTCTTGATATGCCGGACCTCGGTGACTTCCGAGAGTCGCAGACAGAGATCGTAATCCATTGCCATCTCGAATGACAGGGTGATGCCGCCCGCCTGGTCGAAGACCGACCGCCGCATTAGCCGAAAATGAAAGGTCATGAGATCGAGAAGCAGTCGCTCCTTGGAGTATGGAATGCGACAACGCCGCCCGTATCCTTTGGCTTTTCCATTCTCGTCGATTACGATATAATCGGTGTAGACGAGGCCCACTTCCGGGTGGGCTGCGAGTACCGCGGACGTTTCCTCGAGAGCCGTAAGCGCCAGCAGGTCATCGCTGTCAACCCATCCGAGATAGGGAGCGGAGGATTCGGAAATAGCCGATGCCAGGGAATTCACCCGTCCTTTGTGTTCAGCCTCGATCAGTCTAATCCGGTTGTCCTTCTTGGCGTAGCCGCGCGCGATATGCAGTGAGCCGTCAGTGGAGCCGTCGTCCCAGATGACGAGTTCAAAATCTGGTCTGGTTTGGGCCAAGACGCTTTCGATAGCCTCGGCAAGGAACCGCTCCCGGTTGTAGACGGTCATCACCAGGGATATCTCGGGTTGCATTACAGTCTCCGTCATGTGTTTATCAGCACCTTGTTGCTGGAGCGCACCATGATGTTGCCCATGACACCGTCCATTAGAATGACGCTGCCCGACTTGTCCGTGGCCTGGATGCGTTCCCGACCGGAGGCGGCGTTCATCACAACGACCTGCCCGGCCTTGTCGGTGAGGCGGATCATCTCGGCCCCGGCAGTCGAGTCGATGAGGATTTCCTGGGTACCGCAAAGCCCCCAGACCAAAACTTTTTCCCGGCCCTTGGTAGTGTCGATGAGAATCTTCTGCCAGCGGGCGCGGGTGTTGTCACAGGATTGGATGTGGATTTTCTCCTTGTCCTTCCAAGCCTCCCAGCGCATGAACTGGCGGCACAGATCGGTGATCTCGATCCTGGCGTGTTGATCCTTGATGTCGGACCCAATATCCAGCTGGTCGCCTTGTTCAGCATCCTTGGTCCCGCGCCGTAGAGCATTGTCGATTTGAACATCCCGCTTCACTGGGCAATCCATGTGAAAGATCTGTCCGGACCGGTCGATGATCTTCAGGAATTCCTCTTCGTCCCGGTCGTCGAGCACGAAGGTATGGCCGGTCTCGGTTTTCAGCAGCACCTTCCGGCGCGGGCAGTAGTATGGTGGGTGGCCATGGTATTTCCTGTGCTCCAGATTGTCGCGCCGATCGACCTTGTGTTCGACTTTGTCTTCACAATCATGACACGTCGGATCGGAGCAAAGGCGCTTCGATTCTTCCGCCTGTTCACCGGGATTGCTCCTGGCCAGCCACACCCCGGACCAGATCGGGTATTGGACGTTGCCGCCCTCGAACTCGGCCCACACCGATGCGCCTTCCTCTGGAATGAGGAACATCCCGATGTCCTCGTTACCGCCGTAAGGGAAACAGGGCCACGCCCAATTCGACCAGCTCTCCCTGCCGGTACCGAGCACGGCGGGGATTTCGAGTCGGCAGCGACCAAGGCGTTCGGGATCATTGTTGTCGCGCACAAAGGCCCGGTACTTGCCGTACCAGCGGTTCTTGTAACGCTCCTCGTGTTGTCGGTCCTGGGTCTCGATCACTCGCTAATCTCCAGGTTACCAAGGTAGGATGCCACGCAGGACCTCACGGACGATTCGAGTTGCAAGCCCGGCCGGTTTCTTCTTGGCATCAACCTTGGCCACGGCGTACTGAAGGGCATCCTTAGCCGCCGCCGGTAGTTTGGCCTCCTGCGCTGCAACGCCTTCCTTGACTTCCTTTGCGCCGAACCGCTCGATGACCCCAATCACCGTATCAAGGGCAGCAGCCCTCGCCCGACCCCAGGCGGTCAGTTTGATGATCGTAAGCAAAGTCACGAACAGGGTCGCGAAGAGTTCCTTGTGATCGAGAACGAATGTCAAGATCTGTTCAAGCTGTTGCATGGTTGTCTCCTTCTGTTTGCTTGAGTGCTTCCGCAAGTGTCACGTATTTGCCCGCGAGATGTCCCCAGCGGGCGCGACCCTCGCGGACATCGACATGGATGAACCCTTGTTCCGGGTAGACCCCGATTCCACCGTTCCGGAAAGCCTGGACCCGTGTGGCGAGTTCGTACATACTGGCCACCGAGAGATTTTTGATGACGATGTCTGCGGCGTTGCCCAGCAGGTGCTGGCTTCGTTTAGCACCGCCTACTGCCCGGTTGTGTTCGGGGCACCGGTATCCGCTGGTGACCCGAACCGGCGCACCGGCAAGATCACGCAATTCCTGGAGCGCACCCACGAGGCGTTGATCGATCTCGGTCTTGCCGCAACACCGACAGGCAAATTCGCTACGCGAGAAGTTCTTGCTCAAGTCTCCCATGTCAGTCCCTCATCAAAGCCTTTGCCCGCTGTCAGCGTCGATGGTCACCATCGGCGGCGGTTCGTCCTTCGGTGTGGGCGGCGCTTCCTGGTCGTTCTGCTTGCCCTTGGCCTCGTCCGACTTGTCGCCGGCCCCTTTGCCCAGGGCGTTTTTCTTGAGTTTCAGTTCGCAGTGATATCCGCCCTCGCCGAAAGCGTGGCGGACCGAATGGCAGTAGTAGACGCCCGAGAATTTGCGGCCTACGCCCTTGACTTCAAGGTTCTGCTTCGCGCGTAGGCTGGGAATGCCTATGGTCACGGCGTCGGCTTCCACCTGGCGGAGTTCCGCCTCGCGGAATTTCCCCTCGGAGAGGTCCTGGGCCGGTTCCTGCCGGGGCTCCTCGTGGAGGCCTTCCGAGCGTTCGTAGGAAGGGACCACCTGTCCGGATTCCTGCTCCTTGTAAGCGCCCTCGCCGGTGTTACCGTCCACCAGGTAGGTCCGTTTCCCCAGCGAGGTCCGCTCCGGCGTGGTCTCGTTGTTGGCCTTGTGCTCGACCGGCTCCTTCTTGCGCGGGTCCACGCCAACGGCTTTGGTCTCGACGCCCGCGCCCTTGGCCCCCTGTGATTGCGTCGAGGGGCGGAAGGAGCGCAGCACCCCCTTGCGGTCGGTGAAATACTCGAGGACCGCGGCGGGCTTTTCGCCCAGGTCACGGGGATGGAAATGCAACTCGTCGTCCTGGATATAAAAGACATACCCGGTTACACCGTCGCCATCTTTGTCGCGCGCCTTACCGGCAAGTTCCTTGAGGAACTGCGCGTCGGAGACGTTGCTTTGGGTCACCCGCAGATGGCGGCCCTTGGTTGACATGACCACGGGCGTGAGACCTTTGGCCGAGGCGATCTCCTCGGCGATTTCGGAATAGAGGATGCCGGGCGCGGGCTTCTGCCAGACCTTCTGATTTTCCTTCCCGGCCAGTTTGAAACCTTTGTCGTAGGCCTTGATGCGAATGGTCGGATCACCATCCTCAGGGAAATCGTAGTCGATGTCCTTGATTACCGCTTTCTTGCGCGGTGAGAGGTTGCCGACATATCCGAAACGGGCGACGATCTCGTTGCCTTCTTGGAACAGGGGATCGTCGACGAACTGAAGGTTCCGGTCGGTGACCGCCAGCTCCAGGACGTCGAGTTCCTCCTCGTTGTCCTCGAAGACGAACGAGGTGATCTCCTGCGTGATGTCCGCCGAGAGCTGTTGCCCTTCGATCTGGATCAGAAATGTAGGTTTGAAGGTGTCGATATCCATGCGCCGGTCTCCAGTCGGCCCGCCTCAAGGACGGACTCCACCGGATACTTACCGGCGCGCTGGCCGAGGTGTCGGGAACCGTGGCTAAGAAGGAATCGGAAAGAATTGAAGGTTTATTGGCTTTGCTTTATCCTATATTACATTACGATTAGGAAACATTGATGGAAAGGAGAGAATACCATGAAGGATAGTTCAGAAAATACCTATTTTGATGTTGCGAACATACGGATCACTGCTTTGAGACAGACGTGGGACAACGATAAGCCCGGTCTGCGAGTTCAAGCATACAAGGGTAAAGGAGACGCCCTTTTTCAGGGAGCTGAACTCCCAGTTCCAGACAAGGAAACTGCATACGAATTGATTAAAGCCATCGCTAAAGCTCTGGAATCAATAGGCGTATAACTTCAGTATGGACGGGGCGTATTGAAAGGCATTAGGCAGATGCGCGTTTCTGAGAAAAGTCTCGAATTGAATGTTGGAGCGGAATTGCTTCAATTACTCCGACAGTCTTTCCCCAAAACGTTTCTACGAGGCCTTACTCAAGTAGAGGAACGGCAAGAGGGTGTGGATGTTTTTGTTCAGATGAACCCGAATACAAGAGTATTCGCGTTTCAGTTCAAAGCACCAAAGTCTCAACCCACGTGGCCATCCTGTAGCAACTCCTCTTGCCATTCGAACGGAAGATTCAAATACTCAATTCAGCACCAACAGCATGTAGCTCTATACAAACTGGCATCTATCAGTCCTAATACAGCGTTTTATGTGTTCCCCTATTACTGCTGTCCGCATAGGTTGTGGAACGACTGCCCTAGATTACTCGGGCAGACTTGGTTCTTGCCAATAGACAACATGACTCCACAGCGGGTCTTCGGCACACACAAAAGCAAGACTGTAACATGCCAAAATAGTGTAGCCTCGATAAACCCTGAATTCGAAATGGTGCAGCGCGATGAGTTGCTTGAAATCATCCGCGAGGGAGGAATTGCAGTCGAGAGATTTATTGAGTGGTATGAGTTCTTTCAAGGCCTTCGAAACGAAGAAGGCAGAATGAATCCTTGGCTAACACGTGGGCTCCGCCTTGGAATAGCTCCACCTGAAAACTAATCCAGCAACCGCATATTCACGTGTTCCACCGACGGAATCCGCAGGACCGACCCCGGCTCCAGTTCCAGGGGGAAGAAGATGTCGTTGTAATCGCAGATGATCCACCATAGATCGGCGCGTCCCAGATAGCGGTGGGCAAGTAAATCGACCCGGTCGCCCTCGATCACCGTGTGAAACCGGTCATCTGGCCGGGGCTTTCTGTCGATGGTAGGGCGCACGCCCAGAAAATCGCCCTCGGCGGACGTGAAGAGGATGGACGTCGCACACCTGGATCGCCGACCGATCATCCCCGCACCTCCGAATAGTCCACCGACTCGTCGATGTACTCCTCAAGCATCACCTCGACCTCGGCCTGTTGAGGCAGCAGGTTATCCCGGTCGAACAAGTTAAAGAAGCGAGCTTTTACCTGGCGGACCACGCAAAGCACGCCCGGATAGAGATCGCCGAACATGAAAAGCACTCGGTGCGGCGCGTTCTTGAGCATGGTCCCGGCATGCTCGGGGTAGAGCAGCGAGCGCAGCCAGTCCACCGACTCCTTAACCGGACCTTTGAAGAACAGCAGTTTGAAGCCGATCTTGCGCGGTTCGCCGGCCACATACTGATAGCGGGGATGACTCATCCCCGGTATCTTGATAGCGGCGTAAGTCGTGCTTTTGTCGTCCAAGATGTCGTTGGGATTGTACTGGAAATCGAGGTAATCGCCTGTTTCCACATCCACAAGGTACGCTGTTATCTCTTTCTGGTCCCAAGCCACTCATCCCCTCACAGTGTCTCGTAGTTCTTGATCTTGCGTTCACGAATATCCCGATACACGGACTGAGCGACCTGCCGCCCGTCCAGAAGCGTGGTGACGGACACATCGATGGGCCGGTCCGCCAGCGCATCGAGCTTTCCAAGCAGTGAGTCAATAATCGCTCGGAGATTCTCTCCGGTCGATGTGGCAGGTACCCCGAAACTACCCGGAAGGAGCGAACCCCTTGTCTCTCCCAGTAGGCGCGCCTGTTCGGGAGCAGGATGAGCACGAGCCGCCGTTTCTACCACCGTCGGCTCCGGTCTTCCGACGGATTCCACAAAGGTCGGAAGGTTGCCGGCAACAACAGGCGTGAGCGCCAAGGTGCCAGTCTGCACCAGCGGCACGGCGACTTGGCCCAACATGTCATCTGTAAAACTGAACGCCTGCTGCAATGCTCGGGCGGGTACTTGGGCGGCCTTGGCAATCCCCCCACTAAAAGCCTCGAGCAGAGCCATGCCACTTTGGGTAAGGCTGGATAATGGTCCTTCTTTGGCATCGGAGAACGGCAGCAATTCACGCAGTTGGCCGAGGGCTTTCCCCAGCATGTCGACGGGATATGTCACCGCCGACCAGATGCCTTCACCAAGCGCGATCAATAAGCGTTTCCCCGCCTCGAAGAAAGTCGTATCACCCGAAAGAAAATCTCGCACCGCTCCGAAAACATCCCGCAAGGTTCGCACCAGCGGCAAGTCCATGAAGGCGGCGACCAATGATGATGCGACGGCGGTGAAAAAGCGTCCGATAGATGAGAACAATCCCTTGACGAAATTCCAGGCACCAACGATCACATCCCGGGCCCAAAGGAACGGTGTCGCTAGGAAATCGAACACGGCACCGCCGATTGATTTCAGGCCGTCGAGTACCGAGATATCGCCGGTAAGCACCTGCCAGACAGCATAAACCACGCGTCCCACCATGCGAAGGGCTTGGACCAGGAGCCGGATCGGGAGGAAAAACTTGTAGATGAACTTTCCCGCTTCGATGAAGGCCGTGACAATGGTCTTGCCCAGCCAGACGACTGCACGAACCACCCAAGCGACAACGGTGATGACGACCACCAGGTTATAGATCATGTACTTCAAAAGATACGCGCCGACCTTGACGATCACACCGAGCACCGTGCCGAGGGTCTCGCCAAGGTTCCGGTAAGAGGAGGCGTCGGCTGAAGCGGCCGCCAGGCCGAAAATCTCCAGGACCGAGAACATTGCCTTGTATAGTGCGCCGTATGCCTGCATAAGCGCCCGGACCGCCGGTTCGAGAATCGCTCTGATCTTTCCGAAAGCTTGGGAGAAGGCCTGCCACAATCCAGTCAGAAACTGCTGCACCCGGTAGTAGATGCGGAACACAGTGACGACCAATCCCATCAGTCCTGCTTTTTCGAGTCTCTGCGCCAAGTCGGCTGACATTGTTCCAGTCCCGCCGGAGAGAGAGGTTATGAGTGCCCTGATCCCTTGGAATACGAGCTTCACCTTTTCCCACGCCCCGAGGATGGTATCCCGAATGCCGGCGAAGTTGGTCTCCCATGCCCGCTTGAGGAGATAGACTGCCAGCACCACGGCACCGATGATAGCCACAACTGGCAGGAAATAGGTAGCGAAGGCCGATCCCACACCGGCTACGGCAGCGCCCATAGCTGCGAGACCCGCTTTGATAACAGGAAGCATCAGGCCGATGGTCCCGGCCGCGGCGATCACGCCACCCACGATCACAAGCACCGCTCCCAAGGCCATGGACAAGGTCAGGACGACCCTGGTCAAACCCGGCATCGAACGTGCAAGCTTCTGGAAAAACAGGACAGCTTTGGATATCCCCTGGATGATCGGCGTGACCACCGGCAGTAGGGTGCGGCCGAGAATTTCGGCGAGGTTGCGGACCTGCTGGCGCAGAACCTGGAATTGGCTCCCGATATCGATGTTCATTGCCCGCGCCATTTCTTCAGTGACAGCGGTACCCGTCTTCATGGCCTGTGCAACAGACCTGATGTTGCTCTCCAGCGCTTCCGTCCCCTGGGATATCTGCAGCAGGAACTTCACTGCTTCGTCGGAACCGAAGGCTTTCTTGATTTCCACTTGGGCGGCGGCCTGGGACAGGTCGGGAAACTGTCCTTTGATCTCTTCAAGAATTGAGATGATCCCTTTCAGCCGTCCCGTGGAATCGATGAACGACAGTCCGAGTTTATCGCCGGCTTCGGCGGCCTTCATGATGAATGCTTTGTATAGGGTTCCAGCTTCCGAACCGGGCATGGTCGTCTGGAGCTGCCCGAGTATGGCGAGTTGTTCCTGCAATGGGACATTCGAGGATGCCGCCACCGCGCCGATGTTCTTGATGGCGTCCGCCATCTGCGCCCCGGTGGTCTTGAAGGACGCCACAGTCTGCGCCATGGCTCCGGAGAAGGCCTTGGCCCACTCCATGTCGGTCATGTCCGCCATGATCGGCTTGAATATGCCGTACCCAGTGGTGAAAGTGCCGACCATCTCTTGGATACTGGCTTTGGTGGCCTTGGCGGTGAGCGCGGCCATGGCAGAGAAGATGCCCACGGCTTCGTCGCTCAAGCTCGACAACGCCGACTTGACGTCATAGGCCGCGCTTATGAATTCGGCCTTGCTGTACCCGGCCCAGGCGTTGGTGAAACTCTCAGCTGCATCCTCCAAGGCACGGAGGTCCCTGATTCCGAGAGACGCCATCTCGCCCAAGGCTTTCTGGGTTGCAGCGGTAGAGGCGACGAGACCGACCGGCATGGCCATGAGCGCCATGCCCGCGCCGATCATCATGGTGCCTTTCTGGATGCGGTCGAGGTTGCGCGTCATGCGCTCGCTGGAAGCGGCGACCGTGGCGTCCAGCGACTGCATGGATGTCTGGACCCTGGATGCGTTCTGCGAGAACGCGTCCTTCATCGAGACGATGACGCCAAGTCCGAGATCTCCGTTCATTTCCGGTAGCGCTCCAATTCCTCACGCTCATAATCAAGCTGCCGCTCCAGGGCCTCCACGAATTCGCGGCGGACCCGAAGCGGCAGCGCGCGCGTTTCCGAATAACTCCAATGGAGCCCGCCATAGGCGAGAAAGAAGGCGTCCCTTACAAGCGAACTCCGGGGAACAAAAAACCCGGTTCCGCCTCCAGCCGGGTGCGGATACGTGTTCCGCAGGACTCGCAGTCGACTTCCAGCGTGGTATCGACCCCCGCATCGACCCGGAGCATCTCCTGCCGCAGGGCGCTGCGGTCACGGAGTGACATATCGTTCATCAGCTTCTTGCTCGGGGCCGCTCCGTCGATATCGATGATGCGGATGAGCATGGCCGAAGAGATGGAAGGCTCTTTGAGAGCGGCCAACCGTTTCTCCTTGTGGCCGTCCAGGTAGCCGAATTGCACTTTGCGGTCCGAGCCGGGCAGCGTGAAGTCGAATTCCCGGTCCTCGCCGTAAGGGGTCGTTTCAAGCTCCTCGATGTCGATGGTCACCAGATTCGTCGCGCGGCACGCCGGGTTGGCGCAGGTGAGTTCCAGTTCCACTTCGTCACCGAGGGAAATCTGCCGCAACTTGACCAGGATGAAGAGGCGGTCGCCTGAGAGCAGGTCGAGCACGTCCTTCACCGCCGGTTCATCGTTGTCGCCCAAGCGCACGATGCAGTTCCTGAGCACCTGATTCACCGCATCGCCGGTGCGGATGAGCCGCTGATTGGTGAGCAATTCCTCCTCGACTCCGGTCATCTCCCGAAGCTCGACCTCGACGCCGCTGGGTAGTTCAAAAACATGCATGGTTCATCTCCTTGGATCAGGTCCAGTACTGGTAGCTGATGGTGAGCTTCTCGATGGTGTTGTCCGTGTTCGCTCCCTCGAGCTCGTCGTATTCCAAGACCTTGATCCACGCACCGTGCAGGGTCCAACGCCGGGTTTCGTTTCCGGCGCGGTCGTAACGGACGATGTCGATGTCGCGCATATAGTCGTTGGGAAGTCCCCCGACCACGGCGTTGACGTCCACCTGCTTCTTGATCCAGTCCCGGGCGGCCTCGTCGGAGCCGTCCTGGAGAATCCCCTTTTCCAGGTTGATGTCTTCGAACTTGACGCGTCCGGCCACTTTCTGGTCGAACATCGAACCGGCCGGAGCGAAAGCGACCTCTTCGAACTCGGTTTTGGGCTCCTGCCCCTTCTTGAAAAGCGCCACATCGAAGCCGTTGACCTCGACGGCGAATTGCCAGTTTTGATACAAGCTCTTGGGCATGTTACCGCTGCGCATGGTTTACCTCCTTACCCCGTCGTGAAGATTTCTTTGAAGTCGGCCCCCGTGGCGGTGAGCACGAAGTTGAGCTCGACGAATTCCGCCGTCTTGGTGGGCTTGACGAAGATGCGCGCCACGAGCTCGTTCCGGTCGATCACGGCCGGGGTGTTGGTCTCCTCATCGCATTGGACGGCGAAGTCGTAGAATCCGCCCTTGTCTTTGATGTCCTGCAGGAACGGATTGATCAACCTGACCAACGACCGCCAGGTTTGCGGGTTGTTGGGTTCGAAGACCACGAAGCGGGAAGACTCGGCGATGGCCTCCTCGATATACATCATCAGCCGCCGGACATTGACGCGGTCCAAGGCCGATGGCTGGCTCTGCAGGGTCTTCTGTCCCCAAATATTGATGCCGGAGTCGGGGAAGGATGCGATCACGTTGACGCCTTCCGGATAGAGAACGTCCCGTTCGCCGCGGCTGGTTTTGTACCCCAGGGACAGCGCGTTGAAGATGCGTCCGCGGTCGATGCCCGCAGGGGCGTACCATACATAGCTCTTCTGATCGCTGCGGGCGAAACAGCCGGCGATGGCACCACACGGCGGAATCAGTTTCCGCTTGCCCGTGACCGGGTCGTTGATCTCGATCCAGGGGTAGTAGAGCGCCGCGTAGGATGAGTTGAACGCCGCATGGTTGTACATGCCTTGTCCCTTGCGGAAATCCACCGCCTCGAGCGGTTCCAGCATGAGCGGTGTTTCGGCGAGGAACATCAGGTCCTTACGGTTCTCCGAATATGTGACGCCTGCATGAATCACCTCCGCCGTGGTCACGCCCGGCACCATGATCATGTTGAGCGCGTCGATCTCGTCGAAAGCGTAGTAGCCGGTATGCTGCGACGGGTCCCCGGTGTAGTCAGCGTCGTCAAGGCCCGTAAGCCCGTCGTCGCCTCCGGAAAGAGCGCTCAAGCCGGTCGTCGGACGATCCTCCGCGACACCTGAAGACACGCCGAGGTCTTCGACGGTGATGAAATCGGAACGTTCGTTAATAGCCAGCTCGACATGGTTCGGAGCAGTTTCGTCCATGGACAGGTCTTTGAAGACCTCCACGACTTCATCCTTGTAGCGGACCACGAGGTTGAATTCTCCCGCCGGATCGAGCGATCCGTCTTCGATCTGGATACCGATTCGGTCTCCCCAGACGCCTTCATTCACGGCAAATACACGTAGAGTGTCCTGGGCGTCCTGGCCGCCTGCAAGGTTCGCCGCCGCGGCCGGTTGTACGACACCGGTGTCCTCGGAAGCTGTCTGGACCAGGGCGTCGGCCTCCGCTTTCGCAGCGATGGCGGCTACGACCTGATCCGCCGTTGCGGACGGGTCGCCGGCGCTGTCTGTCGAGAGGTTCACCGTGATCGCCTGGCCGGTGACATCCACCGAAAGAGGCGTATCGGTCCCGGAAGCGATGAGTTCGACGGTGATGCCGTTTCCGGCGGCACCGGCCTGCCGTGCCGTCCAGGCAATGCGGTCGGTCCCCTCGGTGCCGGTCTCGAGCGCGGCTGCGGCCGCACGCCGGTCCTTCAGCGTCGCCGAGGCCTTCACGGCGGTCAGACTGTCTCTGTCCGTCGGATCGGAAAGGTGGGCGATACGGTTCACATAGAGCACTGAACCGCCGTTGTCGAAAAAGGCTCGTGCGGCGTAAGCCAGGTACCCGGCCTGCAGGTAGGAGCCGAATTTGTTGATGAACTGTTCCCAGCTGGTGACCAGCACCGGTTTGTTGATTGGACCGCGCTCGGCAACGCCCACCATGCCGCAAGAGGAAGTGGAGATCTGTTTCACATAAAAGCTGAAATCGATTTCCCGCGTGTAAACGCCGGGTGAAAGATATGTCGCCATGGTCTACCTCCGCTTGCGCCGTTTGGGCATGGGTTTTCCGCCGTCTTCCTGTTCCGGTTTCGGCGGTTCATCGAGCGGCTTCTCAGAACGGGGGACTGTTTCCGGTGGCGCTGATCCACCGGAAAGCGAGACGAGACCTCGTTTCGCCGCGGCTTCGATCTCGGGCGAAAGCTCGTCGTTGCCGATGCTTCTGATTTCACGGGGATTCAGGTGCAGACCGCGACCGTCGCCCGCGAGGTGCAATGTCAAAGGCTGAAAGAGCAGATTTTTGATTTCGATCACGACAGTGCCTCCTTATTTCATGGTGCGTAGAGCCGTTCCTCCTCCAAGCCGTCCCGGAATTCGAACTTCCTGTCCTTGACCAACGGCCCCGTCTGCACGACGCCGTCGTAGATGGGGCAGTCCTCGATTCGACACCGGCCGCTGCTCTGGCGAAGGTCCGACAGGTTCACGCGGCGCAAGCCCCCGAGCGGGGTGACCTCTGTGAGATTGATCGTTCCTCGGTCTTCCACGATCAGAACCGGGTGGCGTTGGTAGAATCGGGCGACGTTTTCCTGCAGGTCGAGCAACTCGCCTTCATGTGCGGCGGTGACGATGACGTCGAAATCCAGGTGATAGAGGCGCGGATGGCGGCATTCTTCGTAGCTCAGGTTCGGAACATCCTTTTCCACCATGCGCGCCTGGGTGCGGCGGTCGCCGTTCTCGACCAGTGTGGGACCCTGGAGGATGAGGCTGGGAACCTTGAGCACTTCGAACACGTCTTCCGCGGCGACAAGCACCGCGTCCGGGTCGATCTCCGCCTTGACCAGGCGGATGAAGCTTTCAACAACGATTCGAACGGTTTCCAAGGTCCGACACCTCCGGTTTCAAGGGCCGCCCGTCGCAATACCCGCGGGACGGACAGTTATGTTTCCGCTGGATATCTACCGGAGCGGCTCGGGAAGTGTCGGGCGGGGATCAGAGCACCGTGCGGATGGCATGGCGGTAGTTCTCGATGATCTGCTCGCGATGCTTTTCCATGGTGGGATGAAGGAAGGGACGCGGCGGGATGACGATAACCGCGCCGTTCGGGTGCTGAATGGTGGCTCCGTATTCCATCACGGCACCGATATTCACCAGATCGTCGCCGTCCTTGTTGACGCTGCCCCTGAGCAGTCCGACAAAAGCCCGGTCAGCCAGAATGCGTTGGGTGATGGAATTGACCAGGAAGCCGGTATCGATCAGGGCCTTGCTGGAGCCCTTGCGCTCGATGGTGCTTTCTGCGAGCTTGACGAATGGTTTTCCGCCGGGAGCCTGGCTGCGGATGCCGCGTTTAATCTCCCGAACCAGAAGCAGCGCATTCTTGATCGTCGCTTGGCGCAGGGCGAGGGCGAGACGGGGGCCGGGGTTTGCGGCCAGCTTCGCCCTGGCCTTGTCCCAGTCTCCGAAACGTTTAACTCGCATGCAGCCTTACCAGTTTGAGGACCTTGTGGGTGATTGCGCCGAACAGGCGCTCTTCTTCCACGGTTTGAATACGGAATGCGTCTGCGCCGGTCTGCACGCGATCTTCCGGTCGAACATCCTGGACCGGCAAAACACACGCTACGGCGTCGATTTTGTTGTTCAGGTCCTCCGGTGGAGTCTCGACGAACTCGAGCGGAAAGGTGCCGACCTCCTCGAAAGCGGCGTCATCAGAGCCATAGAGTCGCTCACCGGGAACGGCACGCAGAAGCATCGCCTCTTGTCCGGACGCCAGGATGAGTTCTTTCACATCATCTGCGGCGCGGATCTTTTCCGGATCGCTCAAAAGAGTCACAGATCGCTTCCTTGCTCGTAGATCACCGGGTTGAGACCACCGGGTGTGATGATGTAATCCTCGGGCGACGCAGCGGCTCCGGGCTTGATATCGCTCAATCGCTGCTTGTAGACGGCCCTCAGGTCCTCTTCGAGCCCGGCCCAGTGTTGGGGCTGCTTGGTCTTATCGACTCGTTTGTCGCCGCTTGAAAACGAGAACGCGTTCGCCGTGGTCGCACGCATGACCTGGCACGCATGAATCTGGCCAAGCAGCAGAAGCAGTTCGAGCGTTTCCCCTTCAGGCTCCGGAACGATCTCGCCGTTTACGACCGAAAGGGATATCTCCAGATCACGGGCTAGTCGGTGGACACCTTTGAGGATGCAGCGCTGCAGCACCCCGTCGGTGAATAGTTCACCGTCCGGGTCCGACAGGTCGGTTCTCAGGCTTGCAACGAAGTCACTCAGCGCCACCGTCCACCTCCGCCAGCCGCTTCTTCAACGCATCGATGACGGTGCGCCGTTTTTCGTTGGCAAGGTGGGCCTTGAGCAGGTCCGTATCGCTTTCAGCGCCGATCCGGGAGATCGCTTCGGTCGCCGTCACTTTGGATAAGTCGCTCTCGTCGGGTTCCTCGGGGGGATGTTCCGGCTTTTCAGATGGTTGCGAAGCCTTCGCTCCATCTTGGCCGATACGGGTCAGGTGCCCCGCAGACAAGGCCTGCTCCATGTGGGCGGTCAGGTATTCGACCTCCAATACCTCACCTGGCTCAAGACGCAATCGTGCATCGACTATGATGAGGACGCCTGGACGGACGTTTTTCACCTTCTTCATTTCGAATCACCTCCATCAGCCGAGAATCTTGATCTTGGCCACGACGTCCGGGCGGGTTACGCCATGTCCCATTTCCGACCAGACCAGCCAGCCCGTTTTGAACCGGGTCTTCTGTTCGATGGCTTCCGTCTTGAGATTTTCCCTCACCGGCATCTTGCCCACCTCCTCGTCGGGAATGAGCAACACTTCGTCGAGGGACTGGGCCGCGGTAAGCAGAATGCCTCCGGTGCCGTAGTTCTTGATCACGCCCTTGGCTCGCAGCTCGGCCTTGGTCTGAGGATCGAGGTTCCAGCCACGCAGATCGTTGAACCGCCGGCCCCGCATGACGATATATTTCACGGACAGCTCGAGGTCCTCGATGATCGAAACGGCCTCGTTCAGGGCTTCCTCGGTCAGCGTGTTGCCGGTGACCTCGACGGTGTTTCCCGCCGGGACGGAAGCGGAGAGCACGGTGATGGTCCGCTTGTCGATCTCCTTGCGGATTTCGTCGGCCGCAGAGGTCTGAATGTCCATCAACGTGCCGATATTGCCGTTCTTTAGCACCGACACGTCGACCATCGGCGCGGAATGAATACGGTGGGTGGGAAACTCCACCTCGTCCTTTCCCAGCTCCTGTTCCTGGGCTTCGCCCTCGTTGCTGATCCAGTACGCCTTGACCTTCGGCTTCTTCTGGTAGAGCGGCCGCTCGCCTTTGGGAAGGGTATGGCGGGTCAGCAGCAGCGAGGAGATCTCCTTGCGCTTGATCTCCTGCTCGATGGGCGCGGCGATGGCCGCGGCCAGGGCGCGCATCCCATCCGGGGATTCCAGAGCCTCGGACATCAGGCGCGCCATCGCTTCCATGTATTCCTGGCTGTGCACGTTCACTTGGGTCGTCTCCATAATAGATTTCCTCCTCTAATCAGATCAGCAGCCGGAACTTGATCGTTCCGCCGGAGGCGGAGATGGCCCGGGCGATCACTTCCTCGCCGGCCTGGACGCCCGCCGTGAGTTTGCCGTTCGCCGAAACCTTCAGGTCGTCGCCGGGATTGACGGTCCCCTCGAAGACGTCGGTCTCGTAGACGCCGCCCATGCAGTAAATGCCGGGCATCTCGCCGTTGTTGTAGTCCTTGATCAGAATGCCGAACGACTTGGCCGTCGGGTCGGTGTTCACGGCGAACAGGTCGTCGCCGGAGATCTTCACCACCTGGCCGAGTTGACCGTCACCCTGCATGTAGCCGTCGCCGTAAGCGAGGCCGCGATGATTGGGATTGATGAAAGGCATGTTCTTTCCTCCTTATCAGTTGGTTGCGACGGGCTCGCCCGCAGCAGAGGCCACCCGGTGCCGATAGGCGGCCATGAAGCCGTTCTTGAGCTTGTCTTCGAGGCTGTTCTTCTGGTCGTCCACGTCCTTCGGCCGGACACCGGCGTCGCTTCGCATGGGGGCGTCCTTCTTCTGGGACTCGGCCTTCGTTTTCGTCTTGGCGGAGTCTTTGCCGTCTTCTTCCTTCTGCTTCTCCGCTTTTTCGGCGTTTGACCGGATCATGCGATCCATGGCGGTCTCCGTGGCCGCGAAGGCCTCGTCCGAGAGTCCGGCGAGCCGTTGGATCTCCTTTTCGCGCTCCTCGTCCGAGCCGAAGGAGACGTTCTGGTCCTCCATCTTTCGAATGAGCTTTTGCGCCCGGGTGCGGTTGGCCGCCGCCTTGCGTTCGGCTTCCATCTCCTCGAGCTTCTTCTGCAAGGCGAGCACCTGCTGTTTGAGCTCCTGATTCTCTTTCTCGAGCTCTTTCACGCGCGCCTTGTCATCGACGGCACCTCCGCCTTCGTCCTTCTTCTGCTCGGCGGCTTCAGCCGTCTCGCTTTTCGTCTTCTGCTTTTCGTCCATCGGTGGACCTCCTTCTTCAACAGTTTCTATTTGATCGCCTTGCTCGGAGGCGACCTGGGTGATGCGGGCGTTATCATCGGCACCCTTGCGGTCGAGAAGGCCGAGACCGGTAAAGGTCACGCCGTGCAGAATCTCGTAGACGGGTTTCCCCTGAAACTCGCTGGCCTTGTGTTTGCGCAGGTGAATACAGTAGTCGTCTTTCGAGCTCACCCGTTTGCCGCAGATCGAGCATTCCCCTTCTTCGTAATCGCACTCCATCGAGACCTGGTTGACGATCCCCTTCCTGATCAGCTTGTAGGCCAATTGTGCGTGAAGACTGTCCGACACGAAGAGCTCACCCACGCATTCGACCCGTCCACCGTTTTCGTCTTCGATGAAGTCCGCTGAGACCACTCCGCCGACGATGTCCGTGAATTCCTGGGAATGTTTGAGATCAATCTTCTTATTCACCGCGGTCGTATAGCGGGCCGCAAGCTCCTCAGCTGTGAAGTGATCACCGTTCTTGTTGGTGCCGACGCGGCAAAGGATGAACGTGAATTGCGGATCGCCCTCGCTCTTGACAAAGTCCATTGCCTCGGTGTTCAGAGCCACTGGACTAGAAGCGTCAATCTCAACAGGAATGGACGTGTGGCAGGACGCCTGGGAGTTGGCTGCCGCCGAACGAGGGGCGCTCCGGGCCTTGGATGAAACGAAGAGCAGTTCTCGGGCGTGCTTGCCTTCCCGGCCGATGTCTTTGGCGATATTGTACTCGACCTCCATGCCGCGAACCCGGACAAGGCCATAGTGCTCGGCGAAGATTTCCTTGATCTCCTCTTCCCGTGGATATGCCCGGTCACGGTACGACAGAAGCACCGTGCCGTACTTGCCCCGGGTATCAGCCGCCAGAGTCTCGAGCAGGGTTCGTATCGACTCCTTGGTGTAGCGTGTTCTTGATGGGAAATTCCTGCGCGGATTCGATTGGATGGTCTTGTCCGTCCATCGAGTCATGAGCCCCTCGATGAAATGCAGGGAATCCTCGTAGTCGTTGCTCCCGAACTCGGTCACGTAGGGCGGATCGAGGTACAAGACATCCGATCCGTACCTCCGGACGGCCTCTGCCGCATCCAGGTTGAACGCCTTGCACTCCTTCCCGTTGTCAAACACGAGGTTGTTGAGTTGACCGATGGACCGCCTGAAGGATTCGATGAATTTCGACAGGGGCGGGTTTGACAACTGGGACTGTTCCAGGCTGGCAGCCGTCTCCAGGTCTGCCTTTCGATTCATCTTGGAGCGGGAAAACTGACCGAAGGCGCTCTTTGATTTCACGGTAATTCCGAGCGCGGCCAGCGCCAGGTCCTTCTTGTGTCCCGGCAGCTTCTGGATGTTCGCCCACACTTGATCCAGCCAGCGGAGCACCGGCTTGGTGTAGTAATAGCCGTAGAAATGATCCACGATGAACGTCCCGGCGTCCGGGTTCGGAGCGAGCAGCCTCTCGACGTCCTCGTCGCTCAAGGTCTCGCTGGTATTCTCGATGACAGCCCGCGCCAGGTGATAAGGAAAGCGCAGCAGGTCGTTGGCGATGACCTTCAACCCCTTGCGCTTGAAGTGGTAGGCCACGTTCGCGCCGCCGGAAAAGGCGTCAAGAAGGCTTTCCGCGTCCTTGGGCACATGACGCTCGATCCAGCCAAGCATCAAGTACTTACTGCCCATGAATCCGGTGACCCGGACGGGGTCCGTCTTGCCCGCCTGGCAGGAGAGCAGATCGACGGAGTCTCCCAATGGGGCGTCAGCCAGAGCACTAAGATTGTAGTCCACCTGCAGGGCTGCATCAGCCGCCTCTTTAGCCTCGTTCTTCCCGATCCATTCCTTGGCCTTTTCCATGGTCCAGCCGTCGGGGTTCTTTTCCGTCTTGCGAACGAACCGGTATGCCTGCAGCACCATGGAACGCGGATTGCCGCCTTCGGGCACGAACTCCTTCTTCAACCGCCCGATGATGATGGCCACGCCTTCGACGCCCTCAAGCGTCTTGCGCCGGAAGCTATCCGGTTCAAACTGCTCCGGGTCCAGGACCCGGTAGCGGATTTCGTTCTCTGTTTCCTCCCAGATCGCCTGCGCGGTCATGGTCTCGGTGGATGCGACGGCATTTGCCTGGGCAGACCGTCCGGCAGAGCGGGTGCAGATGAACAGTCGTTCCTTGGCGTGGGAGGCATCGCCGTGACGCGATGTGATGGCGTAATGATGGTCGTGTGAACGCATGCTCGATTCACGGTCAAGGGCGGTGATTATCCTACGCATCTCCGTCTCGGTCGGGAAGGCGTGGTCCCGGTATGAAATCAGCCAGTGCGGGATGTGCTTCGCGTTTCCGAGAAAGGTTTCGAAGAACTCCGCTGAGTTGGAACGGGTCACTGTCTTGTGATCCGTCTCGTAATGCTTGGTCTTGGAGTCCTCGACGAGAGTGAGCCCCTCCCAATAGGTCATCAGCCCTTCCACGAAGTGGTAGGCTTTCTCGTAGTTCGTAGTCGAAAACTCGGTGGCGTAGGGCGGATCGAAATAGGCGAGATCGACCTTGGCTTCCGGCAGGAATTCGTTGACATCCTTACGGAAGGCCTTGCAATCCTTGCCGTTATTAAAAACCAGGGCGTTGATGCGGGCCGCGTTTTTGCGGAAACGGGCTTTGAACTCCTCGGGGCTGTCCTCCCGTTTTCCGTAACGGGTGGACGACGAGAAGTGACCGAAGCCGCCTTTGCCGGACATGCAGGTCTTGCCCAGGGCGAACAAGGCCAGGTCCTTCTTGAAGCCTGAGAGCCGGTCCACATTGGCCCGGATCGTATCGATCAGGGCGTGGACGCCCTTGGCGAAAAAGATGCCCTTGAAGTTGTCGCGGACGAAGCTCCCGGCCTTGGAGTTGTCGGCCAGAAGTGACTCCACGTCCTCGTCGCTGAGCCGGGTACTGTTGTTTTCGATAATGGCCCGGGCGGCGTGATAACAGTAGTGGAGACGGTCGTTGGCCAGGACCCGCAGGCCCTTGGTCTTGAACATGTAGGCCACGACCGACGACCCTGAAAAGGCGTCGGCCGCCGATGACACTCCCTCCGGGGTGTGCTTCCAAATCCAATCGACCAGCTTCTGCTTCGAGCCGATGTAATTGGTGATGTATTTGGGCCGTTTCTCAGGAGGCAGTTCCTCCGAGACATCGCGTCCCTGGGCTTCGAGCGCCTCGAAGTCCAGGTAAAGCGCGGCGTCTGTTTCCAGCAGGAAAGCCAGCCGGTCACGGTCAGTTGCGAATAGCTCCATTCGGTTCTCCGGTCATGTCGCGACAATCCGGTTTATTCCGGTGGGGCGCTCGTTCCGCCCGCGGATCGCAGCCCGCTGGGCAGTCGGAGAGCCCTGTCGCTGTGATATCTACCGGAGCCCGTCCGAAAGTGTCGGAGGGGGGAAGCTCAGGAGCCAAAAGACGACCGCAAAAAAGGGCTTGACAGCCCGGACAACAAATTCATATCATACGCCATATTATTTGCGATGGCCTTTGGAGCGGGACGGAACCATACGATGACTGCCAGGAAAAAAGTGACACCAAAGACCGGGGATAAGAATTTGGCAAAGAAGATCAGGGAGTTGCGTTCAAGGCTGGGCCTGACCCAGGAGCAGTTTGCCGCTAAGGTCGGCGTGACTTTCAGCACGGTCAACCGCTGGGAAAGCGGCAAGAGCAAGCCCTCGCCGCTGGCCATGCGGCAGATTGAGGAGTTGCGCACGGGGCTTGATGCAAAAGAATAGAACCATCCTATGGCAGGGAGAGATGTCGCCATGAACAAGAAGTCGTGGACACGTACGAGTCCAATCCTCTTTCTGAGTGAGAAGCAGATTCAGCGGCCGGAAACGCACTTTTCCGATGCTGAAAATGTTGCTTTTCGGACCTCGACACGCTGTTTTCCGAATATGGGAAGAAGAGGGCGTGTGGCTCCAGGCATGGCGAGCTTTTTTAGCCGAAAGGGAGAACATGAACACCATGTTTAAGGGTCAGGAAAAAGCAAGGGGAAGAAGGTCAGAGTTACGCTCGGTGGAGAGAGACAAGACTGGAGGGTCTCTCTTCTGGAAGTACACTGCTGGAGCCATCTTTACGATTGGCGTTGTGATCGCAATTCGTATCTGGATAGTCACTCCTGATAGTGGCTGGGGATGGACTTTCCTGTCGGTTGCAACTATCGTCGTTGGCGCCACAGGTATGCTGTTTTCTTATATAGGCGCTTGGAGGGCTCATATGGCGGAAAGAAAGACCGAAGATCTTCTTTCCAAACTGCTTGAAACACAAGATATCATAAAGAGCTCTACATCGTATTACAAGGAAGTATTCGAAATACACGCTCTATCACCCTTCACAGATCATCAGAAGGACGGAACAGAACTGGAAGGGGTACACTTGCTTATCTCCACTCCGGCTTACGGATACCATGTATTAGGAGAGTCTGCCCACGCCGAGTTCCACAACGCACTGGATGTATCCAAGGGAACGAAGCAAATCATATTCTTCTCTCCTGATTCGCACTACTTTCATGTTGCCAACACAGTTCTGTGGAGTCCATTGGTCGAATACCTCAGAAATGAGCCAGCGGAAGGAAACGAACGCAAACCGGGGAGAGAGAATCAAGACGAGACTGACGGGAAAAGAGTCATTGTCAACCCTACCGGTCTAGTTGGTTGTATTGAGAAAACGATGGATATGCTGGAGAACAAGATTAAGAGCGAAACCAAAGACATGTGGCAAATATGGGTCAGTAGTGGAACCGCGTTTCGCATGTCTGCATTCAAGTATTCTGGTCGCCCGAACAGATTGGTGTTTCTGATACTCACTGATGTCGTATCCCTGACATCGAACCTCCTTGAGTTCAGGGGGAGGGCGATAGGCATTCCATCTGTCATGCACTCTCACGTTGTGGGCGAGATTGGCAACGAGCAGGCCTTCTTTGAGCAACTCAAGCAGTGTCCTTTCTCACTTCGTAGCGGAGAAGATGCGCGTTTGGACGGTGATGAAATCAATTACTTGAAGTACGATTATATCTTGCTGCGCACTGAGCAAGAGGCTTTCAGTTTAGCTTGTTTTGACATTGAATGCGAGAGGGTCATATACCGTGCATACAACACAATCCTAGGCAGCTACCGGCCAGCTACTGATCTTCAAAGAGCAACTCGGCACGTGCTACTCGGAGTTGCTGAGTACTTCGCCACGATATTTGACCGCAGGGGTCGGATAGGCACAGATTACTTCCCGGACGATGACAAGCAGTACTGTCGCCTTAAGAACGCGAGGGCCATCGCTGACATGCTGGCTGAGGACATCAATGTGGACATCGAGCAATTGCGCACTGTCGCACTGCGTGAACTCCATGACGATGATAAGATAGAGGAGTCCATCAATAACCACTTGATTTCTGTTCAGAGAAACTACCCCGCCAGAGTCAATTTGTCGAAGCTAACTGCTCTAGTCTATTTCTTCATGTCGAGCGGTTTCGAAAGATCACTGTTTGCGGAGAAGCGGGCAAAAGGACTACCTGCAACACAGGATAGCTCAGTGGAGTCAGAAGAGTCTTCTGACGACAGCGAGTCGTCTAATGAGTTAGTAAAGCAGGAAGTTGAGTCACAGGCAGAGAGGAGTTCGGAAGGAACCCCAAATGGCGAATCAGAAAGCGACAATGGTAAGAAGCAATAAACACATAATGGCACAAACTCACCCTACTCGAGTAGATGGGTGGTCGGCTCTTCTTGGCAATCTACGACTTGTTGTGCTGGACTTAGATGGTGTATTGTGGCTTGGTAGCTTGCTAGAGAATGGACAGGAAGTGCAACCTGACCGGGATATGATCGAGCATATAAGGCTACTTCATGAACGCGGAATTCTGCTCGCTGTTGTCTCGAGGAATAACAGGGTAAATGTGGAATCACAGCTTGCGGGACTACATGTGAGGCAGTTTCTATCGGATGTCTGTGCAACTTTCCATCCAAAGGCACTCGTAATCAAGAAACTAGTGGATCGCTACCGAGTTACTGCCTCCAATACACTCTTTGTCGACGATACTTTCGAAGAGAGGAAAGAAGTGCTCAAGGAAATCCCGGGTATTATTGGCATGGAACCAGAAGAGGCAAAGGCCTTCTTCACAAGATATCTTGACGAGCGTCACTTACCAATATCTGTCGAGTCTACGTATAGAAGTGAACACTATTTACGAGAAGCTGAGCGCGGTCTATTCAACGATACGGATTTGTCAGACCTGGCTAGCTTCGTGGTCTCATCCAATTTGACGGTCTACCTGTCTCAAGCGCGATTCAGCGAGCTGGATAGACTGGTCGAGCTGTACACGCGGACTCACAGACTCAACTTTGCAAATCGCATTAAGAATCGAGAGGATCTGCGAAGAGAACTAGCCTCGGATACTACAGCGCTACTCACAATAAAAGTTGTTGACAGGTATGGACCTTACGGGATCGTTGGGTCCGTTACTCTCACGAGGGGTGAAGGTACAGCTCTGGTGGAGGATATGATACTCTCATGCAGAGCCCAAGGACGAATGATCGAGTACGCCGTGATCATGGCTATTCTGAAGCATTTATGGGCTGATGATTGCAGGAAATGCTGTTTGAACTACGTGGAATCACCATTTAATACTCATTTATCCGAGGTGCTCACGGAGTTGGGATTCTCTCGCAATGGGTTCGGTAAGAACCTCTGGTCAATAGACGCGGGCAAAGCTGCAGACAATAATAGAATTGGCGAACGAATGGTCTTTCCGCCCGTACACTGGGACGAAGTTCCTGAGGCGAGCTACTCCGGTATTCCCTTTATTAGACGCCGAATAGAAGAATGGGGGCGCAAGTATGAATTCAAAGGTCCGATAGTTTCGATTGGATGTGGTTTCGATGAGCTTCCAGGACACGACTGGGTGAAGACTTTGGGCAGTAGTGGCAGTACCGGTCGTGCAATCAGAATCGACAAACTTGATCTTGACGGTGTGGATATCCTTGGAGACGCGGAGAGACTATACTGCATTGCGGACGATTCGATCTCAACTGCTGTCTGCCTAGACGTTCTGGAACATACACCAAACCCCTGGAATGTCATATCCACGCTTCTACGAATCCTGAGGCCAAACGGTATGTTGCTTGTCTCAGCACCCTGCCTTATTGGAGTACATGAAGCTCCAGACGACCTCTGGCGATTCACGCCGTCAGGACTGAAACATTTGATAGTCAGAGCAGAAGCAGCTGCATCGAGATACAGATTCAGTGTTCTTGAATGCTCCGTTGAGGGGTATCCAGTGTATCCAATAAGGACCTTCGTCCTTGCGCAAAAGGAAAGCCGTGCATGAATGTGGCTACCTATACAAAAGGTTCAAGGAAGAGATGTAACTGATGGAGGTATTTATGATAGCGACTTGTGTGTCTAGAACGCTACTGATCGGGCTCGTCCTGATGTGCGTCATTTCCTGTGGCGGCGATGATCAGTCCCACGCCGGGGATCAAGAGCGGACTTTGACGGTTCTGTATCTTGAGATCTGGGCTGATTCACTGAACCACGAGTTTCACGCAGTCTGTGATCAGTGGGCAAAAAGCAGCGGCACAAAGGTAATCGTGGAGGACATCCCACTGAAGGATCTCTCAAGCAAGCTGGCTGCGTATGTGGATGCAGGTGAAGGTGCAGATTTGGCGGTGTTTCCTGCCCATCTAACTATCCTCTACAGCCGAAAGCTGGCAGACTTCTCAAGCCTCATGGGGCAAGTTACGGAGGAACTGGGGCCATCCTATGAGATCGCGGCAATGATGAACCGCGTCGGTGACAAATGGGTAGGGGTACCGTTATTCGCATGGAGTCACATCTGGGTCTATCGCGACGATCTGATGCGATTGGAGGCGCTTAGAGTCCCGGATACGTGGGACGAGGCGGCCACTGTAGTCAGAAAGCTAACCGACCACAAGAAGGGAGTGTGGGGTCTAGGAATTGGGCTTGGCGAAGATGATGATGCCGCCATGTTCTTCCAGTCGCTGCTTTGGGCTCATGGTGCTTCTGTCTTTGCAGAAGATGGTCAAACTGTTGTCCTAGATTCGCGTGAGACTCGAGATGCAGTGAACTGGCTGCTATCTCTCTACCGTGACGGCATAATACCTGAGGGTGCCCTTGGCTGGGATGGGGCGAGCAACAACAGGAACTTCTTGGGGGGGACCATCGCCGTGACAGCCAATTCACCAACAATCTACTACGCTGCAAAGCATTCAGATACTGCCTTGGCTGCAAACATTCGGCATTCAGTCTATCCGAGTGGCCCGGCAGGCAGATACTCATATGCCACAGGCTTCAGCCTCTCATTGCTCAAAGATAGCCCAAATGCAGATAGGTCGCTGGACCTTATTCGGTATATCATGAGACGAGATAACTACCAGCGTCTAATCGCGGCTGGTGAAGGTTCAGTCAATCCAATGTATAAGGGCGTGGACGCACTTGCCTTATGGCAGCATGATGAGAAGTTGCTTCCAGCACTACAGTCACTTGAGATTGAAAGACCCGTAGGCTGGCCCGGTCCTGTGACCGCTGCCGCTGCTGAGGTGTTCGAACAGAGGATTCTGACGGATATGTTCGCCAGGATAATAGATGACAATTTATCGACAGACGATGCTGTCACCGAAGCCGCATCCAAAGTGAGGGCTATTGTAGCGAAGCATAGACCATAGGAGTATAATTGACCCGTTGGCCTCGACCGTAGGTTCCCTGGAATGAGTATACGAGTTCGGAGAAATGCATTCTTATTGACAGTACCAGCAGTAGTTTACATGCTGCTTATTGTGGCATATCCGTTTGTGCTTCTGGTTGCCTATTCCCTCACCAACAGACGAGTGGGTGCTCCGTCTGAGTTCATTGGGCTTGGCAACTTCGCGGAGGTTCTTAGTTCATCGATGATCTGGTCCGTCTTCGGAAATACGATACGATACGCAACAATGTCCTGCGTAGTCTCACTTCTGATCGGGTTGGTTGCCGCTCTGCTACTGAGCCGGCTAAAGGGCACTGGTAACACTCTGCAGAGTATCATCGTTCTACCATGGGCGATACCAGCATCCGTGACTGCGCTAGTTTGGCTATGGATGTTCTACGATCTTGGTGGTGTCATCAATTGGCTGTTTGAGAGGCTGCAACTAATCGATAAGCCCGTCTCATGGCTTGGTCTTTCGTCTCGGGCACGGTTGGCAGTACTTGTCCCGAATATCTGGAAGCTCTCGCCGTTCTTTGCCATTTGCTTACTATCTTCTCTAAGGGAAGTTGACAACGCCGCGCTAAGGGCAGCAACACTTGACGGTGCGGGGCCAATTAGAAGGTTTTTTCACATCTCCCTACCAGCCATGAGAAGGACTATTGTGGTTTCATTCGCTCTGGCGTTCCTGTGGAGCGCAACTGAATTTCCGCTAATATACATCCTCACAAGAGGTGGGCCCGCCGACGCCACGCACCTCCTCGGTACATACTCGTATGAACTTGCAATGCGCGGCGGTTTTGAGATCGGACTGGGGGCTGCATACGCGCTGTTCCTTGTTCCGATTGCTTTGGGGATGGCGCTTCTAGTGTGGAAGGTCGGTCAATGGCACAGAGGATGAGAAGACCTGCATATGCCGCGGTGTTGGCGCTACTGCTAGCGTTTGCCGTAATACCGTTTTGGTGGATGGGTGTAACATCCGTGAAACCGGACAAAGAGCTATACAGTATTGAGAATCCTTTGTTTCCTGCCAATCCAACTTTCGAACACTATATTTATCTCTTCGAGAGCACCGATCTACTCATCTGGCTGAGAAACAGTCTCATAGTGTCGGCGGTAGCAGCCCTCCTCGCAGTTTCCCTGGCATTACCTGCTGGATACGCGATATCACGCTATCGAACAACTCACACGAAGCTCTTTGGTCTGTCGCTGATGCTCGGTTACGGATTCATGCCTATATTGCTGGTATTACCGATGTTTGCCTTGGCAGTGAAAACTGGCCTTTACAATTCTCTGTCTGTTCTCTGCCTGGTGTACCCGTCTTTTCTGATACCTGTGGCAGCATGGTTGATGGCAGGATATTTCGCTGAAGTACCTGTTTCTGTTGAACATGCAGCACAGTTGGATGGCTGCGGCGTTGTGCGAACAATTCTCTATTCAGCCATACCATGCGCGAGAAACGGGCTTGTCGCGACCTTTGTGTTTTGCTTCTTATTGTCCTGGGGGGAGTACGTCTACGCGCTTGGCTTAACATCGAGTAGTCGGATGCGAACACTACCAGTCGGATTAGCAACGCTTGAGTCCGGCGATGTGTACGCGTGGGGTAGTATCATGGGTGCTGCACTCCTATCTACGGTACCAGTTCTGCTGCTTCTGATCATTGCACGTCGAAGGCTGGCTCATGGACTTTCAATTGGAGTAATCAAGAGAGATGGAAGCAACAGACAAACATGACCACGATGGCCTCGTAGTAGATCTGGTCACTGCGTCGATAGAAGGTCAGACGATAATAGAAGACATTTCGTTCGATGTAAGTCCTGGCGAAATTGCCGTCTTCGTCGGCCCTTCAGGTAGCGGCAAGACCACTCTGCTTAACTCGATTGCAGGTCTCACTCACGTCGAGCATGGCAATATATGGATCGCGGGTCTTGATGTTACATCTCTCCCACCCTCGAGGAGAAGAGTGGGTATGGTATTTCAAGAGTTTGCGCTCTATCCCACGAAGACTGTATACGGCAATATTGATTTTCCTCTGAGAATGAAAGGCCTGCCTAGATCTGAAAGACGACATCGAGTTGTCAAGCTTGCTGAACAATTGAATCTGCAAACGCTACTGGAGAGACGCGTGCACAGACTTTCGGGCGGCGAGAGACAGCGCGTAGCACTCGGACGTGCTCTGATAAAAGACCCGCGGCTGTTCTTGCTCGATGAGCCAATGAGCAATGTGGATGCAGGTATGCAAGACGATCTCCGATCATTGATTCTTGAGGCGCAACGAGAACTAAATATCCCGGCTGTCTACGTAACGCACGATCAGGTTGAGGCTTGGCGCATTGCCGACAAGATCGGCGTATTGAAGGGTGGCGAGCTGCTGCAATTCGGTACTCCGTCTGACCTCTACACGCTACCCGCGAATAGATTCGTAGCGGAGTTCATTAGCGATGTTCCAATGAGCTTCGTATCAGTTGAGTTTTTATCTGTTCCTAGCAAGCAGTTCATTCTTGAAAACTGGCCCAAAGCACGAACTGTCGGATTGAGACAGGATGATGCCGGCGTTGCGGATTCGAAGGATGGTCTCATTGATATCGATGCGGATAGTGTAGCAATACCCTCTCGCTACAGTCATTCAGAGAGATTTGCAGAGACAGTAGTCTATGTCCTCTCAGTCGGTGACGGTCGGTTCAGGGCCCATGCCGAGGCTCGTTTGGATGGCGCAAACACAGGCGACTCGATGACAATTCGCGCTCGAGCTGCTCATGTGTACTTGTTTGACAGTTCTGGGAGTCTAGTCAAAGCTCGTCAGCGGTAATGGTGCTGATCGACTCAATACCGCTTCTGTTAGCAGTACAAGGCCTAACTATGGCTCACACAGTGAGGACGTCTGGATGAAATCCTTTGACGATCCAGTCAGGAGTCATGCAACTGTATTTGTCACAGAAGCACCTGTCCCTTATCCGAGCGACAGGTTCCATCCCTCTGTGCCAGCATAGTTGTCGCTTCAACCATAGTGCAGCGCATGCTTTGACATGTTTCATTCACACGGCCTCGTATGCCAGTGATCATTAGGCTGTTCAGGAGTGTGCCTATGGCGATGAGGATGACCGGTTTGCGCCACGTAATCGTCGCACGACAATTCGTTTGTCCATCAGGCGCATTTCGGAAGATAGCAGATCGCAATTGAATTACCCAAGTCCTTTGCTGTTTTTCAACGTTCGCAACGCATCCTTCTTGACTTTCTCAGTCGCTTCCTGCCTCGCCGCCTTTTCAATCGCCTTAATAAGCTGATGCTTGTTTTTTAATGCGCCGATTTGATACCGTTTCTTGGCTTGAATCAGAGACCGGCCGCTGAGTTCTGAGTGGTCCACTTCTGGTTCCAGGCGGTCAAGCAGGTCGATCACGTCCTGCTTCGTCATATAAATCGACACGCCTTTTGACCGAGCCATTTCTCTCAGCTCGTCCGCCGTTAGCAACTGCAGACCTTCCCCTTTTTTCAGTCGCTCGGATATTTCCTGAGCCTTCTTCAGCGCTCTCTGCTTTTCGGCTAACAGCTTGGCCAGTTCGTCCTTGGTCCTCAACCAGCCGATTTCGTAGTCTGTCAACTTGGCTTTCAGAACCGCTCCGGTGAGATCGGAATGGTCGATGCCCGGCTCGACCTGGTCGAGCAGCTTGATGAAGTCGGACTTGGTGCGGGCGATGGAAACGCCGTTCTGTTTCGAGAGGGTCTGAAGCTGCTTCACGGTGAGGGTGTTCAAGTCCGCGACTTTTCCGCTCTCGAATGCGTCCTTGAGCTTGGCGTCCTCTTCGGACTTCGCCTTCGCCTGCGCTTCGACGGCCCGGGGTGGAAGGATGCAGGCATCGGGTTCAGCCGCAGCTTTCGCCCCCAGCTCTCCTCCGCATATCACCAGCGGCCATGCCACCACGCTGGTGCACCGGCAGTTTGGATGGGCGGGCTGAGTCGGAAAACGGCCCGTATCGTAGACCTTTCCGTCCAACGGACCGCAGATCGGGCAGACCCGCTCATCCTCCATGGTCATCCACTCGAGCTTGCGGACGCCGACCCGGTCGTGGAACTTGATCCGCCCCTGGTTATGGGCCCGCAGCACCTCGGTGCGTGCGATCACCTCCATTCGGTACTGGGTCTTGCTGAACACCTTCGAGCCCGCGTGCCGGAATGACTCGGGGTCCTTCACGACACGGCCGAGATTGCGGGCGATGTCCTCGACGCCCTTTCCGGTGGCGATGCCGTTCATCACGGTTCGCTTGATGCCGTCGGCCAATTCGCGGTGGACGTCTCCGGCGAGCACCAGGTTGTAGTTGGTCATGAAATCGAGGGCGTCGGTGTCGACGATGGTGAAGACGCGGGTTGCGAGCTTGTCGATGCCTTCCGGAGTCAAGTCACGGTAGAACGGCAATTGCGCTGCGGCGAATTCATCGATGCCGCGGTAGATGCCTTGGCGGAAAGAGGTTTTTGCCGTCTTCCGGAAAAGCAGTGTCTGGTCCCGGTGAAGTCGGGATGTGGCCTCGCGGATATCCGCCTGGAGCTTCTTGAGGCCTTCCAAGGCGGCCAGCTTATTGTCGGGAAGCGATCCGAGGCTCTTGTACCGGAGAATGGCTCGACGCACCTCGTCTTCGGCGTCGCCGAGCATGGCGGTCAATGCGGCGACCGTCTGCTCCGTGTACAGGTTTCTGGCCCGGACGCTTTGTTCCGTGGCCCGTCGTATGGCCTCGGCCTGGGAGACCGGTTTCTTGGCAGCGAGCGCACCGATCATTCCCGGCACTCCCGGCAGGCCGTGGTCTTCCGGGACCCCGCTCCCTTCTGTTCGGATGGCGTTTCCGAAGGAACGGTCTTGGAGTCAAAGAAGCGGCACACCGGGGCGTCGAAGGTGGTTTCGTTTCGCTGGACACGGCAATGGTTGCGTTCGTTATCGAAATGCGCGCAGTCATCGCAGACGGCATCTGCAATGTCGCCCCGGGCGAAGGGTCCCGCCCAGGACGCCTCCGTCCGGCTTCCGACGGGATTCTTCACCGGGTCAAGGCCGAGCATCTCTTGTGCGGTCTCGACACCCATGATCCCGGCCATGACCATGTCGACGATGGGCTTGACCTGTTTTTCATCCAGCATGTCCACGGAGCGTTTCTCAGTTTCCCGGTTGGCCGCCTCTATGTCGGGGTCGAGGTCCATCTTGAGCTGGAGACTGGATCGGCTGATGAGTTTGCGGTCGTAAAGCTCGATGAGCAGGCGTTTGAAATCGACGGCATCGGAGGGATCGAGATCGTTGAACAGGAACTGTATGGTCTTGTCACTCCAGCCTCTCAACTCAAGCCAGTCGTCGAACACCCAGTCGAGAATGGTCCGGGCCGCCTGCTTTATTTCCCGGATCATCACCAGCATCTTTTGGAGGCTGACCGAGGCGGTGGCGAAATTCGGACCGTCGCCGGTGACCAGGGAACGGGAGAGTCCCAGCGCCACCACGATGTCCTCTTTCACCTCCTTGACCTTGTCCTCGACGTTGAGGACCTGGCCGTCGGTGCCGTGCGTCTCGACCGTGACGTAGAACGGAACGACCAAACCGCTCTTGAGGTCCATCTTGTTGACCATGTCCCGGACCTGCTCCAGCATCTTCTGGTCGGGCATGACCATCTTCTGGCCGAAAGCGCCGCCGACCTTGAGCAGCCGGAACGGGGTCGTCCATCGCTTGGCGATGGCCTGCTCGGCCCGGCGATAGTCGCGCAGCAGTTCGATGGCCTGAAATGCCGGGAGCACCATAGAGTTGCCGCGTGGCGAAAACGACGGCGCGTCCCACTTGAGGTAAAGCACCTGGTCGACGGGCAGGTCTAGTCCTTCCCCCACACCGGGATGGTCTTCTGGAAACTGTCGGACTTCGGCCAGTTGACCTTGCGCGTACTTGACCTTGATCGAAACCGGGTTGACGCAGACCAGTTCTTCCAAGTCCTTACCGTCCTTGGTGTAGCGTTTGAATCCGACGGCGTCACCTTTGACCAGAAGCTGGAGAATCATGTCCTTGACGAAGGCGGAAACGCCGAGTCGGTCGGACAGATCTACGGCCTCCCATTTCACCTTCTCGTCATCGCCGGCGATCTTGATCTCGTCACCCACGGCGAAGGTCCGCCACGAGTTTATGCAGTTTTTCACCAACGGCTCTTCGAGGTAGTATTCCCAGGCCTTGGAAGCCCGTTCCTCCCAGGTTGCCGGGACGGCTTCGGAGGCATTGACCTTGCTGAACACGGACGAGTCTAGCGCGGCGGCGGCCGCCATGGGAACGACTACAAATCCGTCCGTTTGCAGCGCCGGGTTTTCGTCAAGCGCAGCTGTGGTCGAATGGCCGGGTTGTGGATCGGTACGTTCTTCCACCGGTGTCCTCTCGGTTTCTTGCCGTTGTTGGCGCGACATTCGCGCCGTGTGGCGGGGAAAGCCCGCTTTGCGGGTTATCTACCGGAGGCGAGCGGGGAACGTCGACATGGGAGGATCAGAAGGATCAGGGTGGAAGGTTGTAAATGTTTTGCGGGGAATCTGTCCATCTGTAACTGTTTTTCCAGGGACATAAGTGTTTTTCCGGTCGAAATCTTATCCAGAGAGCGTTTTTTGGTCAGCAATTAGGAGACACGTATCTCAATCACATGGTGTCGTCTTCCCGCCGAAACTCAGTTGGTAAAACGGGCCGTTCATGTCAAACGTATCAAAGGGATTTCCGAAAAGACCCGTTGGCTACTGAACGCAGAATTAGCTATTATTAGGCTACCAAGGGAGAATTTATGAGATTCCTTCTCATCAGCGACACCCATGGCAAGCTTGGAATTATCAATGAGCTGGCTGCGCAAGTTCGAGCTGACGCGGTGATCCACGCCGGGGATTTCGGATTTCATGACGATGGAAGTTATGAACGGCTCTCAGATCGTGAGCTTCAACTCCGGATAGTCCATTCCGATCTGTCGCCTGCGGACAAGGAGAAGATGCTGGCGCTGCCACGCGAAGAGAAAATCGAGGCCGCAAAAGAGAGCTGCCCGCTTAGCGAACTCCCTCTGTATATCGAGGGTACGAGGCGGTTCGATGTGCCCGTATACGCCGTCTGGGGTAATCACGAAGACAAGGATGTCATCGAACGACTGTTCCACGGTGATATCCAGGTTGAGAACCTTCACATCCTGCATCACCTTCGGACATACCAGGTCGGCCCGACGCTTGTCTACGGAATCGGCGGGAATTTCCTTGCCGGATCGAAACTGATGCAACGTCCCATTGCCGGAGGTGCAGGCAAAATCTGGAACACGCTTTCGCAGTACGTTGACCTGATCGAGACCGTCGAGTCGGAGACAGATCGGTCTGGGCCTCGCATCTGCGTTTTTCATGTCAGCCCGGGCAAAGAACCTTTCGTGGAACTCATTGGAGCCAGGACGCGGGCTGACTTCACCATCAGTGGCCACATGGGAGCGCCGACCTGTATGGTCTGGAATCCGTTTGCGGTCAGTTCGGTCGAGGAAGCAACTCAGCGACTTCTAAACGGGCTTGAGGTTGTGAAGAAGTCATGTCTTGACGTTGCCCAATCCAATGAAGCCTGGGTCGAACAGGCTTTCTCTCTCATCGGTCGGATTCCGGAAGACACCATCGATATCGGACGAGGTGTTAGAGTACCTTCCTGGTATCGCAGGATGACTCACATCAATCTCCCTGATGCTTGTGTTGGCTATGCCGTTCTGCATGTCGATGAGAAGGGCACAAAGCTTCGGACCTTTGTCGATTAGGTACTGCCCCGTTAGTCCAAACGTTCGGCAAAAGGCTACTGGGACAGCGAATTGGCGATTTTTAGGCTACGGAGAGACTGTACACCTGACAATAGTCAGTGGGGTTCGGAGTTAACTTGAGAGCTTCTCGCTCAGAAGGAATTTGTTCTATGTCAACCGGCAGGACCGTTTATTTGGTCTCATGTGTATCTAAGAAGAAACGGGGCAAGCATCCCGCCAAGGATATCTACAATTCTCCATGGTTCAGGAAGGCTCGATCATACGTGGAACAGCGCTTACAGCGTACCGATAGGTGGTTCGTATTGTCAGCGAAGCACGGATTGCTTTGCCCAGATGTTGTAATCGAACCATATGAAACCACGCTCAACAAGATGAAGAAAAAGGAACGCCAGGACTGGGCAAAGAAAGTCCTTGGTAGTTTAAAGAGCGCAGTAAGAGAGGCTGACATCGTTATAATCCTTGCAGGAATCCGGTACAGGGAATTCCTGAAGGAAGACCTTACGGATTGGTGTCGGCGAGTCGAGGTCCCCATGGAAGGACTGAAGATCGGTGAGCAGCTTCGATGGCTCGAACAAGAAGTGAACGGTCATGAATAGAGCAGACGACATCAAACAGTTTTATGACATACTATCCTCTCTGGATAGGCGACTCGGCGGTCCTCGCACGCTTGACGATTGCACCGGTCGGATGAGCTGGCCCAAGCAAGGAGTCTATTTCTTCTTTGAATCCGGCGAACAACGTCTCCAATCGGGAACGGGGCCTCGGGTGGTGCGTGTTGGGACACATGCCGTTTCAATAGGCTCCAAAACGACTCTATGGAAACGTTTAGCAGGTCATCGCGGAACTCTTTCAACAGGTGGAGGCAATCATAGAGGTTCGGTATTTAGGCTTCTTGTTGGTCTCGCAATACTGAAACGTGATGGCCGTAGTTGCTCGACATGGGGACAACGTGGTTCCGCATCAAGGGAGACCCGTGAAAGGGAATATCCTATCGAACGAATTGTCAGTAGGTACATCAGAGGAATGCCATTCCTATGGATTCAGGCAAAAGATGTTCCCTCGCCGAGCAGCGTACGCGCATATATCGAACGGAATTCAATCGCATTGTTGAGCAATTTCACGAAAGCTGGGAAGCCACAAATCGATCCACCCTCTCCAGGTTGGCTCGGCAGCTTATGCTGCAAAGATAAGATTCGCTCATCGGGGCTCTGGAACTCTAATCATGTAGACGAGGATTATGATCCTCGATTTCTTAGCACCTTCAGCGAACTTGTCGAGCAGATGTGAAGCCCTTTAGATAAACACCGGTTCCGTCACCAGCGGCTTCAGGGACACGGTTTCCTCGCCTACTTGATCGAGATTGGCTTGCTCGCGCACTAACATGGCGCAGCGCACGGCGTCAATGATGTGGTCGTTACCCTTGGAGTAGACAATCCGCCCATCGTGCAGCGTGTAAGTATGGGTAGTGAACTGGTCCTCGACTTCTAGGTCATCGGACGGAAAAACGATCTGCCTGCGTTGTAGCGCACCGTTGATGAGACTGGTCATGAATTCCTTGGTTCGTTTTCTTACCTCGCGTCCATCCCGGATGGCCAGCGTGGTCATGCCCCCGAAATCGTGTCCTTGCAGACGACCCTCTAAATCCAGGTCCCTATACTTGTCCAGGGTCAGCAGTTCCTGCACCACAGCCAGTCCGTTGCCGCCGTTGTCCACGCCGATTCCCGCAGCTATGTAATACCGATACAGCAGTGCGATGGTTTGTGCGATGTGCGGGTAAGCCACGTGCTCCATGTGGACGCGCAGGACGAGCTTGAGGATTCGGTGTTCCGCAATCTCCAGCTCCTGGAACAAGACGAGTTCAGTCGGATCGTTTGTGTAACCGAGATCACCTCCGATCCAGAACACGCCTGTCTGCGGCACCAGGTTGAGCAGGGTCTCCAGCCGGTCATGGGTTTCTTCCTCGGATGCGCAACCTTTCAGTTCGTCACCGGTGATGGCTACCTTCTGGTATTCCAGAAGCTCTTGGCGACAGAGATTCAGATACTCGATGTTGAAAGCCCCATAGGACGGCTTGCCGTGTTCGCCGGCGACCTCGTGCTGCCAGCCGGCGCTGTCGCGACCGCCATAGAACTCCAGCAACTCCGCCTCGCGCTCCTCAGACCATACCGGGTTGAGCCAGGACGGCCAGCGGAAAACCTTGAACTGCGTCGATGTGGTGAGGCGATAGTAAGTGGTATTCCTCAATCCGTTCGGAGTCGAGTAGATGCGTAGTCGGCCGCCTGACTTCAGACATTGACGCAGCGCCTTCCAGGCCTTCTCCGTGAGCCATGCACCTTCATCCACCCATACGCGGTCGACATGCAGTGAACGAAACGCGTCTCCGTATGCACCAGCGGGCCGGAAATAGAGGATAGAGCCGTTCGTGAACTCCAGTCGGAAGTACGGTTTGCGATGGATTTTCTGCTTGCCGTACTTGGTGAGTGCGATGCTGGCCATGAGGTCCGGGTTACTGTCGAGCTGGAACTCGATCTCCTCAATCAGCGTATCGAGGTGCCCCTGGTGCGGAGCGGCGACTAGTCCCTGGCCCCCGTGGGTTGTGAAAGCGAAATGCAGGACATCGGTGCTAATGCAGACGCTCTTGCCAACGTCGCGCCCATCCAGGTGGATTATGTTATTCTCCCGGCAAAGCAGGTCCTCTACCTGGTGCTGCCAATATGCCCGCGGATGGCCGTCCCGGTTGCGCAGGTATCCCTGTCCCCAGAGCACGGGGCTGGCCAGGGTCTCGGCCAGTTTGCGTTCCTTGGCGGATATCTGCGCCATCAGGGCAGCCCCAACAGCAAGGCAGGCCCCCGGCCCGCCTTGCCCAATTCAGCCAACATATCCAGCCTTGCGGGCGCAAAAACAACTGTGGTCCCGCCGCTGCCGCAGCCACGAATCAAGCTCTTGATATCCGATACGGCCCAGCCTGCTCGGAACCTGGTCTTTCTCCAGAAATAGGCCAGGAACGCCTTGACTTCCAGCGACTTAAGTGCCTGTATGTTAATGTGCGTAACACTATGATATGCAACAACTTGAACCTCTCGAAAGGAGAAAACGCCATGAGTGAGACTCTGCATGATGCCGCCCAGGCCTACCTGGAGCACCTCAGGGGCCAGGGCAAAAAGGAACGGACGCTTTATACCTACGGGAAAGACTTCGAGCAGATCGAAGCTTTCTTCGGGGCGGAGCGAAAGCTGTCTGGTATTCTGGCACCGCATGTCGGCAAGTTCTTCAAATCGGACGCTCTCTTGAAGCTGCCCAGCGGTAAGAAGCGAGCGAAGCCCACCGTGGATAAGACCATGCGTGTGTTCAGGATGTTTCTGATCTGGGCCAAAGAGACCGGCCGCATCAAGAAGCTGCCTCTGCCCAAGGACACACCCATGGGCCGGAGTCAGAAGGAAGACGAGGACGATGAATAGTGCCATCGCCCAAGCGGCGCGATTGTTGCCCGCACCCGATGTTGACGAAGAGGCTATCCGGACCTTCGGTCGTAGACTCGAAGCGGACGGACGCTCGCCACACACGGTCAGCGCATACCAGCGCGACCTGCGGAAGTTCGCCCGAGTTCTGACCTCGATACAACCAGGGTGCTCCCTCGACCAGGTGACCCCAGCAATGCTCGACATGGTACTCACCGATCCGGCCGTCTCCGAGACACCAAGTGGCGTGCCGCGCTCAGCCGCGTCACTACACCGATTCAAGGCTGCGGTGCGGTCATTCTTCGCTTGGGCTGAGGAGTCAGGGCTTATTCCGGAGAACCCTGCTCGGTCGGTCGGCATGCGCCGACTGCCGCGCACCCCACCGGTGTTCCTCACCGAGGCCGAGAAGCGCAGGCTACTCAGCGCACTCCGCGGACGATCTTCGATCCTGGCTCGACGGGATCGGGTTATCATCGAGTTGTTCCTTGGTACCGGTATCCGCCTCCAGGAGCTTGTCTCTCTGGACATCGATGATATTGACCTCGACGCCAAGCATCTACGCATCCGCGCCAAGGGCAACGTACCGCAGGTGAAGTTCCTCAAGTCCAACCTTCGCTCCCTCCTACGCCGATACCTCGCAGAGCGTCGAAAGCTGGGCACTGCCAGTATCGCACTTTTCCTTTCGAGCCGTACATCGCGCATCTCGTCGAGGCAGGTGGCTAACCGTGTCAAGTTCTGGCTGACTGAGGCGCGCATCGAGAAGAGCCTCGGTCCTCACGGGCTGCGGCACAGCTTCGCTACCCACCTGTATGCCGCCACGTCCGACCTGCTTGTGGTCAAGCGGGCACTTGGCCACCGGGACATCTCGACTACCGAGATCTATACCCACCTGGTTGATGGCGCTCTTGAAGAGGCGCTCGAACGGCTCTGACCCGAAGACGGGTTCGAGAACCTTGCGGTCCCTCGGGACCGCGTTCTCGTTCGGGGAAGTGGGAAGCCTTCCGGCGACGCCCACACAGTCTCCATGTCCGCACGCATTGCCGGTACTCTCCGACGCCTCTGCCATGGTGCGGGTCTGCAGCACGGAAGAAACGCTCAAGGGAAACTTCCTGGAACAGGGGTTATCGGAACTTCTTGCCAGCGGCAACGCCGTAAGTCCCTGTGTTCCCGGGGCCGTTCTGCAGGCCGTCCTGGTGTTATCCGCAATCATTTTCGCGTTTTCGTTCCTTTGGCCGTCTTCTTGGCCGGTTTCTTCTTCGATTCAGCCAGCTTTTCCAGCAGCGCCGTGGCCCATTCGGCCGGGGTAGTCTCCGGTCCCTTGGCCGACTCGCCCTCCCTAGCTATTTTCGTCGCCTTGAGGTCCTTGAGGTGACAACGGATCATGCGGTCCAGTTTCTCGGCCGCATCCCAGTCGCCGGCTTCCTGCGCTCGCCCCAGCTTGAGGAAGTAAACCCCCACCAGTTCGACCTGCATAAAGTCCGAACTCTTGTTGAACACGAAGTCCTGGTATAGCTGTGCGATGATAGTCTCGAAGAGCGGTCGCTCCTCCGGAGCAAGGAAGCGATCTGCGTAGATGCCGTGCACCAGACTGTTCCGGTTGCCAGGAGCCGCGCCCTTCCCAACCCGTGACTTTGCGGCGTTGCGGTGCCAGCGGTCGAGTTGTCCTGCGTCGTGTTTGCCAATCCGGGATTTCGCTTTCTCATCAGCCATGATCTCTGTCGTTCCGGTTTCAGCACTCCAACGTCCGGGGCGGGCGCCGGATTTCGCCCTTCTTCGAAGAAGACCCCTCCGATACTTACCAGTGAAAATCGTGAAGTGTCGAGAGAGCATTTGACATTTGCAGGGGGGATGATATATTCATTAAACGTAGATTGTGACCTATATGAGACGAATAGTCTTTTCCTGATGGAGGGAGGTAAGCCGTTGAAAGCGAAAAGCGTCAGGTCGATATACAAGGACACGCGGCAACTTCTTTTTCAAACAGGAACAGTCTGAGTTAGCGGTTTCCTATAGACTGGATAATCATTGATGGGCTGACTACAGCCACAGTTGCCTACTCAATGACCCGCAGTGACCCTGAAAGGAGGTGATCTCAGTGGATCAGATTAAGAGGCGTCCTGCCGTGTTCATCTCTCACAGCGGCTACGATGAGTTTCTTGACAAGCTGCACCGTCACCTTCAGGACTACGACGTAATCATCAGCGATTGGAAGGACAAGGCTGGAACCTCCTTGGCCAACAAGGTCCAAGCAGATATATCCTGGGCAGATCTCGTCGTCGTTGTCCTGACGCCAACGGCAGCAAGTTCGGCCTGGGTGAATCAGGAGATCGGCTTTGCCCGGGCTCTCGGGAAGAAGATCCTCCCAATCGTTGAGAAGGATGTGGAATGGCACCCTGCCCTGCTGGCTGATCTCGAATGGGCTACGTTAGAACCCGATGCAATCGACAAATCCGCCCTACGGATTGCAGTAAGAATCGGCAACTGGCTCCAAGAGGATCTCACTCGCATCTTCAAAACCTACCATGAATATCGAGAATGGTGGGCTCACGTTGATGAACTCACATTCACCAGAGAGAAATGCTACTGGGCAACCCCTCATGACACTTGGTCGTGGATAATGAGTCACGTTGACGAGTCGTATGAAGCTGAGTACCGTACTCTTATTCGAGGGGACTACGAGTTTGACCGAAAGACTATCGAAGCGCACTATGAGGGGGCGGAGGCAGTCTGCGGAGTTCAGGACCTGTCGGCATACGAGGAAATTGCTGTGATGGGAAGCCTGTCGGTCTTGACAATCTGGGACCCAGCATTCATGCGGTCTGTGGATAGCTTCCTGGAGCGGATGCCCAGTCTGGACGCTCTGTTCCGCTGGTACAAGGTTGAAGCGCACAAACAGACTACTGTCGAAGTCCATATGTACCTGAACGAGGGGCTTGCGAGCCGACACAGGCAGCGGCTAGATGCTCTCTATAAGCAGTACTCTAGTCATCCATCGTCTACCTTAAGGTAGAATTCCACGCCACAATCTGCCTCACGCGGCGCGGAGTCACGCCCGATAGTCTCGCGATCTCACGCGTTGAGATTCGCTGGTCCTTCAAGGCAAGCACCAGTCTGCGACGCTCATGATAGAAACAGGTGTCGCTTGGCACCCACATAAGGCCGGTGAAGTGCTCTTGGACAGCACGGAGCAGTTCGGGCGGGAGGACATCTTTGGCATTCGCGTAATCTCGTTTCACTTTCCGCTCCTCATTGTTCTCAGCCATGGTTGATCCACGTCTGGGTTGTAGAATTTCAGACGGTTCTCTTTCGATGTCGTTCCGACAATCTCGATTGACTGCCGAGTTACTTCGCCGATACGCACATTGCCATCCAGAAAACACACCAGCCCGTAGTCCTGGCCGTAAGGGAAGCGAAGACATCCTCGGTTCTGGTAAAGTCTGGCTTCGCTCCATCCGAGGGAAACGGCGTGATCACGGATGGCATCCACCATGGGTATGGCCCCTGGTGAAACCTCGTGTGCGAATTGCCACTCGCCGTTTTTCGGATAGACATTCTGGGAGTCGGGTGAAGACGTCTTTTCTGGCTCGGCTTGTTCGGGACAACACTGGACAATCTGGCCGAATGTCTCGAGCAGCGGTGGAGAATAAGCCTTCACGTCCAGTGACTGGATCGCACGAAGTAGCGCGTCCTCACCGAAACGATTTACTGCCCAGGTGTGGATATCATTGAACCGGGTGCGCAACGTCTCGAAAGCGGATGATGAGATTCGTCCCGAGTCCGCCGCTTTCCTGGCTAAGGCCATTTTATACTTGAGCCAGGCATAGTAATCTGGATCGAGCAGACGGTAACAGGTGTCATCGACACTCACATCCCGGGCGAAGTACTTCGGAGTCGTGGTTTCCCATGACTCAAGATTCGTAGCTACATAGAGTGCCGCCTCCAGCGTGGTCTCTGCACCAGTCGTGATGTCTTCCGCGCAGGACTGGTTCTCCGACTCGGTTTCCGGGACTTCAATCGATATCGAGTCCCCGGCCGTCTGCTCCATCATGAGTTTGAGAAGGCTCACTTCCGGTACTCCAGTTAGTAGAATTTCCTCGTGAGATACTTACCGGAACGAACCGGATAGTGCCGAATTGCGAAGGTGCGAAGGGTCAAGGATATGAAAAGAACCTTCGCAAGAGCCTTCGCACTGCTGTAACTGATTGATATGAAAGATAGATATGATAAAGAGAAGGTGAAGGTGCGAAGGTAGTAGAGAGAGTTATTCACGTGTGAGCAGAAAAACACACGGGAGGCGAGTCAGAGTTTGGTGACCATAACATGTGAGTTTTTTTCTCAGCTAAGGGGGGCTGACCCCTGAAACCCTTCGCACCTTCGCACGATCAATGTAACCGTTTGGTGTGAATGGGCTTGCGGGCGCGAAGGTCCTTCGCCGTTTGCGAAGGGTACCCTTCGCAACGTTCCGGCAGAGGCGTGTGTTTCTTCAGATGAGGAAGGTAATGTCGTAGGTGGCGGTGCGACGGACCGAGTGCGAAGACCGGTTGATGGTGATTTCGAACCCCACTTCCCGGATCGTCTCCAGGTCATTCGAGAACCGTTGGGCAAACTGCTGGACGGAGTTCATCTGGAATGATAGGCCGAAGTCTTTGGATAGGCGCTTGATGGCCACGAAGAGGTCGCGGGCAAGAGCGCCCTTGATGGTTGTCTCGTCCTGGAAGTCGATCTGGTAACGTTCGAGAAACGCCGCCTTGTTCGTCTTGGCGACATTGAGCGCGGTGCTCTCCCGGTCCGCTTCGAGGGCGTGGCGGTAGGCCTTGAAAAGTGATGCCATGCAAGTAGCGATAGGGTTGGATTCCCGGGCGGTCTCGAGGCTAACGCTGTTGAGCGACGCGATCTGATCCAAGAATTGCTGGTGTAGCTCCTCCAGAGACCGGTCGATTTCTTCCTGTGGCTCTCCCGCGAGCATCATCAGGTACATCAGGCTGAGGTAGTCATTACAACGGCGCTTGCTGTGGTTGCCCAATGTTCGATGCAGAAGCCGCATTACTCTCTCCTGACCACTGCTTTGCAGCATAGCCAGCACGTGGCTGGTGCGTTTCATCAAGGCAGAGATAACCAGGTCGCGATGCTCGCGGATGGCGGCCAGGATTTTGGCCTCCAGGAAGCAGTCGCTCGCCTGTTCGTCCATGTCAAACCGGATGATGAACGAGCGCGACAGGATTTCCGCAAGTTCACCTCCCAGAGGTTCGATGCCCGTGGTGTTGAGCAGGCACTTGGTCCGCTCGATGACGGTCTCTGTATCTGTCCCGCTTTTGCGCTTTTCCTTGGCGATACCGGTGATGCTGGTCAGGATGAAGGTGGTCAGGTCCTCGGTCATCTGCTTAACCTCGATGTTGTCGAGGACGATCAGCGGGTTCTGGGAGCCGTCGGTATAGTTGGCGGCGTCCGTGCTCTTCTTCTGCTGGGGCTCGCCGTAGAGCAGCGCGGAAATCAACTTACTCGCGGTGGTCTTGCCCGAACCCGCAGGCCCTTCGAACCGGGTCATCGGTCTCGTGCCGGCGAAGTCGATCAGCAGAAAGCAGGACAGCCACGATAGGACCAGGAACCGGTCGCCTGGGGCGCAGGTAAGGTTGTCGAGGACGAGTTCTACCAAGAGCCGATCGGCCTCCTCGGGATCGGCGTCCGGCAAAAAACGGATCGGAGCCATCTTCCTTGAACCATCGAGAATGATTCCGTCCGCGTTGCCGCCGTTCTTGAGGATTTCGACTCCCTCAGGAGTGATTTTGGCGATCTCGTGGTCGGTGTTGTTAAGGTTGAAATAAATGGTCTGCCTTGCGACGTCGGTGTGAAGCCAGGAGAAATGCTCCCGCACCTGTCCACGCTCCACCGCCAGATTGGCTAACACATCGTAGAACGTTCTGCCGCTGGTGGTGGTTTGCACTAAGCCGGTGTGCTTGTACATGAGCGAGACGTAGAGCCGCTTGCGGCCGCGGTCGGGAGTATCCATCCACAGGATCGTATCTTCGAAAAACATAAAGGGTTCGCCCAACGGCGTGCGGAAGAAACGTGCCCCGTGAGCGATGAACCAATCATAGGCCGCTTCCGCCGCCTTCGCGTAGTCCGGTGAACCGCGTTCTTCCTCGGTGTCGAACAACACCTCCTCGATCCGCGCCCGACATGAACCATGCTGTGCATCTGTGCGACGCATCTCCTTTCTTCTGTCCTGCCTGGCGTGCGACTGTCGATCCTTCTGCATCGCGCGGACCTGGCTGCGCAGAGTACCCAAGGACAAACCCGCTTTCCCGAACCGCTCCTGGATAAGCTTCAGGTGTCGATCCTGTTCCAACGGGGTCAGACGAGCGATCTCGCCAAGGATCGGTTCCAACAATCGGTTTCGTTCTTCCTCGGATACCTCGCTTGGCAACCGGGAGATGGCGAACTCAAGAGGCGCCTCGGCCTTCGCCAGCAACTCTTCGAAGTCCTGGACCGAGTGACCTGCGACAAAGTAGTCGTTGACATCAATCTTGGCTTCGGAGAGCAGACGCTCGGGTTCACGGATTTCCTGCGCGCTCCTCCCTTCGAGAAGCTTGGTCAGTTCCCGGGCTCCCACTGCAGCGTCGAGACCGAATCGTTCCCGCAACTCCTGGCGGGCAGCCTCACGACTTTCATCCAGTGGTAGAACCGCGAGCCGAGTCTGTATCCGGTGCTCGGAAAGGACTGCGGCGGTCTTGAGTGCACCGTTCAAACCGGCTTGCGAGATCTCGTTGTCCTGGCAGATGTAGACTGTCTGCACGTTGCGAAGACGCGGCAGCAGCCGTTCCCAATCCGCTTCGCGGATGCGGACGGTCACCGGCGACACGGCCGGAAAGCCATGTTCCATGAGCGAGATGCAGTCAGTCACACCCTCTGTGATGATCAACCGCTCCGGCCCGGCGAGCAGACAGTCCTCGTTGTAGAGATGGCTGTTGTCGATGCACGGGGCTATGTGTCTGCGGGTGTTTTCGTCGTGGACCGGGAGCTTCTTGTATTTTCCTTGTTCCCATGGCTTGTCAGGTGTCCACGGTGTCTTGCGTCCGATCATGAAAACGACGCGGCCGCGGCTCCAGTAGGGAAACACGATGCGGCCGTCGAAGAACGGATCGAGCCCGTCCTGGTTGGTGGGACGGAACGCGCCGGACGCGGCCAACTCGCGCGGAGTGAAACCGAGGTCCTGGCCGGTCAGTCTCCGGATGACTCCGCCTTCTCCGTCGTTGTCCGCATAGCCGATGAGGAGCCCGTCGACTGTCTCCGAGGACAGGCCGTACTTGGATCGGAGCCATTCGAGCGCGTCGGGATTCTCCGTGAGCCGCCGGTGATAATGTTCCGCCAGCGCCGTCAACACCTCGTGAACTCGCAGCTCGACTAGACGTTCGGCCTCTGTTTCCGCCAATTCCTCAGTCGAGAGCCCGTGCTTAGCCAAAGACGGCAGGCCGGCTTTGGCCGCGAGGAAATCGCGGGCCCGCTGATGGCTCTCCGGCATAGGACCGTTCTGTCCCCGCGTGACACAACCCGATTGGATGAACTCCACGAGCTGCAGCACGTCGCCGCCCACGCCGCAGCCGAAGCAATACCAACCCTGCTTGTCGAGCATGACGTGAAGGGAGCGGTGCGATTGGCTCTTGTGGTTCGGGCAGTCGCATTGGAGCAGGCGGTCGGATTCGTGCACGACGCGGGAGCCGAGGAACTCCCGGGCAGCCGCGCCGATATCGATCTCGGTGATCCGCCGGTAATAGTCTTTCACATTGCTTAGCCGCTCAACTGCCACTTAGGCTCCATTTCCACCAATATCCGCGCTGATTGATACTTACCGACCGGAAACACATTCTGACGGCGACCGGAAAATGTGTTGCCTTTGGTGCTCAGAAATGTTATTATATGATATTTAGTGACCACGAGTGGAGATGGAGACGGCGATTCATGACTACCTGGTTGACTCTGGAAGAAGCAGCGAAGCACTTGAAAATCGGCAAGTCCACCATCTATCGTCTGGCTCGTGAAGGCGACCTGCCCGCCCACCGGATGGGCCGGGTCTGGCGATTTGACGTTGACGAATTGGATGCGTGGGTGAAGAAACGACACAAAAAAAACAGGAGGTCCCGCCCATGATGGGATTGGAGATGTTGCGACGCTCGTTGGGTTACGACGGGGACGTGGGTCTTTTACCTTGCAAAATGATTTGGCGGTGAGACACGTGGAAACCACGATGATCTGCGCGCACATTCTCAACCGGAAATCGCCACGGGAGTGAGGAACTCCGTGGACGGGCTGTGAGAAGGAAGTTATTATGTTGATCCGCATAACTTGCCCCAATGAGAGTTCGAGCCAGCGGCAAGCCCTTGTAGGAATATGCCTTATGGCGCTTTCGCGAGAGCATCCTCGGGTGTCATATATGCACAGGAACGAGAACACTCGTATCTTATGCGGGTCCACATGTTCATTGTTGGCCACGGTGAAGACGAGGTGCAAATGGACTCTATGATAATAGCTGCAATCATCGGCGCTATCGGCGCAGTAGCAGCAGCTGTTCTTGGCATGGTCATTTCAAGGAGAAGAGACAAGCCAGTAGTATCAGCCGGAGAAGATGCTGTCAAAAAGGCCAATACCTTTAGAATTGGCTTTGAGTCCGGAATGCTTGACTACTTGGAAGCTCTTCGCATATCCACGATGTGGAGCGCTGCGGGAGACGAAGGCATCACTATTCAGGTGCGGAATATCCAGACTCTCGCAAGAGTTCTGGGGATCACTGACATTCCAGAAGAGGCGTCCCGCATCCTGAGGGGTCTTTCAGATCACTTCATGAAAACAGGTCTCTCTTCGAGGCGAACGTATGATATTGGCTTCAATATAGCAGTAGGGTTCGGTACCGGCATCATAATGCAAGTGGCAGCAGTGCCCGGTCGACTCAACGAGGTAGAGCAACTGGCGTTAAACACACTGCAGAAAACTGAATCAGCATTGAAAGACGCAGAACTAACGAAGGGATTTCTCTCTCCCGTAAAACGACTGTGGAAGGATTTATCCCGACAGATTGGTGACGGCAACCATGACATAGCCGTCATGACGAGCACGATGCGACAATGCGTCGAAGACCTAGCGTTGAAGATTGAACGTGAGAAGTAGACAAACTGATCGTTCAGAGCAAAATGATGGCCAACAGTGCTATGCAGACGAACGGGAATTCCGCTGCGCTTCATCCCTGCTAGTGAGGGCCACGCCATTATTAGGCCAAAGAGGCAGAAGGAATATGACTACGGATGACGCGGAAAGATAGACTCGATATCGCGAAGGTGGTCGTCGCCCCATGCATCGCTTTGTTCGTTGCGGTTGTCGGATGGGTGCTTACGAGCCAATACAACACGACCCAGCTTGATGTTGCAGCCAGGAGGAGCGACGCCGATATAGAGATCGCACGGATCAACGCCGCGATGCGGTACATGGAACTTGTTCGAGACCTTCCCGATGAAGCAGCCGCTGAACGCCGACACGCGGTAGCAATTGCCGCACCTGTTCTCCCACCGGACCTTGCTTTTCGCCTTGGAATCGACCAGCTTCCGGATGATACCGACGCCCTCGATGCTTTGATGCACAAGTACGGAAGCGAGGCGTTTATTTACTTGGCGCGACACCTTGAGGTACCATTCCGCGAAATTCGGCCGCGTCTGCTGGAACCGTTCCCGAAGACCCACCCATTGGCCAAGCAACCGTCTGAGCTAGAAGGCCGAGCCAGTCGCATGCTGCGCTACCTACGTGAGCGAGGCCAATCCACGCCACTATTCAGCCACCTTGTTTCGCAGAGTTACGAAAACGACGAATTTCGCCCGATCGCATTACTTCTCTACTTTGATGATTATCGTTCATCCCTGCGAGATGATGTCGGTCATGTGATGCGGGAGGCATATGTGGGGGATCGTGTGGAAGAAGAGTTCCGGTCTTACTTGCGCGACCCCTCCCTGCCCGATCAGGCCAAACAGTCCATTGCTTTTGCAGCTGCAGTGGTCTTTGGGTGTGACGATCAGTATCATAGCGACGTTTTTATTCGCGAGGCTGCAGCCAGATTCTGGGAGGGAGTCGACCTTGCGCGAGGCGCAACACCCGTTGAAGGATCACTGCAAGCGTATCTCTTTGAGCGCCGCTTTCACTACTACAACCCGTTCGGAACCGTGGATTGGTGTCGAGGGGAAGCAGTTAATCTCGCCTCAGCGAGTCTGCGGGACGCGATACGGAGAACGAGGCTATCACGTCTGACCTTCGACAACGTGCGCCTGATTCTGTATGGATATGCGACCTCCCTGACGGTCGCCGGGGATCGGGCGTACTTGAATCCACCCGATGTCGTCGAGGTCATGCAAGTTGTCCTTAAGTGGGCTAACACACCGGAACGAAGAAAGGACCTGTCGATGGAGCTTGGGAGTCTTGGAGGTCATCACGTGTTCCTGAACATGCTCCCCAGCAGTCAGCCGAAGCAGGACAGGAGCGAAGAAGACGATCGCGCATGTTGTGCGGCAGCAAGGGCGTACGCGGAGCTACTCATAGATTGGTACGGTAGGTACCACAACCCAGACTGGTTCATCCCAGAGTTCTTTCACGATGTTGCGAATGAATTTCCGGAGTTGGAGAACCGTATCAATCGACAGGCGTGGGGTTTGGGGAAGGCCTGGCCGCTGGACACAAGTCGCGGGTGTAGGCGGTAAGACTCGTGCACGTAAAGCAGTGTGGCCTAACGACCGGTTGCACTGGACGGTCCGTTGCGCGGCCTGCCGCTGATGCTGAGCGTTAGGCAAAGGAGAACGACTTGGAAAACAGAACACTAAACGTCGGTCTGAAACTCAGATTCGAGAAGTTTGATGAGGTCCCTGCTGGGTTTGCGATTACGGCCGTGCAGTGCGTCAACGACGTATTCTACCAGAGCGAGCTGCGCGACCTGCATGATATTCGTAACCAGTTCAGTGAGATTCCTGCTGTTGCACTCGATGCGGCTGAACAACGAATGCGAGAAAGCAGGAAGGACGCCGTGCTGTTACAGGGATTCCAGAAGGGATCTCTTGAGATTGCCGTCATCGGAGCCGGATTGGCCATTTGGTTCCTCAAGCAGACATTAGGGGAAACTATCAAGGAAGCGTGGCTCGAAGGCGGGCTTCATGAACGTATTAAGGAGTTCCTTACAAAGAGACGATCGGAGAAGTACCATGCAATCGCCCAAGATTCCGAGCGTCGATTAGAAAGGAAACTCCGCACCAAGGTGGAAATGGGCTACTCGGACAGCTATGAGCATGTAAGTATCACTCTGCAGGTGTGGTTTCACCCAGGCGAGCACCCTCCGTTTCCGAGGCAACATGAGGACAGTTTTTGATGCCGTGGCTAACAACCGTACCAACTCGGACCGGCAATTCTGCTGCGCACGATTCCCGCCGGTGACAGTGATGGCCAGCGTTGGACTGACAAGCGGAGGTACCCTCTCCAATGAAACGACCGAGTAAAAAGGAAATACTTGTTGCTGTCGCCAAGGGCAGCGCCGGGATGGTCCCTCTAGCGGGGCCTCTGCTGCAGGAGCTTGTTGGGCTCGCGGCACGTGAAAGGGACGACAAGTACCAAGCGCCCAAGAATCCAATCTGGCTCGTGATGGCTCAGAGCTACGACAAGGAACCGGTGGTCTTCTGGCAGATCGCAGTTGCAGCCAAAAACCCTGAGACTGCGCAAAGGATTGCGACGGATCTTGTTGCTGAACAAGGACGCGCCTTCACTCAGGTGGACACGATCTTGGAAATGAAGGAAGATAAAGCGCTTGCTGATCCCGAATCCGATTTCGCGCTCCTGTTTCTCGCAGCCAGCGCTCGGGGGTCGGCAGCGATTCAACTTGTTGGCGGAAGCGATGAAGACAAGTAGTGCACAGGGTCAGAGACGGCCGTCCAACAAGCCGATGCAACGGGCGGTCTCTGGCCGCCGCTGATCGGCAAGACGTTTACTCGCGAGAGGACTAATGAGACAATGAGGGCCATAGTGATATGAATGAGAAACAGGAAGACATCATTAAGCCCGGATCGGCAGTCGTTACCAACACAATGCTGGTCCGCGCTGCACGTTTCGTGGCTGAACGTGGGCATACACCCCAAGCAATAGAGGCGTTCTTTGACTTCTGTAGTCTCGTAGACGCAGCAGTCCTTCGACGCCGTCTTCTGACACTAGAGGGGGATCTACTCGGCGACAACGCAGAATTCGCATCTTCTGCCCTTCTGGCGGGCCTTCGGCGAGCCGGAGTCCTGGTGGAGAACTCAGTCGGAATCGACCCGAATGACGTCCAGAAAGCTCTGTGCCTCATTGTTGGTACAGATCGCGTCTTCAATCGCCTTGACATCAGAGGCATGAGCGTCTACGTAACGGACATGCTGCCAGAGGCGTTCCCCGACGAAACGCACTCACGGTCGACAAATGATCCTTTGGAACCAGAGCGTTATTGCTTCATGATGCTGGCTCGCCATGCGTCAGCTGGTGAGGTGCTTCGACGTCAGACAAACGTCTTTCGTTTCTTCCGTGGTGATGACTTCTTGGAGTTTCTTCGTGGGACTGGAGACCAAGAACGTGGAGGCTATGTTCTTCGCACCTACCTATACAGCAGATCCGCCTGGCGGTCAAAACTCACCTTCATTCCTGATTACCCACGTGTGCCGTTCCTAGAAGGCTTGTTGGATGAGATTCATCGATGTGTTGTATCTGAGGGATATGAGCTGCTTGCCAAGCGTCTCGGGTTTGAGGCAGACGATTTCCTAGCAGACGCGCGACCCATTGGTTTGCCGCTTCCACCCTTCACTTCCATCTTGCTGAGTCGCTGCACAGCACCGGAAGACATAGCAGGCAAGTTGTTTGAGTTGCGGGACGAGTTTAGCGATCTACGTGAGAGCCTTGCGACCCTTGAGGAGGAGCGCGCAGCGAGTCTATCTATCAAAGAAAGAAACAAGATACGTAAGAGGGTTGCCGCGACCTTTTCCGCAGTTGCCAGGCGATTCGACATTAACGGTGGCGTTGTTCTCAAGGATGTGCTGGACTATGCTGGTGACGCCGCAGAACCAATGTTCGACTGGTCCAACCCAACCTCGTATCGCGCATCGTTACTTACGAAACCGTACGAGTGGGTTCGTGACTGGTGGTTGCGACGGCCCTTTGCCCAGTTCTTTCATATTGCGAAGGAGTTTCGACGCATTAAGGAGTACAATTCACTTGTTCAGAAGGTGTTCGGCGTGGAGTTCGAGGACGAGGATATCGAGCGATTCCGGTCCACGGCGACCCGCATTCAAGAAGCCTTTCACGGAGCGCGAACTGATGGTTGAGCGTTGCAGAATATGCGGACTCGAGATCGAGAGCATGGATCGCATGAGTGGTCGCGTCGTAAGTTATCGGGGCGGAGAGGCGCATTCGTATTGCCGGGTAATCAAGGCGGGCGTAGTCCCGGATTGCCCCTTGGCCGATAATGTGACACCGCGACCGTGTACGAATCAGTGTCTCCAGGCAAAGAACTGCCCGAATGCACCTGAATGCGGTTGTTGCTGTGAGAACTTAGTGTGCCAAATCGGGCAATCTGTACGGGTCCTTCGTGCCCGGGGTGAGGTTCCGTGGCACGGATACGTGCCTAAGGGGGAAGAATCATGAGATTGCCTGAGGGTGCGAGCTACAACAGCATCCAGCGGAAGGTGCGGTGTGCGCCGCCGCTGATGCCGAGCATTAGGTGCATATGAGATGAGCCGACTAGCGCTACAGATATTCCGACTTCACTCGCTATGTGCACAGTTGCTGTTCGAGGCCACGAACACGGGTGCTCTTCGAGAAAACGCCAGCAATCTGGTGATGCAGGTGCGTCAACATGCGCACGCTCTCGGCTTCTCTCTGATTGAGGCTAAGCCGGAGTCGTTGGTCAATCAGATCGTTAGAGAAACAGAGGCAAGACTGCCGGACATGCTCTGGATCGCCAAGCTGGCTCAGACCGCAACTTTGAGACTCCTCTACCGGAACACCAACATCGAAAGCGCGGATGTTTCTGAGATTATGGCGCTCGAGCTGACGACTTTGGTTGCTGCAAAGAGGGGTGGAATCCCTGAAGAGCGATTCATGACTTGGCACCGATCAATGTTTGCTGATGGGGCTAAACCGAATAGGATCATCTCAGAACTGGAAGTGCTCGTCGTTGAGTTTTCAGGAGGCGCACATGATTCTGCCAGAAGCGGATCGCAACTGCTCGAGTCGATTGACGTGAAGGTCCCGCTAATCCCAGGGTTCGTGAGCATTGACGCGAAGAAGGCAGTGAAGGCAGTTCGAACTCTGATCCAGAAAGGACGTGACGCCTAACAAGGTGATGCCACCTAACCGGACCCGAGACGTAGTGTTGCATCTCCAACGTGTCTACAACAACGGTGACCCTATCCACGCCAGAATGGAAACAGAGTATTCCACCGTACACAGTCATACTTCCCTATGTGCTCAGCATACCGATAGGGGACCGCGAACGAGAATCATCGGCGGCCAGATAGGTTGCAAGGGCTCTCTTGCGGTTTCTGAGTCAGCAGCAGCGAGAGAAACGTCTTCCGATCATCCTGTTTCCGCTTTCTGGCGCAGTCTGCTATTCCCCAGTGATCTCCGATGATGACTGCCGTTTCCTTCGCCCGGGTGACGCCGGTGTAGAGTAGGTTTCGGTGGTGCATAAAGGAGTGGGCTTTGTGGACCACGACAACAGCGCACGGAAACTCGGAACCCTGGGCCTTGTGGATCGTGAGGGCGTAGGCAAGCTGTATATCTTGCATGTTTGGCGACCCGGCCTCGATCTCCACCGGCATACCGTCGAACTCGATAATGAGCGAGCCGTCCCGTGCAACATTCGTGACAACACCCACAGTGCCGTTCATCACGCCGATCTCGTAGTTGTTTCGGGTCTGGATGACTTTGTCGCGGGGAAGGAGCTTAGGTCTCCGCCCGGCCGGGACGACCGGAACCTCCACACCCCACAACTTCCTTTGTATGAGACGCTGCAACTCCCGGTTCAGATCGCGCGTACCAAGCGGCCCCTTGTGGGTCGGCGTCAATACTTGGACGTCCGACACGAGGTCAAAACCGAGTCGCTTGTCGAGCACGTTTTCGAACAACTCCATGAGGAAACGCTGGGCGTCCCATTGGTCGGTGAACTGATCCACCAGGTACCATGCACGGCGGCCGAGATCTCTTGGCTCGCTGGTCTTGCGTACCTCGCCGTTCAGAATTGCGATGCTGTTTTCCTTAAGGACGCCAGCTTGCCTGACAACTTTGTCGAGAATGACCGCCGGCACAACTCGCGACTGGACGAGGTCTCGCAGCAGGTTGCCGGGACCTATCGGCGGAAGCTGGTTATGATCCCCGACCAGGACAACAGCAGTCTTCTCCAGGTTGATCGCCTGGAACAGACGCCAGGCCAACGGCACGTCCACCATGGAGACCTCGTCGACGATGATCACGTCGGCGTCGATGGGATTGTCCGGACCGCGGCCGTAGTCTTTGCCGTTGAAGCCGAGCAACCGATGAATCGTACTCGCAGAGTTCCCGACGACCTCTTCGAGGCGTTTGGCTGCCTTGCCGGTTGGCGCGGCGAGAACGACACGCAGGTCGCGTTCCGCGTAGATGCCTGTAATCGCCGAGATCGTGAATGTCTTACCGCTTCCCGCGCCGCCGGAGATGAGCGATATCGAATGACGAAAGGCGGTGACGGCGGCCTGCCGCTGGCCGTCATTGAGTTGGGGCGCGATCTGCTGCACCAGGGACTCAATATCATCTGCGTTACTGAAATGAGGATTAGGTCGAGTAGCGTGCCGAAACAGCGCCGCCAGGTCCTCCTCCATCTTGCGGATGTCCGGTCTGGCGACGAGGAACCGCCCACCGTGCGCGGAGCAAGAAAGAGTGTCTTCGTCGAGGAGTTCACTTAATGCCTTTTCGATCCGGTCGCGGCTGTCAAGGACGTCCATGACAAGAAGCGTGTTGGCCTGGTCGATCAACTCCTCGAACTCGATCCAGCAATCGCCTTGCTCCAGCGCCGCGACTATGCAATGGAGGATTCCAGCGCGGATGCGGGCCGGGTCATCTTTGGCCGTGCCCATCTTGCGGGCAATCTTGTCGACCCGTTTGAATCCGAAACCGCGCACCTCGCGGACGATGATGTACGGGTCGGCCTTGAGCAGACCCAGCGCGTCATTACCGAACTTCTTGACCAGCGTTGTCACCTGGTGATGGGTGAGCCCGTAAGCGGCCAGCCAGGTGATTGCCTTATTGGTTGTCTTGGTCTTATGCCATTCGTCGCGCAGCTTTTCGACCACCGCCAAGGGAACTTTCGCTGCTTCGGCGATCACTCCCGGTTGTTCAACGATCACCCGGTCGAAATCCGCGGCGAAACATTCGGCGATGAGCCGGGCTTTGACTGGTCCGATACCCTTTATGTCGGGATGGTTGGCCAGATAGTTGGCGAGTCCTTCGGCATCCAGATCGAGATCGTATTCCATAGCCTCAACCGCGAACTGGCGACCATACTTGGGATGTGTGATCCAGCAGCCATTGAGCACAACTTGCTCACACTCCCGGGCGTAGAGCTTTCCGGCGAATTGAATCTTGTCCCCGGACGGTGAAACCAACCGACCCGCGGAGAAGCGCGGCCCTGCATAGAAGACCGTATCGATCCGTCCTCGAATTGTCATTTGAGATTGTTTCAATAACCACCTGTCAGCAAACCGCCGCGCGACACAACTCCGCGCCGATCTTTCAATGTTCACATACCGGAATGATTTGCGGACTGTCGGAAGGCGGGTCGGTTGGGGAATTGGAATTGGCCTTGACTTTGAGCGACTCGAGAAGCTATATTGTTCTGAGAGAATGTGGTACGGGCTTTACGGCGGAGGCAAGGGTGTCAAGAGCCCCGTGGACGATTTGTAGAGGAGCGAAGGTTTCTTATACAGAAACCACATATCCCCCCGCGACCCGCGCTCAACACAGCCTAACCCATTCTGAATACAGGCCTTATGCCAGTATGGCCGCCGGGGTATTATGCCGTCATGACGCAGCCCAAAGGTGTTATGAAGAAGCCATATAACCATTGTTAGACGGCAGCACCGCAGAAAAGGGAGATTACAGTGGGTAGAAGAGCTGTTGTGCCACGCCTGATTCAACTGAGTCTGATGGCTCTCCTCTCGGCTACGAGTACACCTGACTGTGTGAAAGCACAGTCAGGCACTGATGGCGCAGTTCCTCGCAGCGGCCTGAGCGCAAAAGTCGATACGCTGACCAGTATGCTGCCGGCCCTTCTGGAAGCCGCGTTCAAGGAGAGCGGCCTCCCCAGTCTCTCTGTCGCGCTTGTCCACGGCGAGACAGTCGTCTACAGCCAGGCGTTCGGCTACGCGGATCTAGAGAACAGGTTGCCAGCGACCAGAGCGACGGTATACCCGATCGGATCGATAACGAAAGTCTTCACAGCGACGATGCTGGTCAGGATGGCAGAGGAGGGGATCCTAACCCTCGATACGCCGGTGAAGACCTACCTTCCGGAGTACAAGGTGAGGTCCCCATTTGATGGGACACAGCCGGCGACGTTGCGCCAGCTGGCAACGCACACGTCAGGTCTCCCTCGGGAAGCCAATGTCAACTTCTGGAGCGACTTTGCAACCCTGCAATGGGTGCTTTCAGCAGGGAAAACGGAGATGCGATGGTATGCTCCCGTCGATGAGGTCCTTGCGTCACTCGCCAGCATGACGTTGGTCTATCCGCCGAACTCCCAGTATCTCTACTCCAATCTCGGCATGACCCTCCTGGGGATCGCACTCGAGCGCGCTGCGGGCATCTCGTTCGAGGACTATGTGAAGGACGAGATCCTTGCACCTCTCGGCATGGATGATACGGGCTTTCGATCTGACGTAGCAAAGCGCGGTCCCCTGCCCATAGGCTACGTTCCTTTAGAAGAAGGAGCCGATCCCATCGTGGCGCCTGAGTGGGAGTTGGAAGCGGCGCAATTCTCGGGAGGTCTGTACTCCACAGCCGAGGACATGGCTCGTTTCATCTCTTTGCAGTTCCGGGATGAGGTCCCAGGGGGTTCACAGATCTTGAGCGGGGACGGCCTGCGGATGATGCACCTTGAGAGCCTGGCGTGGGGCTATGTGTATGATCCGAGATACAAAGGCGTGGAGTCCACGGGTGGGCATCTAGGCTTCCATGCCATCGTTCGTGCGTACCCCAGTTTGAGGATCGGAATCGTCGCACTAGCCAATTCCAACAACCCGTTGAGAGACGGACATCCTGCGAACAAGATAGCGCGGGCGATCCTGGGCGAACTCAAGAAGGTTGTCGAGGGTGCCGCGGCGTCCGAAGCTCCCTCGTCAGAAATCACGGACTACGGCGGCCGCTATGTGCTCGCTGGAGCTAATGCGGAAATCAGCGTAACACCGGAGGGGCGAAGTCTGCGGGTCCGCCTTCCTTCGGACTCGAGCTTCGTCATGGTCTCCAAGGTAAACGACGAGTTTGGGCTGGAGGGGGATCCAGACACCTGGCTCTACTTTATCAGAGGCGAATCGGGAGGGGTTCATTGTGTCAGCTTCGCGGGATTCCGATTCGACAAAGTCGACCAGTAGTAGGCTACCGTCTAACAACCGGTTACAGCGGACGGCCCGCTGCGCCGCCCGCCGCTGAACCGGAGCGTTAACCTCTCCCTTTCTTCCAGTGAAGTCTGATCAAATAGCCCTCGACGAACCGGCAGGCCGCTTGCCGGTCTGAGCAGAAGAAAACCGGAATGTCGAAGTCGACAACGATGGAAAGAACGGTTCCGAGAACGGCGTTGGGATTCGCACCGGAGCGGTAACGCCCGCCGAGGACATCGCTGAGGTCGGCCTCAACCACGATGCATGCGAACTCGTATCCGGAAAGGCGCTGAAGTTCTCTCTTGAACCGTTTCCGAGAACGGATGACGGTGGAGACGAAGTCCTCAAGCGTCTTGCGCTCCACCGCCACCGAGTTCTCGTGTCCTTCGATGGAGTAGTCCCCTGCAGGAAGTGCCTTGCGGGTGACAATCACATGTTTCGGGTCGAACGCGTAAGGCTCTTGTTCCCGCGTGTCGACGACGATAGCGATCCGGTCTTCGTCAGAACGGCTGGAGGGCATCTTTGGCTGCCGCATCGTAGTCGCCTCCGTTGTCTTCGAGCACGATGCGCCGGTTGAAGTAGACATTTTCGTTCTCGCCCCGGGTACGCTTGGTCACCTCCATCTTGACATTGAGCAGCTTGTCCAGGCTGTTGGGAAGCTCGGAGAGCTTTTCGAGGTCGAGTCCGCAGGTGTGCAGGTCCGTTTTGAGCCACTTAATGTTCTCGCGGGTGGCCATCACATTGTTACGCCAGAGGAGTCTTCCGCGGAACTGCGGCGCGATCACTCGAAGCGTCCACTTGAGCATCGGATTGCCCGAGGTCTGCGCGCGAGTCAACTCCACCCGCTCGACATTCACCTGGTATTTGCCGTCGGGAATAGGTTCGAACTCCCGGTCTTCGACTTCGGCTTGCGCGAAATCATCGTCGAACTGCGCAAGGTCTAGGTCCTCCGAGCCGAGGGGCTGGTCGTTGTGTCCGTAATCTTCGTTCTGCATGGTTATATCCTCCATCTATGGGTTATTTACCGGCGGGAACGGGCTTCTTGTCCCGTGTGTCCCCCGGTGCCGAGGTCGGCCGCGAGGCACCCGCCTTGGGCGCGGCCGCCGGCCTGCTGAATGCTTCTGTGAACTTGGAGAAGTCGAGGTCGATGGTTTCGGGCAGGCGTCCCGTCCGATCACCCGCCTCGTAGTGCGGACTTGGCTTGGTGCGCATGACGCGGCGATAGGAAGTCTTCCCCTCCTCGTCGGCCACCGCCTCGAGGTCGCAGTAGAGGATGAGATCGACCATCCCCAGGACGATCTTGCGCGCTTTGTCGGGCAGGGTCGGAACTATCCGGGTGTGTTTTCCCGTGCGGGTCTCGATCTCTTTCTCCACCGAATGGGAGACCAGAAAGAGCCCGTACGGAAGAAACGCCAGTTTGGTCAGGACGCGATGGAGCTCGTTGTTGATCAGTGCCCAGCCTTTGCCGTAGCCGAGGTCGGACTCGTGCTCGATCTTGAACTTGGCGCAGATGTAGTCGCTGCACATCCGGTAGGCATTGTCGATTGTGTCGATGATGACGGTCTTGAACGGATGCTTGCCTTCGGCGATCTCACTGCATGCGGCAAGCAGTTCATCCCATGATCGGATGGGAACCTGGTACACATCCAAGGCGTTCAGCCCCGGCTCGGTGGCTAGGAATAGCGCCCCGTCGGAATGCGAGCACCAGGTCGATTTCCCGATCTTGCTGCGCCCGTACACGAGCACGGTCAGATCGGCGAGGTTCTGTTTCTGTGGCGTTGTCTTTGTCGGTAACATTAATCTTCTCCTTTGCTTATCCTCAAAATGCCGGGGTCTCACTCACCGAGGCTTCGTCACGCAGCTCTTCATGCGGGGGGACTTTGCGGTAAAGGTTGTCGATGATGTTGGGGTTGCCTTCGGAGCGGCAGAGCGGGAAATACGCGCAGGGCCGTCGATAGTGGAAACAGAAAGCGGTGTTCTGGTAGAAGACGCCGCGCCGTCGGGCGTCGAGGAATGCCTGGGTCAGTTCCCACAGCTCGGCCTGCAGCGTCTCAAAGCGGTCGCGCGAGATGTAGAGCATCTCCCGGTGGAACATGCCCGGCTCGGTGTATTTGGCGGCCAGTCGTTCCTGGAATGCGTCATCGCTTTCCGGGAGCTTGCGTTTGGCGCTGGTCTTCCCGGTCTTCGACTTCTCGATCAGCGCCGCACGGCGGGCTTGGTACTCGGCGTCGGTCTCGCCATGGCCTTGTTGAAGGCGCGCTTTGACCAGGATGTTGTAGAGCACTCCCGCGATGCGGATACCGAGCGCCTGCTCGACGTAACGGGAATACAGAACGATCTGGAAGTCGGTCCACAACCGCTCAAGGTAATCCGCGTCCACCTGAGAGGCGGTCTTGTGCTCGAGCAGGTAATGCTCATCACCGGTGCGGACGATTCCGTCCACGCGACCGGCCAGCACGAAGCTCCTTGATGACGCCCCCGTGGCCGGGTTGATGATCTTCCCGTCGAAGGTTCTCTCCAGGGATACGACATCGAATTCCTCAGTCGGGTAGCATGACGCATAGCCCTTCATCATGGCGACAGCCAGGTGCCAATCGCGTTTTTGGGCGTCGTCCTGATTCCGGTTCGGATAGGTCCGGTCGATGTGGTCAAGGACGGCTTCCAGATTTCCGGTGCCGTGCCAAACCTCCAGGCATTGATGGATCACCGTCCCGAATGCCAGGTTGTGATCCTGCTCCAGGGGGACAAGTTCGTGGATGTAACGCCATTCACACGCCTTGCGGCAGTTGCGGAACAGGCTCCACATCGAGTAGGTGGTGATCGTAGCTGCACCCATCACGCGGTCCCCGTGGCTTTCAGCTCCGGAGAGACCGGAAGCGCGTCTCCCACCCGTTCGACCTTGAACGCCTCTTCGCCGAACTCACGCGAAAGGAACCCGGTGAAAATCCTCGCAATGGCGCGTCCGACATCGGTCGCCGCATCCACCACACAGGAACGCTTTTTCGAGTCCAGGCAGAAAGACGCATCGAGTCGTACCAGGGCGCGACCGTGCAGGCTCTCGGCGGCAAGTACCGCCAGTAGCAGGGATTCCTCGACGTCCTGAATCGGGATCTTGGAATCGAAGTTGTATCGGTACAGTTCTCGGTTCATGATCTATGCCTCCATTCCGTTCAGTGCGGTCCGTTGGAGGGCGCGCCCGGGCCGGATACCGTTGGGGCTTCTCGAACGCCCTGTCGATATCCGACCCGATCATTACCTACCGGAAGCGACCCTGGACCGTCGGACGATCAGAGGTAGTCCCTCAGTCCGGAGTCCTCGAAGATCGCGCGCAGCTTTTTGATGGACTCGTAGATCGTTCCCCGCGGGATTCCGGTGTCGCGGGATATCTCGGTGATGGTATCGGTATCTAAGCGCTCGCAAAGCTCCCGAAGTTCGGGCGGCAGTTTCTTAATAGCCTTCTGTACATCGAGGGAAAGATCGCGCAACTCCCACGTGGGACGCGAAGATTTGCCAGTACGGCGCAGGTAGTCTTCCTGGTCGATGGTCTCCATGCGCTCCACGGAGCCGCCTTCTTCGTCCTCAAACCGGTCGTTCAGGGAACACCGACAGAGGCGGTAATCCCGCATCCCGGCCTTCTGCGATTCGATGATGGTGGCGACCTTATGCTCTACCACCCGGGCAATGAATGTATTGCGTTGTGCACGCTTGGGATTGTACTTCGGGAGTCGTCGGAGCAGGTCCAATAGCATTTCCTGCTCCAGGTCCTCGCGGTCGGACTCTGTGAATCCGACCCGCCCGACCAATTGTCTGGCCTTGTACTTGATGAGTTGAACGGCATATTCGTCGACTGCTTCGGGGTGATTGTCGAAACCCATTGGGACCTCCTCGTGGCCGAGGGGGCGTGGGTGCCGACGGAAGCAGTGACCACTATGAGAAGAGGCGTCGCAGGTTCACCGCGTCAGCGGCACCCACAACGCCTCCACTTCGTGGCCGGTTAGTTGTCAGGTAGCGAAAAGCTTCGTTTACGATTGGGGAGCCAACCCCCGCTCTCAGGCAGTGTTCTCCTCGACGATCATCTTAAAAGGAAGGCCGTGCTTAACCTCAAGAGAGTGGATTACTCCATTGCCCAATGCTTCGACTTGTGCGAAGAAGTCGCGCACTTGAGCCTTGAGCACGAAGTCCTGTTTGGTGGTCTCCGGTCGCGGACCGTTTTCCGCGCAGAACTTAATCTCCCGGATCACCCGCGGCGGTGGATCAAGGATCAACTCACCGTTGCAAATGGGGATTCCCTCGATGCGGCCGAAATTGACGTGTTGCATCAACTCTATTAGCTGCGTATTCGGTTGTGAGAGGGAAGACTTGGTGCTGTCACGATTGGTCTCCTGCATGTCACTCCTTCAGTATGAGGGTGGTAACAAGAGCGACGCACTGTGCGCCGACTCGCTACCCTCTGGAGCAATTGCAGGATATAATGGCGAGAGATATGGAAGCGCCCGCAACTCGGTGAGCGCTCGTGTGTTATGTCATGCGGGATGATGATTGCAGTTGCAGCAAGACGAGCCAACTGCAAGAGGGAAGGTTACCCCTTGAACTTCATGACTTGTTCAAGGTCGTCGGCAATCTCCCACAGAATGGCGATCTCCTTGTCCGACGGATCATTGATAGCGCGGGAGACCGATGACTCGCTAATGTTTAGCTGGGCGGCGAGCTGCTTCTGGGATGGCCGAGGCAACAAGGCGGAGACAGACCCGCGGTTACGAGAATTGAATGCATGATCACGTGCCGCGCGAAGGTGTTCTCTCAGCGCCTGTTTGATGGCATCGATAGTAGCTGTTCGTGAGGCGCGCTTTTTGGGTTTCTTCTTGGTAACCTCTGCGATCTCAACAATCAGTTGACGCTCAATACCGTCAACGTCGACAGCAATGCCTTCTTCGCAAAGACGTATTACGGTCCGCAACTCGATGACGGACTCGCAGGGTACTTGCAGTAGGTCTTCGTCAGGAGGCTGTCCAAGGAAGAAGATGACCGGTGAGCGCCCCTTTGGCAACACATCGGCAAGCTGCGCTGCGTCGGGCCATCCCAACCCTCTGGTCACCCAAATAGTCTTGGACCTACCTGCAAGAGCCGCACGTCCCAGGTTCCAGATTCGACCAGGAAGGACTTCCGTGACACCAGTCGACGCGGACAATGCCGACGATAAGGAAAGGAACAATGGCAGATAGTCCACTGCCCACTGCATCAAGCGTTCGCGTGGCACCTCGACTCGACCGTTTTCCGGACACGTGATGAAGAACCGGGTCACATGCTCCGGATATACAATCTGGTCTACTTCTTCAACGTGTCCTTCCGCACAAGCATCGCAGACTACGTGCGTTGCAGTAGCTGCTTGCTTGACAAGGCCAAGCCCCGTCAGGCGGTCAAGATCGGATTGTGGGAGTGCCTCCAAGTCCTCTAAGACGAGGGCTGGAGACGGATTATCTGCGCAGCGCCAAACAAGGTCGAGAGGATCAGGTGACATCAATCTTCCACCTCTTGAGATACTTCTCGCCGAGAAGCCGTAGTTCTTCGCGCTTGCTTTTCAGGTCACATGAGTTTGGGTAGGTGACGCTGAACACGAGGGAGTTGCTACGGGCATTTCCATTGAGTTTGAAGCCAAACGTGGCCTTGGTCACGTGCAAAATAGATTTCGGTAGTCGCTTGCGGTTCAGATCTTCCTCCAGCATTTCATAGAGGTGATCCGCCCCTTTCTGTGGATCAGGCTCCAAGGTGATGCGTCTGCGCCGCCGTCCCAGAATCGAGAGGCGCATACATCGAATTGAGACTTCTTCGATACCGTCCTCCGGATCTGTCGGGAATGGGAAGCCCCGCTCCATGAGCACATCGAGTTGGTAAGGCTTTATGTTTGGGTCCTCAGGCGCGAGATGCTCCCCAAGGATTGTTCGACAAAACATGCTCTGCAGAGGTTCAACGACCTTCTTGCCGCCTTTGGCATACATCTCGAGCGTGGCTGAGTCATGGTCGTACGCGAAGACAACTTCAAAAGCCCGCCGCTCGGGCATCCGCTGAAAATTGCCGGCGTCGTCGAAATTGATGTATGTATTCGCGTAGTCACTCAGGTACACGAAGTAGTAGTGATGATTGCTGCCGCGCGGGAAGTAATCGACTTTGCAGTGGTGCCCTCGCCCTTGGCGGTCACGGTAGAAAGCCGACATTGCGTCCTGCAGCGCCCGTAAGGCTTCGGCACCTGTCCTGGGCATAGCCAAGGGCATGCTGCCCCGCTTTATCCAAGATCGCCCACCGGAGAGACTGTCCGCTTTGGCAAACCGGATGGCCGGTTCCCAGACGTTCGGCCGGTTCATGAAGCACCAGATTGCTTTGTCATAGCGGCTGTCCATGGAATCAAGGATGGAAGACAAGTCCTCTCCGCCGTACTGCCCCTCCTCGATAATCACTCGTAGCCCGTCCTCGTTTGCCATCGAGTGGACATCGTGGAAAATGATCTCTACGACTTTGCGCGGCCTTTCCGGCAGAAGCTGCCAGGCGTCGAAGATACCTTCTATTTGGGTATTTGAGAACACGTCCCATTCGACGTCGAGTGGATTTCCTTGATGTTCGAAAAACTCCCTGAGCAACGGGTTCGAAACTTGTCGCAGAACCCGTTTGGGATTGAACTGTTGAACCATCGTTTCAATCTCCTTATGCTATATAATATGCGTAACTAGTGGCCTAAACACTAAACAAATGTGTCTAAAAAAAAGAGCACTGAGGCTAACGACCAACGCAACCGGTCGGGCTTTGGAGTGCCAGCGGAAAAGCCGGTCCGCGTTGATGCTGTTGATGTTATGCTTTGGCGGCTTTTTCACGGCAGCGCTCTATTCTTTTCTCCCAGTCACCCGCCCAGCCTTGCGTATGAGCTTTTTGGCACAATTCAATTGTTTCGTCGAACTTCCCTTGCTTCTCTAGGATAATCGCTAACTGATCAAATCCTTTGTGACTAGGAAGTGGTGAATCCTTGTACTCTATTCGAAACGCATGCACAGCCTTCTCACCTAAGGCAATCTGCTGATTGCATGCCTCAATTGCCTTTTCTTTATAGCCTGGTTTATCTCGATCCTTATAGTAGATCGCGAGCTTCTGCCCATACAGAAAATGTGCATCAAGAACAGAGCCCTTCGCCTCGACCAGCTCTTCCGCTTTCTTCAGCAGCTTGTAAGCAATGGGACGATCTCTCTCTTTCGCGAACCATCCAGATAGGTTTTGCAATAACGCCACGGCCGTTTGGCTTGTGTAGCTTATAGTCCCGGAAGTAAGAGAATCACCCGTTGACCCAAGTGGCTGAAAGGTTTCGACTATATATTGTCTTTCGTCATCGGTAAATTCAGAAAACCACCAGTTTTCGAGACCGAAATACTTTATTAAACCCATGGTCTTTTTCGGTTTGGAAAAGAAGTCAAGTAATCCCATGGTCTGTCTCCAAGCTAACTTTGCATAACAAATGGTCAAATGGAAAAAAGATCGGGACCCGGCCCTTTGGTTTTGATCAGCCCGAGCCCGATCAAACGAATCTGCATAGCCTGCCCCGAAACGTTGAACTTGCGGGCAAGTTCACGAGCGACGTCCACTGTTGGTAGTTCATCCTCGGCCAATCCCCATTTCGCCGAAAGGTCAGCCATCTCATCCTCAGCGACGTAGGGATTCCTGCTGCCGTGCAATGATTCCCATGCCTTGAACACCATGTCCTTCGGCATTAACAGGAAACCGGAGAACGTGTCTGCCTGCCACTCCATTGGTTCCTTGCGAGAGCCGGTTCGACACACAATTGATGGTTTATCAATTTTGCCGAATAACGAAGTCTGATCCGGGTTCTCCATGAAGAGGTGTCGGTGCAACTCCCAGTGTCCAACTTCATGGGCGACTGTGAAGCGATAGCGTCCCTCTTTTGTTGGGTTGTCGGTGGGATCGAGGGACTGGTCGACTAATACACGTCGATCCTGGACCCACGTAGCGCCAAGCACGTCCGACAGGCCAAGTTGCTCGACCAGATCGTCAAAACCCAGGCTAAGCTCCAGGTGTGCTTCAAGGATTTCCTCGACCGGGATCGGCGGTTTCTCAACGACACCGTATTTCTGGCCATACTCGCCGAGCAGACGCAGTGTCGCACCTTCGATTTTGTCTATGTGCAAGAACTTGACCTTGGTCATCACCGCCTCATGTACTACTTCTCTTTCTTCTTCCGGGCCCGCTCCACAAGATCACGAAGTTGCTTGTCGGACATCCCTCGCGTACTCCTGAGCAAATCAGGTAGAACAGAAGGTTTCTTGCGGATAATTTCGCTTAGCTCTGGATCGACCCGCCCCGCAAGTGCCAGTAATTCGTCCGCGTCAACGTCAAGGAGTTCAGCCATTCTCATGATCTTCTCTGGCCTTGGCGGGTCGAACTCACCGCGCTCCACCTTGCTGAGAAAGGTCGGACTGATGCCAACAGCGACGGCGAACTTCCGCAACGTAAATGCCGGGTCCGACTTGAGCTTCGCCTCTCGAAGCTCACGGAGTCTATCGCCGAATTTCTTGTTTCCTGCCATGACCGCGACCTCCGTGTAATTAGCTTTTAATGCCAAGCAAGGGCAATCCCATTGGCGTTGCCGCGTCAAGGATCAAGTGACTGACATAGGCTGCCGACGCCACCATCGTTGCCATCTTCTGCTCTGGAGTCATTTGCGTCGACTCCAAGGCTCTCTTGTTTGCGTGTGCAATCCCCAGCAGCAGTACAACGCTATGAAAAGAACCTCGGTGATTGGGAAGGAGGGCTGGTTCGAGAACATCAGCACTGATCCCGACAACAGCTCCGCATCCTAATGCGGCTGTCACTCCTCCCAAAGTCCAGTCCTCATTTCGGGACCGTTTGACCAAGCCATAAATGGCCAGCCCGGTAAGCGCTCCAACTGCGGCATGTGTGCTTCCATTCGCCAATACTGATTCTCCTTAATCTATATACGCCATCTGGCACACTGTATTTCGTATACTTGATACTAAACGGCGGAAACTTTGTCAACACATTTTTCCGGCAAAACAGAAAGAGAGACAAACGACGGCGTATTTTGTTGTGGTTTATGAAGTTGCGGGAGGCTACTGGCGGAGTGGCAGGATTGCCGAGAAATGGCTAAGGTGTGCAGTTGGAAGAGCTATTGCTGAGATTGGGAGCGATCCTTGACCAGCTTTTCCCACATCTTGCGCTGGCGGTGCCAATGGGGGACGGCGGCGATGGGACGGACATCTCTTTCCTTGATCGGATCACGGCCCGTGATCGTGCGAGGAAGAAACAAGATTTCCTCTTGGATGTCCGGGGCAAGATTCAAGAGACTCATGATCTGGGTGATGCGGGCTCGCGTCACGTATCCCAGGCGGGCGAGGTCGGCATAGTCACCCACCTCGTTGTTTCGGATCAAGCCGGCGAACCGAATCGCCAACGCCATCAATCGTGAGAGTCGGGGCACATTACCAGCCTCGACATTCCGCCTTTCGGAATCCGGCTCCAATGCCCGTTTCACCCTGGACTGGTTCCCGCTCTTGGGCCGAAAGGTCCAGGTCACTTCCAAGGCGCATGCATCTGAATCGAACTTCGTCGGCTTGTCTTCTATCACTCTAATGCCTCCGATTTGGATTGGTCCTTTCCCTCGCATAATGCCTTGATGCCGAGCGACCGGAAAGTCACCTTAACGCTACCATCTCTGCCGTCATACCCGATGCGCTCGATAAGAAGCTTGATGATCCGGGATTGCTCCCGAGAGTTCAGTGACTCCCAGACCGGCTTGAAGGCTGACAGAGACTGCACTATATCCCCTTCGTCTACTACTTCGCGCTTGAGTGTGATGAGTTCACCTTCGATTTCTGTCATCCGCTGTTCGGCGCTACGAATCTGGTCCTGTAGATCGGCCAGTTGGTCAATCGCGGGGCTATCGACTGAAATCCTTGCTGGCTCCCCGATGAGCTTCCGCAGCCTTAGATGTAAACGCCTGAGTTGTTTCTTCTGGATTAGTCGTTCACGGTTCAGGTCCGCCAGTCGGGTTTCCGTCTTTGCCCGAACCCGTCTCACCGTCTCCGCAATGACCTCCTGGTTGGAGCCGATCCCATGAATATGCTCAACGATGAATGACTCGATGTCGTGGGCGTTGATGGACTTGGTGGGGCATGCCGACCAGCCGCGCTGCTGGGCATTCAGGCAGACGTAGTAGCGGTAGCGTCGACTTCCCTTGGCGGTATAGGTGTGCATCATGGCGGTACCGCAGGGAATGCAATAGAGTAGCCCTCTCAGAATCGCTCCATGCTTGCTGGGCATTTCCGCCCCGCCGCTGCGAGCGTTCTTCCGCAACAGGTCCCGGACTTGCTGCCAACGGTCCTCGCTGATGATCTGTTCGTGTTCTCCGGGATAAACCAAATCCTTGTATCTTACCTTTCCGGTATAGACGACATTGGTGAGCAGACGGAAGAGGCCATTCTTGGTGAACGGCTTGCCTCCACGCTCACGTCCTTTCTTGGTAATCCAGTGTTTCGTACGCCAGTCGCGTCGATTGAGTTCCTGCACCACCGTGAGCAGCCTTTCATGCTCGAGATACAAGTCGAAAATTGCACGAACCCGTTCAGCCTCCTCGTTGTTGACAACGAGCCGACCAGCTTGTGAGTCGACATCATAACCCAACACCGGCATCCCACCGGTCCATTTGCCCTTCTTGCGCGCTGCCGATATCTTGTCGCGCGTTCGCTCTGAAATGATCTCCCGCTCGAATTGCGCGAAGGACAGAAGGATGTTGAGGGTAAGGCGCCCCATGGAACTGGTTGTATTGAACTGCTGGGTGACCGAGACGAAACTCACGCCGTGCTTGTCGAAAAGCCCCATGATCCGAGAGAAGTCGAGAAGCGAGCGACTCAATCGATCCACCTTGTAGACCACTACGCAATCAATCTCTCCTCTTTCAATGTCGGAAATGAGTCGCTTGAGCGCCGGGCGTTCCATGTTACCGCCGGTGAAACCGCCGTCGTTGTAAGCATCGGGTTGACATACCCAACCTTCATGCTGCTGGCTCTTGATAAACGATTCGGCCGACTCCCGCTGCGCATCCAGGCTGTTGAACTCCTGGTCAAGCCCTTCATCTGTAGACTTACGGGTATATATCGCACATCGGACAGTCCCAGTGTTACCCGGGCATATAATTCCCGATGGGGAGTAAGCCTGACTTCCGGATTTCATTCCTGTTCGTCCCTCCTCTCGGCCGCTTGTCTTCCGCTATCACCTGCTTTGCTTCCGGTGAGCCCGAAGAAGACGAAACCATTCCACTTGTTGCCTGTTACCTCGCGTGCAATTGCACTGAGTGATTTGAAGCGGCGATCTTCGTACTCGAAGCCCTCGTCAAGGACCTTGACCACAACCGTCTTATCGTTGAACTCGCGCACGAGAAGTGTGCCCGGTAAAGGCAGACGGGAATCGCGGGAGGGGCTGAGCCGTCCGCCTATCGTCCTGCTTCGCACCTCGGCCGATCCGTACTTGTATGGATCGCGGGGGGTGCGGATTCTCAGGTCAGCGTCATTTGCCAGTTCTTCTGCCCGGCGACGAGCCCGTTCTGAAAGGTCGCCCTCAGACAGGGACTGCAGTCGCCAGGCGATACGTTTGCGCAGGAACTCCCGATGGTAGGAACGTGTCTCCTCGCCGAACACATCAAGGTACTTTTCCTTGAGTTCCCCAACGGTCATTCTGCCTAATTCCTGGACCTCCTTGTAGGTCTCTGCATTCATTATCAAACCTCCATTCTTCGAAGCGTTAAGTTGCCTCTGAATGAAGGCTTCGGCGGCCCGAACTATCAAGGCGATTCTCCGTAACCGGCTCAGATTCTATGACTTGCGTTACATCAACAGTGTTCGCTGAATTCTCAGACGATACCGACTGGCGTTTGGACTTGACATGTCTAAAACAACCTCCGGCCAGGATCGAGGCGATCTCTGTTGCGACCTCGTCTGGTTCCGTTGGTAGGCGATCATCATTATCCATGTGTTCCTCCGTCGCAGGGGAGGCACGGGACCATCCCGCTGTCTAGTTTTCCATGTCTTGCCGGGCTGACCATTGATCCGGCATGCGACAGATACTTACCGGAGGTGTTCGAGAACCGTCGAGGCGGGTTCACCTGAGGCCATCGACCTGTTAACCAACGGGAATCTGGAAAAGGAGAAACGGAGAATTAGGAGGAGGTATTCGCGGGTATCGAACGCAAAGGGACCAGTTTGTTTCTCACCCCGGAAGGAACGTTTCGGAATGGAGAATCAGGGAGGATGTACGGAAGAACGCAACTCCGCGTCACTCAAACAGAAACGACAAAACCCCGACCGGTCATCCCGTTGGGGTTTCGCGTTAAACAAAAACCGCCAGAGTTGGCGGCTGTAAATTTGGCTCCCCGAACAGGACTATCTTAGAACTTTTCAGCCGGTGATCACATTCCTGAAAAGTGCGGTTTGATGTTATGGAGCTGTCGTTCGCGCCTAAAGCTCCTGATACTCGGCCTCTTTCATTGAGGACGGCCCTTCAATACGGCTGGCCAGATGTTCCAGAGCGTTAACAGTCAGATGTGCCATCCCCATCCACATCACAGGGGGCGTTTCCTCCGATGAAAATGTAATTCACCAAATATACAATATCGTCTATGTCTATACTGCCAGAGCAGTCCGAATCTGCTAAGTCTAATGAAAGCGGGGCAGGACCTCCCAGGAAAATGAAACCGACGAGATAAACAACATCATCGATATCCAAATAACCACTTCCGTTGACATCTCCACATGAGAGTCCCACAAATGAAGACGGCCTGACTATGTCATCAATAACGCCGTCAGAGTTCTGATCAAGATAAATACTGAAGTCCGGAGAATTGTTGTCACTGTACACATATCCCACAAATGAGTCTGTAACAATCAGACTGTCATAGTACGCTGTTATGAGTTTCCCGTCAGAGATTCCACGCGATAGCGCGAATAGGCCGTATCCATTCGATTCTCCGTGAATCTCATACTTCAAATTCGCAGAATCAGTGTAGGCAAGAATCCCCTCGCACATGTGGGTCGGAGTTTCAACGCTCGAACTATCTTGATCGATTGCTGGAAAGATTGAGTACACGGAGCCGTCGATCTGACGCTCTATGTCACCATATTCATTTATCCCAACATGGTTGTCGGAGTCGTCATACAAATGCACTCTAATTGGGAAATAAATCGAATCAGAATCTGCATGCTTCCAGGATGAACCGCCTCCGCCTCCAAAGAATTTCATATTGTCTCTGAGACACGCCTGCTTGTGTACCATAAGCCTGTCGGGCAGAACATCAACTCTGCGGTAATACCCATTCTCTGCCGCTCCTGTCTGCGTATACAGGGTGCGCTCGTGAGTCGAAGTCGGGAACGAAATATCGCTGCATCCATCGCCCCTATATTCGCGCGTAAGCCCACCCATATCGCAGAGGTCACTGCTTCCATCCATAGACTGTGTGTAAATTCGTTGGTGATGGGTATGTCCCGCGCAAACCAAGTCAACTTCGTAATCATAGCATGCACCCATAAACCCACTTCGGTTGTTCTTGATGGTAGCAACGTCCCATCGCTTAACCCACGCGACTTCTTGGTTGTTTATTGCAGGATGGTGCATCATCACCAGTTTCGTGAATGCGCTGTTGTCCACTCCATTATTAGGGTCGCCGTCAAGCGCATCTAACTCACCCCGAATCCAGCTTAGTTGTTCAGTGCTAAGTCCAGTACCGCGAGGTCCAAGTAGAGGCTCCGAAAGATCGTCGCTGCCCGAGTTGACAGATACAAGAAACAAGCTGTTTAGCTGTACCGCTTGCTCCCTCACGAAATACTGATCATAAGAATCTAAGTTGGTTGGCACGAACGGCCAGGTGTAATAGTCATGATTGCCTGGGCAGACGAAATACTCAATGCCGTTCGCTGTCAACTCTTGGAAGTCTGCTATCAGAGAATCATAATCGTTGTCCGGTCGTAGAGGGTACGTACCTGAGTTCCAACCCCAAGAGAGAAGATCCCCCGTGACAATGACAAATGCTGGCTGTTCTTCCCATGAAAGTATTTGAGATATCAACCTCTGCACATTTTGTCGGGCACCGAGGTAACCGTAGTGAGTGTCTGTAATATGGACAAAGAAGAATGATTGCTCTATCCCATCCCAAGGTCTATAGTCAACATAGTCAGTCACTTGATCTCCCTGACCGTTTGGATTATAGTCAGGTGGGCCTTGGCTCGGATCATACGGGCCTGTGAAATGGCCCCACCAATTATTGCGAGCAACAACCGTTACATCAAAGTCAGCATTGTAGACCCCATACTCAGTATTATCTTGAATGGAGCATTCCGATATCGTGGGCATTGATAGATGATTAGTAATGATCCCGCATGTGTGATTCTGTGTAATCTCACATCCCACTACAATCGGAGAAGCACCGTATAGGTTTATGCCCGAATCGTAGAAGTCGCCACCGTACCGAATAACACAGTTGCTCAAGGTCGAGTTGTCATCAGCATATACACCGAATCGTATCGCTCCCCAGTCCCCCGGCGATGGTGAGCTTCCCGAACCATCTCCCGTTGCATCTGTGATCGTATCATCATATGC
>Ga0180009_10000158_pt1 | contig 103999 bp, 83 predicted proteins | sample OS_PC_MetaG_FD_123537 | JGI IMG/M metagenome (GOLD analysis project Ga0180009, IMG submission 123537) | Groundwater microbial communities from the Aspo Hard Rock Laboratory (HRL) deep subsurface site, Sweden - OS_PC_MetaG | ecosystem: Environmental > Aquatic > Deep subsurface > Groundwater... | reverse complement strand
CCAGTTTTCTGAGGAATCTACCAAAAATTCCGTGGATTGGGGGAATTTAAGGTGTTCACTTTTCATCTGTAAATGGTTCACTTTTCAAGTTTAAACAGTTCACTTTTCAACTTTAAATGACAATCCCTGGAACCCGGTTGACATTCACACTTGATGCCATTATAATAGTGTGACCTTGCCCCGGCAGGATTTTTATGCTGGGGTATAATTATGTAACCCCAACTTTCCCGGTCCCTGGCGGTGACACGCGAGCGAGATTGGTTAAGTGAAGATTGGAGTAATAGAAATGAAATTTGTAATTGTCGAGCAAGGCGGCAAGCAATATCAAGCTGGTGAAGGCGGAACGATTGAAGTTGATCGTTTGCCGAACGAGGTGGGTGAGAGCTTAACCCTGGAAGACGTCCTTCTGTCTGTAGATGATGACAAAGTCACCATTGGCACACCCCTGATTAAGGGTGCCAAAGTCCAGGTGAAAGTCCTCGATCACTTCAAGGGTCGCAAGATCCTGGTCTTCAAGTACCGCCCGAAACAACGTTATCGGGTAAAAACCGGACATCGGCAGCAATATACACGTTTGCTGATTGAATCGATTGAAATGGAGCAAAAATAATGGCACATAAAAAAGGCGGCGGCTCTTCACGAAACGGTCGTGACAGTAAATCGAAACGACTGGGAATTAAAAAATTTGGCGGTGAATACGTCATCAGTGGTAACATTCTGGTCCGCCAGCGCGGTACCAAAGTCCATCCCGGCTGGAACGTCGGCATGGGTAAAGATCACACCCTTTTCGCCACCACCGAAGGCCTTGTTCATTACGAAACGATGCCTGGTGGACGGAAAAAGGTGCATGTGGTTACTGTACCCGAGGGCGAGTAGCGCGTATTCACTTTTTTGAAAGGATCGTAACGATATTATGAAAAAAGAAATTCATCCCGAATATTTTCCTGAGGCAACAGTAATTTGCGGTTCCTGTGGGAATACCTGGAAGACAGGTTCCACCAAGGAAGAGATCCGCACCGAGGTTTGCTCGAATTGCCATCCCTTCTATACCGGCCAGCAGCAGCGCATCCTTGACCGCGAGGGTCAGGTAGACCGCTTCTATAAACGGCTGCAAGCCCGGCAGGAATATATTGAAGAACAACAGTTTAAAGAAGAAGGTAAAATCTCATCGGCTCTCCCGGTTGAAGAACTCGAACTGGGCACGCGGGTGGACAATGTCCTTCTAGAAGCTGGCTTGAAGACGATTGGCGATGTGCTCGAACGCCTTGAGGGCGGCGAGCAGGCTATGCTTGGTATCAGCGGCTTTGGTCGCAAGTCATTGGTCGACCTCAAGAAGACTTTGCGCCAGATGGGCTTCAAGATCCCTGAAGCAGCTGAAGAAATCACAGTATAAATTAATTTCGAAAACGAAAAATCCGGTAAACTTAACAGGCAGATAGGAGTTCATCTGCCTGTTATTTTTTCAACTCAGGAGTGATTATAATGAAACATGATGTTGGGTCGGTGGAAGTCATTTGCGGATCAATGTTCTGTGGAAAGACGGAGGAGTTGATCCGGCGGTTGCGGCGGGCGCGCATCGCCAAACAACAGGTACAGGTCTTTAAGCCTGTGATTGATAACCGCTACGACCAGAAGAAGGTTACCTCCCATTCCGGGCTTGACGTCGATGCCCACCCCGTAGCCACCTCGGAAGATATTCTCAGCCAATTGGACCCGAACACCACTGTTGTGGGGGTGGACGAGGTCCAATTCTTTGATCCAGGCATTGTAGATGTGGTGGAGCAACTGGCGGAAAGGGGGATGCGGGTGATCGTGACCGGGTTGGATATGGATTTCCGGGGTGAGCCATTTGGCTGTATGCCGCAATTGATAGCCCGGGCAGAAAGGGTTGAAAAGCTGCAGGCGATTTGCATGGTCTGCGGTGAGTCCGCCAGCCGGACGCAACGTCTGGTGGATGGCAAACCGGCGCGTTACGATGACCCGGTGGTGGTGGTTGGTGCTCAGGAATTATATGAGGCGCGCTGCCGGGAGCACCATGAGGTGCCAAGAGACTGAATGACTGGAGACTTATGCTAGACTATCATTCCTTTTTAGCGGAAATATTGATCCCAGAAGAAGAACTGAAAAACCGGGTTTGTGAGCTTGGAGGGGAGATCAGCCGGGACTATGCCGGGAAGAAAATCCTGGCGATCTGTATTTTGCGGGGTGGGGTGATGTTCCTGACCGATCTTATCCGGAATATTGACCCGCCGGTCGCAATTGACTTCATGGGCGTCTCATCTTATGGGGTGGGTTCAAGAAGTTCAGATGGACAGGTGCGCATCACCCTCGACCTGACGACCAGCATCGCCGGACAGCATGTACTGATTGTCGAGGATATCGTCGATAGTGGAAACACCCTGTCCTCGGTGATTGAAATGCTCCGCACCCGTAATCCTGCTAGCTTGGAAGTTTGTACGCTGCTGAATAAGGTTTCCCGGCGGGAAGTGGATGTGCCGATCAAATATTGCGGGTTTGATATCCCTGACAAATTCGTTTTCGGTTATGGGCTGGATATGGATGAGTATTACCGCAACCTGCCCTTCATCGGTGTGGTAGATCTGGATAAATATGAGGTTCTCGATTAATTCCGAGCTGGAATCCCTTCTTGGGACTGTCCGAAGTGTGATCGATCCTGAGCAGGATTTATTTATCGTGGGGGGGGCTGTACGGGATCTGTTACTCGAGCGAAAGCTGCATGACCTGGATTTTGCCATGCCGGATGACCCCACCCACCTTGCTAAGCAGGTGGCGAGGCGACTGGATGCGGGCTTTTTTGTACTGGATGATGAGCGCCATACATCCCGAGTGGTCTTTCAAACTCCTGAGGACGACTTTTTCCCATTGGATTTTGTCCAATTTACCGGTGACAGTCTGGAGGAAGACCTGTGTCACCGAGATTTTACGATCAATGCGATGGCGCTATCGATCCGTGATCTGACAGAGGTGATTGATCCCCTGGATGGACAGAAGGACCTCAAACAGGGACAGATCCGACATTGCAGCGAGGATTCCTTGCTGGATGATCCTGTGAGGGTGCTGCGCGGGGTGCGGCTGGCGATGCAATTCGGATTTGATTACGCACTGGGATTGGATGACCTGATGCGCGAAGCTGCCAGCCAGCTCCCCAAGACGTCCTACGAACGGCAGCGCGATGAGTTTTTCAGGATCCTGGAAGGACCAAAACCAGGCAAGGGGCTGGAACACTGTCAACGCTTCCAAGTGTTTGACACGATGATCCCCCCCCTGATAGAACAAATGGGTATCCCGGCTTCACCACCGCATACACTCTCGTTAATGGAGCATACCTTTGCAGCCGTTGACAACTATCATGGCTTGGTGTACCAACTCGATCCGGAAATTTCGGAACAAGAGCATGTGCCCTGGTGGTTGGCGCAGGTGCTGGCAGACCTTAAGGTTTATTCGAAAGAAATACATAATTATTTCAGCGAAGAAATCACACCCGGGCGAAGTAAGCATGGTCTGGCAATGTTAGGCACTTTGCTGCATGATATTGGCAAACCACTGACCTTGAAAATAGGTGAGGATGACCGTTTGCATTATTATGGGCATGGCCGGATTGGTGCGGAACTGGCGTGGGAGACTGCCAGACGCTTACAGTTAAGCAATGCTGAAGCTGAATGGATCCGAACGCTGGTGCGCTATCATATGCATTTGCTCCCATTGGTGAACTCAAATGACCTTCCCGATCGGAAAGCCATCTATCGTTTCTTTGAGAAGACTGGAGAAGTGGGGGTTGCAATCGCGATACTGTCCCTGGCGGACACTGCCGCGACTTATGGGCAGAATCTCTCCCAGGCACTCTGGCAAAAAGCGGTGACGGTGACGAAGATCGTTATGAAGGCGTGGTGGGAGGAGCGGGAGTATGTTGTGGCGCCACAACCTTTGCTGGACGGGAACGATCTTCAGAAGGAATTTGGCTTGACACCTGGGAAGATGATCGGGCGGATGCTTTCTGACTTAAAAGAAGCCCAGGCGAGTGGGGAAGTGCTTACGAAAGAAGCAGCACGATCGTTCATCAGCAATAAACTTTCAAATCGCAAAAAATAGGTGAACCAACATGAAAGCGATGATCAAAGGGATTGAAATGGGTTATGAGGTCCTGGGGCAAACAAGACAACCCATCGTATTGATCCATGGGTTTGGGTTGAACCGGTCAATTTGGTGTGAGATGGCTGCCAGGTATTTGCAAGACGATTGGGAGATCCTTCCTGTTGTGCGCGGGTATGGCGAGAGTGTAGCGCTGGAAGGTGTTTATAACATACCGCTGTTGGCTGAAGATGTCGCCCACCTCCTTAACGGAGTCTAAAGAATTTAATCTGATCATCATCATAAGGAATTTACTATGTCAATCATTGACACCATCTATGCCCGTCGAAGTATTCGCAATTATCAAGAAAAACCTGTTGAAAAAGAAAAGCTGGAGACTCTATTGAAGGCAGCTATGGCAGCCCCTTCGGCGATGAACATCAAACCCTGGGAATTTGTGGTGGTGACGGAACCTGAGACGATGGCAAAAATTCGGTCAGCCTTGATGTTCGGTAAGTATAATGCCCCAGCCGCGATTGTGGTTTGTGGGAATATATCCTTTTTCAAACACCCCATGGCTTCGGAGTTTTGGGTGCAGGATTGCAGTGCTGCTACAGAGAACATCCTTCTGGCAGCGGTGGGGTTGGGTCTTGGGACTGTATGGTTGGGCGTCCATCCCATCCATAATTTCACCAAACGCATCTCAGAGATTTTGAATCTCTCCCGCCATGTTAAACCCCTCAATGTGATCTATGTCGGATATCCTGCGGAGGAGAAGGCTGCGCGAACCCAATATGACCCGGGTCGGGTCCATTGGGAGACATATAAATAACTTTCCTAATCCCCAAACACTTGATTTAATCTTCTTGTTCTTTTTGATGCTTGATCAGCAGTTCTGTTTCCCGGGAGATGTCCATCCCGACCTTTAGTTTTTTAGAAGCCGGGCGGGTCTTGAGCCAGGCCAGGGTATCGTTGACCGTTTGTGATAACGACCGGAAAAGAAGGCCCGCTTTTACCGCCTTACTATTGTTGATATTGTAAAATCCGGTGAAGGCTGGGTCGGAGGCAGGCACCCATAAAGGAAGCCCTGTCCAGGGTGTGACGCCCTCTCTAAGTAAGAAATTTTCTTCTGCCCATACAAAACTAGCATCTGCCAGGGATGCTTCCCTGCAAGCGACTAACAATGATCCAAAGGTCACAGGTTTTTTTGGACCCGTGGCGTTATAAACGCCTTCGCTTTTCTTTTCGACCCGTTTGATGATAAAGGATGCCAGATCTCGTACATCAACGAACTGCAAGTTGGAACTCGGCGGTGCAGGTGCCAGGATTTTCCCGCCCAATGAGACCCGCCAGGGCCAATAGGTGAAACGGTCAGTGGGGTCATTCGGTCCGACGATCAAACCCGGTCGGATGACGAGGACTTTACCGTCAAAATTCTGCTGGATTTCATATTCGCAGAGCGCTTTAAGGGGGCCAAAGGAGTCGCCACTGTAATCTTCGTCGGTGGGATCTTCGAGCTGCGCCAGGGGATAATCCTCGGTGATATCTGGCCTGGTAAAGTCATGATAGACAGATATGGAAGAGATGAAGGTATATGTTTCACATCTGTTTGAGAGGAACCTGGCTGTTTGCTTCACGACCCGCGGGATGAAGCCGCTGGTGTCAATAACTGCGTCCCATTTTCTTCGTTTTAGTGCACTCAAATCATGTTCTCTGTCGCCGATCAGATTTTTTACATTGGGAAAGAGTTCCGGATTGGTGAGTCCGCGGTTGAACAGAGTGGGTATATGCCCGGCTTTCAAGATGGCTTCCACCAGGGCGATGCCTAGGAATCTTTTACCACCTAAGACTAATATTTTCATGAGTACCTCTTCAAATGGCAGATGAAGTGAACCTGGTTTTACCGCCGGGTAACATCTCTGAGACGTAACGCGGCGCTCATTTCTAACTCTGAGATCAATTTTAATTGGCTGGATAAGCGTTCAAAAAGTTTACTGGTTTCATAGCTATTCAGGGGAAAATCTGCATTGATCTTAGCCTCTAAGTCTTGCAAGTCATTCAGGGATTTCTTGTATTCTGTAAAATTATAGTCCCGGTACGCTTTGTATTGTTTATTGAGTAGATTCTTCACCTTATCAAAGACGGGAAATTTGGATGGCAAGGCATTATCCGCCAGATTGGACCAGTGATTGGAAAGCTGGAGGTATTGACCTGCCACGGCATTTAAACCTGGGTTACCAAGGATCCCGGCAGTTTCATGGAGGAAATCGGCATAGAGTTTCCGCAGGGCAAAGCCACCCGTCCCGTTGAGTTTGATCGATTCGTAAATCACCCGCAGGACCGGGAATAGACCCACCTGGTCTTTGAATATGTGAGACCACCCCTGGCGGTCCGAACGGTTGGTCAATTTCTCTGCCCAATTTTCCAGGTTGCTGATGCCAACCGTTTTAACAGGGCGGGTGAGCTGGGTGGCGCAATCCCGAATCCCCTCGATAATACTTTCCCGCAGTTCACGAGTGTTGATCTTTTGAGCCTTTTCAAAGACCATCATCAGAAAGTTGTTTTGGCTCAGGTTAGCCCGGGCAGTGGTAAAAACCTTTTCACGAATCTCGATGGGTTGGGTACTCATGTCATCCAGGTACAGTCGCCATAGGCGGCCATCGCGGGCATAAACAGCTACCTGGTAGTTGATATACCCTTTCAGGCTCTCCGGTAATCTATGATAAGGCAGGAAAGCCTTATCCACCCAGACAATTGCGGGTTTTTCTTGGATGATGGTCTCTCGCAATGCTTTTTGAGCGGTGCTTCGTTCATCAAATTCCCTGAATTGAACTTTAAGGTAAAGTCGATTGGTCAAATTCTCAAGGAAAGCGCTCGTATTGTTCCACTGATTGCGAAATCCCAACACCAGCATGGGGTTGGGTAAATGTTGGAATTGAAAAAGGATATAGCCAGTGTCCAGCCCGCCACCGACACCCAGCAACATTGCTTCGGAATAAGGCTCACCGGTGATTGGATTCTTGACCCCTTTAAATTGCAGGATTCTTTTTAATGCAGCAGTGGGGGGATGAATTCCTGGAGTACCTTCAGGGAATTCGATTTTCATATCTTCCTTTCCGGGTGCAAGGGATTTTCTGATTGATACCATTTCAAATGAGGTGTTCTGGTATCAATCCATCCAAATTCAATTCTATAAATAATTATACAGTATCGAGCAAATCAAAACCGGTTCATTTTGTACTGGTGTTCACTTTTGAGCTATAATCCAGTCGGATTGATTGGAAAGGATTTGATGGCAGAGAACCTGAGTTACCGGATGGTACAAATTGGAATGGCTCCGGCCGGTCTGCTCGGTCTGGATGAATTATTTTTGGCTTTATATGAATCCGGACATAGCCCGGATGATCCTGCATTGCGTGATGCGCTGGTTAAAGGTGTTCGTAAAAACAATTTTATCCCGAAACCCGCTTTACAGGAATACCGGGAGGCTTTACTCCGGGAATATGGCAAATTTTACGCGCGGATGAGCGGCGCTGCCACCTATGATGCTCAGTCTTTCGGCACCTGGCGCGGTTATCCCCGGGAGCATATCCCCTGGTTCCCGACAGTGGCAGCGGACCTCTGTAACGCTTGTGACCGCTGTCTCGAGTTTTGCTCTTATGGGGTCTTTGAAAAACAAGGTGACGGCAAAGTGGCGGTAGTGGAACCGTTTTTGTGCCGGGTGGGGTGCAGTTCCTGCGCCGCGGTTTGTGATCCGAAGGCGATCCTCTTTCCGCCTTACGATATGCTCAAAGATTACCGCCCGATAGGATAGCGCTTATTCCAGATCGATCCAGACGGCGTTCAGGTTGGTGTAATCGGCAAATAGATCCGATTCCAGCAGCAATTCACTTTCCCCGTTTTCCAAATCAAACCAATATAATTTACTGCTTGTCCGGTAGATAAAGCCGGATGAGTCTGGCAGCCAGCGGACCTCCAAGGGGTTGCCTTCTAGAGTTAATATTTGCCGATCACCTAAGTTGGTATCCAATAGAAAAACCTCTTCCGTGCGGGTGACCAGGACGGAAGCGCGTCCGTCCGGAGCGGTTGATAGGAGGAAGATGGGATCACCAAAGGGTTGCGATTGAAGTTTCTCGTCCAGGATCAGGCTCTCTGTTTCGCAGTTTACGATGATCCAATTGCCAACAACATTGGTGTGGAAGCAAGTTTCGGAAAGGGTCTGTGATGCGAGGGATTGACCTTCCATGGTGAGTAATTGTATGGTAGATGTCCGGGCTTCGGGATCATGCCGGAAGAGCGCCAATTTGTCACCATAATGCCAGATGTTATTGAAAGCCCCATCAACAATTAGAGACGATTCCATTGTGTCCAAATCGATGATAGAGAAATTTTCAGAACCATCCAGTTGCGCCTGGTGGATGAACCCTATGGACTGGGTCCCCAGCCAAAACAGGGAGGGGTTATCCACCCCACTCGGCAGCGGGATGGGCTCCGCTCTCCGGGCAGCGACATCCACCAGATAATAGCGGTCATCCTGCCATACGCCAGGCTCGAATACGAACCCTTTCTTTAGAAGAATGGTCTCACCAGATGAACCAATCCAATAGTTTTCGACCAAGCCGGGCATCCATTCGAGTTGGGTGCGCATCCCGGTTTGGAGATCGTCTAGATAAAGCTGGGTGCTGGTCTCGGACCCGGCCAGAACCGAGAGGATAAAGTTATCGCTTTGATACCAGCGGATGTTCAAGATAGATTCCGCATAGGCTGCTTTGACCGCCGCCAACATGGCTTCGGAGGAATATTTCAAGCCGGGCAACGCTTGCAGGGCTGCTTCAGCAGCCAGGTCAGTTTGAAAGAGGGAGGCGTCGCTTTGGAGGAAGTAAGTCGTATGCACGTCGCCAGTAACCAGGTCGATGATCATTACCTCGTCTTCACTCACCGGGAAAATCATTTGCTTCCCGCTGGGTGAGAGGTTTGTTGCCAGGCTATAACGTTTATCCAACCCCGGGGGCTCAAAAGGATAGGTGATCCCCAGATCGAAGTCGATAATCTGGTAGGTTTCAAATCCGGTTTGAAGTAACAGGGTAGGTCCATCCGACGATGGAAGGGGTGTTTTAGTGGGCGTTGGCGCGCGGGTTGGTGTGGGCGTCCTGGAAGGAGTTGCTGCCAGAGAAAGGGTCGTTGTGGGCGCCGCGACCGATGGGGCGTGCGTTCCGCCTGCGCCTGGGGCAGTACAGGCTGTGAAAAGAAGGACCACCACCAGAATTATTATCAAATTCATCCGAACTTTTTTCATCACCTTTCCTTCTTTTATGGATCAAACCGCTGAATTTAGTTCCTTTTCCAGGCGGATTTCATCCCGGATGGCGATTTGGTTATCCCCGATTTCCGGGATGGACGGTTTGATTTTACGGGAAATATCCACCTGACCCGGGAAAATATCGGTGATGTGAAAGCCGCGCCGCTGGTAGAAACCCAATGCGTGGAGGTCGTCGTTGGTAGTAACCAGGTTGAGCCTTCGGCAATGGTTCTCTTTTGCCAACACTTCCACAGCGCTGATCAATGCGGATCCCACACCCAGTCCCTCCCGCAGGCTCGCCAGTGTGAGGATCTCACATTCCTCAGCCCGGATTTCATAATGCAGGAGACCTACAATCTGATCATCCAGCAATGCTTTCAGTCCTTGCAACTTCGCCACAGAATAGAAGTCGTTATGGACAACGATGGTATCATCGCTCCAGAAACTCCGGACGATGTCAATCACTTCGGGGAGATCCTTTTCAAGAATTGGCTTAATTGCAATGGGCATCCACACCCTCCTTCATTATTATAATTCACTCTCCCGTGCTAAAATGAATACCACATGGGAAAATCAGCTTCCTTATTCCAAAAATGGGTTGGCAAGGCATATCAGTGGGCGACGGAATTGCTCTACCACCCATTTGCCTGGGCATATGAATGGGTTGCCTGGATGGTCAGCTTTGGCAACTGGGGGCAATGGCGCCGGGATGCTTTGGATTATTTACAGACCGGGTCTGTGCTGGAAGTAGGTTTCGGCACAGGAGAGTTATTGATCACCATGGTTGAGTTGGACTTTGACGTGATCGGGATGGAATTTTCCCCGGAGATGCACAGGGTGACCTGGCGGAAGCTCAAGCGAAGAGGAATCAACGCCAAACGGGTCCGCGCTCGGACTGAGGCAATCCCTCTCCCGTCTGGTTCTTTCAACAATATCATTTCTACCTTCCCCTCCAATTATATCGCCAGAGAGGAAACGTTGGGCGAGATTTTTCGGGTATTGAATGATGGGGGAAAAGCGATAGTCGTTGGATTGGGTGTGCACTTCAAGTCCAGTTTGCGGCGCTGGCTGACCGGATGGTTTTTGGAGGATAAGCGCGGGTTGATGATCAGGTTCCTGTCCCACGAAGCTGAAAAGGTCGGGTTCAAAACAGAAATCTTGACCCATGATACTGCAACTTATGCTCTCCCGATATTGATCCTGGAACGGAATAATGCTGATTGATCTCAGAAAGCGCGAGCTTCATGGAGGTAATGTGGTGGGGTGTCAGCAAGAGGGTTACCGATTCCTCCTGCCTCAAATTGATGAACCTTGCTATACCCTTGCGCAGGTGGATGATTACATGCATCTGCCCAGAGGTAAGTTCCCGCAAAAGCCACCGCTAAAAATCCAACTGGAAGCCCGTATCTCCGGTGAGGATTTGCCCGGAACGTGGGGGTTCGGATTGTGGAATGACCCATTCAGCCTGGGATTCGGCGCTGGGGGTATGTCCCGGTTGTTGCCGGTGCTGCCGAACGCAGCCTGGTTTTTCTACGGCTCTTCTGAGAACTATCTTTCCCTTCGGGATGACCAACCCGCTGCCGGTTTCTTTGTGCAAACCTTCCGGTCACCTCTGTTGCCTTCAATATTTACTTTATTCGCGATCCCCATGTTGCCTTTTCTTCTATTGCCGGCTACAAGGCGATGGATGAGGCGCCTCGCACGCGTTATTGTTAAGGAAGAGGCTGTCGCTCTGGATGTGCCGGTTGAAGACTGGCATACCTACGGTCTGCTCTGGAAAGAGGAAACCGTCTCGTTTATGGTGGACGGGGAAAGGATACTCAGAACGCAGGTCTCACCCGGGGGGAAATTGGGGTTTGTGATGTGGGTCGATAACCAGTATTTCCGTTTTACCCCCGAAGGGAAATTTGGATTTGGATATCAATCCACGCCTTCCCAGCAATGGCTGGATGTACGAAACCTGACCTTCGCCAGCGAATGAAGACATGATTAAATTATGACCGAATCTTAACCCCTTGATATTATATTTTTTGGGAATCCCAGGCCTTAATGGTAAAATAAGGTGTTTGAAAGCACTATTACGCATGAAGCGTTTTATTTTGTTAAAATTTTTATTTAGGAGGAAGCATGTCAGAAAAGAAATGGGTTTATTTATTCAACGAAGTTGAGCAGGCTGAGAAATACGCTGGCAGTTGGGATGGTGTTCGAGGCCTTCTCGGCGGCAAAGGTGCCAACCTGGCCGAGATGACGCGGATCGGCGTACCAGTCCCCCCCGGCTTCACGATCACAACAGAAGCATGTATCTCTTACCAGGACGACCAAACCTTCCCTGAAGGAATGTGGGACCAGTCACTTAGTGCCTTGAGGGCAGTTGAGGAACAGACCGACAAGAAGTTTGGCGATCCCGCCAATCCTTTGCTGGTTTCCTGCCGATCCGGTGCGAAGATGTCCATGCCCGGCATGATGGACACGGTTCTGAACCTTGGTTTGAACGATGAAACCGCCGAGGGAATGGTTGAATTAACAAAGAATGAACGCTTTGTTTACGACTCCTATCGCCGCTTGATCCAGATGTTCGGCTCTGTCGTCCTCGGCATTCCGGATGAGGAATTTGAGGAAGTGCTGAATAGTTTCAAAGAGAAAAAAGGCGCTGAAAGTGACACCGACCTTAAAGCTGACGATTTGAAGGAACTGACCGAGAAGTTTAAAGCAGTGGTTAAAAAAGCCAAAGGCTATGATTTTCCGCAGGATCCCAATAAACAACTTGAGTTAGCTACCAAAGCAGTTTTTGGTTCCTGGAACGCTAAACGCGCCATTGACTATCGCCGTCGCGCGAACATTCCTGATAATCTTGGGACTGCTGTCAATATTGTGACGATGGTCTTCGGGAACACAGGTTGGGACTCCGGCACCGGTGTGGCTTTTACCCGTGACCCCCAAACGGGTGAAAAGAAAATGTTCGGCGAATATCTGTTGAATGCTCAAGGTGAGGATGTGGTGGCAGGCATCCGCAATACAAAACCGATCGTTGAGATGAAGGACGACCTTCCGGGTGTGTATGACCAATTCATGGATATTGCCGCCCGATTGGAAAAACATTACAACGATATGCAGGACGTTGAATTTACGATTGAGAATGGTCGACTCTGGATGCTCCAGACCCGAACCGGTAAACGCACCGCCAAAGCTGCCATCAAGATTGCAGTCGATATGGCGAATGAGGGTCTAATCGATAAAGAAACCGCGGTGATGCGTGTGGACCCTGAACAGGTCAACCAGATGTTGCACCCTCAATTTGATATTGAAACCATGCGGGTTGCCCGGAACGAGGGTAAGTTATTTGCCACCGGTGTGAATGCCTCACCCGGCGCTGCTATCGGTCAGGTGTATTTTGATGCTGATACGGCGGAGAAAATGGCTATGGAAGAAAGCCAGGAAGTGATCATGGTCCGGCCTTTCACCAAGCCTGATGATGTACATGGCATGCTTGCCTCCAACGGCATTTTAACCAGCGAGGGTGGCGCAACTTCCCATGCCGCTGTGGTCGCCCGTCAGTTTGGTGTCCCATGCATTGTTGGCGCGTCCATGATGGTCATTGATGCGGAAAGACGCGTGATGAAATCCAACGGAAAGACTGTCAAGGAAGGTGAGTGGATTTCACTGGATGGTGGAACCGGCGAAGCCTTTATTGGCAAACTGGAACTGACTGAAACCGATATTGAAGAACAACATGAATTGATGACTTTGCTCAATTGGGCGGACGGGATTGCCCGTCTGCAGGTCTGGGCAAATGCAGATTATCCCAAAGACGCCCAGCGAGCCCGTAAATTTGGGGCGAAGGGGATTGGTTTGACCCGCACCGAGCACATGTTCTTTGAAGTAGAACGACTGCCCTTTGTTCAGGAAATGATCCTGAATGCGGAAGAGGCTCAAAACCTGATCAATAATGTCGAGCGACTCGAAGGTTACCTTAAAACTGGCAAGGTTGATGGCCAGACAATGAGAGACGAGACTCGCATCGAGATTGAGACTGAATTAGCAACAGCAAAGGACAAGTTGGAGAATTCCGATGCTGCGAATGCTTACTTTGGTGCCCTGGAAAAATTACTTCCCTCGCAACGCTCTGACTTTTATGGTCTTTTCGAGGCGATGGATGGTTATCCCGTCATCATCCGCTTGATCGACCCGCCGCTGCATGAGTTCCTTCCCTCGCAGGAAGACTTGCTGGTCGAGGTGACCCAGATGCGGACGAAGGGTGAGACAGAGGGCTTGGAAGAGAAAGAACGGTTACTCAATGCCGTCAACAAGCTGCATGAGAGCAACCCGATGATGGGACTGCGCGGTATCCGCCTGGGTATTGTTTACCCCGATATCATGCGCATGCAGGTTCGCGCGATCTTCGAAGCAGCCAGTGACGCTGCTAACAAGGGTATCGATGTTCACCCCGAAATCATGATCCCACTAACGGGCCATGTTAATGAGCTCAAGAAAGTTCAACCCGAGCTTGAGGCTATCGGCAAAACGGTCATGGAAGAAAAAGGCGTGTCTTTCACCTACAAATTCGGCACAATGATTGAAATCCCGCGGGCAGCTTTGACCGCCGCTGAGATCGCTGAAGTGGCTGAGTTCTTCTCGTTTGGCACGAACGACCTGACTCAGATGACCTTTGGGTATAGCCGTGACGACGCTGAACGCAACTTCCTGATCACTTATGTGGACGAAGGTATCCTGCCGGAGAATCCCTTCCAGGTGCTGGATCGTATTGGCGTAGGACGCTTGATGGACATCGCTGTAAGCGAAGGACGCAAGGTCCGACCTGAACTTGAGGTTGGTATCTGTGGTGAGCACGGTGGTGACCCCAGTTCAATCGAATTCTGCCACCTGGTTGGTAACAACTATGTGAGCTGCTCCCCCTTCCGTGTGCCGGTTGCCCGTCTGGCTGCCGCACAGGCGAAGATCAAGAACGACTGAAAACAAAAGAATAAACACAGAAGAGGTTGTCTACCAGACAACCTCTTTTTATAACAGGACCCTCCGGAAATTCTGAACTGTTTATCAAAAATTTACAGTTATGGATAAATTTAACAGGGTTTATATAAGACAATTCTGGTATACTTGGTAAGAGTTGTGATTAACTCAAAAATAGTCCGCAATTAATACTCGCTATTATTTAACCTTATCTTTGGAGGGAATAATGCACATGGAAAAAAAGGAATATCTGGACCTTTATCAGGAAACGGTCGTCATCCGCCGCCTGGAAGAGCGCGCTGCTGAACTTTATCAGCAGGGCAAGATCGGCGGTTTTTTGCATCTTTATATTGGTCAGGAAGCGGTCAGTGCGGGGATTTCATCTGTCCGGCAACCTCAGGACCGCATTATCACAGCTTACCGCGACCACGGCTGGGCGATCAGCTCGGGGATAGACCCCAAGATCGTGATGGCGGAACTGCTCGGAAAGAAAGCTGGGTGCTCTGAGGGGAAGGGTGGTTCGATGCATATGGCAGATGTGGGCAAGAATTTCTGGGGCGGTCATGCCATCGTCGGTGCCCACATCCCGATAGCAGCTGGTTTGGCATTAGGCGATGTCTATCAGGGAAATGATGACGCGATCACAATCTGTATGTTTGGCGATGGCGCCACGAACATTGGGTTCTTCCATGAGGGGCTTAACCTGAGCAAGGTGTGGCATTTGCCGGTGCTCTGGGTATGTGAAAATAACCAGTATGGCATGGGTACAGCGGTTAAACGCGCCTCTGCTGTGTCTGAGATCCGCCAGAAGGCTGAAGGGTATGAAATGTCCAACGAGCGCATTGAGGGCATGGATGTGATGCAGATCAGGGAAGATGTCTCCCGTGTTCTGGAGAAGATCCGCAAAGAGGGCGGACCTTATCTATTAGAAATCATGACCTACCGCTATCGCGGTCATTCGATGGGAGATCCTGAGCGTTATCGTGAAAAGGAAGAGGTCAAAAAGTGGGAAGAGGAAGACCCCATCGGCATCTTCCGAAAATATCTAATAGAAAACGATATTGCCACCGAGAAGGAACTGGATGAGCAAGACAATAAAGCTGAGAAGATCATTGAAGACGCCGTCAAATTCGCTGAATCCAGCCCGAATCCGGAAAAAGAAGCCCTGTTTGATAAGATATATACCGAACCGACACCCATAGCATACAAGGGTTATGCAATGGAACATGAGAGCGAGGGACGATAACATGCCACGAATGACAATGAGAGAAGCGATTTCAAAGGCACTCTGGGAGGAAATGGAACGCGATGAACGGGTTTTCATTCAGGGTGAAGAGGTCGGTATTTGGGGCGGGACTTACGCCGTTACCAAAGGTTTTTATGACCATTTCGGGGAGAAACGTGTCCGTGATACTCCCATCGCTGAGGCGGCCATTGTCGGCAGCGCCATCGGCGCAGCATTGACGGGGTTACGCCCGGTTGCGGAATTAATGACGATCAACTTTGCTTTTGTAGCCATGGATCATATCGTCAATGAGGCAGCCAAGCTGCATTATATGTTTGGCGGACAGTTCAGACTGCCACTTGTCATTCGCGCTGTTAGTGGCGGTGGCCGCCAGTTGGGGGCGACCCACTCGCAGACCCCGGATGCTATCTTTGCCCATTTCCCCGGATTGAAGGTGGTCTCACCCGGGACGCCAGCGGATGCCAAAGGCTTACTGAAAAGCGCCATCCGCAGTGATGATCCCGTACTGTTCATCGAGAATGCCACACTTTACCAGATGAAGGGTGACGTGCCCGATGATGGGGACTATCTTGAACCGCTTGGGAAATCCAAGGTTCAGCGCGAAGGTGATGATGTGACCATTGTCGCTTATTCCAAGATGGTGCCGGCTGCCCTTGAGGCAGCTGACATGCTGTCGGAGGACGGTATTGAGGCAGAAGTCGTGGATTTGCGATCTCTGCGTCCTCTGGATATGGACCCAATCATTGACTCCTTCAAGCGCACCAACCGGGCGGTCGTGGTTGAGGAAGGTTGGCGATCGTACGGTGTGGGCTCAGAAGTCTCAGCCCGGATCTATGAACTGGCGTTTGATTATGTTGACGCCCCGGTGAAACGGGTGGCACAGGCTGAGGTGCCTTTGCCTTATAATATCGATCTGGAGCAATTAGCCCTTCCCCAAACGGAAGATATTTATAATGCTGCTAAGGAGGTTGTCCATGGCTGAATTGGTGACCATGCCCAAATTGGGTTTTGATATGGCTGAAGGCACGCTGGTACGCTGGGTCAAAGCTGAGGGAGACTCCGTTGAAAAAGGCGAAGTGATCGCTGAGATTGAAACGGATAAAGCAACAGTTGAGGTGGAATCCAACTATCAAGGGGTGATGTTCCGCCATCTGGTTGATGAGGACATCGCCTTGCCAGTGAACGCACCTATCGCCGTGATCGCCGAAGATGGTGAGGAACCCTCGGAAGACGATATTAACGCAATGGTTGCAGAAGCGGGTGGCGAACAAAATAAAAAAGAGGTCGAAAAAGAAGAAAAAGAGAAAAAGGCTGAGAAGAAAGAAAAGAAAGCTGAAGTGAAAACACAGGCTGAACAAGAGGACGAAGTTGGGGCTACACTTGCCGGCGGAGTCCGGTCTTCTCCCTTAGCACGCCGGATGGCTGAGGATCATGACATCCGATTGGAAAAAGTGGAAGGGAGCGGATCTCAAGGACGTGTTGTTAAGAAGGATGTGGAATCATATCTTGCTTCGATGCGTGAAGAGGGACGTGAGGAGGAGGCGAAAGTCGTCGATAAAACCTTACAACCCCTGGCAGCATTCTCCGTGGGAGAAGTCCTTGAAGATGAAGTGATCGAGATGAGCCGCTTGCGCCAGGCGATTGGGCGCCGGATGCAGGATTCCAATCAAAACTTCCCCCATTTCTTCCTGACGCGTGCCTATCAGACCGGCGAAATGATGCAACTGCGGAAGGAATTGAACCAGCTCCTGCCAGAATCGGATAAGCTTTCGGTGAATGACTTCATCATCAAGGGTGTTGCGCTGGCGCTCCGGCAATATCCCAACCTGAATGCTTCCTTGGAAGATGAAAAGCAAATCCGACGGCACGGGCACGTGAACATTGGTGTGGCAGTGGCGGTGGAAGACGGCTTGCTGACCGTGGTCGTCAAAGATGCGGACCAGAAACCCGTCCGTTTGATTGCCAGGGAAGTCCGTGAAATGGCTGGCAGAGCGCGAGACGGCAAGGTCAAGAGTGAGGACATTCAAGGGTCTACCTTCTCCATCAGTAATCTGGGGATGTTCGGGATTGATAACTTCACTGCCATCATCAATCCACCGGAAGCGGGGATCCTGGCAGTGAGCGCCGTGAAGGATGTGCCAGTGGTGGTGGACGGGGAGCTGACGATAGGCTCCCGGATGAAAGCTACGCTTTCAGCAGACCATCGGGTGACCGATGGCGCGGAAGCAGCGGAGTTCATGCAGGTCCTGGCAAATTACATCGAAGAGCCGATGCGACTGCTGCTTTAGAAGGGTCCGATTAACGATTGAGAGGCTGCCAAAACGACAGCCTCTTTTTTTGTCATAATGTCTCGTGGAATTTGTTATGCTATCACACCTTTAAGGATTCATCGGGCTGCCATACAACCAACGGTAGATGTAATGGATCTCGGTGATCAACCGGATGTAGTTCCGGGTTTCCTCGAGGCGGATAACTTCCAGGAACAGGTCCGGGTCATCCGGTGCCAGTTCTTCCCAGACAATCGTATTTCCTGGTCCGCCATTATAAGCTGCCAGCATGGCATACAAATCCCCTTCAAAGAATTGGCGTTGGCGGGATAAGTATGTTGTGCCAAAGAGCAGACTGACATAGGGACGGTACAGGTCATCCGCCGTGTAATCTTCTGGCCAGTTGAGGTCGGTCGCCAGTTGCTCACCGGTGGAGGGGATGATCTGCATCAAGCCGCGAGCACCAGCACCTGAATCAATGAAACCCTCGTATGTACTTTCCTGGCGAATGATGGACAGTAACAGTAGCGGGGAGATATCCTTTGCGTCGGCAATGGGGAACAGCCAATCGAGGTAATAGGCACCGAAACGGATCCGGGTGAAAAACTCCGGTGCATCCAGAGCAGAAGCACCTTCCAAGCCAGCAGATCGCAGCAGGTTGGTGCTGGCGACCAGGGCAGAGCGGTAAAGCCCGATCTCGACCAAAGCAGGGATCAGCCGGAAGGTCTGGGCGGGGTCGTTTTCAAATTCCAACCGCATCGATTCAAATTCGGTTTTTGCAGCTTCATACAACCCCAGCGACCAGTATTCCAGACCGCGTTGGAAACGAGGGTCATTTGCCAGCAATCCCGGACTCTCCAGGTTGGTATCTGCTGCAAGGTTAAACGTCGTCCGCAGCCATGTCTCGGCTTCCATGCGGTAGGGTGACAGGTCCGGGTCCAGATCATAGGTGTCGGGGGGTGTAAAGACGCTCCGGCCGATTAATAAGTCCTCAGCCCGGATGCTGTAATGGCCGAAGGGATCAGCTGTTTGCGCTTGCTTCCAGCTATCCAGAGCTGCACTGATATCACCTTTGGCTTCCTGGCATTTTCCAATCCATAAGTGAGCGGCGGCGATCTCTGCAGGCTGGCTGGTGAGCACCAGCGCTCGGGCAAACAACGGCTGGGCGCCAGCCCAATCGCCGAGACGAACAGTGGCAATACCAGCAAAATAGATTGCCCGGAAAGTCCCGGTGTAATCGGGATATTCATTCGCAATCCGCTGCCAGGTTTCTGAAGCATCAACCAGAAGGTTTGCGCGTTCATAGGAACGTCCGGCAAGGAATAGGAAATCCGGCGCTTTAGCTTCCTCGGGATGGCGGGCAACGAAGTTCAGAGCTGTCTCGGCGGCTAATGCCGGTTCGCCCATGTAAGCCCACTGGGTATATTCGATATCCTCCCAGGCATCGATATAGAAAGACGAGGTGGGGTAATCTGCAATCAGTTGTTGCCACAGGACTATGGCTTCTTCATTTCTAGCCTCTCCATTATTCACACTGGCAGCCCGGGTTGCCAATGCCTTGTAATAGAGAGCGCTATCGGCAAATTCCTCCGGCGCTTGTGCCAGATAACGGTCGAAGGCTTCAATTGCTAATACGTTATTCCCAATAAAGTAATTCACCAGACCACGTTGATACTCGTTGACTTCCACGCTATCATTGACCAGGGTGACCAGGGCAGAATAAGAATCGTAGGCGAAGGGGAAGTTGTTGACAGCATCCTGGAAATAGGTATAGGCTTGATCGGGTTGGTCCAGGGATTGGTAAACCCGGCCGATTAACAGGTCCATCTGCGCTTTCGTATAGTCATTTTCAGAAGTGTTGTAAATATCTTGATAGAGAGCCAAAGCCGTTTCCAGGTCACCGCTGTCCTGGTATGCGACCGCTATCTTCACCGCTAAATTCTCGTAGCCGCCATTCGGGTCGGCGCGGTAGGCTTCCTGGAAATTAGTGATAGCCTGGGCATAGTCACCCAAAGTGTTGAATAAATCCCCCCGTAATTCATATACATGTGAATCGATCAGACCGGGACGCAGTCCAAGATATGTTTCATAGGAGGCGAGTGCCTCATCATACCGCTCGAGATTGGTGTAGGATTTTCCCAACAGGTAATTGGCACGGGCGGCAAAAACCGGATCTTCAGCCGCAACAGCTGTGCGGAGGAAATCCAACGCCGGGCCATAGTTTTCCTGTTCGTAATAAGCCTGTCCGATCCCGAGGTTGCTTCTGGTGGTCACGGTGGTATCTTCGCTATTGGCAAGGGCTGTTTGAAAGATTTCAAGGGCAGTCTCGTAATCGCCGACGAATAAGGCGCGATCGCCCTCAGCGACCATTTGCGTGGGCGTTGCAGTGGGTGAGAGCGTGGGTGTTGGCGTGATTTCTGGGACGGCTTGCACGTAAGGCGTATTGGTCGGAACCACAGTCTCTTGCTCGACTGTGGGTCGGGTGCAGGCGGTTAGTATTATCAGTACCAGAACTACCAGTATTATTTTGGGTTTATTCATATTAGGTTTTATAATGTAATATGTAGCAGGTGTCAATGTTTTGACAAAGCCATGAACCAATGGTAGACTGTCAACGCTTATTTGTTGACGCCCGGCTGGGCGTCTTTTTACGGGATTGGGAAGTATAAAAAATGCGAACTATTACCTGGGATGATGACAACCATGTCATTGAAATGATTGACCAGCGCCTCCTCCCGCAGGAATTTAAGATCGTCAGTTATGATAATTGTAAAGATGTAGCAGATGCCATTCGTGCGATGGTTATCCGGGGGGCACCAGCCATCGGTGCTGCCGCGGCGTATGGCATGGCGATTGCGGCTTTCAATTCAAACGTTTCAAATACAGATGAGCTATTGAAGGATTTACAGAGAGCGGGGGATATGCTCAATCAGGCACGACCGACCGCGGTCAATCTCTCATGGGCGGTCCGCCGAATGCTGGGCGCGGCTGATGGATTTATGGGTTCTGTGGACGATTTAAGAGAACACATGCTGAACCAGGCAAACAACATTGCAGACGAGGATGTTGAAACCAACAAACGCATGGCGGAATATGGCGCCACATTGATCGAGGATGGTGACCATATCGTTCATCATTGCAATACCGGGGCGCTGGCGACGGTGGATTGGGGAACAGCCCTGGGTACGATCCGGATGGCGCATGAGCAGGGTAAGAATATTCACGTATTCGTAGATGAGACCCGACCCCGCCTGCAAGGTGCCCGCCTGACAGCCTGGGAGCTGGAGCAATATGGCATCTCCTATGACATTATTGCTGACGGGGCTTCGGGCTATTTGATGCGGAAAGGCTTGGTGCAAAAGGTGTTCTTTGGTGCAGATCGGGTGGCAGCCAATGGCGATGTTGCCAATAAGATTGGCACCTACATGCTCTCGCTTGCTGCTTATGATAATGGCATCCCCGCGTATTCTGTCTTCCCAATTTCCACTGTGGATTTCGACCTTGACCGGGGCGATTTGATCCCGATTGAAGAACGGGAGGAAGCGGAAGTCCTGCAAGTGATGCTGAAGGGCAAGCGCGTGACGCCGGAGACTGCCTCAGCCCGGAATCCTGCATTTGATGTCACTCCAAACCGCTTGCTCTCCGGTTGGGTGACTGAAAAAGGCGTGATTTACCCGCCATTTAATGAAAACCTGCAAGCTGCGATGGAAAAATAAGGAAAAAAGATGAGTATTGTTCTGACGGGCTCAATCGGCTTTGATTATTTGATGACCTTCCCGGGTTATTTCAAAGACCATATTCTTCCTGAGCATCTGGAGTCCATCAGCCTTTCATTCCTGGTGGATGACATGATCAAACAACCTGGCGGTGTTGCAGCGAACATTGCTTATACCCTTGGACTGTTGTGTGAAAAACCCAGGTTAGTGGCAACAGCGGGTGTAGACTTTGCTGAATATCGGAAGACATTGGAAAAAGCAGGTGTGGATACATCCGGCGTCAAGATCATTAAGGATAAATTTACAGCTTCCTTTTTTGTCAACACAGATCTTTCAAACGCACAAATTGCCAGCTTCTATGCCGGCGCAATGGCTGATGCTACCCAAATATCCATGAAGGATCTGGACCTGACCGGGGATAACCTGGTGATAATTTCGCCCAACGCGCCGGATGCTATGATCAAATATGCGCTGGAGTGCCAGCAACTGGGTGTGCCTTATATATTTGATCCCAGCCAGCAGATCGTCCGTTTGGATACGTTGGGGCTGAGGGATGGACTGACAGGCGCCCGCGCACTTTTTGCCAATGAATACGAATTTGAACTGTTGCAAAAGCATTGCAAAATGTCAGCTGACGAGATTATAAATTCGGTTGAGTTTGCAGTAGTTACTCTTGGAAAGCAAGGATCCCGGATTTATGAGAATGGTGAGGTCAAAGGAGAAATTCCTGTATTCCCGCCCAAACAGATTATCGACCCAACGGGTGTGGGAGATGCTTACCGGGCTGGTTTTCTAAAAGGTCATTTACATGGTTTCGATTTATTACTTTGCGCACAGATGGGTTCGCTGGCAGCAACCTATAGCCTTGAGGAACTAGGTGCTCAGGCTCATTGTTATCTGATGAAGGATTTCGTGACCCGTTTCCGCACTGTGTTTGATGATAATGGTTTGCTGGATGTGTTGTTACAGTAATCGTAAATAGTGATCGTTGTTTCCACAACGCTAATTCAATTATGGAGGATTTAATGGACAAATATGATGTCAAGAATTTAGACCTAGCCGAAGGCGGTCGCCGAAGGATCGAGTGGGCGGAACGCGAGATGCCCGTGCTGCGCTCCATTCAGGAACGGTTCAAACGAGAACGACCTTTTGAGGGGATTCGTATGTCGGCTTGTTTGCATGTCACGACTGAGACCGCCAACTTAATGCGCGCGCTTCAGGCTGGTGGGGCGGATGTCGTCCTGACAGCTTCCAACCCACTTTCAACCCAAGACGATGTGGCTGCTTGTCTGGTCTCACACTTTGAGATTCCCGTTTTCGCCATCAAAGGTGAAGATAACACAACCTATTACAAGCATATCGCTGCTGCTCTGGATCACCATCCGCATTTGACCATGGATGATGGTGCAGATTTAGTGAGTACATTGCACAAAGACCGGCGCGACCAGCTCAGCGAGGTGATCGGTGGCACAGAAGAGACCACCACTGGTGTGATCCGATTGCGGGCGATGGCGGCTGATGGTGCCTTGGAATTCCCCGTAGTTGCGGTGAACGACGCGATGACGAAGCACTTCTTTGATAATCGTTATGGCACCGGTCAATCAACACTTGACGGCATTATCCGCGCCACCAATATGCTGCTGGCTGGCAAGAACTTTGTGGTTGGTGGCTATGGTTGGTGCGCGCGCGGTCTGGCGATGCGCGCTCGTGGGATGGGTTCCAATGTGATTGTGACGGAAGTGGATCCATTAAAGGCGCTTGAAGCAGTTATGGACGGTTTCAGAGTGATGCCGATGATGGAAGCGGCACCGATTGGCGATTTCTTCGTGACTCTGACCGGCGATATCAACGTCGTTGATAAGCTTCACTTTGAAGTTATGAAAGACGGCGCTATTGTGGCGAACTCAGGTCACTTTAACGTGGAGATCAATATCCCTGCATTGGATGAGATGTCTGTGGGTAAGCGGAGGGTCCGTCCTTTCGTGGATGCTTACGAATTATCCGATGGCCGGGTCATTCACATCCTGGGGGAAGGTCGCCTGATCAACCTGGCTGCCGCCGAAGGGCACCCTGCCAGCGTGATGGACATGTCCTTTGCCAACCAGGCTCTGAGTGCAGAATACATGGTTAAAAATGCGGACAAACTGGAACCGAAGGTTTATGCCGTTCCGCAGGATATTGACATGGAAATTGCCCGGTTGAAGCTTGAATCGATGGGCGTCAAGATCGATACCCTGACAGACCAGCAGGTCAAATATTTGAATTCCTGGACAGAGGGAACGTAGAAATCGTTCTGGTTAGGAATTAACAGATTTATAGATGGCTAGTATTGAAAACATCCCACCATGAAAGGGGGGATGTTTTATTTTGGTATAAATATTTCAATCAACTGATCTACTAAAGGTTAGTCTTATTCCTCTTCGTCTTCCGTCACTTCTTCGTTAACATTATCTTCGTACTCCTCGTCCTCGTCAGACCAGGGGGCAGCAGGACCCTTGACTGCGGATTGTTCGCGGATAGCCTTTTCAATCTCCTGTGCCAATGCCTCATTTTGATGGAGGTATTCCTTGGAGTTCTCCCGACCCTGACCGAGGCGTAAATCGCCATAGGAGTACCAGGAGCCGTGCTTGTTGATGATGTCCATTTCCGTACCCAGATCGAGTATATCACCGACCTTGGAGATGCCCTCGTTGTACATGATGTCAAACTCAGCCGTACGGAAGGGCGGTGCGACCTTGTTCTTGACCACGCGTACCCGCACCCGGTTGCCGACGATTTCCGAGCCGACTTTGATGGATTGGATCCGGCGGACGTCCAACCGGATGGAGGCATAAAACTTGAGCGCATTGCCGCCGGTGGTGGTTTCCGGATTGCCGAACATCACGCCAATCTTATGCCGGAGCTGGTTGGTGAAAATTACAGCCGTGCGGGTCTGATTGATCGCGCCGGAAAGCTTGCGCATTGCCTGGGACATCAGACGAGCCTGGGTTCCCATGGTGGGGTCGCCCATGTCGCCCTCGATCTCTGAGCGGGGAACCAGGGCGGCGACTGAGTCGATCACGACAATATCCACTGCGCCAGAGCGCACCAGGGTTTCGGTGATCTCCAGTGCTTGCTCACCCATATCGGGCTGTGAGATCAGGAGTTCATCCACGTTGACGCCGCATTTTGCAGCATAGACCGGGTCGAGGGCATGCTCCATATCAATGAAGGCTGCTGTACCGCCCATTTTTTGCGATTCAGCCACGATGTGCTGGCAAACGGTGGTTTTGCCAGAAGCTTCCGGGCCATAGATTTCAGTGATCCTCGCTTTTGGGATGCCGCCAACACCGAGGGCAATGTCGAGGGAGAGGGAACCTGTGGGAATAACATCAACGGCAAGGTGTTTTGCCTGACCGAGTCTCATAATCGAACCTTCGCCATAACGTTTAACGATATCTTTCAGTGCTTTGTCTAAAACCGTCTTTTTTGCCTCATCCATGTCGCCATCCTTTTTCTTCCATTTCCTCTTTTGGGAGGGTTTTTATCTTTTTTGGCTTTTCCTGCGTAGAACTCTTGAATATTATATACCATGTGCATCGGGTAGGGCTTATCTCCATTTTAGCACATATGTTCAGTGTGTCAAGTGAGTTCCAGAGCTATCTCATTTCAACGTAGATAGCAATCTACAAACTCCCGTAATTACATACCGCCTAGCTTAATTAATTTAGAAGAGGTTATATGACCATCAGAGCGATAGAATCTTCACCTAAATTCTTGAGAAATACGTTGTATTAATCAGGCTGATCATGTAAGATATCGAGACTTAGCAGCAAAGAATTCATCCGTTCATAGGCATCCCTTTGGATTCTGGCACGTGTCTCCAGGTCGGTTTCGCTTAAGAAATTTGCAACAAATACAGGGCCAACATGTTCAGGTGAATTAAACTTGTCTTTAAGGATATTCAATCCTTCATCTATCAATTTATTGGATGTGAATCTTTGAAATGCTTCAACTAACGCCTCATGTCCTCCAGGATAGTTCCGCAGGCAAAAATAGATGTCGTAGGCATCCTTCTCTTTCATCCGTCCATTTAATGCCTGAGCTTTCATCATCAGAAAAGGCACGATTGAGGCTACCTGGACGGTGACTTGATCTTTCCCACCATCGGGCAGTACACCTTTGATCATCACGGATATGGATTGTTCAAAGGCTAAATCGCAAGCACGAGCCTTCCTGGGGCGCATATCTTGAACGCGTTGGGTTCGGTGTTTCTTTGGTGTCCCACCATATTCGCCAGTCAAAAAGTCAACTTTGACCTTTATCTGTTGGCCATTGGTTTGAACTAGGCGGGAGAAAGTAAAAGGTTGCTCTTCTTGTTCGTACCCTTGATCCAATAAAAGCTTTTGAATTGGACGGTAACTAGAATCTTGAATTTCATTATGATCGAGTGCAATATCAACATCTATCGAACCGATGTGCGCCTCTTGTGTGTTACCCAAAATCAGATTGGGGACCGAACCGCCTACAATGACAAAGCTATCAGCATAGGAGTGGAGAAGATGGGCTATTTCAAGAAGGACGCTATTTGCTGCACTGACTAACTTTTGGTCATATTGCTTAATTGATGTTGCCATTGTTTACGTATAACCTCCTGAAAAAGAAAATCAGCTGCTTCATCCCCGCGGCCACGCATTTGCTTCAGATCCAGATAGATCTGAACCGGTGTGGCGATCAGGACGCCTTGAACTGATCGTTTATCCCAAAGTACGCCAGCGTCATAGGGTTGGATAAGGGTTATATTCTCGCCAGTATCCACTGATTTCAAACCTGCTTGCTCGGCCACTTCAGAAATATCCTGGCTTATATAGATTGTTGATTTTTGACCTTTGACCATTGGCGCTAATCGGTTCGCTGCTGAAAAGCCGGTCACAGCTTCGTTGATATTAGCTCCGGTACAAATCTCATGAATCTGAGTTTCAATCTCGGATAGAGGTTTCATGGTATAGAAATCATATTGCTTATTGAGTTCAAAGTCATATTGACTCGCCCAGTCTTCCAATAATGATTCTGGCTGAGATAGGATAAACCCCACATCTTGCTTTTCAGCCCACTCTTCTTCCTCCAGCCTTCTGCGGATATGTGTGATCATGCCCAGGCTGATATCAGCTTCTTCAGCTAAATCAGTTGTTTTCCAGCTCTTAAAGGGAAAAGTTAAGAGTACTCTCAAGACTCTTTCTGTTTTCGGTGCGTAGAGGGAGGACAAGCTTGTTTCAGTGGGGTATCGGTTTGGCATATTTTCTCGACTCAGGAAGATCGTATCAAAGGATATCCAACAATTGCCAGAAAGATCGATATATCCGATCCCTGCCTGTTTACAGATTTCTGCAGAGCGTTTAGAAATAAAAGGTGTGATCACGATCCCATAGGAATCAGGGTCATTGTTTTGAATAATTAATAGCTGATTGACGGCCTCACGAACTCTTTTTGGGGTTCCGAGAGACTTCAGTTCAAGATAAATCACTTTTTCGCTGTCATTAACTTTCAAAAGAATTTGAAGATCTGGACTGGTTTGATTTTGGAGGATCTCAGTATCTATGACTTCAAAATTGGGAATTAAAGAAAAACAATCCCTCAATACTTTAAGTCCTTTTTCCTCTAGTTGGTTTTGTTTTAACATAACAACCTCTTTTAATAATCATTAAAACACACTATTCTATTAAAATCAAGTCCAACACTAGGAATTGAGAATAATCGGTGTTGGATTCAAAGCCTTGGGTGTTACTACGGCATAACCCATGGTAAAAGGTCGCGACCTAAAGGAACGATTTACTAAAACAAAAATCTCTATTTCCGAATAGACTCTCATTTTAGCTCAGTGGGCGTTTTTCTAAAATTTACCAATTCTTCAACACCTCCCTACTCCGCTCCATCAATCAGGAGGAAGGGGTCAAAGAGCTGGTAATAGCCGCTCATCCGCCACAGGCAATAAGCCCCCATTTGTTCAACCGTGGCGGTGTTTTCATAATGTGCCATGGTTTGGAAATCTGCCCCCGCAGGTCCCAGACGGGTTTCCAGATGCAGGTGAGGATTACTGGAGTAACCGGTATTGCCTACAGTGCCAAGTGTCGTCCCACACGGCACAGGATCGCCTGAGTCGAACGGGGGTTGGGCTTCCAGGTGCGCATATAGGTGATAGATGGCGTATTCGCCTGTGAGGGCAGGGGGTGTCACTTTCGGACAGTCGAGTCTGTAATGGGGGTCCTCCGGCACTGGTATATATCTGGTCATGAGCTTCTCTGTTAACGATTCGGGCAAGTCCGTGAGGGGGGGTTCGATCAAAATAGCATATCCGTAAGGATAGTGATCGTCCAATATCATTACCGTTTGTCCGGACAAAATGGCGTAGACCTCGATCCCTTCAATGGATTCCCGTTCACCTCGCTGGAAATAAGAAAAGTCGACTCCATGATGTCCCACGTCTTGGCCAAACGGCGGGATATTCAGGGGGTTCACCAGGATCAGGGGCAGGGTGTTAAAGGTTTCATCCTCAAGGGGCGAACAGATCTCATAAACCTGTGGCGTGGGTGTGGCGGTGAGTGGAATGGTCGTTGCTGTCGGTGTCGGGGTGGGAGAGGGGAGCGGGGTTTCGGTGGGCAGAGGTGTGGCTGTGTCTGGAATGGAAGTGCTTGTCGCCATAGCAGAGCGGCAAGCACTTAGAAATACAGCCAGCATGAAAATTAACAACCTCTTCATTCTTTTTGGATCCGCCGGCATTCCAGATAAAACCGCTTTTCTTTGGCATCACCCATGGAGAAGGCCTTACGGGGCAAAGCACCGTCTAAAATGACAGTTCTGAACAGGTCCGATTTGTCCATCCCGGGCACATAGAAGCCTGCATTGCCAGCGTTTTGGCTTTTGTTGAACAGCACCTCGGTGCCGTGGACATAGTCAATCTTCTCCATGCCGCCATCTTCGAGGAATTGATCCAGGAATTTTTGGAGCATCCCGACTGCGAGGTTGTCTTTGGGGTTGTGGACCTCTACCAATTGGAACCCTTCCTCGGTGACCAACCCGATCTGATGCCAGGGTTCTGCAACTTCATCGACGATTGCCATCATTTCTTCTGCGGTGCCAATCTCTTTCACAGCCAGTCGCTTGCCCCAAAAGGCATTCATTTCCTCAAGAAGGTCCTTTTGGAGGTTGAAGAGCAATCGATGGATCGGTTCGAAAGTTAGGGCGGGATCGTGGACGTTTTCAATCTCCACCAGGGCGTAACGGGCAGGGTGTTCCGGTCCAACTGTGGTCTTGAGTTTTTCCCAAATCGCTTTGGCGGTTGCCAGGGAGTGGTTGCCATCTCCCATTGCAAACAAGAGTGATTGATGTCTGCCCGGTATGAGGTTATATTTTTCTGCAAAAATTTCCGGATCGATGAGGTTTTTCAAGGCTTGCATGATATTGCTCTGGACCGCATCATCTGTGATTGCAAGCCCGGTCAGGTGACCGCTGCCCATCATCAAATCGAAATCGTAAACCTCTTCAAAACCCATGATCTGTTCATCTAGTGGTCCAAAGACGGTATCATTTGGGTCGTCAAAGAGCACCAGAATGTGGGGGCATTCCAGAGGTGCGCCCTCCCGGATGCGAATGCGGGGTGGCAGCCTGTCGAGGATGGTGCCTTCGGTCGCCCGGGTCAGGGCTTGGGCACCCTGGTGATAGTCATACTGTTCCAGGTCCAAACACACCATCAGCCCCCGGTGGGTATGTCCGCCAAAAGTCCGAAGAACATAGATGAAATCATCCACCTGTTTGAAGAGACCGGATTGAAGATAATCTCGCATATGCGCTTGCGTGGATCCGAGACGCATTTCCGCCTCGGAGCTTTCAAGGTAGACCTCGGGGAGGATCATGTGATAGGTCGAAGGTGCGTCGCCGACGATCTCTTCCACCCGGTGCCAGTATTCAGGTTCCGAGGTGAATTGATCGCAGGCAATCACTGCCCACTTGTTGAGATCAACGGCGGTCCTGGGTAAGAGAATATCGGGGATTTTGATTCCGATTTCCTGAGCGAGGGTCATTAGGTCCTTCCTTTTATTTTGGTTAGGTTAGCCGGTCTTTATTTTATCTGAATTTTGCTGGCTGTGTTAAGGAAATCACTTGCAGAATGACTTGATATATCAACTGAGGACTGATTTCTACCAATTAAAAAGGCTGCCGATTGAAGGCAGCCTTCGAAAGTAAGTGATAATGAGGACAATCTGGTGGCCTCTATCCTTCCAGCAAGGCGGGATCAATCCCTGCCACATAAGCCACGCCCACTGTCCCGGGTCCGGTGTGCGTGCCGAGAACCGGGCTGAGGTTGGCAAGCATGATTTCATTCGGTTTGAAGTGCTTCTTGATCTCGGCGAGCAGGTGTGCGGCTGAGTCTTCAGCAGCTGCCGAAACCACACCCATCATATTAATTGGTGAATGGCCACTAACTCTGGTTTCCAGCAGTTCAATCAACCGGTTGTGTGCTCGTTTGGATGTACGAACGCGTTCGAGGGCTTCAATCTTGCCTTCCTGAAGCTGGAGGATAGGCTTAAGGTCCAGGGCAGTTCCCAAGAACCGGGAGGCGCCACCAATGCGTCCGCCCCGATGCAGAAATTCGAGGGTGTCGACCGCAAAAAATACTCCGGTGTGATCGCGGACGGTTTCAGCGATTTTCTTACATTCAGCCAAAGAAGCGCCGCGTTTGGCAGCCCGGGCGGCAGAGAGCGCCATAAAAGCCAGTGGAATGGAAGTGTATCGGGAGTCGATTAACTCGATTTTTGCCTCTGGCAGCATTTTCTTTGCCTGGATCGCGGAATCCATTGTGCCGGACAGCGCGGCAGAGATGACGATTGAAAGAATCTCATAGCCTTCTTCATGTAATTTTGTAAAGGTATTAGCAAAAGTGTTGATCGTTGCCTGGGATGTGGAAGGCATGACCTTGGCTTTAGAAAGCCTGTCATAGAATTCATTAGGCCCGATATCCACGTTATCGAGTAGCGTTTCATCTCCCCAGATGACCACCAGCGGAACAACGGTGATGTTATAAGCTGAGACCAGATCTTCCGGCAGGTAGGCGGTTGAATCAGTAACAATAGCAACTTTAGACATAATTTCCTTTCGTTCTATTGAATAAAATCATGATAACTTTGATATTTCGTTATGCTTAACCCACTGAACAACAAAACGTTGCGAACTGTCGCTGATGATGTCATCATTACTCCCATGCCTTGAATGGATATAATGAAGCAAATCACCATCACCCCTTGACCGAACGCTGGTTACACGCTAAAATCACTGGTTGACGGTTTTACCAGAAGAAATGAATTAGTCATACATTGTGTTTGAAAACTTAACAGAACGATTAACGAATGCTTTTCAGAACTTGCGCCGGCACGGACGGCTCTCCGAGTCGGATGTGGATGAGGCGATGCGGGAAGTCCGCATGGCACTGCTGGAAGCGGATGTTCATTACAGTGTGGTCAAGAGCTTCACCAATCGGGTGAAGGAACGCGCTGTTGGTCATGAGGTTGCCAAAGCACTCAACCCGGCGCAGCAGGTGATTAAAATCGTCAATGAAGAACTGATCGCAACCCTGGGTGAACCCAATTCGTTGAACCTCAAGGGTGAAAAGCCCTTTGTGATCATGCTCGTGGGTTTGCAGGGTTCCGGTAAGACCACCGCTGCTGCCAAGCTGGCTAAGCGATTACGAGGGCAGGGCGAGCGAGTCCTGTTGGTGGCTGCTGACCCCTACCGACCTGCGGCTGTTCAACAATTGCAGACCCTCGGTGAACGGATCGATGTGCCTGTTTATGCGAAAGAGGGGATCGCACCGCCTAAACTTGCTGAGGAGGCTTATAGGTCAGCCCGAAAGGGTGGCACCAGTGTGGTCATCCTTGATACTGCCGGCCGCTCACAATTGGATGCGGAGCTGATGGACGAGCTTACTGCGATCCAGAAGAAGGTTGAAATCACCGAGATCCTGCTGGTGATAGACGCCATGATCGGGCAGGAAGCGTTAAACGTAGCCCAGGGTTTCCGGCATGAACTGCCCATCTCCGGTCTTTTCATGACCAAGATTGATGGTGACGCCCGGGGTGGCGCTGCAATCTCCATTCGGGAAGTGACCGGTATACCGATCAAGTTCCTGGGTGTGGGTGAGGGGGTGGATGCAATTGAGGAGTATAATCCAGATAGGTTAGCCTCACGCATCCTGGGCATGGGCGACATGCTGGGCTTGATCCAAAAGGCGGAAACCGCTTTTGACCAGGATCAGGCTGAAAAACAGGCTGAAAAGCTCTTGAGTGGCGAATTCACGCTGGAGGATTTCGCCAAACAATTGAAGCAGATGCGTAAAATGGGCCCCATGGGACAGATCATGGAAATGCTCCCGGGGCAGATGGGCCAGGTCGCTCGTCAGGTTGACCCGCGACAAGCAGAAGATCAATTGAACCAGATTGAAGCGGTGATTAACTCGATGACACTCGAGGAACGCCGTGAACCAAAACTATTGAATGCCAGCCGCAGGCGCAGGATTGCGCTTGGGTCCGGATTAGAAGTGCAAGTGGTCAATCAGGTCATGAAGCGCTTCCGGGAGACCCAGCGGCTGATCAAAACCATACAGAAATCGGGCGGCAAAGGTTTAGGCCGTTTGATGGGATAGCCGGACAACGAGAAAAGGTTGCGTTCCCTTCAATACTCTCTCAAACCTTTTGGAGGAATCGGGCTGAATAACTTTGAAAATATAATATATTAAGAGGAGCATAAATTCGATGGTACGTATTCGATTGCGCCGGATTGGATCCCGGAATCAGGCAAGTTATCGTGTTGTGGTAGCTGATAAGGAAAGCCCCCGAGATGGTCGTTTTCTGGAAATTGTTGGCCATTACAACCCCCGGACAAAACCTTCTACAGTTGTTCTGAAAGATGATCGCGTCTTTTATTGGCTGAGCGTTGGCGCCCAGCCGACAGAAGCCGTTGACGGTCTTTTCGCACAGACAAAGCTATGGGAACGTTATGAACGTTTCAAAGCTGGTGAAGATGTGGAGGCCTTGGTTGAAGAGGCAAATGAGGTTTATAAAACCCGGGTCACAGACCCACGCACAAACCCACAAGCACATACCTAGATCAGAAAGTAACGAGGCAGATATGAAAGGTGAGAACCTGCAAGGTTTGGTTGAATTTGTTGCCCAATCATTGGTAGATCAGCCGACCAAGGTGTATGTCGAGAGCCATCAGCGCGGTAATACAGCATATCTTGAGCTGCATGTGGCAAGACAGGATATGGGCCGGGTGATTGGTAAAAGTGGCCGAGTGGCAAATTCCTTACGGACATTGCTCAAGGTCGCAGCCGCCCGTGAAGGCGGCCGCTCAACTCTCGACATTATCGAACCTGATTAATTTCTGACCTGTCCTAAAGATATGTCTCAAAAAAGTAGTCATGATGCAGGCTCGCGCCCATCCAGCGAGCCTGCCTTTCTCATACTCGGAAAGTTGCGGCGCGCTCACGGCGTTCGTGGGGAAATCCCTTTGGAGCTCTATTCCCAGCTTTTGGAATTATTAGTTCCTGACAGCGTCGTATATATTGGCGAACAACACCAGGCGTGTACGATCGAAAGCACGCGCTGGAAGCAGGACTTTTTGTTATTGAAATTTGCAGGAATTGATGACCGGACGGTTGTCTCTACACTCACCAATGAATTGGTATATGTCAAAACCGGACAGTTACCCCCTTTGCCTGAAGGTGATTTCTATTATCATGAGCTGATCGGCCTCAAGGTATATGAAACAGATGGGCATTATTTGGGTGTCCTGATGGAAGTCCTTGAGACAGGTGCCAATGATGTGTATCTGATCCAGGATGATGACGGTGAAGAAATCCTTATCCCCGCAACAGAGGAGATGATCCTGGAGATCGATCAGGATCAGGAAAAGATGATCGTTTCAAAAATGGAGTGGTATGGCGAGGGGGAATGATGCCCGATGATAAAAAATACTGGATCGGTTTTAACCTTGTCCGGGGGATAGGTGCGGTCCGTTTTCAGCAAATACTCTCGTACTTTGGGGATCTTTCAATCGCCTGGCAGGCGCCAGAGGAGGCATTCCAAAAAGCAGGGTTGCCCGATCGTGCACTTGCCAATCTGCTCCGGTTGCGTGGGGAAACAGATCTTGACCGACTCTATGAATCAATTCTGGAAAAAGAAGTCACTGTCCTGACGTTAATGGATAAGGATTACCCCAAATTATTACGAGAAATTGACCAATCTCCGCCTGTGCTCTATATTAAAGGGGAACTGACCCCGGCTGACGAATTTGCTGTGGCTATGGTGGGCACACGCCGGGTGACGGCTTATGGGCAGCAGATTACCCGGGATGCCAGCATTTACCTGGCAGGTCATGGCTTGACGGTTGTCAGCGGTCTGGCTCGAGGAGTCGATGCCCTGGCACACCAACACGCATTGAAGGCTGGTGGGCGGACAATAGCTGTCCTGGGCAGCGGTATAGACGTGATCTATCCGCCTGAGCACCGCAAACTCGCGGACGCAATTATTGAAAATGGTGCCTTAATCAGCGATTATCCGATGGGGACTCAACCCGAAGGTGTCAACTTTCCCCCCAGGAACCGGATAATTTCCGGTCTTTCATTGGCTACCATTGTGGTGGAGGCTGGCGAACGCAGCGGTGCCTTGATAACAGCGGATTTTGCCGCAGAACAAGGTCGAGATGTTTTCGCTGTCCCGGGTAACGTACTTTCACCCATGAGTCGAGGTACCAATTATCTGATCCAGAAGGGCGCTTATGCAATGATTTCCCCTCAGGATGTCCTGGATGTACTGGACCTGGCGCAAGTTGATGATTATAAAACCGCTCGGCAGGTCTTGCCGGCTGACACAACAGAAGCTAAGATACTGCAAATAATGGATTTTGAACCGATCCATGTGGATGAAATTTGCAATGAAGTTGGACTGGCGATTGAAAAAGTATCCGCTGCGCTGACGATGATGGAATTAAAGGGAATGGTCCAGCATGTCGGCGGGATGCGTTATGCAGCGGTCAGAGAGATCAACAGGAAGTAGGGAGCAGATGATGTACGAAGATTTTTACGCGGTGATCATGGCAGGTGGCAGCGGTACCAGGCTCTGGCCGCTTTCTCGCGAGGACCGTCCGAAACAGTCGCTGGTGATTACCGGTGACCGGACTCTCTTTCAACGCGCTGTGGACCGCTTGGATGGTCTTTTCCCATCTGATCGTATTTTGATTGTTACCGTTGCAAATCAAGTGGCAATATTACAGGAACAATGCCCGGACATCCCTGATGAGAATTACATCATTGAACCGCTCCCGCGTGGGACAGCATCGGTTGTGGGTCTGGCTGCCGTCGCGATCCAGAACCGCAATCCGCAAGGGTTTATGGCGATCCTGACAGCAGATCATTTCATTGAAAATGAAAAGCATCTCCGTCAATTACTGAAAGCTTCGTACGCAATAGCGCAGGAAGATTTTCTCGTCACATTGGGCATAATCCCGACTTTCCCGGCAACCGGATACGGATATATCCAAAAGGGAGACCTGTTGGGTGAATACGAGAGGTTGAAGGCGTTCCAGGTGAAGCAGTTCAAGGAGAAACCCAACCTCGAATTAGCCACAGCGCTGGTGCGTGATGGAGATCATGTCTGGAACTCGGGGATGTTCATCTGGCAGGTCGGAACGGTAATGGCTGAGTTTGAACGCCAAATGCCTGATCTGTATGCGAAGCTCGCCGAAATTGGCCGGGATTGGCAAATGAAGGAATACAAAAGTACCATTGAAAGAGTCTGGCCTACCATCGAAAGGCAAACTATTGATTACGGGGTGATGGAAAATGCAGCTAAAGTTGCCGTAATCCCTTCTATTAATCTTGGTTGGAATGATGTCGGCAGCTGGGAATCCCTGTTTGAATCGCTGGAAAGTGACCGGGCGGGTAATATTATCCTCCGGGGAGCTCCGGTCACATTTGACACGCAAGGTACACTCATTTGTGGTGATTCTCCCGACCGCCTGATTGTGACGATTGGTGTTAAAGACCTGATTATTGTTGATGCTGGCAATGCAGTACTCGTTTGCGACCGGAAGCAAGCTCAATGGGTACGTGATGTTGTAAACTATCTTATGAAAAATGGTCGCGAAGAATATTTGTAGGAGTGAATGAATTTGAATGCATATTGTGTGAAATGTCGAGAAAAACGAGAAATAAAGGATCCTGTCGCGGATTATAATGCCGCCGGTGCCCCGGTTACGAAAGGCACCTGCTCGGTCTGTGGAACGAAAGTTTACCGGATGGGTCGGACGGAAGCGCATGAAGGGCTGCCTAAGCCACAAGTCAACCGCAAGAAAAAGGTGGAACGCAAAGGCAAACTGGTGATCGTCGAGTCACCTGCCAAAGCCAAAACCATCAGCCGGTTCCTTGGCAAGGGTTATACCGTTCGCGCTTCTGTGGGTCATGTCAGAGACCTCTTACGGTCTAAATTATCGGTGGATGTCGAAAATGATTTCGCACCCCGTTACCGGGTACCCAACGAAAAAAGGGATGTAGTCAAAGAGTTGAAGGTGCTGGCAGCCAAAGCGGAAGATATTTATCTTGCCACTGACCCTGACCGAGAAGGTGAAGCGATTGCGTGGCATCTGATGGAAGCTGCTGATATTGAAGAAAAACGGACCAACCGGGTGGTCTTTCATGAGATCACCAAAGATGCAGTTGACCATGCTTTTTCAAACCCGCGCATCATTGATATGGATCTGGTGGATGCCCAACAAGCGCGCCGGATCCTGGACCGGTTGGTTGGATATGGGATCAGCCCGATCCTGTGGAAGAAGGTCCGCGGCCGATTATCCGCCGGGCGGGTGCAATCCGTCGCTTTGCGGTTGATCGTTGAACGCGAACGTGAGATTGATGCCTTTGAACCCGTCGAGTACTGGTCAATTGAGGCCGATCTGGTGCCAGAGGGCGGCCAGGTTCCTTACCGGGCGAAACTATCGAAGATTGATGGCGAAGATCCGGAGTTAGGCAGCGAATCTGTTGTTGAAACCATTCTGGAGGATATGCGGAAAGCTGTTTACACCGTGGATTCGATCAAACATGGTCAACGCCGGCGCAATTCATTCGCGCCCTTCATCACCAGTACCTTGCAGCAGGATGCCTCCCGGAAGTTGGGCTTTACCGCCCGCAAGACAATGGGAATTGCCCAGCAGTTGTATGAAGGTGTTGAGCTTGATGGCGAAGGGACGGCTGGTTTGATCACCTATATGCGCACCGACTCGACCAACATTTCTGATGTGGCGATGAACGAAGTCCGCAGTTTCATTGCGGAACACTATGGTAAGAGATTCCTCCCTGATGCCCCCCCGACTTATAAGACCCGGATACAATCCGCCCAGGAAGCCCACGAGGCGATTCGCCCGACGTCTGTGCTCCGCCAGCCGAAAGCGATCAAAAAGTATCTTTCAAGAGATCAATTCCGCCTGTACCAATTGATCTGGCAGCGGTTTGTGGCATCACAAATGATGCCGGCGGTCTATAAGACCTTAGCGGTGGATGTCATTGGCAAAGGCGACGAGAGCGAATATCTCCTTCGCGCTTCCGGCAGCCAGCTGGAATTCCCCGGCTTCCTGATCGTCTATGAGCAAGGAAAGGACGAAGATCAAACTGAGGAAGAAGAGGGTGATAGCGATCGTATCCCGATTGACGATATCAAAGAGGAACAGATCCAAAACCTGAAGGAACTTTATCCTGAACAACACTTCACACAACCCCCGCCACGGTATACGGAGGCGTCATTGGTGCAGGAACTGGAAGAGAACGGTATTGGCAGACCTTCCACCTATGCGCCTATCCTCTCAACGATTCAAAATCGCGGGTATGTGGTGCGTGACGGGAAGCGGCTGGAGCCGACGGAGACCGGTATCCTGGTCAACGACCTGGTGGTGGAATATTTCCCCAGCATTGTGGATATCAACTTCACCTCCCGGCTTGAGGATCAGCTTGACCTGATTGCCGCAGGCGATGAGGAATGGGTGGAAGTGATCCGTGAATTCTATGGCCCGTTTTCCGAGCGCCTGGAGATTGCGGAAGAAGAAATGCCCGAAAAGAAAGCCGAACTCCAGTTGGTGGGGAGGGATTGCCCGAAATGTGGTCATGACCTCATCATCCGCTGGGGACGGTACGGTAAGTTCATCAGCTGCAGTAACTTTCCGGATTGCCGGTATACCGAACCCTATCTGGAAAAGATCGGGATGACCTGCCCAACATGCGGGGAAGGGGACATGGTCCGGCGGAAGACCCGCAAAGGCCGCACCTTCTATGGCTGCTCCCGCTATCCGGATTGTGATTTCACCTCCTGGAAACAGCCAATCGCAGAGCCCTGCCCGAATTGTGAGGGCACTTTGGTCCTTGTGAATAAACGCCATGTGAAATGCCTGGATTGTGAAGAGACTTTCTTGCAGGATGAAATCCTAGGTGAAGCTGAACTGGCATAAAGCTTGCAATCTATTTTCTGAGCGATTGTATTGCAGAAAAGTCTCAATTATTCTACAATAGTCACAAAGCATATTCTTTAGGCAGATATGATGGGAGCTGACGATGAACTCAGAAAAAATCAAATCTTTACTCAAAGATTTCAGGATTACCATTCCCCTTGGCGTTATTGTGGGCTTGATTCTGGGCATGGTGATTGGCTGGGGTATCTGGCCGGTTCAATGGACCGACCTGGCACCCTACCATCTTCGCCCGGATCTTCGGGAAGATTATTTACGAATGGCGATCTTTACAACCTCAATGACAGGTGATCCAACGATTGCCACCAAAGCCTGGTCAGAGCTGGAAGATACCGCTGAAGAAACCCTGGATGCGGTCAGAAATGACTCGCGCTATCTCACCAATGAACAAATAGCGAATTTTGTGGTGATCGTCGGCGCGGAGGTTCCCCTGGTGACACCGACCATCGAGTTGGCTGTCCCGGTGGAAGAGGAAGAAAGTAGTGGTGGTCCCAACTGGCTGCTACTGGGTGGCTTGTGCGTCGTTTTGATACTTGCTGCCGCAGTGGTGGTGTATTTCTTTGTGATCCGCACCCGACCCTCTGAGGAAGGTCAGCCGGAAACATTGAAGACGCGCGGTCGTTCCGGCATGGCTGAGAGTGATTATGATATGGGGTTTGAGGAAGGCGAAATGGGTTACAGTCCTCAATCTCAGGTGGGATACGAAGTCCCCTCCCCGGACGAGCAATTGATGCCTGTGGCGCAGTTCATGACCACCTACATGATGGGTGATGATCTGTATGACGATTCCTTCAGTATCGATGCCCCGACCGGTGAATTTCTCGGTGAGTGCGGCGTCGGTATTTCGGATACAGTTGGCGTGGGTGAACCCAAACGTGTTAGCGCCTTTGAGATCTGGTTGTTTGATAAAAATGATATTCAGACTGTGACGAAGGTCGTTATGAGCGACCATGCTTATGAAGACAACAAGGTCCGGATGCGGCTCGAATCCAAGGGAGAACCCATCCTGGCGGAACCCGGCAAACAGGTTCTGCTGGAGACGGCGACTTTACAACTCGAAGCCCGCATTGTGGATATGGAATATGGCGAAGGCGCAGCCCCTGACCAGAGCTTTTTCCAGCGATTGACCCTGGAACTGGCGATCTGGCCCAAGGAACGCAGTACCTTCTAAGTTCAACAACATTCCCATTAACAAAAATACCCCTGGCACAACCGCCAGGGGTTTCTTTCATTTCAATAACCTTATTCGATGTTTAAGATTTCTAATTTGACCGTGTTGCCATTCGGAAGGTTGGCTTCCACCACATCGCCGACCCGGTGTCCTAATAAAGCTTTTCCAATGGGTGATTCGTGTGAGATCTTACCCTCGCGTGGATTGGCTTCATTGCGGCCCACCAGGTGATAGGTCTCGGCGGGATAGTTTGCTTCTTTGATTGTGACCTGGGCGCCCAGATCAACCTCATCATAGTTAGATTTGGTTTCGATCACTTCCGCATTGTACAGAATGGCTTCTATTTCTTGGATGCGACCTTCCATAAAGCCCTGATCCTCCTTGGCTTTGTGATAATCGGCATTCTCCGAAAGGTCACCCATTGAGATGGCGCTTTTCAATCGTTGGGCGAGCTCTTTACGCCCTTCAGTCTTCAGTTTGTGTAACTCGGCTTCTAATTTATCTTTTCCTTCAGGTGTTAAATAGGATATATCGTTCATTTAAATTCCTTAAAATTATTATTACTTGTATTTTTCAGGGCAGGACGGTCGGGTCGAATAATTTTTGATACTCGTCAACAGCAAAACGATCTGTCATCCCGGCGATATAGTAACAGACAGTCTCTTCAAGGCCATCCTGGTCGATGGATTCATGGAATTGGGCTGGTAATACCGATGGTTCTTTAAGGAAGGTTTCGAAGAGGTTTTCGAGGATACGTTCCGCTTTGAAAGCCATGCGAACGACCCTGTAATGGGTGTAGAGATTGTTGTAAAGAAAATCTTTCAATTCCCGGTTCCGGCGGTGCATATCTTCGCTGAAACCCACGACGTTATAGGGAAGTTTTTGGAGCTCTTCCACGTTACGAATCCCGCTGCGCCGGATCATCCGGTCAATGGATTGGATCAGGTCAGTCACTTCAATCCCTATCAACCGCCGGATCAACCGGTGTCGGGCGAGGTCATCCAGTTCATCTGAGCGCTGGCGCCCGATGCTCTCATTTATGACCTCCCACAAAGAAACACCCGAGAGTTGGTTGGGGGTGATCATCCCGGAGCGGAGGCCGTCGTCCAGGTCATGGGCGGTATACGCCAGCTCATCCGCGGCATTAGCGATTTGAGCCTCCAGGTGTCCGCGCAGACTGGGGTCAAACTCCTCAGCGTCAGAGACATCGTATTCTGTCTCATGTTTGACGATACCTTCCAGCACTTCCCAGGTCAGGTTGAGCCCTTCGAATTCAGGATAACGTTTTTCAAGTTGAGTCACAATCCGGAAAGAATGGCGGTTATGGTCAAATCCGCCCCGATCCACCATCAACCGCGCCAGCGTCCGTTCACCGGAGTGCCCGAAAGGCGGGTGACCAAGGTCATGCGCCAGGCAGATTGTCTCCACAAGGTCCTCATTAGCGCCAAGCGCCCGGGCGACGCTGCGACCGATCTGGGCCACTTCAAGCGTATGCGTCAGGCGGGTGCGGTAATAATCGCCTTCATAGTTGATGAAGACCTGGGTCTTATATTCCAAACGGCGAAATGCCGTGGTATGCAGGATGCGGTCTCGGTCGCGTTGAAAGACAGTCCGGTAATCTGGTTCATCTTCAGGATGTTTTCGCCCTTTGCTGTTCTTGCTGCGGACGGCATAGGGCGCCAGTTTCTGGTCTTCCAGTTCTTCAAGTTGTTGGCGCGTAAAGATCATTTATTTTTCTCCGTATTTTCAATCGAATTCAGATTATACCGGATAAACGAATCGCTAAACATGGTCAGTATTTTGGAGTGGATTGAGTCGTTGTATATGAATTTGGGTTAGGCAGTGATCAGGGTGCCGATTTTTTCCCCTGCTAAAACCATTCGGATATTTCCCGGCTCGACGCCTGAGAAAATCTGCACCTTTAATCGGGGGTTTTCCTTGACGAGGCTTAACATCAGTTCTACTTTAACCAGCATCCCACCGGTCACGTCTGGTGTTTTTGCCCCGGAGAGCGCCGGGAGGATTTTGCCGAAGTTTGCAGGGGTGATCAGATCGATAATGTCTTCCGTTTTACCCGGGGCGCGATAGACACCCGGATCAGCGCCAGCCAGGAGAATTCGGCTGGGGTACAGCTCCTGTGCGAGATGCTGAAAAACTTGTTCGGTGGAGAATATCGTGCCACCGAGGACGGTATCAAAAATAACGTCGCCTTGCACGATTGGGATCAGGTGATGCGTCAGGGCGAATTTGAGCGGCTGAATATCCCAGCTTTTCAGGATTTTATTCGCTGTGATTGCGCCGGCTGAGGGTGGGAAAGCCATCACGGGCAGCCCTGCTGCGGAAAGTGTGTTGATGACGATCTGGTTTAATTCCCGGGCTGCTGCCCAAACCTCGGCGAAACCAAGCCAGTCACCTGTTTTTTGAACCCCATTCTGGGTCTGATACTGGCTGGCTATGACATGTCCAAAGGAACCGGAACCATGCCCTATCAGCAAACGTAATTCCGGGTCTTTTGAGCAACAAAAGGAAATTTCATCAGCAATATGTTGGATGATTCCCTGGCGGGCTGTCAGAGGTTGGGATTTATTCGTGATCAGTGACCCGCCCAATTTGAGGAAGGTCAATTCAGGGTTGGTTTTCATGGTTTGTCTTCCCTTAGGACGGTGGTGATGACCTTCACCGCTCCTGCTTCAAGCAGCGCAGTTTCGATTTGCCTGATTTTTTCAGGAGATGCTAGCGCGATCATATTCCCACCGCGCCCGCTGCCGGATAGTTTCGCCCCGGCTGCACCTGCATTCCTGGCCGTTTGGATGAGCGTTTCCAGGCTCTCGCTGCTGACCCGTAAGTCTTCGAGCAAATGCTGGTTTTCATCCATTAAGAGTCCTAAAGTGGTGAGGTCGCCTGCGATCAATGCCTGGCGGGCTTTTTCAGTGCGATCGCCAATCTTGCGAAAAATAGCACCATAGGTTTCCGCATCCTCAGCATGGAGGGCACGAACAGCGGATACCGTCTCCCTGGTGGGTGTCTTCTCGCCAGTGTCAGCAATGAGCCAATGGGTAGGGTGATTGATTTTGAGCATCTGGATTGGTTCGTCGCGTTTGAAATAGACCGGTTTTTGATAGGTCACCACGCTATTGTCAATGCCCGAAGGGGTGCCATGGTGGATCTTTTCTACCTTAAAAGCCAACTCAGAAACCTTGGAGTCGGGGAGAGGTTTCCCCAGGAAGGCAGAGAGGGCGCGGATGATCGCGACGGATATCGCAGCGCCTGAACCCATGCCAGCAGACATGGGGATGGAAGATGAGATCTGCAAAGTGAAAGATGGCGTGTGGTTGGGCGCGATTTCATGGAGAGTGAGCCAGACTGCAGCCGCCAAAGGATGATCATCAGACAATGTATCGAGGTCGGCATTGAGCTGAATATCCACTGCTTCAATCCGGACGTGCCCGGGTTCAGCATCAAGGTTGGGGATGATGCGGGCGGTCGCATTGACATTTGTGACGGGGATGGCAATGGCTGGCTGTCCATACACCACGGCATGTTCTCCGAAGAGGATGATCTTGCCGGGGGCTTTTCCAAAAACGATGGGCATCAGGTCTCCAAACTTAGAACAGATACAGGATGACGATTACGGTCAGCCCCCATAATCCGATGGCAGCTTGCGTGGGTCGGTCAGCCAGAACAATCTCCTCCGGGGCGCCGCCGATGTGTTTCATCCGGATCAAATAGAGGTAGCGGAATAACCCATAGATCACGAAGGGAATTGTTAGCATCATGCTTTGGTTTCCGGGTGTAATGGGTGAAGAAAAGGTATAAAGACAGTAGGTCATCAAGGTGGTGCTGAGAACGATCGTCAGCAGTTGATCGAGCAAATCTACCGAGTAACCATCGAGGACACGGCGGTGGAAACCGGCTTCCGTTTCAAGGAGCTCAATCTCCGCCCTGCGTTTACCAAGACCGATGAACAATGCCAGGAAAGTCGTTGCGACGAATAACCAGGGTGAAAAGCGTTGGGTCACAATAACCACCAACCCCCCAGCAACCCGTAACACGAATCCGGCTGCGATGATCATCACGTCAATCAGCGGTACATGTTTCAACCAGAGTGAATACGCCAGCATCAACAGGAAATAACCGGTGATGATCAAACCGAAAGGAATATTGAGTAAATAAGCTGATGGGAAGGTCAGCAGAGCCAGGATCACAGCCGCAATAACGGCAATCTTCCTGGAAAGTTTGCCGGATGCCAGAGGGCGGTGTTGCTTTTGCGGGTGCTGGCGGTCTGCATCAATATCTGTGATGTCGTTGATGATATAAACCAGGCTGGATGCCAGACAAAATAAGACCACCGCAAATAAAGTGGTCAACAGGGAATTCAGCGTAAATAACTGCCGGTCGAACACCAGGGCAGCCAGTACAAAGACGTTTTTGAGCCATTGGCGCGGGCGCATCGTTTTCATGATGTAGCGGAGTTGTTTGATCATAATTTAATATTATCACAATTCATTTTACGGTTGGTATTCCAAATATTTGGGACTGATTATCGCTTTACAATCTACTGATAAAAGGCGAACTGGGAATTTGCTTCGTTAAAATAGAATCTCGGATTAGAATAAAGCCATGAAGAAGAAACGAATTGATCTGTTGCTCGTGGATCGGGGGTTGGCGGAAAGCCGTAACCGCGCCCAGAGGCTGGTGATGGCGGGTGAGGTGCGGGTGGATGGCGAGATGGTCCATAAGTCCTCCACACAGGTGGAAGAGGACGCGAAAATCGAGGTTAAGCAGCGACCGAAATATGTCTCCCGTGGGGGAAAGAAACTCGAAGCGGCGGTGATGGCTTTTAATATCCAGATTAAGGGGAGGGTTTGCGCTGATGTTGGTGCATCCACGGGAGGGTTCACCGACTGTCTTTTGCAGAATGGTGCTGAGAAGGTCTATGCGATTGATGTGGGATATGGGGTTCTGCATTGGGATCTCCGAAAAGATCCCAGGGTGGTGGTGGTGGAACGGACGAACGCGCGTTATCTGGATAGATTAGACGAACCGGTGGACTTGGTGACGATTGACGCGTCTTTCATATCCCTGGGGTTGATCTTACCGGCGGTGAAGGGTTGGTTCGACAACTTGAAGGGGCAAACTGTGGCGTTGGTCAAACCGCAATTTGAGGCAGGGAGAAAAGCCGCTGCGGTCCATGCCGGTGTGATTAAAGATGAGACAGTCCACCAAAGGGTGTTAGAGGAAACCCTGGCAGACGCGCTGAAATTGGGCTTCTGGCCTGTGGGGTTGATCCCATCCCCAATTCGAGGTCCGAAGGGCAATGTTGAATTTTTGGTGGATCTCAGGTTGGAAGCGCCACAGAGGGGAATTGATGTTGATACGATGGTGGAACAGGCAATTGCAGCAAAATCGGTGTAATTCAGGGAAAACAAAGTCGTGGTGAAATTTCTGATGACATCGGATCAACGAAATTACTGCGTTTATTTAGATGACTGCTTTGGCTCTAGTGGGTATAAATTCGCGTGGAACTCTTTCACAATCCTCTTGCCGTTGAACCCCATTTTCTTCAGAGCGGGGGCAGGATTGTTAATATAAGGCCTGGTTTTTGCTGGTTTGACGCTGCTTAATATTTTATTTGCGATGGTTCTTTGATGATTTTCCATAATCGCTTTTGCTAATTGTGATTCACCCTTATCGGCTAGAATCTCTAAAAATTTGATTGCGTTATGGATCTTCCTGAGATCACCACTTTGTAATTCCATGCAATAATGTTCGAGAACACCTTGCTGTTCAAGCTCAGTGCGCGCTGTATCCCGAGTATAACGGTCATTACTGGATAACAGATGCAACAAAGCCTTCTCCCCAGGGTCTCTCAATTTACTCAGGGCACGGACAGCGTTGTTACGCACCACCCAATCCGGATCACTTTATGCACATGGGGATTGTTTTCGGCGATTTTATCCACTTCCCTTTGCGTGTCAGGGTCATTGGGGTATGTTCCCACAAAAACATCAAAATTCTTATATCGAAGGGTTTCATTAGCGTTTGTCAGGGTTTGCGCGATGATATCTGCCTCTTTCCAGGCAGCGATGAAGATGGCAATCCTTTGTTGTTCCCGGGATTCGAGTCGTTTCAGTGTCAGGGTTGGCCAATCTTTTCCAATGAAGAATCGGCGTAAATTCCAACCAATGCTATAAACATCAAAAAATAGGTCTGTGAAACCGCTTATGACGAACACGGCTCCTACAAAAAGAGCCAGAATATAAAGCGGTTGGTAGATCGAGACCAGAAAATTTGCGGTTTGGGTAATCAGGGTTTCCATAACTTACACACATCCTCCTAATAGGGGGGGATGTTATTCTTCTTGTTTATTGTACTGTCTTTTTGGAGGAAATTCATCGCCATTATTAGAAATACTGTTAAATAGGTTTGGGATGCTCGACAGGCTTGGATAATCTCATTTGATTCGGCCAAGATCGTCGGAACCCAAATTCATTTGATATTGCTTTTACCGATACCGATAAATGTTATCAAAGGTACCTTTAACGTCATTGAATTACTGGAAATCAAGTCCCTGTCATTTAGACAAGGATATCCAGCATTTCTTTCATCTTTAATCCTATTGGGTATGGATATAAGAAGAGGCTAAGTAACCTCTGTGGAATAACTCGTGCTGGTATAATGGAGAGAATACTCAGAGGTTTTATTTGAAAATTCTGCGTTTAAGGGATTCTCACCAGTCAGGATCGACTCTGAGTAAAAATTGAGTTAATCCTCACTATTTGGCGGTATTACTCAGTAATTGACATAGCTGCTCACTCATGAGGAACAAGTATTGGAAAAATTAATAAGAAAGTGGATTTCAGTTATACTCAGTTGTTATGGTTGATAATGTAAGAAATTTCTGCATCATTGCCCATGTGGACCATGGGAAATCTACGCTCGCGGACCGCATGCTCCAACTGACCCATACGGTCGCTGATCGGGATATGACCGAACAAATGCTGGACACTATGGATCTGGAGCGAGAGAAGGGCGTCACGATCAAAGCCTCTGCGGTGCGGATGCAATATGACTCGCCGGACGGGAAAAGTTATGAGCTTAACCTGATCGATACCCCCGGGCATGTGGACTTTAATTACGAGGTTAGCCGCGCCCTGGCTGCCTGCGAAGGTGCGCTCCTGGTTGTGGATGCCGCCCAGGGGATTGAAGCCCAGACACTGGCGAACCTGTATCTGGCGCTGGAAGCAAACCTGGTGATTATCCCCGTGATCAATAAAATTGACCTGACTTCAGCGCAACCTGAAGAAGTCTCGGAGGATTTACATAATTTATTGGGAACACCCAAAGACCAGATCATCCGGATCTCAGCCAAGCTAGGGACCAATATAGATCAGGTGTTGCAGGCGATCGTGGATTTCATCCCGCCCCCGCAAGGCGAGGATGATCAGCCTCTGGAAGCGCTGATCTTCGATTCTCATTATGACGCTTATAAAGGGGTGGTTGCATATGTGCGCGTCTTCAATGGGATGATCGAACAAGAAAACAACCTGGTGATGATGTCCACGAAGGCAAAAACCTTCCCGGTTGAGATCGGGATTTTTGCGCCCAACATGAAACCTATCAAATCATTAAAAGCTGGCGAGGTAGGGTATATCGCTACCGGCTTTAAGACAGTCTCGGAATGTCGCGTTGGTGATACGATAACTTATGTCAATGATGGGATTGAGCACCCTCTCCCGGGTTATAAACAAGCCAAACCGATGGTCTTTGCAGGTGTTTATCCGACCGAAGGGGAGGATTATGCTAACCTGCGGGATGCCCTCGACAAACTTCAACTGAACGACGCTTCCCTTACCTTTGAACCCGAAACCTCAGAAGCGTTGAATTTTGGCTTCCGGGTAGGTTTTTTGGGATTGTTCCATATGGAGATCATTCAGGAACGTCTTGAGCGGGAGTATGACATGGATGTGGTTTTCACCGCACCCTCCGTGGAATACCGGCTTAAGCTGGAGAATGGCGAATCGCTGGCTATCTCCTCGCCCTCTGGATTACCCGATGAAAATCAGATTGCCCAAATCCTGGAGCCGTGGATGGAACTGACGATCTTCACACCAACTGATTATTATGGTGTGGTAATGGAACTGGTGACCAAGAAGCGCGGTATTTTCATTGCGCAGGAATATCCTTCTCCGAACCGGGTGCAAATCAGCTTTGAGATTCCGCTTTCGGAATTAATTGTGGATTTCTTTGACCAGCTTAAAAGCGGCACCCGTGGATATGCCTCCATGGATTACCAATTTATAGAATATCGACCGGGGAACCTGGTTAAGCTGGAGATCCTTGTGAACGGCGAATCCGTGGATGCTTTGACGGCTATTGTCCATAAAGAGGACGCCTATCACAAGGGGCAGGCATTGGTCTCGCGCTTGAAGGAACTGATCCCGCGCCAACTCTTCACCATCCCCATCCAGGCATTTGCCCAGGGGAGGGTCATTTCACGAGCCAACGTCAAAGCCTTGCGCAAGGATGTGCTATCCAAGTGTTATGGCGGCGATATTACCCGCAAAAAGAAACTGCTCGAAAAGCAGAAAAAGGGCAAGCGCCGGATGAAAATGGTGGGGAATGTCGAAATCCCTCAGGAAGCTTTTATGGCGATCCTGCGATTGGATAAGTCGTGACAAAGCAGAACCAATGGGGAAAACTGGGGAAAATCTTGCGCTGGCTCGTCCCTTTGGGAATCAGTGGGGTTGCCATCTGGCTTGTGTTGCGCGATATCGAGCTTTCTCAATTTCTGGACAACCTCTCCAAAATTAGCTGGAAGACTTACCTGCTGGCAACGCTGATTTATTTTGCGAGTTTCTTTTTCCGTGTGTTTTGCTGGTATATCCTGCTGAAACGAAAGATCTCTTTTAAAGACGTCTTTTTTGTGATGAATGCAGGGTATTTATTAAATAACATCTTCCCATTCCGCCTGGGTGAGGTTGGGCGGGCTATGCTATTGGACGATCCGGAGAGGTCATCAGCGCTCGAGGTGCTGTCCAGCGTGCTGGTGGAACGCATTTTTGATGTGTTTTTGGCAGCGGTATTTGTGCTTGCCATGCTCCCGAGAATCCTTGAGGGAGCCTTTGACCAGCGGTTAATCCTGTTAGCACTGACCCTGGCCGTTGCGGGATTGGCACTCCTGTACTTGATCGCAAGATTCCGCAAACGCATCGGTACCTGGTTGACCGGGTGGGGGAAGCGCTCGCAATTTGTGAAGAGATGGATTACGCCAAAAGCCATTCAGGTGCTGGAAGGACTATCCGTGCTTAACAACCCCGGCGCGTTCTTGCTGGCGTTTGGCAGCCTGACGATCAGTTGGTTCCTGGCTTTTGGAGAAAACTTTATCGTTTTTAGCAGTCTTTATCCTAACCCCCCTTTTTGGTGGATGATCTTTGTGCTCAGTGCGGCTGCCTTTGGCACGGCATTACCTTCCGCACCGGCGGGCTTGGGTGTTTTTGAGGGTGTGATGGTGGCAGCCTTTGCGTTGTTAGGCGTGAACGCTGAATTAGCTTTCACCCATGCGATTGTGATCCATGTTCTGGCGTTTGTTTATGCCAATATCCTGGGGTTGATCGGCTTACGGCTGCGTGGCCAGGCAGTCGTCGCACTGTATCAAAGAGCTATCCATCGTTCCCCTAAAGTCCAGCCATCCGAGTGAATCAAATGCGGATACTGATTGTTTTGACCTATTTTCAACCCCATAAATCAGGTTTGACGGTCTATGCCGTCCGGCAAGCCCGCGCCCTGGCTGCGCGAGGGCATGAAGTCACCGTCCTGACCTCGCAGTATAACCCTGACCTGCCCCGGGAGGAATGGAACGATGGCGTGCGGATCCTTCGGTTGCCGGTGGCTTTCCGGCTCTCTAAGGGGGTGATCATGCCCCAAATGCCATTCAAAGTCTGGCGGCTGATTGGTGATGCCGATATTGTCAATCTGCACGTTCCCCAGGTTGACGCCGCCTTGATTGCTTTGCTGGCGAAAATTCATGGGAAACCGGTTGTGTTGACCTATCACTGCGACCTGAAGATGCCGGGGGGATTGGTCAACCGGATGGCGGGTTGGGCGGCGAATCTGGCAAACCGGATATCTGCGGGATTGGCGGAGGCGATCGTGCATAACACCCGCGACTTTGCAGAACACTCACCGTTTCTCAAACGATATTTGAATAAGCTAACCGTGATCCAACCCCCAATCATTGTTAAACCAGTGACGGAGGAAGATATCGCTGCTTTCAGATTGCGGCATCGCATCCAACCCGAACAACGCATCATCGGGATGGTGGCGCGGTTGGCAACGGAGAAAGGTGTTGAGTATCTTGTTCAAGCCATGCCTGAGGTGATCGAGCAAATCCCGGAAGCAAGGGCTATTTTTGTTGGCGATTATGAGCATGTGTTTGGGGAAGAATCATATAAGGCGAAATTGCTCCCGATGTTTGCAGAGTTGGAGGAACGCTGGACTTTTTTAGGTATTGTTTCAGAACTGGATAAAGCGGTGTTTTTCCATATTTGTAATGTGCTGGTTCTACCCAGCATCAACAGCACTGAGTCCTTCGGCATGGTACAGGTGGAAGCTATGATTTGCGGCACTCCAGCCGTAGTGACCGATCTGCCGGGGGTGCGTCAGCCGGTGAGGTCCACCGGGATGGGGAAGATCGTGCCGATGAAGGATGCAATAGCATTAGCGCAGGCTATCGTCGAGGTCCTGCAGTCGGATACGCAACTGGATCTCGAAGCAGTCGCTGTGCTGGTCGAGCATTATTCTCCGGAAACAGTCGCCCAGAAATATGAAGCCCTTTACCATCAGGTTTTGGAGCGTGATGGATAGCCAGCAACTGGACAAGATCCTCTGGCGGCACCTATCCAGCCTGCCCTATTTCCGCGGGTTTTTGCGCGCGGTAGAAGATCGCTTTTACCAGGAGATTGATTTACCCGGACCGGTGTTTGACCTCGGCTCTGGGGACGGGCATTTCGCCTCGGTGGCTTTTGAACGGAAACTGGATGTAGGTCTGGACCCCTGGGTGGCGCCAATGAAAGAAGCCCGGACAAGGGATGCCTACCGGCTGCTGGTTTTAGGTGAAGGCGCGCAAATCCCGTTTGCGGATGGCAGCTTCAGTTCCGTGACCAGCACATCCGTCCTGGAACATATCTCAGATGTAGATCCCGTTTTGGCGGAGGTCTCTCGGATCCTCAAACCGGGTGGGTTGTTCGTATTTTGCGTTCCCAATCATCGCTTCCCTGAAAAGCTATGGGGGCGGAAAATCCTGACCCAGATTGGATTGACCGGGTTGGGACAGGCTTATAGCCGTTTCTTCAACCGGATTGCCCGGCATGCGCATACCGATTCACCCGAGGTTTGGGCGGCACGCTTGGACCGGGCTGGCTTTACCCTGGACCAGACCTGGGATTATTTCCCGCCGAAGGCTTTGTATATCCTTGAGTGGGGGCACCCGCTGGGGTTACCGGCGCTGATCTCCAAAAAGCTGTTTGGGCGGTGGGTCCTAATTCAGCAGCGATGGTACCTCGCCATCCCCTGGAAACTTACCCGGAAATATATGGATAACCCTCGCTCGGATGAGGGCGTTTGTTCGTTCTTTATTGCCCGGAGCCGGTCATGAAACGCTTGAGAAAGTTTCTCTATTACGCATATTCTATCCTTGAAATTGTTGGGGGCATTAAGAACTGGCTTTTATTAGTCCCGCTTTTTTTTCAGAAAGGACCTGTGGGTGAACATCAGGTTCGGCTGCGCCGCCCGCCCATCCGGCTCGCTGTTCGAGGTGCCATGGACATCTGGGCGGTCAAAGAGACTTTCCTGGATGCGTTCTATGCCCGGTATGGCGCGCCTATCCAGGATGGCTGGACGGTGGTGGATATCGGCGCGGGGATTGGCGATTTCAGCATCTATGCCGCATACAATCATCCCAATACCCTTGTCTATGCCTATGAACCTTTTCCTGAATCTTATCAGCTGCTCATCAAGAATCTGACGCAGAACGCGGTCAGTAATGTGGTGGCGTTCGAGGAGGCGGTCTGGTGTTGTGAGGGAAAACTGGTGTTGGACCTGTCGGAAGGGGAGCCGCTGCAAATTACCAGCAGTGATTCCTTGCAAGAAGTTAAAGGGCACGAAAGGGTCACTATTCAGGCGATTACTTTGGAAGAGGTGCTGGAACGTGAACGCATTGACATTGTAGATCTGCTAAAACTGGATTGTGAAGGGGCGGAGCATGAAATATTGATGAAAGCGCCTGAAGAAACCCTGACCAAGATCGAGCGGATCATCATGGAGTACCATGATCTGGATGAAGACCACGCTCACAAAAAATTAGTTCCCTTTTTAGAGAAGCTGGGCTATGCCGTCACCCGGCATGAAAACATTGTTCATGACGATATTGGTTATCTCTATGCGGTCCGTTTTTAACTGAATAATTGCCTCTAACTATCGTACTTATTGGGGAAAATCAAAATTGAATTTATCAGGGTTGTCAGGATGCCCCCGGTGAAGTATGATATTTTCCGTTGGTTATTAAACGTAAAAAATTTGATATGATTAAGCATCCACCACTCAGGGATCAATTATGTCCAATTCACAAAACCCTGCTCCGATAACGGAACCGAGCGTTTGGGACCATTTTGTTTCGAAATTGAAATTCTGGGCAAAAGATAGACCAGAACCGGAACCACCAGAAGAGGATCGAGAACCCGAAAGAGGAACGTCCTTTCCATGGCTGACGGTTGTCGCACTGACCCTGGCGCTCATTGCCCAACTCACCCTCGAACCTTCTCCCGGGCGCACACTCTGGCCAGGTGTGTTTCTCTATGCCGGTGCGCTGGGCTGCTTGATCGCCGCTGTCATCCGTAAAGAATGGCAATTACCTGGTCTTAAGCCGGATGCGGCTGAACCGCTCAGCACATCCTTCAGGGTTGAATTTTTGCTCATCGGCATTATCCTGGCGATCTTCGCCTTCCTCCTGTTTGGCAGCGGGATGTTTGGCTTCTTGAATACTTTCCTGTGGGTCGTGTCGCTGGTCTTTATCTTCTTAGCCTTCTGGCAGCATACACAGCAGAAAACAAATCGTTTCAAGACATTCTGGCAGTGGTTGAAGCGGGAAGGATGGCGTATCAGGATCACCCGCTGGACCCTGATCGTCCTGGCTGTGATCGCCGTGATCCTGTTTTTCAACTTCTACCGCCTGGACTCTGTCCCGCCGGAGATGGTCTCAGACCAGGCAGAAAAACTGTTGGACATCAACGATGTCTTGCAGGGGTATACCCCGGTGTATTTTCCTCGCAATACCGGCCGGGAAGTGATCCACTTCTACCTGACCGCAGCCTATATGAAGCTTTTCAACCTGGATGTCTCCTTCCTGAATCTGAAGGCGGCGGCAGTCTTTGCTAATCTCCTCACGTTGTTGTTCGTGTATCTGCTGGGTAAAGAAATCGGCAACAAATGGGTGGGGCTGGCTGCCGTGCTCTTCGCGGGGATGGCTTACTGGCCGTTATTGTTCACCAGGTTGGCACTCAGGATCCCATATTATCCATTGTTCGCCGCGCCGGTGATGTACTTTATGATTCGAGGGTTGCGGCGGCAAAACATCAACGATATCCTGCTGACCGGGTTGTTTTTGGGTTTGGGTCTGCATGGGTATACACCCTTCCGCATTGTCCCGATCTTTGTCGTGATTGGCATCCTTATTTACGTTGTCCATAAACCTGCCCGTAACCACCGCCTCCAGTCCCTGTTTGCCCTGATCCTGATCGCCTTTGTGTCGTTGGTGGTGTTCATTCCCTTACTGCGATACTGGCTGGCGAACCCCGATTTATTTGCTTACCGGGCTTTCTCGCGCATGACGGGCATGGAGGTAGGGTTCCAGGTTTCACCCATCGTGATCTTCTTCCAGAATTTCTGGAAAGCCAGCGTGATGTTCTTCTGGGACAATGGGGTCATCTGGGCACACTCCGTTCCCGGTCGACCGGCATTGGAAGTCGTCTCCGGGGCGCTCTATTTTCTGGGGATCGCAGGCCTGCTCATCCGTTACATTCACAAGCGCAATTGGATTGATCTGTTTCTGCTCGTTTCGATCCCCATGCTTCTGATGCCCTCAATCCTTTCCCTGGCTTATCCCGGAGAGAACCCCAGTCTGAACCGCACTGCTGGGGCGGTAGTCCCGGTGTTTATTGTGATTGGGTTGGCTTTTGAGACAACCATTTGCACCATCCGCACGAAACTATCGGGCAGGGTTGGTAAAATCCTGGCAGTGTGTGTGGTCGTGGTGATGGTGGTCTGGTCAGGTGCCAATAATTTCGACCTGGTCTTTGACCAATATTACACGCTCTATCGCGCCTCAAGCTGGAATACGTCTGAAATCGGTCGAGTGGCAAAGTTTTTCATCGAATCACTGGGCAGCCCGGAAACAACCTATGTGGTGGGATATCCGCACTGGGTGGATTCCCGGCTGGTGGCGATCAACTCCGGTTATCCGGGTATGGATTACGCCATCTTTTCGGATCAGATCCCGGATACGCAAAACGATTCGCGACCCAAGATGTTCTTTCTCAATATCGATGATGGTGAGAATAAGCAACTGCTCCAGGAAACATTTCCGGAAGGTGTTATGTGGCAGTATGATTCAGAGGTGGAATATAAAGACTTTATGATCTTCTTCGTGCCGCCAACCCAAGGAGCCACGCCCTGATGACGGATGATGCGATGAACAAACCCCAAAAACAACCTGTCCACTGGGGAGAGGTCCTGCTTGTTGCTGCTCTGATCGTCACACTTTTGGCAGGGGCTTATTTACGGTTGGTGGGCGTCAATTGGGATGAGAACCAGCACATGCACCCGGATGAGCGTTTTCTGAGCCTGGTGCAGGTGGCTATCTCTCCGGTGGAGAACTTCTCCGCCTACTTCGATACTGCCGACTCCAGTCTGAACCCTGCGAACAGAGGTTACCCGTTCTTTGTCTATGGAACGCTGCCTATTTTTATTATCCGGCACCTGGGCGAATTGTTGGGTCAAACCGATTACCACGCGATCACCATTTTGGGCAGGCAGGTTTCCGCAATATTCGACATCTTCACAGTGCTCCTCGTTTATGCTATTGGGCGCCGCTTGTATGACAAATGGACGGGATTACTGGGCGCATTGTTTTATGCTCTGGCTGTTCTGCCGATCCAATTGTCGCATTTTGCGACGGTGGAAACAATCACCAACACTTTTGCCTTCCTGGCTGTCTTTGCCGCGGTATGGGCGTTGACACGCCAGATCTCTCCCAGCCTTGATAAACCTGCGGATGCAGATTTATCAAATGAAGGGCAGGATGGGCTTGATTTTGCTAAAGCCGGCCGGGTATTGCGAGACCTGGCACCCTATATCCTGTTCGGGATCGCTCTGGGTGCAGCGACAGCGTCCAAGATCAACGCAGTGGTGTTGGCTGTGATCCTCCCGCTGGTGGAGGGGATACGTTACATGCGGATGGATCCAGAGCAGCGGAGGGATGCCATCCTGCCGATCCTTCGCAATCTGGTTGTGGCTGGCGTGCTCAGCTTCCTTATTTTCCGCATCGGACAGCCTTATGCCTTTAATGGACCGGGGTTCTTCAACGTCGGTATCGACGCCAATTGGTGGTCGAGCCTGCAAAACCTGCGCGCCCAGGCGTCCGGAGATGTGGACTTCCCGCCCGCATTGCAGTGGGCACGGCGACCACTCACATTCTCATGGGAGAACCTGGTGATTTGGGGGTTGGGCTTGCCTTTGGGTTTATTAGCCTGCCTGTCTTTTCTTGGGATGGGGTGGGCTATTCTGCGAAAACAAAATTGGCATTTACACCTGCCGCTGTGGATCTTTACCGGATTGTATTTTGCCTGGCAATCTTTCTCCTGGGTGCGCTCGATGCGCTACCAGATGCTGATCTATCCCGCACTGGCTTTGTTTGCGGGATGGGGATTGGTGAAGCTTTGGACAGCTCGAAAACCGCTAAAACTCTGGCACCTGCGGGTCAAACCAAAGTTTATCCGGATCATAGGAATTATTCTGGCGGCGATTATCATCCTTACCACGGTGGCATGGGCTTTTACTTTCTCCCGCATCTATACTCAACCACATCCCCGGGTGGCTGCCAGCCGCTGGATCTACCAGAACATCCCGGGTGCGCTGACCCTCCAGTTGGATACTCCGGAGGGTGAATATCAGCAGCCTTTACCCTATCGCGCTGGGGATACCTTCACACCGGAATCTCCTTATACCGTTCCATTTTATGCGGTGGCGGATGGTTCGCTGACCACTGTGACATTCCCGCACATCCTGGACCAGGCGCAATCAGTCGTGGTCGAGCAAATTGAATTAACCGTGACCTCGGCTGAAGACCCGGATCAAGCCCTGGCAAGCGCAATCGTCGCGAGCGAGTTCTTTCCACCGGAAAATGACTGGCAAGGTTCATCTTACGATTTTTTCCTGGACGTGGCTGTCTCGATCACCAAAGGAAATCTGTATTATCTACAGCTCGAATTGGTGCAGGGTGATGCCGCGCTGTTGCTGAATGGGTCGCCTTCCCTGAGCATCCTGACAATGGACGGGATGACTCTCGACACCCCCTTGCCGCGCATTTTACAAAGCGTCCAGTTAGGATCTCCCTACACCATGACGGTGCAGGTGGTGGAGACCGGCACCGTCACAGAAGTACAGGTGCCGTATCTGGTGGACCTTACCGGGGCGGGTGATCTCAAGGACCTCACGATCAACCTGCGACTCCCTGACCAGGAAGGCGTTTCAACCTCAGCAACCTTAACATCGGCTTTCCCTCCGGGTGATGACATCCGCGGGGAGTCCTATACATTTGTGCTGGAAGAACCATTGCCGGTTGAAGCAGGCCAGACATTATTGGTCACACTCACGACCGACGCTCCAGGTGCGCGACTGGTTCCCCATGCCCCTGCACCGGTACATGAGAGCAGTTGGGATGATGCTATCCCATATCCTGTAGATGGGTTCAGCCCCTACAGCGAAACTGGCGGGATCTACCGGGGTAACCTGAACTTTGAGATGTACTGGAATGACAATGAGCTCAAATTGGAGATGTTTGAGACCAACCTCGACCAGGCGGACTACATCTTTATCACCTCCAGCCGCCAATGGGGCACGACCACCCGTGTACCTGAGCGGTATCTGCTGACGACTTTCTATTACCGCAACCTGATGGGCTGTCCGGCGGAAGCGGATCTTGAGTGGTGCTATAGCGTGGCAGAGCCCGGTATGTTCGAGGGGAACCTCGGGTTTGAACTGGTAGAAACCTTCCAGTCCAATCCTGGTCTCGGACGGGTTGAGATCAACGATCAATTTTCCGAAGAGGCTTTCACCGTCTATGACCATCCTAAAGTCCTCATTTTCAAAAAGACTGATGCTTACGACCCGATTGCAGTCCGGGAACTGTTGCGTTCGGTAGACCTGAGCAAAGTGGTCTATTTCACCCCCGGGGATGCCGCCAATTACCAGGGACCGGAACCGGACCAGCTTGACGACCCCCGCTTCAACCTGATGCTGCCCGAAGACCGTCTGTCAGAACAGCGGCAGAATAGCACTTGGTCAGAACTTTTCAACAGCGAGAGCCTGCTTAACACATCCCAGCCCCTGGCTGTGGTTGTGTTCTATTTGTTTGTGACCATGTTGGGTCTCCTCAGCTATCCACTGGTGCGGATGGCATTGCCAGGGTTGGCTGACAGGGGCTATCCCCTCTCCAAACTGGCGGGAATGCTGATCCTCGCGTTCGTGGTGTGGATCCTGGGGTCGTTTGGGGTTTCCTTTAACCGCACAACCATCCTGTTTGTGCTGTTTGGTCTGGCGATGGTTTCATTTGGGTTCATGTACATTCAGCGACGCATGCTTTGGGAAGAGATCAAAACCAATTGGCGTTATTACCTGACGGTTGAACTTCTGGCACTGATCGCATTTGTGCTGTTTCTGCTGGTCCGCCTGGGCAACCCTGACCTGTGGCACCCGTTCAAAGGCGGCGAGAAGCCGATGGACTTCTCCTATTTGAACGCGGTGCTAAAAAGTACCACTTTCCCCCCCTACGACCCGTGGTTTGCAGGTGGCTATATCAATTATTACTATTATGGTTTTGTGATCATCGGTGTTCCAATCAAGCTCTTGGGTATTATCCCGGCAGTAGCATACAATATCGTGCTGCCAATCTGGTATAGCATCCTGGTGCTCGGCGCATTCTCGGTAGGCTGGAATCTGTATCAGGGTATCCCGCGCTCTCGGGCACTGAGAGCAGGAGAATCACACCAGAAGCGCGTGCTCAGTATGGCTTTTTGGGTTGGTCTGGCTACCGCAATCGGACTGGCTGTCCTGGGGAATCTCGGCACAGTCCGGTTGATCATTTCTGGATATCAACGGATCGCTGCCGGTGGGGCAGCGATTGAAGGAGCGACCCTGGGACAGCAAATTAATTGGACCTTGCAGGGGTTCGTGCAGTTCCTGCGTGGGGCGCCGATGCCGTTCTATCCGGGAGATTGGTACTGGTTCCCGAGTCGGGTCATTCCGGGTGAACCGATCACCGAATTCCCTTACTTTTCCTTTATCTATGGCGACCTTCATGCGCATTTGATCGCCTTCCCCATCACGGTCTTTGCCATCAGTTGGAGTCTTTCTGTGGTGTTAAATAAAGCCAGGTGGGGTGAGTCTGATGGGCGTTTCAAGTGGCTCGGCACTATCATGGGCTTTGTTTTGGGTGCACTGGTGATCGGCGCATTACGCCCGACCAATACCTGGGACTTCTATACCTACCTGGTGCTGGCATCCATTGCCTTGCTTTATAGCATCTTGCGCCATCACCAGTCAAAGCTCAAACTACCATTCAAATCAGGTGACTTCCTTGAAAAATTTGGCGTGGCTCTGGGGGCGATCCTGGCGCTGGTTTTGCTCGCCGTGATCTTCTTCCAGCCCTTTGCTAACTGGTTTGGCCAGGGATACACCCAGGTGGAGATCTGGCAGGGGAGTCGGACACCACTTAATTCTTATCTCACGCATTGGGGTTTGTTCCTGTTTGTCATCGTCAGTTGGATGGGATGGGAAACCTATCACTGGATGAAGACCACGCCGAAATCCGCTCTGAAACAGCTTGAACCTTACATATCCTGGATCTATGCGGTCCTGATCCTGTTCCTGATTGTATTGGTGGTGTTCCTCATCTTGGGTGTAATCGTGGCTCTTATCGCGGTTCCAATAGGGCTATGGGCGGTGGTTTTAATGCTCCGTCCCGGGCGATCCGACGGGCGGAGATTCCTGCTATTTCTGATCGGGACTGCAGTGACCCTGACCCTGGTGGTCGAACTGATCTACCTGCCGGGCGACATCGGCCGGATGAATACCGTCTTCAAGTTCTACTTGCAAGCCTGGATCATGTTTGCCCTCGTCGCAGGAGTGTGTTTTGGGTGGGTGGTCAAGTCGCTACGCTACTGGAACAACCGGCTGGGATTCTTTTGGCAAGCGATCTTCTTCATCCTCGTAACCTCCGCCGCCTTATTCACAGTGATGGGCACAACGGATAAGATCCGGGACCGGATGGCGCCCTCTGCACCGCATACTTTGGATGGCATGGCTTATATGGAATCCGCCACCTATTATGACATGGGTGTGGAAATGCAACTTGTGGAGGATTACCAGGCAATCCGTTGGATGCAAGAAAATATTGAAGGTTCTCCCGTTATCCTGGAAGGGCAGGCTTATGAATACCGCTGGGGCAACCGTTATACCATCTACACCGGCTTGCCAGGGGTAGTGGGGTGGAACTGGCACCAGCGGCAGCAGCGCGCCGTCCTGCGCAATAATATTGTCCAGGAGCGCGTGGACGCGGTGGGAACTTTTTATCTGACCGAAGACCCGACCTACGTGGCGGATTTCATTGACCAGTATGATGTGGAATATGTCATTTTAGGTCAATTGGAGCGCATCTTCTTCCCGGGTGCCGGCTTGGAAAAATTCGAGCGCTATGATGGGGAACTATGGGAAGAAGTCTTCCGGAATGGGACGACCATCATCTACGAGGTGCTGGAATAACCATGCTCGCCATCCTATGGTGGTACCTGGCGACGACCCTGATAGGCTGGTTATGTTTTCCGCTCACAACACGTATTTTTCGTAACCTACCGGGGAAGGGGTTTGCCTTTTCGCGCGGGATCGGGTTGTTGATTTGGGGTTTTGGATTCTGGTTCCTGACCTCGATCGGGATCCTTCGGAACGATCTCGTCAGCCAGTGGGTTGTTCTGATTTTTCTGATCATTCTCTCGCTTTCTTTGGGATTTATCAATGGATTCAATGAGATTTGGCAGTGGCTCACAGTACAATGGCGCCTGGTTTTATCTCTGGAGCTGGTTTTCTTGATCGCTTTTCTCACTTTTGCTATTTTCAGGTCAACTTCGCCGGGGATCACCGGCACCGAGAAACCCATGGAACTGGCGTTCCTAAATGCGATTTTGCGGTCGAATGGGTTCCCACCGCATGACCCCTGGTTGTCCGGTTATACCATTTCATACTATTATTTTGGTTATTTACTGATCGCCATGTTGACCCGGCTGACCGGGGTGGCTTCAACGGTTGCTTTCAACCTCGCCCAAGTGGTGTGGTTTGCCTTGATCGCTTCCGGCGTGTATGGGTTGCTGGTGGATTTATTTGCCCTAAGGTGTAAAGAGCCAGCAAACGTCCCTCACAAGATCTCCGGATGGATGTTGCGCTGGGCTGTGCTCGCACCTGTTCTAGTACTGCTGTTGGGAAATGCCTTTGGATTCCTCGACGTCCTCCATGCTCGAGGTGTCTTCTGGCACGAGGAAATGGGGAATGGTGCCAGTTCCAATTTTTGGAAATGGATGGACTTGCGCGGGTTATCAGAGCCGCCACCCGTTCCTTACCAATGGGAACCACAGCGCCCGGGCAGTGTTCCCTGGTGGCACGCTTCCCGTGTTCTGCAAGACACCAGCTTTTCCGGTGAGCAGATCGAAGTGATTGATGAATTCCCGAATTTCTCATTTGTGCTGGGAGATGTCCATCCGCATGTGTTGGCAATGCCCTTTGTGTTGATAGCGATTGGGCTGGGTTTGAATGCGTTTTATTCCCCGCCCGAAAAGAATTTCAAGATTGGAAAGTGGACTCTACCCGTTCGACCGGGTCGTTTTCTGCTGGTCTCCGGGCTGATCGGTTCGCTGACATTTCTCAATACCTGGGATTGGCCGGTCTACGCTGCGCTGTATTCAGCCGTTTTCCTTGTGCGGCGGATCCAATCTGAAGGGTGGAAGCCTGTTTGTATAGCCGAATTCCTGATCCATGGCTTGGGGATGGCGCTCGTTGGAACCTTGCTTTTCCTCCCATTCTTCCTGAATTTCGCTTCCCAAGCTGGCGGTTTCCTGCCCAGCCTGATCTATTTCACGCGGGGGATACACTTCTGGGTGATGTTTGGACCCTTGCTGATCCCGGTGATCGGCTTTTTGATTTATTCCATCGCCGGGATTGGTCACAAGATGCAAATCGGGAAAGCAGCATTATTGACTGGGATTGTCCTGGTCGCTCTAGGGATCCTGAATGCTGTCACTGCTGGCGTGGCAGCCCGCTTGGATGGTCTGGGGGACCTGTTCATGGCGAATCAAGGCGCCTCCGGTGTTTCTCTCTTCACCCTGTTATGGACAGCGTTGCTGAGACGTCTTTCCCGACCCGGCACGTGGCTGACCCTGAGTGGGATGATGACGCTATGCCTGGCTTTTATCATCGGAAGCGTAAGGAGAAGTTCCTCTGCGAATACCCCCACTAATAATGCGCATTTGTTTATCTTTCTTCTGATCCTTTGGGGTGTGTTTCTGACTCTGATCCCCGAATTTGTCTATTTGTTGGATAGCTTCGGAAAACGGATGAACACGATCTTTAAATTTTATTTCCAAGCCTGGGTCCTATGGTCGCTAGCTGGCGCTTACTGCATTGGGGTCATTTGGCAGACCGCCAAACCCCAGAAGCGGTTGCTCCCTCAGATTGTGTTGGCAATTGTGATTGTCACAACCTTCGCGGTTCTGGCGTTAACTTTAGTGGCTCCTCTGGTTGGCAATCCCCAATCCATCCAACCCAAATTTGGCAGTTATTACCTCGACTGGTTATGGCTGGTCTGGGGAGTGTCATTGATTGGGTCGCTCGTCCATTATGGCGTTCGCCGGCAATGGCGTTGGATCTTTCGCGTCCTGGTCATCTTCGGATTAAGCGTTGGCGCTGTTTACCCGGTGTTGGCTATCTCTGCCCGCGCCGATCAATTTCATGATCCCGAGACATGGACCCTGGACGGCAGCGTGGTTTATCGCGAAGCCTATCCCGATCTGATGGCTGCGGTGGATTGGATGTGGACTGTGGAACCGGGTGTGGTGGCGGAAGCGGTTGAGCCGGAGGGAGGTGATTATTCGAACTATGGTCGCGTATCCATGCTGACAGGGTTCCCGGCGGTTCTGGGTTGGTGGTTCCATGAAGTACAATGGCGGGGTGGTGTCCAGGAGATTGGCACCCGGGAGACGGATATTGCCATGCTATATGAAACGATGGACTGGGCTACAGCAAAAGGTATCATTGACATGTATAATATCAAGTATATTTATGCAGGCGACCTGGAAAGGTCAACCTATGACTTGCAAAGCAGTAAGTTCCAGCAACACCTGGAACTGGCTTTTCAGCAGGGCACCGTCGCTGTTTATCGAGTTACCTTTGATTAGCTTCAGCCTGAAAAAGAAAAATAACACCTTATGAAGAACGCTAAGAAACCAAACCCGCAACTTCTTCTCCTCATCGGGGCATTTGTCCTTGCCCTTTGTTTGCGCCTTATCCGGCTGGGTATTCTGCCTTTGAGCGATATGGAGGCAGAAATTGCCCTCCAGGCACTGGCGGTCGCCCGATATGGGGAGATCCAGTTTGGGCCTTTTGCGGTGTATGTCGGTTTGACAGGTTTTGATTTCTATACTTTCACCGCAAGCAATTTTCTGGCTCGGTTTTGGCCGGCGCTCATCGGCGCACTGATCGTCTTTGTCCCCCATCTATTCCGTGAGCGGATTGGCCAGTGGCCAGCAATCATTCTGGCGGTTGTCCTCGCTATCTCTCCGGAAATGGTCGGGCTCTCCCGGATCATCGGTTCACCCATGATGGCTTATGTATTGTTATTACTTGCGCTGGGATTATTTATAAAGCGCAAGCCAATCTTGGCGGGATTGAGCCTGGCATTGGCGTTGATGAGCGGTCCCGGGTTCTGGATCGGCGCGCTCATCCTCGGGATGAGCATTTTGCTTTCCGAATGGTTTTTCAATGTTTCTGCCACCGGTACGTCGTCAGAGATCGATCATCCAGGTTCATTTTGGCTCCGCCTGGGGATCAGTTTTGGGGCAACACTGCTGGTTGTTGGGACCGTTTTTTTCCTTGAACCAGCAAACCTGAGCGGCATTTTCTCCGGTTTGGTCGCCTTTCTCCGCGGGTTTGCTGAACCAAACCCAGCGCCGCTGGTGCACATCCCCCTGGCATTGATTGCCTATACCGCGGAAGCCTTTTTCTTGGGTTTCTGGGGCGGGATCAGGGCAATCCTGGTGCGGAATAAACTGGACCTTTTTCTGCTGGTCTGGTGGGTCTTCGGCTTAATATTCATTTTGCTTTATCCCGGCAGGCAGACGGCTGACCTGATTTGGGTCACATTGCCACTATGGCTCCTGACGGTGCGAGTGATGTTCTTTGCCTGGCACTTACCGGAGACTTCCCGCCTGGTGATGGTGATCACGACCAGCCTGGTTGTTGTTGTATTTGCCTTTTTACTGCTGGCTTTCCGTTCGCTCATCGGCTCCTCGCTGGGGGAGGGCCGCCAATTGAACTTCCTGTTGGCGTTGATTGGTGGGGCGGTGTTATTGGTGGCTATTGTCCTGCTGGTGAGTTACGGCTGGTCACAGGAGATTGCCCTGCCAGGTTTGTTGCTGGGGTTGGCGATTGTTTTTATTATCGGCTTATTTGCTTTGAGCGTCCAATCAACCGGGTTGGCGCCCGAACGGTCTTATGAGCTCTGGTACCCAGAAAGTAAGTATGTCTCGACCGAATGGTTGCGGCTCTCTATGGATCGGATCATTGACTGGAATGCCAGTGGTGGAACGCCTATCGAGATCGCAGTATCGGACAATGACACACCCAGCATGCGCTGGTTCTTGCGAGATGATGACCCGGTGGATTTTGTACCCTATCTGCCACCGCAGTCACAGCCAGGGATTGTGATCACTGGCGATCAGGAGATCCCTGAAATTTCAAACAGCTATCGCGGTCAGGCCCTGGTCTGGTCACGTGAAGTCTTGTGGTCAGAGATGACCCCCTTCCAATACTTGAGTTGGTTACTCACCAGGGACGCGCTCGCCAAAGCCAACCAGATCATTTTTTGGGTGCGGACGGACTTGATGCCGGACGATCAATTTTCACAATGAAGGATGGACTGCAAGGTATGGGACGACCGATGACAATAGCAATTGATGGACCGGCAGCATCCGGAAAATCCACCCTGGGCGCATTGCTCGCCGAGGAACTCGGCTATCTTTATTTCGATACCGGTGTAATGTACCGGGCAGTGACCCTGGCAGCACTCAAACGGGGTTTGAAAATCGAAGATGAAAAGGCTGTTGGTGAATTAGCGCAAACAGTCCGGATTGATGTGCGACCTCCAAGTGTGATGGATGGACGGGCGTATGATGTCCTGCTGGATGATGAGGATGTCACCTGGGAGATCCGGAAGGATGCGGTCAACGCGAATGTGTCCCCGGTGTCAACCTATGCCGCTGTGCGCGAAGCTATGACCGAGCAGCAACGCCGTATTGCTCATGAAAACAAAGTGGTTATGGTCGGTCGTGATGTCGGAACGGTTGTGGTGCCTGAGGCAGATTTAAAGATTTTTCTCGATGCTTCCGTTGAAGTCCGTGCTCACCGTCGCTATCAAGAAATGGTTGAACGAGGGGAAGAACCCGATTTTAATGCAGTCCTGCAATCACTGAAAAACCGCGACAGGATTGATTCAAGCCGTGCGATTGCGCCGTTGAAGCCTGCTGAAGATGCGATGGTGATCCAGGCGGATTGCCTGGGGATCCGACAGGTGTTTGAAAAAGCGAAGGAGTTGGTCCAACATGTGTGATACTTTTGTCGCCCTGGCAAATGCAACCCGAGACGGGTCGGTAATCTTTGGAAAGAACAGCGATCGTGACCCGAACGAGACGCACGAACTGTTACTGATCCCCCATGCCACCCATGCGCCGGATGCAGAGGTGGAATGTACCTATATCAGTGTTCCGCAGATCGAAGAAACATACGCTGTGATGCTTTCCAAACCGTTTTGGATTTGGGGCGCTGAAATGGGCGCCAACGAGAAGGGCGTGGCGATCGGGAATGAAGCGGTCTTCACCAAGGTGCCCTATGACAAAGAACCCGGTCTGATTGGGATGGACTTTTTACGCCTGGCATTGGAACGGGCAGCATCCGCAGAGGAAGCCCTGGATGTGATGATCGCGCTTTTGGAGACTTATGGACAGGGGGGCAACTGTGGTTTCTCGCATGAGATGTTTTATCACAACAGCTTCCTGATCTCTGACAGGAGTGTGGCCTGGGTGTTTGAAACTGCCGGAAAGCACTGGGCAGCGGAGAAGGTCCAGGATGTCCGGTCAATATCCAATGTGATCAGTATCGGCTCGTCTTGGGACCGGGCTTCAGATGAGCTGGTTTTGCATGCTGTGGCGCAGGGCTGGTGCAAGCGCGCAGATGAATTTGATTTCAGTCGCTGTTACAGTGATTTTCTGTATACGAAATTTGGTGCTGGCGAACATCGCCTTTGCCGGACGACAGACCTTCTTCGGGACCATCTTGGTGAAATCGATGTTCCCTTTGCGATGCGGTTATTACGTGACCACGGCTCCAACGCCGGTGAAGATTTTCAGCCAGGCACGGGGTTGGTGGGCGCGGAGGTGTGCATGCACGCCAGTTTTGGTCCCGTCCGCATCAGCCAGACGACCGGTTCAATGATCTCCCATTTGACAGCAGGTGGGGACACGCATTGGGTCACGGGTACGGCAGCGCCATGCACTTCGGTCTTCAAACCCGTTTGGATGGATGTCGGGTTGCCGGATCTCGGTCCTGCGCCCACCGGGATCTATGCTGAACAAACCCTCTGGTGGCGGCATGAGAACCTGCACCGGGAGATCTTGCGAGATTATGCCACCCGCATCCAGGCGTTACAGCCAGAACGAGATGTTCTGGAAAGCGATTTTCTTCAGGAGATTCCGGATATGGTCCAGGCATCCAGGGAGGACCGCAAGGCGTTCATCCAGTCCTGCTTTGATAGGGTTGACCAATCGGAATCACAATGGTTGATTACTGTCCAAACACTTCCCATTCAACATCACCGTTCTGTGCTGGACAAAATTGCCTGGAACAAACTTGACCGGCGAGCAGAGCGTCCCTAAGAATAAGACTTTGATATTTAGGGGAGCATTCATCAAACAATTCACCGTGTTTGCGACATCTTTAGCCGGTGTGATGCTATAATAGATTAACCAATATCATCAAAATAAAAAATGTCCAATATCCTAGCACCGCTCATGCCAGAATACACCATCCAAATCCCAAAGAATCCAGCATCGCTGGTTGTTTGGATGGCATGGTTTGGGCTGCTGGTCTTTTTGGCGATCCGCTACCGTAATCGGGAGTTTAAACTGGATCGCGGTTCGCTGGCCTGGCTGGCGCTATTGAGTGTGTTGGTGCTGCTATTAACGCCATTTCTGGGTGTGCCCGTTGGTTCCGGTTTTCCCGAAATTCCTAGAGATGACAGACTTCTGCACTTGATGTTCTTCGCAGCGGTGCCATGGATGGTTGCGGGGGGCATACTCGGTTTGGTCCCGGCGATGCTGTTGGCGGGATTTTCAGGTATTTTATTGGCTTATCTAGATACTCATCACATCTTCACCCCATTGTTGTTCATGAGTGCAGTGTTGGTATTTACGGTGAGTATCCGGCAACGTTTCCGCACTTTCAGCTTTCGGCTGCTCCGTTTCCCGTTAGTTGCCGCGTTAGCCAGTGTGCTCGCGCTCGCACCATTGACTTTCGCCGCTCTTGTGCTTAATGCCAGCGGTGATTTTTCATCCCGGGTCCTTGACGCGGTCATCTGGTTCCCCGTTGAATTTCTTGCTATTGGCGGAATGGTCATGATCGGCGGGGTGGTGAGTATGTTCGTGCGCGTCTTCGCAGGAGAAGGCTGGGGTAGCCAGGGGGCATTAAGAGCGGCGCCCGGTGAAACGAGTTTGCGGTTTCGTTTTATAGTGATGGTTGTACCGATTTCATTGGTTCTGCTGATAGGTTTGGTCGCCGGGAGCTGGACTGTTGCCGAGAATGCTGCCAGAAGGCTCCTCGTGCAAAGGATGACCAGCACGGCAGGTATGGTGGCTGATGGATTATCGCCATTTATCAAAACCGGCAACACGCTTATTCGACAAATGGCGGATGATCCCAAATTAAGCACCTCATCACCCGAAGCCGCGACAGATCTCCTGCGGTCTTTCACAGAAGGTCTTCCTTTTTTTGATCAATTAACGTTTGTAAATCTAAACGGCGACCCACTTGCGTCATATCCCCCAATAACCGGGACTGAGCCCATGCCCTTACCCGGAGAAGAAGCTGCTATTGAAAATGTCTTAAATGGTCTTCCATCCCCACCACTTCCAGTCCCACCCAAACCGGATGGGCAGGCAGTACGGATGAGCTTTTTTGCCACCGTCGCCGATGCGGAAGGCAGGACCATTGGTGTCCTGTGGGGCTGGGCTGATCTTGCTACGAATGTCTATTCTCGACCTTATATCACTGCTTTGACAGACCTTGCCCAGGACGGCGGTTCTGCGCAGATCGTTAGCGAAGACGGGCTCATTCTTTTTCACTCTGACTCCAATCGGGTGATGCTAAATTATGGCGGTTCATCTTTCCCGACGCCAACCTTCATTGAGGACATGGATCCGTCAGGTCATGGTCAGTTGGAATATTACCAGCCGACTGGTGATTTGACCTGGGCGGTGATTGTCTCAATGCCAGCGCGAGTTATCCAGGTGATGGCCTGGCAGGCAGTGCCCCCACTTCTATGGATTGGATCGGCTATTATTGTGCTCACCACTCTGGTTGCTCTTTTTATGCTGGGTCGCATTCGAGGTGATGTCGAAGCCGTAACTTTGGCAGCCGAAAAGGTATCGCGGGGAGAATTAGATCTTTCGCTTCAGGACCGACACTATGTGGGTGAGATGAACAGGCTGGCAGATACTTTCCAGCAGATGATTGGCAAACTCCGCTCCCGGATGCAAAAACAATCGGAACTATTATCGGTGAGCGAACGGATTACGGGACAGCTCAAATTACAGGATTCACTGCACGTCGTATTAATGGCGGCGTTGGCGCATGGCGTTTCCTCAGTCAGGATCGTCTTAATTGACGATTCGCAACAACAAAAGATTCTCTCTCCTGATCAGCAGTTCGGCATGGGAAAACACACCCATCTTCTGGCGCCTCTGGATGATGATATCGTCGCTATAACCCGCGTACGCGGCCAGTGGGTAATGCGTGAATCCCAAATTGGAAAGAACTTCCATCTGGCAAAAAGGATGCCCGCTCCGGGTTTGTTGATCTCCATCCCTCTCAGGTGGAAGAATAAATTAATGGGTGTCTTTTGGGTTGCTTATGATGACCGCACCAATATTAACGAAGACGAACTTGCATATTTCGATGACCTCACTCAAAAGGCAGCCGTTGCAATCATCAATGCCAAAGCCTTTGACGAATCTCTGGCTACCCGGAAACGGTTGGAGTCGGTCCTGACGAAACTTGATGACCCGGTAGTCATTGCAGATAAAAACGGGATGGTCATCTATTTGAATGATGCTGCCGGTGACCTGCCATGCGCGGATAAAAGACAGGGTCTGGGCGAACCGATTGGTTCGCTGTTTGATGACGAGGACCTGTTGTCCTTATTCGCCGAAGCTGAGAGTCAATCGCAATCCAAAGAACTTCAATTTGGGAATGGAAACACGTACCACGTTACCATTAATCCCATCACGATTGATGAGCATCAAATGGGTCTCGCCTGTGTTTTCAAGGATATCACCCATTTCAGACAGCAGGATACGCTGAAAACAGAATTTGTGACCACTGTCAGTCATGAATTGCGCTCGCCGCTCACCTTAATCCATGGTTATGCTAAGATCCTCCGATTGACCGGGAATCTGAATGAACAGCAGGATACCTATATTGGGAACATCATCGATGGCGTGGATGAGATGAAAAGCCTGGTTCAGAATCTCCTTGACCTCGGTCGCCTGGATGCCGGGGACGCATTGGAGGTTGAAGAAATTGCCGTTGGTGAGATCGTGAGAAAAGTGATGGAGTCGATGGGCGCCCACGCGAAACAAAAGAACATCGAGATTGATGTATCATTGCCCGAAGAGCCCATATTCATTGAAGTGGATATAACTTTCCTGACCCAGGCTTTGAAAAACCTCGTGGACAATGCGATTAAGTTCACCAAATCGGGAGGGGATGTACAGGTCCTTGTGCGCAAGCAAGAGAACAGTATCGTTTTCACCATCCAGGATTACGGACCCGGGATTGCGCCTTTGGATCAAAGGAAAATCTTCAAACGTTTCTTCAGATCTGACACGCAAGTGAGCCAGGAACAGCGTTCCGGGAGTGGTCTGGGGCTGGCAATTGTGAAATCCATCGCGGAACGGCATGGTGGAAAGGTTTGGTTTGAAAGCAAATTGGGTAAGGGGAGCACATTTTATCTGCAAATCCCGGCCCTCCAACAAAAAACAGCGGGAAAATGACACAGCGGGAAAATGACTGGACAAGTGAAAATACATATGGTAGAATTCGTACCTTGAGTTATTTGACAAGAGATACCATAATTTGTTATAATTATTGTTTGCATGCATTGGAGGAGAATTCCAGCAGACATTGAAAACACCTGAGAAAAAGCGGTTTTCTCGAGGTTTTTCTCGCGTTAACGGATTAAAACTCCATACCATTTCCATTCTTTTACAGGAGGCTCCTAGTGGAAACAAAGGGATTAAAAGCACTGCGGATCGGTCTTGCATCTCCTGAGGTTATTCGCAGCTGGTCGTATGGCGAAGTATTGAAGCCAGAGACCATCAATTATCGGCGACTTCGTCCTGAAAAGGACGGTTTGTTTTGTGAGGCTATTTTTGGCCCTACCCGAGATTATCAGTGTTATTGTGGAAAATACAAGAATCCCCGTTATAAAGGGATTGTTTGTGATAAATGCGGCGTTGAGGTAACTCGTTCCGCCGTTCGTCGTGAGCGCATGGGTCACATTGAGCTCGCCGCTCCTGTTGCCCACATCTGGTATACCCGCAGGATACCATCCTTCCTGGGGTTAATGTTAAATATTTCACGCCGGAACTTGGACCGGGTGCTTTATTTCGCGCAATACATCGTCACCTATGTTGATGAAGATGCGCGCCAGAAAGCACTAAAGCGTTTGGAAGATGAGATCAGCCTCTCTGAAAGGGAGTTGGGTGAGAAGATCAATGCCCAAATTGCTGAGATCAAGGTGAAACGCGATAAGGCATTGAAGGAACTGGATGCTGAACGCCAGGCGATGGAAGAGAGCTATGACGAGCAAATTGGCAGCCGGATTGACCCTGTGATCAAAGAGGGTCAACGGTTGGAAAGTGAAATCCAGACCCGGATGGGCAAGAAGATCCGCAAAGCCATCATTTTTAATGCGCTTGATAAAGAAATGATAATTGTTGATTCCGGCACAGAAGTCCTCTCATCCAATCTCAGCGAAGTCCAAAAGATTGTAAAAGAGATGATGGAGGATCTGGAATCCGACCTAAAAGAAGAGCGCAACCGTGAACTGGAACACATCAAGCTCCGCAAAGAAGAGATCAAAGCCGAAAGCGAACTCAAAATGGAAGGTCTCCGTAACGAGCTTGTGGACCAGGCTGAAGAAACGCAGACCGAATGCGCTCGTTTGCGAGATGAGTTATATGAATTGGAGCCCTTTACCTTCCTGAGCGAATCCCGGTATCGGGAACTGAAATCACGCTGGGGTCAGGTATTCCGCGCAGACATGGGCGCCGAAGCCTTCTATGACATCCTGAAGCGGATTGATCTGGACGCGATGTCGGAAGAGCTCTGGGAAGAGATTCGCACCACCCGCAGCAAACAGAAACGCAAGAAAGCGACCCGTCGTTTGGGCATCATCGAATCTTTCCGCCGGTCCCGCAACAAGCCGGAATGGATCATTTTAACGGTGTTACCAGTTATCCCTCCCGACCTGCGCCCAATGGTGCAGCTGGATGGCGGCCGCTTTGCCACATCAGACTTGAATGATCTTTACCGCCGGGTGATCAACCGAAACAACCGGCTCAAACGCCTGCTCGAACTGGGTGCCCCGGATGTAATCGTCCGCAATGAAAAACGGATGCTACAGGAATCGGTTGACTCTCTGATTGATAACTCACAGCGCGGAAAAGCTCTTTCCCGCCGTGGGCGCCGTGAATTGCGCTCGCTGAGCGATATGCTCAAAGGCAAGAAAGGCCGTTTCCGCCGTAACCTGTTGGGTAAACGCGTTGACTACTCTGGTCGTTCCGTGATCGTCGTCGGACCTTATCTCAAACTGCATCAATGCGGCCTGCCGAAGACCATGGCGCTGGAACTCTATCGTCCCTTCGTGATCTCGCGATTGGTCTCACAAGAATATGCCGCCAATATCAAGGGTGCCCGGCGTTTCATTGAACGCAACCGTCCTGAAGTATGGGAGGCCCTGGAAGAAGTGATCAAAGATCGTCCTGTCCTTCTGAACCGTGCCCCCACGCTCCACCGCCTTGGTATCCAGGCTTTTGAGCCAATCCTGATTGAGGGCAGTGCAATCCAGCTGCACCCTCTGGTCACCACCGCTTTCAACGCTGACTTTGACGGCGACCAGATGGCTGTGCATGTACCGCTTTCTCAAAAAGCGGTCACTGAAGCCCGAGAGCTGATGCTGGCTACCAAGAACTTGCTCAAACCTGCCAATGGGGAACCGATCATCAGCCCCTCCAAAGACATGGTGTTAGGTGTATATTACCTGACAATGAATGTTGATCAGGAACATAAGGGTGATGGTCGAGCATTCTCTGATATTGATGAAGTTCTGATGGCGTATCAAATGGATCAGGTTGATGTTCATGCGCATATCAAGATCCAATCACCAACCTGGTATGACGAAAACAACCAAAGAATGGAAGAATCTGAAGTCCGCTTGATTGATACAACGGTCGGTCGGGTAATCTTCAATAATGCCCTGACTGAAAGTATGCGCTTTTATAACAACGAGTTGGATAAGGGCGGCGTAAAAGATCTGATCGCTGAGATTTATGAGATTTGTGGTCAGGAAGAAACAGGTTTTGTTGCCGACAGGATCAAAGAGGTCGGCTTCCAATATGCGACTCGCTCCGGTTCAACCATTGCAGTTGCGGATATTACTGTACCGCCGAGGAAGCAGGAGATTATCCAGGAAGCTCTCGACGGGGTTGACATCATTAACCGCGATTTCCGCCGTGGACTCCTGACCGAACAAGAACGTGATGAAAAGGTGATCGAGATATGGCAGAAGACCACCAATGATGTGGCTGAGTCTGTGAGGGATACTCTCGATCCCAACGGTGACCTGGCGACTATGGCGAATAGTGGTGCCAGTAAAGGTGGCTTCAACTCGATTGCACAGCTGGCAGGTATGCGTGGTCTGATGGCAGATCCCGCTGGCCGGATCATCCCCATGCCCATTCGTTCCAATTTCCGTGAAGGTTTGAATGCGCTGGAGTATTTCATTTCAACCCATGGTGCTCGTAAGGGTCTTGCAGATACTGCGCTTCGCACGGCTGATGCAGGTTACCTGACCCGCCGTTTGGTGGATGTTGCCCAGGATATCATCGTTAATGAAGAAGATTGCGAAACATCCAATGGGATTTGGATCCGGGCTGATGACGACATCGCCGGTCAATCATTGTCTGAACGGCTCTACGGCCGTATTTTAGCTGATCGAATAATCGATCCGGATACCGGCGAGATTATCCTTGAGCAAAATGATATGCTGACCCACGACCGGGTTAAAATCCTGATCAACTCCGGTGTGGATGCAGTCAAAGTGCGCTCGCCATTGACCTGTGAAATGGTTCACGGTATCTGTGCCAGTTGTTACGGCGTGGACCTTGGCCGTGGCGACATGGTCAAGCTGGGCTCGACTGTTGGTATCATTGCAGCCCAATCGATTGGTGAACCCGGTACACAGCTAACGCTCCGTACATTCCATACTGGTGGTGTGGCTGCTGGCGGAGATATTACGACCGGTCTCCCCCGTGTTGAAGAATTGTTTGAAGCACGGAAAGCTCCGAAAGGTGAGGCGATCATCGCCCGGATTGCCGGGACGGCGCATGTGATCCATTCTGAAAAATACACCGATCAACGCATTGTCCGGGTTGATCAAAGTGAGATGGTGTCCGACGAATATGAGATCCCTGAAGATTGGAATATCGAAGTCAAAGAAGAAGATGAAGTCGAAAACGGTGGCACCCTGGCAACACAGAAGGAAGCCCTCATTAAAGCACAACATAGCGGCCGTATTCGCCTGGAGGATGGGAAAGTAATCGTTTCCTATGAAGTGAAAGAATCAGAAGAATATGACATCCCGACCACCTCACGTTTACTCGTCCAGGAAGGCGATAAGATCGAAGCCGGTCAAGCTCTGACCGAAGGTTCGCTGAACCCGCATACCATTTTACGGATCAACGGCCGGGATGCTTGCCAGCATTATCTCATGCGAGAAATCCAGCAGGTGTATCGCACCCAGGGTCAGAACATCAATGATAAACATTTCGAGGTGATCATCCATAAGATGCTGGGTAAAGTACAGATCATCCGCCCTGGTGATTCACACTATCTGCCTCAGGATCTAGTAAATCGGCTTGAGATCCGCCGGGTCAATGAAGAACTGGTAGCAGAGGGCAAGAAACCTGCTCGCTACATTGAGATCCTGCTTGGGATTACTAAAGCGGCTCTGGAAACCGATTCGTTCCTGTCTGCCTCCTCATTCCAGCACACCATCAAGGTGTTGTCGGCTGCTGCGGTTGCCTCTCGGAGCGACCCGCTCTTTGGACTGAAAGAAAATATCATGATCGGCAAGCTTATCCCCGCCGGAACTGGATTTGAGCCGGGACAATTCTCCAGTGAAACCCCTGGTGATATGCCGTCCGGTGCAATGCTGGAAGGGCGTATGCTTGATCTCTTTGATGATGAAATTGATGAAGTAGATTTCCTTGATGAGGAAGATCTGGATGAAATCGATGAGGATCTGGAAGATAAAGATCTCGCAGAGGATGCTGAAGACCACGATGATGATCTCGATGAAGAAGAACTTGAAATCATCGAGTAATCACCAATCTAATTAATAGAATATAATAGAATCCCGAGGAGACTCCTCGGGATTTTTTATGATATAATGAAACAAATGTTCTCTTACTGATTTTCTTGACGCCTGTCGCATAACCGCATAAGATTGGGCAGGAGGAGTATCTATGAACTTAGGAATTGTAAAATCGATCAATATCAATGATGAAATGCAGCAATCATATCTTGATTACGCCATGAGTGTAATTGTTTCCAGGGCTCTCCCTGACGCCAGGGATGGACTGAAACCCGTTCAACGGCGCATTTTATATGCGATGCATGATATGGGATTGCGTCCTGATTCGTCATATAAAAAGTCAGCCAGGATTGTGGGTGAGGTTCTGGGTAAATACCATCCTCATGGCGATATGGCGGTCTATGAAACCATGGCACGCCTGGCGCAGGACTTCTCTCAGCGCTATATGCTCGTAGAGGGACAGGGGAACTTCGGTAGTGTGGATGGCGATCCACCAGCTGCCATGCGATACACCGAAGCAAGGTTAACTGCCGTAGCGATGGATATCATCCGCCAGTTGGACATGGATACCGTCGATTTTGTTGAAAATTTTGATGGTTCACTGGATGAACCGGTAGTCCTGCCTTCATCTGTTCCCAATATGCTGGTCAACGGTTCATCCGGGATCGCTGTAGCCATGGCGACTAATATTCCCCCGCATAACCTGGGGGAGGTGATTGACGCTCTGGTAATGATGTTGGAGAACTGGTCGAAGATTGATGATATCGGTGTTGAAGATTTGATGAAATACATCAAAGGGCCGGATTTCCCCACTGGGGGCTTGATCATCACAGACGACCGGACGGAAACCCTGGCCCAGGCTTATGGCAGCGGCAAGGGGCGGGTGAGGATGCGCGCCCGGGTACGGCTGGAGGAGATGAGCCGCGGGCGGAAGCGCATCATTGTAACCGAGCTGCCATATATGACCAATAAAGCCTCGTTAATTGAAAAGATTGCCGAGTTTGTGCGGGATGGCACGCTGGATGGTATGAGTGACCTGCGGGACGAATCCGACCGGCAGGGAATGCGGGTTGTGATTGAATTGACCAAAACTGCCAACCCTGATGCCATTCTTAAGACACTTTATAAGCGGACGATGATGCAAGGCACCTTCGGAATCAATATGCTTGCTTTGGTCAAAGGTGAACCGCATAAACTCAGTCTGAAGCAAGCCTTGAAAGTCTTTGTGGATCACCGGCTGGAAGTCGTCAAACGCCGGAGCGAATATGAGCTCCGGAAAGCGAAAGAACGTTTGCATATCCTCGAAGCCTACTTGACTGCGCTTGAAAACCTGGACGAGATTATTGACACGATCCGCCACTCCCAGCGAGTGGAAACTGCCAAGAATAACATCATGCGCAGGTTCAGCCTGGATGAAATGCAGGCACAGGCGATCCTGGATATGCCTCTGCGACGCCTGGCGGCATTGGAACGTAAGAAGATTGAGGATGAATACAAAGAGGTATCCAAGCGGATCAAGGAGTTGTCAGGTCTGCTCCATTCGGCAAAAAAGATGCGTGGCGTGGTCATTGATGAGTTGAAAACAGTACGCGAAAAATATGCCGATCCACGGAGGACTCAGATCATTCAGATGGATGAAGGGGAAACCGCCGTTGATCTTCTGACGACTTCGGACGTGATGCCGGAAGAACAGGTCTGGGTAGCAATTTCTGAGGATAACCGGATTGCCCGGACCAATGATGACAAGAGTTTCCGTCAGTGGGGGATTGGTGCCCCACGAATGATCCTGCGCACAACCACGCATCAAACGGTATATGTTGTTGCTGAAAATGGCGAAGCAGCCGTACTGCACGTCCATGCCCTGCCGATTGCGGATGACCCGGAAAAAGGCGCTCGAGTAACGGCAATCACGCCTTTTTCTTCTGAGCATAAAATGAAGTTGCTCTTTTCAGCACCGACGGATATTGGCGAAGACGATGGTTACATCATGAGTGTCAGCAGGATGGGGATGGTAAAACGTTCGTTGCTGAGCGATCTGCCGGCACCCTCTGCCAACCTGTTTACCCTTACCAGGATCAATGATGATGATTCACTTTGTGCCTTGTTGTTCACCAAAGGTGAGGAAGATGTGATCCTTGCCACTAAGGATGGTATGGGGATTCGTTTCAATGAAGAAGAAGTCCGTCCAATGGGTCTGGTTGCTGCCGGGGTAGGCGCAATCAAGCTGCGTGATGACGATGAAGTGGTCGGTGCAGGTGTAGCATCCCGACGGGGAGAGGTGTTGGTGGTCACGAACCGCGGGAAAGCGAAACGGATTGTACCTAAAGAATTTCCGACACAGGGACGTTATGGTTATGGTGTGATCACATGGAAACTCCCCGAAGGTGAGCGTGTGATCGGGATGATGATTGGCTTGCTGACCCACAATGGTGTGCTGCACTTTGAAGAGGCTGCCAGCCGTCTGGTGCATGTGACCGATGCCCCCGGTTGTAATCGGATGCAGCATGGCAAAAAGGTCATTGATGTGAAGCAAGGCGACAACATCGTTTCGCTGACGGTCCCGCTGGATATGGTTTATGTCTTGGATAAGTTGGATTAGGTCAGGATTGGGCTTCGGACTGCTGGATAAAGGAATATTGGTAAGCGATCTTTTTATCGATCAATCCCATTGTATCCTGTCCCTGGATGGCTTTGCCTGAGGGGTCGGATGCCTCCCATTGGAAGGAATAGATATTTTCATCCCGGGTTTCACCCAATAGTTTGAACTGTCCTTCACTATAATCTTTCATCAGAGAAGCGATCCATTCACGGATGGCTTCTTTGCCTTGAACAGCTTTTTCTGCACGGATGTGGACGGCGTTGTCAGCATACAGGCTGACAACCTTCTCCGTATCATGACTGTTGAGAGCGGAAAGATAACGTGACGGTTGGCTCGTTTCCGGGATTGGTTCGTCATACTGATAGTCCCGCACGAGGTCCCAGAATTGTGGCATATACCGGCGGCAGCCGTCCCAATACCAGAAATTGACAGCGCTCAAACCAAGTTGTTTCGCCACTTGCATGAATTCGATCACCTCATGCTCATACGGGATCCAACCGGATTCTTTATAGGTTGGTCCGGTGGGAATGATGGGCCGGAAGGGGCGCATCTGCTGGAATTCATTCACGCAGCGCTGCAGTTGTTCGCCAGCGTTATTATGGGATTTCACCCAATACACCTGCGGCATATTGTAATCACAGCGATCGAGGAAGTTAGCCCAGGGAAAATTGGCGTGGTAGGAGGGATAGCGATAGGAACTTAACGCGATAGGCATGCTGCCCAGGTTGTTGCGGAGTATGTTCATATACCGGCTGGCTGCGGGAGCTTTGGCGTGCGTTTGGTATTCTACTTCGGCATTGACCACAAAACCATCCACACCCAGTTCCAGGGCGCGAGCGACGGCGATCTCGGCTTCCTGATCCGGGTAGTCGCCATAGACGTATTGCCAACCCAAAACCTGAATATTTTGTGCCTGGAGTTTCTTGATCGCAGGTCGGGCATAATCATAGCCATTATCCAGATCGATGTTGTATGGGAAGGCGCCATCCGCGATCTTCACTAACACATGCGTGAGGTTCGCGTCCCGCGCGAGCGCAGCAATGCGGTCAGGGTCGCCGTTTTCGCATTGCCGAACTATCCAAATATAATAGCCTTTTCCAGTAAGAGTCATCTTTTACACCGTTATTATTCTTCCTCCGGGGAATCTGCCAGGTCGAGATCTTCTGCAATAGAATCCATAGCTTTGATCACATTACTGACATGTTCCCACAGATCAACGCCCAGTTCAGCAGCACCTTGCTCCATTTCTTCCCGGTTGGCACCTGCCGCAAAGGATTTGTCCTTCCATTTCTTCTTGACCGATTTTGCTTTCAGGTCATAAAGAGCCCGGGAAGGGCGTACGAGAGCGACAGCGGTGATTAATCCGGTGATTTCGTCGCAGGCAAAGAGCGCCTTTTCCATCAAGGTCTCGCGAGGGACCCCAGTGTGCGTGGCATGGCTGAGGACGGCGTGGATAACCTCATCCGGTACGCCATGTTCCCGCAGAATTGGTTCTCCAGCCAGCGGGTGTTCTTCCATTGAGGGGTGGATTTCCCAGTCAAAGTCATGCAATAGCCCGGTGACAGCCCATTTTTCCTCATCCTCACCATATTTTCGGGCATAAAAACGCATGGCTGCTTCCACAGCGAGCATATGCTTGATGAGGTTGTGGTTTTTAACGTACTTTTCGACAATCGTGAGCGCTTCTTCTCTGTTCATGATGTAATTCTTTGCATGCAATATCGATGCCAATCTTGATGATTCACAATCGAATTGTCAGATTGACTGATTATTCTGGGAAAATGGGTTCGGGTTCACCTAATATGGGAATTGGATGGGAAATGAAAACATCCCAATAAGCTTTGATGGACGCCAGTACTTCCCGGATCCACCAATAGGTGTAGCTCCTGAGGTGGTAGTTCGCATCATCTGCGGGAACGCCAGACGCATCAATTTCGAAGGCGTTGCAGAGGAACATCGCTCGGGGCAGGTGGAAAGCCTGGGTGACGACGATCAACTCTTCCAAACCAAAGATTGCCCTGGCGCGGTAACAGCTGTCATAGGTTCGACGACCGGCGAAATCAAGGATAATGTCATCTTCCGGTACGCCCAAAGATAGCGCGTATTCCTTCATGGCACCCGGCTCATCATAGTATTGCGTACTATTGTCCCCGCTCATCAGCAGTTTTTGCACTTTTCCAGAGAAATACAGCTCAGAGGCTGTTTCCACCCGGTCCTGCAAGACGACGCCGGGGGTGCCATCCCGGTTGAGTCCGGCGCCCAACACCAGCGCAACCGGTGCATTGGGTGCTTCCGATGGCAAATATGTTTTTGGGCTGCCAAACAGGAGCATCCCGACTCGCAGTAATCCGGTCAGTAAGCCCCCCCCAATTGTCAGGTAAATGATGATATGAAAGAGAATGCGGGTGAGTTTTCGTAGAAACATTATGGATTTCGGTCTGGTTGGGTGATAGCCTCAAGGTCAAGTTCCAACGGGATGATAGCTGCCCGGAGGGGGGTATAGAATTGGTCGGTTACTGTCTTGAGGGCTTCCACATCATAATTGAGAGCGGTGCTGAGCAGCGGTAACCCTTCAGGATTCTCTGGTAGATCGAGCAAGGCTTCCTGGAGACGATGACGGATATGGAGTGGCAGGTTGGGAGAAGCGGAGAGGTTGATATTGGGGATGATGCCGTTTGTTTGCCAGATCACAACAACTACATCCTGTGCGTCCGGGATATCCTGGATGATGTCGCTGGCATTGCGCGGATCACCGATCAGGGCGTAACCCACGCCAAAATCGCAGATCTCGCGGATATAAAGCGCCCGGACGATGGCGCTGTAGTCATAAGCAAAAACCGGGTCGAGGGTGGGGGTGCTTGTATTTGCCAGCAAACCCAGCGGAACGTAATACCCCGGTACGGAGTCGGGATTGAGGAAGCAGGGACGGGTCCCCGCGAATTGCTGTAAGGCTGTGACCGGATCGCCGAAGCTCGCATTGGTCTCCGGATTGTAAAAGGATGTGAACCCACTGTAGGAATGAGCCATGAATTGCACGCCATAAGCATAGACGCCCAGGTGGTTGGTCACCAGCACTACTTCCGCAGCTCCTTCCCAGTTAAGGTAGATATATTCGAAGGGGTCTAACCAGAAGAGATCGACATCCCCATTGACCACTGCAGTGGAAAGGCTCATGAAATCGGGATAGATGAGGCTTTCGACCGCGTAACCGGTGTCTTCTCTGATCAGGAAGGCGATATCTTTAGCGGCATTAATCGCGGCTGTGTCTTCTGGCAGAAGGGTAAATCCGAGGGTGATCGGGTTGCCTGCACTGCCTAAGGGCGGCAGGGTTGGGGTGGGGGAAGGTCGTGCAGTCGGGGTGGTGGTTGGCGTGAGGGATTCGACGATCACCGGTGTTGATGAGGGTGTTGTGGTGGGCGTGGGTGTAGCAGGATTGCAAGCAGTTGTCAAGATCACCAGAAGAAGGAACAATGTTCCCCGAGCGAAACTTCTTGAAAGACGTGAATGAAATGACATCATTGGCTCAGTTCCGTTCAGTCCAGGAAGGATGGGTATATTTTTCCTGCATTAATGCCTGGGCGCGTGCCCGTTCCTTGGGCGTCAACTCACCCAGACTCAGGTCCAGATTTAAGGTAGTCGAAAATGCTTGCTGGAAAGCATTACTGGCTTGTTGCCAGTCTGGCGCTGACCCCAGCTCCCGTTCAACCGTGGTTGCGTGATCAAGCAGGCGCACTTTTGCCCTGGCTTGCGTCTCCTCATCTTTGGATTTTAACGCGGCGATGATGCGGGTCAGGTCGCCATGGAGAGGTAGGGCGCCGTGCTGGAGGATGCCCTCTTTGCGGCGTGCCTGCGCTGAGCCGATTAATTTCTTCCCGTTGATGGTGATCTCGTAATTGGATGGTACTTCAAAGCAAACCGGGTTGGGATTATCGGGCTTTTTTCCCGGGCTTTTTTCGCTGGCTTCGGGATTAAGCCCCAGAATTTTCAGAGCTTCCATCAATGCCTGCGAAAGACGCAGGTAGCTTTCGAGCACGCCACCGGCTACCCTTGGTTCGGTTTCAGGGGCAATGACGGCGTAGGTCAGTTCATCCACATGCAGGATGGCTCTGCCACCTGTGGGGCGGCGGACGACTTCCCAGCCGTGAGTGGCAAGGGCTTGCGTGTCCACTTCGGCGAAGGGCTGGGCATGTCCGAGGGAAAGGCAGGCTGGCTGCCATGCGTATAGTCTTAAAGTCGGCGGGGAATCGCCTGAATAAACCGATTCTAAAATGGCTTCGTCCACAGCCATGTTCCAGGCGCCTTTGGCGGGCGGATGTTCGATGACGCGCCAGGTTGTTTTCTCATAATTCATAGGGCATTACCTTCAATGGTTTTTCTTCTGTCATATTTTATACCACTTCACAGCCTGGCTGTATATCGTTTTCCCGGAAAAATCGAATAAGATGGTGGATTTTGACAGATTTTGCTACTAAATTAGGTGAAATCCGTATACTTAATAAAAGGAGTGTGAATCTATGGAACCTAAACAATTATATCGAATCCCCAGTAAAGGTATGATTGGCGGTGTGTGCGCCGGATTAGGTGAATACCTGACCGCTGACCCGACCATCATCCGTTTGATCTTCGTTCTGCTAACCTTTGCAGGGATGTCTGGCGTGCTGATCTATATTATCATGTGGCTGATCGTGCCGGTGAAAGCTGAAAGTGTGTAGATTGCGCTTGAATCCAAGGAAGATGTTGTCACGCATGCTTGCGCAGTGCGTGACCTGCATTTTCTTGGTTGTGCATATTAAATGTTGGAAGAGGTAACGCCGCTGATTGATGCTGCGTTTTTTCTTATTAGAGCTCCGTGTAGGTCACGCTTCCAGCGTGACAATGATGTTGTCACGCATGCTTGCGCAGTGCATGACTGCATTTTCTTGGTTGTGCATATTAAATGTTGGAAGAGGTAACGCCGCTGATTGATGCTGAGTTTTATCTTATTAGAGCTCCGTGTAGGTCACGCTTCCAGCGTGACAATGATGTTGTCACGCATGCTTGCGCAGTGCGTGACTGCATTTTCTTGGTTGTGCATATTAAATGTTGGAAGAGGAAACGCCGTTGATTGATGCTGAGTTTTATCTTATTAGAGCTCCTTGTAGGTCACGCTTCCAGCGTGACAATGATGTTGTCACGCATACTTGCGCAGTGCGTGACCTACATTTTCTTAAAAATGCAGCCGTTTGGCTGTATTTTCATTTTGCAGCGGAAGTGTCATGGAGTATAATTCTCTCTGGAGGAAAAATGCCGACAAATCCGACCAGAGATAGAATAAATCCAGAAACCATTGACACGACACCCCTGCGGCGACCGGGCTGGATCAATGTCCGCGCTCCCAGCGGTGAGAATTACGAGAACCTGCAGCATCTCATGCGCAGCAAATCTCTGCACACCGTGTGTGAAGAGGCTGGCTGTCCGAATATGGGTGAGTGCTGGGGAAGCGGTACGGCGACCTTCCTGATGCTCGGGGATGTCTGTACCCGCACCTGTGGGTTTTGCGATGTCAAGCACGGCCGCCCCGATGTGATGGATTGGTACGAACCAGAACGTGTTGCTCAGGCGGTCAAGAAGATGGACCTGAAGCACGCGGTCATCACCAGTGTCAACCGGGATGAACGTCGTGATGGCGGCGCGCCGATCTTTGCGATGGTCATCCGGCGTATCCGCCAACTCTTACCGGGCTGCTCGGTGGAAGTCCTGATCCCCGATTTCAAAGGCAGTATTGAAGCGTTGCGCATTGTCATGGCTGCCCGGCCTGAAATCCTCAATCACAACGTAGAGACCGTCCCGCGCTTGTTCAAAAAAGTACAGCCGCAGGACCGCTATGAGTGGTCAGAAGCGATCCTGTCTCATGCCCGGAAACTGGACCCTGAAGTCCTGACCAAATCCGGTATCATGGTGGGGCTGGGCGAAACCTTCGAGGAAATCCAGGAGACCATGCGCGACCTGCGTACGTGGGGTGTGGATATCTTGACCATCGGCCAGTATCTGCAACCCAGCCGCAAACACCTGCCCATCCGCCGCTATTATGAGCTGGAAGAGTTCAAAGCATTGAAGGAGTATGGGCTTGAACTAGGATTCAAATGGGTGGAGAGTTCACCCCTTGTGCGTTCCTCCTATCATGCCGGTGAGCAAGTCAGGGCGCTTTCGGCGGTGCACAAGAAACTGTATGCTACTTAAAAAGTAGAAATAATCCGTAGAGACATTCCATGCAGAGTCTCTACGATTGGATTATAGTGACCGGATTAATCTATTTACCAAGAATTTTCCAAATCAATTGGGATAGTTATATCTAAAATCATTTGTTCGCGCAGACGCGTAAAGACGCCCCGCCGGGGCGTCTCTAAGATTCATTTTCCTAAATTTTTTAGTGAAAATTTCTAAAGGTGCAAATAGTATGGGAGAATTTTCCCCTTGGAATATATGTTAAAATAACCTTATCACTAAAAGGAGTGTGAACTTTGGAGATCAAGAATATCCGGATCCAGAAGCCGGAAGAGACCAATTTCATATTGGGTCAATCCCACTTCATCAAAACTGTGGAAGATATTCATGAGACGCTGGTTATCAGCGTGCCCGGGATCAAGTTCGGGCTGGCGTTTTGTGAAGCCTCCGGGGAATGCCTGGTCAGGTGGAGCGGGACAGATGATGAGATGATCGAACTCGCTAAAAAGAACGCTAAAGATATCAGTGCCGGTCATTCTTTTATCTTGTTCCTGGGTGAAGGGTTCTTCCCGGTCAACGTCCTTAACCAGGTGAAGAACGTTCCGGAGGTCTGCCGGATCTTTTGTGCCACCGCCAACACGACCGATGTGGTTGTGATGGACGTGGGAGAGGGGCGGGCGATCCTTGGTGTGGCTGATGGCAAGCGACCGGAAGGGATTGAGGACCAGGAAGGTATCGCCTGGCGGAAGGATTTCCTGCGCAAGATCGGTTATAAGCAATAGAAATTGAATCACGAACCTGTCATGCCTTATTCAAAATGCCAGCACAGATCCCGATGGGGGAAGCGATGACGACCTATCAGGTCGATTTTGAGCCTATTGGCAGGCGGGTTGCTGCGAGCGACAAAAAAAGCTTGCTCACAGCAGCCCAGGACATTGGCATTGCCCTGACAGCGGTGTGCGGTGGTGCGGGAGTATGCGGCGCCTGTAAAGTTCGATTGATGTCTGGCGACTTGTCAAAGGTGCAATCTGTCGAAGAAGAGATCTATTCAGCGGGTGAATTAGCCCAGGGCTGGCGTTTGGCTTGCCAGGCGTACCCCCTCAGCGATGTGAAAATTGAAATTCCCCCAGAGTCACTAACCACAACGCAACGTCTCCAAATGGAGGGGATATTGCGGGAGATCCCCCCCTTGCCGGCGGTGCGTGTTGAATCGATCAAACTCCCCTCGCCCGATCTGGCGGATTTACGCGCGGATTGGGAGCGATTCACCTCAGCTTTCAAACAAAATCCAAACTCAACGGGAAAGGTTGCCCTGCCAGTAGTGGCGCAATTCTCAGTCTTGATGCGTGAGCTGGGCTGGTCGGCTCAGGTGGTGTTTGATTCTGATGGAGAGGTGATCGGTTTCCTGCCAGAAGAGAAATCCTATTATGGGGTGGCGGTGGATATCGGTACCACCAAGATGGCTGCCTTTCTGGTCGATCTGACGACCGGGAAGACCGTGGCGAAAATGGGCGTGATGAACACCCAGATCGCTTATGGCGAGGACGTTGTCAGCCGGATCGCCTATGCCAACCAGGGAGAGTCCTGCCGGTTGACGTTACAGCAGCGGCTGGTCGAGACCCTGAACGCATTGATTCTGGGTTTGTGCAAGTCGGTGGGGGAGGATGTGACCCAGATTGTGGATCTGGTGGTCGTCGGCAACACCGCCATGCATCATTTGTTTGCAGGGTTACCCGTCCAGCAACTGGGGCAGGCGCCTTATGTCGCTGCCGTCAAACAGGCGATCCATTTTCCCGCCCGAGAAGTTGGGTTGAAGGTGGCACCCGGTGCAAAGGTCTATCTCCCGCCGAATATTGCGGGCTATGTTGGGGCAGACCATGTGGCAATGCTCCTGGCAAGTGAGATCGAGAACAAAAAGGGTGTGGCAGTCGCACTTGATATTGGTACCAACACGGAGATCAGTTTATCCAAGGGGGATCAACTGGTAAGCTGCTCCTGTGCATCTGGCCCAGCTTTTGAAGGGGCGCATATTCACGCTGGGATGCGGGCGGTCCCGGGTGCGATCGAACGGGCACAATTCTATGAGGGGGATTGGCATGTTGCTACCATTGGGGATGAACTGCCGGTTGGAATATGCGGATCCGGGATTTTGGATGTGGTGGCAGAGCTTCTGGAAAGCGGGCAAATTGACGGCACAGGTCGTTTCACTGACCAGGCTGCCAGGCTGGCGGACCATGAGAAGGGCGGAGCGATTGTGCTGGTCCCGGCTGAGAAGTCAGGGACGGGAAAAGAACTCCTGGTCACACGGGATGACATTCGCGAGATCCAGCTCGCCAAAGCGGCTATCCGTGCCGGGGTTGAAGTGCTCCTGCAAACGGCCGAAACCTTACCGGATGAGATTGAACATTTCATCGTGGCGGGTGCTTTTGGCACTTACCTGAACCTGGAAAGCGCAGTCAGGATAGGGATGTTCCCGAAGCTCCCCCGGGAAAAATGCCATCAAGTTGGCAACGCTGCGGGCGCAGGTGCACAAATGATGTTGATCTCAGAACCAAGCCGGCGGGATGCAGAAGCCATTCTTGCCAGGATGTCATATATCGAATTGACTACCGAACCTGGATTTATGGATGCTTATGTCGACGCGATTGGATTTGATCGGAAAAGTGAGGAATGAATATGAATACCCTTGAAGCGATTTTCACTCGCAGGAGCGTCCGGGACTTCAAACACGACCCTGTAGCAGAGGAAGACATCCAGGACTTATTGAAAGCCGGGATGCAGGCGCCTTCAGCGAAGAACGAGCAGCCCTGGCATTTTGTGGTCATTGACAATCCTGAGATTTTACATGCCATCCCGAAATTCCACCCTTATTCAAAGATGTTGCAGGATGCGCCGCTGGCGATCCTGGTTTGCAGTGACCGCAAGCTGGAAACGAAACGGGCAAGCTGGCTTCAGGATTGTTCTGCGGCTACGGAGAATATCCTCCTGGCTGCGCATGCAAAGGGTCTGGGCGCGGTCTGGTTGGGTATTTTTCCTGATTCGGATCGGGTTAATGGCATGCAAGAATTACTGGGAATGCCGAAAGATATTCAACCTGTGTCACTCGTGGCAGTGGGACATCCTGCCTCGCGCCCGGAGCCAGTGGACAGGTTTAATAAAGCCCGCGTCCACCGTAACAAATGGTAGAGGTCACCATCGATTTTCACACCCAGGGACCATCGGATGCAATTAAGAAAACTGCTCCTGTATAAAACTTAATCTTTGTCCTTCCCAGGAATGTTGAAGCCGGAATAGTTAAGAGAAAACACCGATTTGAGTGCGGGGATCATGGCTGTGAGTGCTCTGGCTCTGTGGCTGATTTTATTCTTTATTGCTGGGGAGATTTCTGCCATAGTAGCATCGAATTCAGGAATGAAGAAGATCGGGTCATATCCAAAACCGTGGGTGCCGCGCGCTTCAGGAATGATTTCGCCGTCACAGCGACCACTCGTTTCGATGATGTTGCCGTCAGGAGTGACAAGCACCGCTGCACACTGGAAATGCGCAGTCCAGGGCTGGGGTATGCCCTCGAGCTGATGTAATAGATAGGTTCGGCGGTCAGCATCGGAGGCGTTTTCCTCAGAGGAATACCGCGCTGAGAAGATGCCTGGGGCGCTGAACAGGGCATCTATCTCCAGACCAGAATCGTCTGCTAAAACGATTTTACCTGTCCTTTGTTGATACGCTTTTGCCTTTATCAGGGCGTTTTCCACATAAGTCTTCCCCGTCTCTTTTACATCAAGGTAGCCCCCTAATTCTTTGACAGAGATAATATCGAGATCTAATGAGGACAAGATCGCTTTAATCTCTCTAACTTTGCCGGTGTTGCCGGTTGCGATCAACAATGTTTGTTCCAATGAAACCTCCACAATTCTTATATAAAAACTCCAATTTTCGTTGACGCTCAATATGCGACATGTTATAATTCTGTCCGTGTTGAATTTTACCCAATAGATCTTCAGAATTGACCATAGTGAATAATAGTAATAATCCCTTGCGATTGAACGTCAGTTATTTGTTCAATAAACCCATTGGTACCAGTCGCGAGATACCGGTTGACTTTAAAAAATTAATAATTGAGGATCTTCTCATCAGGGACCTGAAAAGCATTGTCAGGGTTTCTCGCACCCGAGAAGGTTTATTGCTGCAGGTGACTGCAAAAGCTCAAGTTGAAACGATGTGCGTACGCTGTTTGGAAAACTTCTATATGCCTGTGCGCATTGAGTTTGAGGAATTATACCAATTTCCCTCCCGGCACAGGGAAGAAACGGATCTTGTCGTTCCAGATGATGGATTTATTGACCTGGAAACGCTTTATCGGGAATTCTTCATTTTGGAGATTCCGATCAAGCGGATATGCAAACCCGATTGCAAAGGTCTTTGCGTCATCTGTGGGACGAATTTGAACGAAGCGACCTGTGAACATCATCAGCAGGAAGCATCACCCTCCGGTATAATTGAGGGTGAGGAACCGGTCTAGATTGTTTTTATGAATGAATGAGGGTTGAAAATTTTCATTAATGAACAACTGGCCGGTAGGAGAAGTTTGAATGGTCAGTGATCGTCAAAGCAGCAATACCGAAAAAATTATTGAAGCGCTGTTAGAACGCGCCGACTGTCAGGGTTTTCTGACCATTGAAGATTTGATGGAAGCTTTCCCGGATGGGGATGATGATGTTGAAGCGCTAAGTATGTTAATGCTGTCCTTACGAAAGCAGGGGGTCGAAGTACTTGACCAAGAGTCCTTTGAACAGGAATTATCAGAACATGACCCAGATGAAAAACCGAAACATCTAGTGGGACTGGAGCATGTTGGGTCCGATGACACTGTAGGTTTGTATTTAAAGGAGATGTCCCGTGTCCCGTTGCTAGCTGTTGAAGAGGAAGTTTCGCTGGCGAAACGGATTGAAGCCAGCAGGGCAGCCAAAATCGAACTGAGCGATTCGGATGCGGATTGCTTGGAAGAACGACGAATTGAGTTAAAGGTGCTCTTGAAGGATGGCGAGCAAGCCTGGCAACATCTCATCAAAGCCAATACCCGGTTGGTCGTCAGTGTTGCCAAGAGATATATTGGACGGGGTGTCCCATTTCTCGACCTGATCCAGGAGGGGAACATGGGCTTGATGAGGGCGGTGGAAAAGTTTGATTACACAAGGGGATTCCGCTTCTCAACCTATGCCACCTGGTGGATCCGGCAAGCGATCACGCGTTCGATCGCCGATCAGGGGCGTACCATCCGCATCCCCGTGCATATGATTGACCGCATCCGTGAGCTCTATAAGGTCAGCCACTCCCTCGAGCAAGAACTGGGGCGGAAACCCTTCGCCATGGAGATTGCAAAAGAGATGGAGGTGAATGTCCGCAAGGTGCAGTGGATGATGCGCATTTCCTGGTTGCCGCTATCACTCGAAAGCCCGGTGGGGGATGAGGAGGACTCAGAACTTGGCATGTTCGTAGAAGATGACTTGACCCCCTCACCGATGGAAGTGACCTATAAGTCCATGCTGCGGGATAAGATTGATGAAGTGCTGAATACCTTATCCCCCCGTGAAGCCCGCATCTTGCGCTTGCGGTTCGGACTGGATAACGGCCGGTCATATACATTAGAGGAGGTCGGGCAAAAGTTCGGCTTGACCCGGGAGCGGATCCGCCAGATTGAAGGTAAAGCCTTGCGCCAGTTGCGTCACCCGCACAAAGCCCGCCAGTTGAAAGATTATTTATAATCCTGTATAATTTATTCACAATGAGAAAGCAAATTTTCATCATGCGCATGTCCTGTTCTCCGGGGTTATGCTTGCCAGAAGCATAACATGAGGTAGCGCGTCACTTCCGGAGGACCCACTGGCTGAGGCCAGTTTTTTTGTTGTAATGATCGGAATTAACAAGTTTGATTGAGGTGGAATATGACAGAACCAGTATTAGTCGCCGTTGCCTGGCCTTACGCCAGCGCTAAAATTCACGTGGGGAACATCACCGGTGCTTATCTGCCGGCGGATATCCTTGCCCGGTATCACCGTTTACGCGGCCGGGACGTCTTGATGGTCTCCGGGTCGGACTCTCACGGCACGCCCGTGACTGTCCGGGCAGATGAGGAAGGCACGACTCCTGAGGAAATCTATAAATGCTACCATGCTGAATTTATCGAGTTATTCCAGAAGCTGGGCTTGAGCTATGACATCTTCACCAGCACGCACACCAGCAATCATTTTGACGTTGCCCGGAAATTGTTCCTCTCACTGAAGGAGAAGGGTTATCTCTATACGGAATCCTCACGTCAATGGTATTCGCCTGAACAGGAACGGTTCCTGCCGGATCGCTATGTGGAAGGCACCTGTTATTTCTGCGGGAAGACCGGCGCAAGAAGCGACCAGTGCGATAACTGCGGTCACCTTCTGGAAGCGGAGAAGTTGATCGATCCTAAATCGAAGATTGACGGTTCTACGCCCGAATTGCGGGAGACGACCCACTTCTACCTGGACCTGGAACAACTACAGGATGAGGTGGCGGATTTCCTGCGGGAACGTCAGGGTTACTGGCGGCCGAATGTTGTGCAGCAATCGTTGGGACAAATTGAGACGGAAGGTTTACACGGCCGTCCGATCACCCGCGACCTTTCCTGGGGCATCCCCGTCCCGGTGGCGGGGTGGGATGAAAAATGCATGTATGTGTGGTTTGAAGCGGTGATTGGGTACCTTTCGGGCGTGGTTGAATGGGGTTTGCTGCATGGCGACCCGGATGCCTGGCGGCATTGGTGGACAAACCCGGAATCCCGCACCCTGTATTGCATTGGGAAAGATAACATTCCCTTCCATGCGATCATTTGGCCGGCAGAATTAATTGGCGTTGGCGACTCCTTCGATGCCAAGATGGGTGCAGAAGAACCCAAATCGCTGGTATTGCCCTATGATGTCCCGGCGAATGAGTTCATGAATCTGGAAGGACGTAAGCTCTCCGGCAGCAGGAACTGGGCAGTATGGGGTCTGGACTTCCTTGAACGCTATGACCCGGACCCAATGCGCTATTACCTGACGGTCAATATGCCCGAAACCCGGGATTCCGACTGGGACTGGGAGGAGTTCTACCAGCGCAATAACAACGAACTGGTCGCCACCTGGGGCAACCTGGCGAACCGGGTGCTCTCCTTCGCCTATAAGAATTGGGATGGTAAAGTGCCAGGACCGGGTGAACTTCGTGAGGCAGACCGAGTGTTGTTGGACTCATTGAGGGAAGGCTTCAAGACGGTTGAGGAACACCTTGAAGCAGTCAAGCTGCGTGCCGCGCTCCAGGAAGCCATGCGGTTGGCGGCGGAAGTCAATAAATATCTAGATACGGCTGCCCCCTGGTTTGAGATCAAAGAGGATAAGGCAGAAGCAGCCAAATCGATCTACACGGCGATGCAGGCGATTGATTGGCTAAAGATCATTTTTTCGCCGTTCCTGCCGCATACCAGCCAGAAACTGCACGAATACCTGAGGTATGACAAACCGATCTTTGGTGAATTGGTGACACAGGAAGTGAGCGATGATCTGAGTACCCATACCGTGATGCTCTACGATCCGGATGACTCCCTCACGGCTGGCGACGTTGACCTCTGGCAGCCCGCGGAATTGATTCCTGGGAAAGCCTTCAACCAGCCATCGCCGCTATTCCAGAAGCTGGATGCCAGCATAGTGGAAGAAGAACGGGAACGATTGGGCAGCTGAAGCGGTAGACTGAGAGCAGTTGATAAATTGGATAACACGCGTAGAGACATCCCGCCGGGGTGTCTCTACGATTTGGTATAGAGACAGTTGTCATTAATTCGTAGAGAGGTGGTTCTTCCATTCGGGTTGAAAATTCTGAAACATTATTCCTTTGACTTCTTGAACGCTTCCAACCACGCTGGCAGGGCTTGAGCAAAATCCGCCATGATGGACTGGCACTGCTCCTCAAAAAAGGCATAATTGCCATAGGCTTCCCCTACTGCTACGTCCACCAGATCGGAAACCCCGCGCAGAATCAAGCAGGGCAAGCCATTCTTATAAGCCACCCAGGCGATCGCGCCGGATTCCCAATCGGCAACAGCGGCATTATACTTGCGGATCAGCTCCGGGATGTCCTCCGGTAGGATATCCCGATCTGCGGAGACCAATGTGCCACGGATCACTGGTTGGGGAGGGGTATCCGGAAGCCAGGAGAGGTCGAATTCGACGGAATAGTGCTCAATTGCCTGGTCGAAATCCGTCATTTGCTCAATGATGTCGTAAATAATGGTTTTCTCCACCAGGATCACTGCACTCCGCGTCACCTGGCCGCTGAACCCGCCGCAGGTGCCGAGGTTGATGATCCGGTCTGGCTGCCAGCGGTCAATGGCATATTGGGCGGACGCCGCGGCAGCGACCTTACCCCAGCCACCATGCAGAAAACTTACCCGCTGTTCGTCGATGGAGGTAACAAAACAATCGCCAAACGGCGTGGATTCGAGTTCAGCCTGGGAGAAATGGGGCAATAGTGCCCGCCACTCTGCTCCGGCGGAGATCAGGACGCACACATCTACTTTTCCACCCATCGAGTTTATTCTTTCCGTCCCAATGAAGCCATGTAGATCACGAACATCTCGGGCGGGTCCAACCCCAATAATTCATCAGCGGCGTCGTCATTATAAGCGCCTATGGCGCAGATGCCACAGTTGATCGATTCAGCAGCCAGGTGCAAGTTTTGGCAGACATGCCCGGCATCCAGATAGAGGTAGCGGTAGCTGCGTTCCGAATAGCGCCAGATCATACGATAGGGTACGGCTGCCCAGATGAAGGTGACAGCGCTGGTAGCCACCTGGCGCTGACCCAAACAGGCATCGGCCAAATGGTCATTGAAATCTTTCTCTAATCTCAGAGCTACCAGTTGATGTTCGGTGGATACGAAACGATACAGTCCCGGCTCCAAACCATCCACCCGGTTGACCGACAGATAGGTCTCAAGGGGATGTCGGCAACCCGCCGAGGGTACCGTGCGGAGCGTCACTTTGCGTTTCTCATTGATCTTCTTGACACCCTGGGTCAACCAGAGTAAATAAGATAGTTTCTCCAAAGAAAGCGAATCTTCACTATACCGGCGGAGGGAGCGCCGCTCCTCAATCGCTTTTCGCAGGTCGTAGTCACCGAGATTGATTGCATCCGGTTTGGGGAGATCAATCAGGGGTTTCCCTTCCTCCAGTGGGATTTCGTAAGGGGGTTGCGGTTTATCCAGACCCTGGTCTGATTCGCTGATATTTGCATATTTTGTTTCTTCGACGAATGCATAGCTGTTACCTTTGAACATGATCATTTCTCCTTGGATGAATTATTTATGAATCTTTTTCCAATATTTTCTCTTCAGACCATCCCCGGGTTCTTCAAAAGTATCAAAATTAAAGCCTTTGGAGACCAAAAAATGGTGGGCTTTATCCTCGCTGCTCACATTTGTCCCCGGATGCAAGAGGATCATCCCACCATCCCGGATAACACGGCATAGTTCATTGAATTCCCGTTCGGGATGCTCCCCGAACACATGCCCAGCCATGATGATGTCCGCGAAATCTTCGGGCAGGGGGATTTTCGTAATGCTGCCATCCAGGGGGTAGACGTTATCAAACCCTAGCGGTTCGCGTTTTTCCCAGATATACCGGCGCAGGTTGGCGACAGGCTCGATGGCATAGACTATGCTGGCTTCAGGCGCCACTGCAAATGCCAGACGACCGGTACCCGCGCCGATATCAAGGACGATCTTATCCTTGAAATCCGCCATGGACAGCAACGAAGCGTCCTCCCAGTTCAGGAATTCGAGCTGGTCATATTTTGTCGGATCGAGGACATAAATCAGCCAGTCTTGCATGCTATCCAGCACATTGACCTCTGCCTGCCGCAATTCTTCCAGGGTAGGATTTGATTTTGCCAGCTGAAGACACCGATCGATATACTCACTGACCGGTGGGTGGGTTTGTCTCAGGTACCATTCCACAGCGGGGTGTTCCTTCAGCGCCGTCCCCATTTGGGCATCCGGCTGCCGGGAGGCGAGATATTCCACATGGAGTGGTTCTAATAGCAGGAGTGCATTGAAGCTGATATGGGTAACTTCCAGCCATTCAAGGTTTGACATGGAAAACCTTTCATTTAGTAGCGAAGTGCCATGGCGATCATGGAGAGGATCATGATGAGGGCTATGACAGCCATCAAGATCTGGTAAATTCGGTAGGATGTGTTGCGTTTCTCGGGTCTTTTACTCATGAAAAACCTTATTCTAGCTGTACTTTAATTGATTGTGCCATTTCAAGGGTAATTCCCTTGATCTCAGCGATTTTTTCGGGAGCGGCTTGCTTAATGCCGTCAATAGAACCAAATTCTTTCAGCAAGGCGCGCCGGCGCGCCGGACCAATGCCCGGGATGACGTCTAACCTGGAAGCCAAGCCTTGTTTGCGGCGACGCTTGCGATGGGCAGTGATCGCAAAGCGGTGAGCTTCATCCCGGATCCGTTGAACTAGATACAGCCCCGGGGAATGGCGTTCGAGATAGATCGATTCGTGTTCCTCTGGTACGAAGAGCTCTTCCTCTTCTTTCGCCAGGCCGGCAACCGGGACACGACCCAGTAAATTATACTCCTCCAACACTTTAACTGCCCGGCTGAGCTGTCCTTTACCGCCATCTACGAGGAGCAGATCGGGCAAGATTGAGAATGCCAGATCGGGTTTCTTGCCCACCTTTTCTCCTTCTTCATGATAGGCTTTCCAGCGGCGGAAGCGCCGAAAAAGGACTTCTTCCATGCTGGCAAAATCGTCCTGCCCCAGGACGGATTTAATGTTGAAGCGGCGGTAGAGTTTCTTGTTAGGAGTGCCCTGTTCAAATACGACCATGCTCCCCACACTGGCAACGCCCTGGGTAGTCGAAATATCGTAGCACTCGATCCGGTTGGGTGGCTCAGCCAAGTCCAGTGCTTCCTGCAATTCAGACAGCGCGCCGGTTTGGCGGTTTTTGTCCGCTTCCCAGCGGGTCCGCAGTGCGTTGAGGGTCTCGACCGCGTTTTCTGCCGCCATCTCGACTAGTTCTCTGTTGAGTTTTTGGTGGGGGACAGTGATTTCGACCTTGTCGCCAGACTTCCGACTGTTGAGCCAGGTGTTGATGATCTGAGCCTCCTCAAGTTCGGTGGGCAGTAAAACCTTTTGTGGTACAAACGCTGCCTGGGAATAAAATTGTTTAACGAATTCCCCCAGGACTTCCTTATCATTTTCTTCTTCAGTGCCTTCCAGGATAAAATATTCCCGCCCGATCAACTTGCCGCTGCGGATGAAGAAGACCTGGACGCAGGCTTCCCCATCAGAGCGGGCCATGGCGATCACATCCGAATCGGTCTGGTCGCTGCTGACGACTTTTTGGCGCTCGACGACTTTATCGATTGCCAGGAGCTGGTCGCGGATCGAAGCTGCCTTTTCATATTGCAACGCTTCGGCTGCTTTCTCCATGGCTTCGTTCAGGCGCTTGACGACAGGTTCAGTGCGACCTTCCAGGAACTTGCACAGGTCATCAATGATCTGGCGGTAGTCCTCCTGGTTGATGGCGCCGATGCAGGGGGCAGTGCAGAGTTTGATGTCAAAGTAAAGACAGGCGTGGCTGTCTTTGCCGGTAATATCGCGATTGCAGGTCAGGTAGGGGAAGATCTTGCGGAGCAGGTCCAGGGTTTGGTGGACAGCCCAAACGCTTGTATAGGGTCCGAAATAATGAGCGCCATCCTTTTCCATCTGCCGGGTGACAGTCACCTTGGGGAAGGGTTCCTGCCAGTGGACCTTGATATAGGGATAGCGTTTGTCGTCTTTGAGTCGGACATTATAGCGCGGTTTGTGACGCTTGATCAGGGTCATTTCCAGGATCAGGGCTTCCAGCTCGGATCCCATCACGATCCATTCTATGTCGGCGATATCCCGCACCAGCCGGCGGGTCTTATGATCTTCCAAAGCGGTGCTATGGAAATAGGAACGCACCCGGTTGCGCAAATTGATCGCTTTACCCACATAGATGATGCGACCCTTGTCGTCTTTCATCAAATAGCAACCAGGTTTATCGGGGAGGGTATCTAAAACCTGCTGGATGTGATCGTTCCATTCCATAGTTTCTCATTTTAACACATTGGGCAAATATATAAAGCCAGGGCCGGTGCTGTAGAAGAAGATTCGCCTGAATTTTAGGTGCTCTTAAGCGATCTGGTTGACCTAATTTCATCCCCGATTGATCATCTGGCCAGCAGTAGTGTGTCAATCTTAAAAAACCAATCATTTGAGCCTTTTTATGTTAATATTAAGATGTTCCCACACTATTTTCCTGAGGAGGTATTTATGAAAAACCGCACAAGACCTATCAATCTGGTGCTGGTAATTGTTATTGTGTTTAGCGCGCTGGGATTTATTTCCCAGCCAGTTATGGCAGAGGCCAGTGATTTATTCTTTTCGGAGTACATTGAGGGTTCCAGCTACAACAAAGCATTGGAAATTTTCAATGGTACTGGCGCTGCAGTTGATTTGGCGGCCGAGGATTACACAATAAAAATTTACTTTAATGGAAGTATCTCTGCGGCTACAACAATCGATTTAGTTGGCATAGTCGCTGATGGTGATGTATTTGTAGTAGCCGACGATGGCGCTGATCCGGCTATCCTGGCGGCGACCGACCAACAAAGCACTTCAAATTTTTTCAACGGCGATGATGCCGTTGAATTGCTTAAAGGTGGTGTTGTTGTTGACGCGATTGGGCAGGTGGGCTACGACCCGGGTTCACAGTGGGGCACTGGTGATGTCAGCACCCAGGACAATACTATCCGGCGCTTAGCCACTGTCTGCCAGGGTGACCCCGATAGCAGTGATGCTTTCGACATCACTTTAGAATGGGAGGGCTTTGCTCAAAATACCTTTGATGGATTAGGCAGCCATATCGCCAATTGCGGCGCTGTCGGTCCCATCGAACCGGTGATCAATGAATTTTCAGCCAGCACGACCGGCACAGACGTGGAATTTATTGAGTTCTTTGGTGAGCCTGAGACGGATTATTCCGCCTATACCCTGCTCGAGATTGAAGGCGATAGCGGTGGTTCACTGGGCGTCATCGACGAGCTTATTTCCCTTGGCGCAACAGACACCAACGGTCTGTTTCTTGTCAATCTTGCATCCAACTCTCTCGAAAATGGCTCTATTTCACTTCTATTGGTGAAGGATTTCACCGGCGCGCTTGGTGATGATATCGACACTGACGATGATGGTGTCATTGATGTCAGTTCCTGGTCTGCACTCGTTGATTCGGTTGCTGCCAATGACGGCGGCTCTGGCGATCTGACCTATGGCGTTCCGACGCTTTATGCCTATTACGATGGGCTGTCCTATGCCCCCGGTGGAGCCTCCCGCATCCCGGACGGCTATGATACGGATGCCTTAACAGATTGGGTCCGCAATGACTTCGATCTGGGCGGTATTCCCGGATATGGTGGGACTCTGATCGTAGGTGAAGCCTATAACACCCCTGGCGCGCCCAACATGGTCTATACCCCGCCCCCGGAAGCCTGTGGCGATTCCTTTACACCGATTTATGAGATCCAGGGAAATGGCATGAGCACACCCATCTATGGTGATGAAGTTGCCACAGAAGGCATCGTAGTGGCTGATTACCAGGAAGGTGGCAAAAACGGGTTCTTTATCCAGGATATTGCTGGTGATGGCGACCCGGCGACCTCGGACGGCATTTTCGTTTATGCGCCCGGGAGCATGGATGTTATGACTGGTGATCACGTACGAGTGCGTGGTTATGCCTCGGAGTATTATGATCTAACCCAGGTCAGTTCTGTCAGCCAGATCTGGATTTGTGATATCGAGCAGACCTTGCCTGACCCGGTGGCGCTGACCTTGCCTGTAACGGATTGGGTTACTTTTGAACCCTACGAAGGCATGCGGGTGATCTTCCCGCAAGACCTGGTGATTTCGGAGTATTTCAATTTCGACCGCTATGGTGAGATCGTCCTGACCTCCACCCGCCATCTGACCCCCACAGCCGAATTTGAGCCAGGATCGCCCGAAGCTTATGCTGCCATGCAGGCTTACTTGCTGGACAGCATCACCCTTGATGATGGGAGCACCTCTCAGAACCCGGATCCCGCGCTGCATCCTGATGGGATGGTATTTGACCTGAATAACCTTTTCAGAGGCGGCGGTTTGGTGACGAACCTTATCGGCGTCCTGGATTATGGCTATGGTATTTACCGGATACAACCGACACACGGTGCTGATTATACGGATACCAATCCCCGCACGACGAGCCCTGACATAATGGAAGGGGATCTCAAGATTGCCAGCCTGAATGTCTATAATTACTTCACGACAATCGATGATGGCAGCTGGATTTGCGGACCCTCGGGGGATATGGAATGCCGCGGTGCTGACAATGCTGACGAGTTGACCCGCCAACGTGCCAAGATCCTCGCTGCGTTATCTGGCATCAATGCGGATGTGGTGGGCTTGATGGAGATTGAAAACGACCGACCGGGCCCGGTGCCGGATTATTCCGTTGCTGATCTGGTTGCAGGCTTGAATGATTTGATGGGTGCTGGCACCTATGATTACATCCCGACCGGTGCGATCGGCACAGACGCCATCAAAGTCGCTCTGATTTATAAGCCAGCCAAGGTGACGCCGATTGGCTCGTTTGCCGTATTAGATTCCTCCTTTGATCCTCTCTTCCTGGATAACTATAACCGGCCGGTTCTGGCAGCTACATTCATGGACAACCTGAGTGAGGAAGCCTTTACTGTGGCGGTCAACCATCTCAAATCTAAAGGGTCGGATTGCAATGCAGTAGGAGATCCTGATCTGGGCGATGGTGCAGGCAACTGTAACATCACCCGCACTAATGCGGCGATGGTGGAAGTGGATTGGCTTGCCAGTGACCCAACCGGTACGGGTGTGGATAATTTCATCCTCATTGGCGACCTGAATTCCTATGATAAAGAAGATCCCGTCGACGCCATTAAGGCTGGACCGGATGATACCTTCGGCACCGGAGATGACTTCTTCGATATGCTGTTTGAAATCCAGGGCGAAGCTGCCTACAGTTATGTATTTGACGGGCAGATCGGCTACCTCGATTATGCCCTGGCGAATGCCAACTTTGCCCAATACATTGATGATGTCAATGTCTGGCATATCAACGCTGATGAACCAGATCTGATAAATTATGACACCAGCTTTAAGAAGGATGCCCAGGATGCGATCTATGCCCCTGACGCCTACCGGTCAAGCGACCATGACCCGGTGGTTATCAGCCTGACCTTTGATTACCACATTGTCGATGTGGATATCAAACCCGGCAGCTGCGAAAACCCGGTCAATGAGAAGAGTAAGGGCGTGATCCCTGTGGCGATTTTGGGCACCGCTGATTTTGATGTGACCCAGATTGATCCGGCTTCAATTACCCTGGCTGGTGTTGCGCCCCTCCGATGGAGCTTTGAAGATGTTTCGGCGACCTCTAACTGTTCAGCCAAACACGGGGACGGATATCTTGACCTGGTGCTGCATTTTGATACGCAAGAGCTCGTATTTGCGCTGGGTGAAGTGGCAGATGGCGATATGCTGACCCTGAAATTGGTCGGCAGCTTGTTACCCGATTATGGAAGCACGCCGGTCATCGGTTATGATATGATGCTGATTCTTTTGACAGGTAAGCGGTAATCGCTGTAAATAGATAAAGCGGCAAGCCGGGTGAAAGTTTGAGATTCGGCTAGGTTACGAACATGTTGATGAAGGGAGATGCATTCATGTGTCTCCCTTAATTTGTTTTGTGGTGCACCTTCCGCAGTGAAAGCCTTGGCGCCGTAGGTTATAATTCAAGTCGGAGGATTCATGCCCATTCGCATTCTGCCAGATCACATCGCATCCCAAATTGCCGCCGGGGAGGTGATTGAGCGCCCCGCATCGGTGGTGAAGGAGTTGGTTGAAAATGCCCTCGATGCTAAGAGCAATGCGATCACGATCGAGATTAGGGGCGCGGGCAAACGCTTGATCGGATTGACAGATAACGGCGTGGGCATCCCGCAGACAGAACTGGGGTTGGCAGTCTCCCGCCATGCGACCAGCAAGCTTGCCCGGGCTGAAGACTTATTCCGCATCGAGACCCTGGGTTTTCGCGGTGAGGCGTTGGCATCCATTGGATCTGTTTCCCGGATGACGGTCGAATCCCGGACGGTGGACGCCGAAACCGGGGCGCGGTTGCGGGTGGAGGGGGGCAAAATGGATCGCCTGGAGGAAACGGGTATGCCTCCGGGGACCCGGGTCACGGTGCAAGACCTTTTTTATAACGTCCCTGCCCGGCTGAAATTTCTCAAGACCGACAACACTGAGCGGCGTCACATTGAAGCGCTGGTCACGCGCTATGCCCTGGCTTATCCGGATGTGCGCTGGCAGCTCGTGGTGGATGGCAAGCCTTCGCTGAGTACCAGCGGCAATGGTGACCGTCGTGAAGTGCTCTCTAGCTTATATGGCGTGGACATCGCCAAACAAATGCTCTCCCTTGAATTCAAAGAAGAGGAATATCACATCCACGGTTTCATCAGCCCGATCTCGCTCACCCGCTCAAACCGGCGTGAGATCACGATCTTCGTCAATGGGCGCTGGGTGAAGGACACTTCCGTCACCGCCGCGATCCTTAAGGCTTACCATACCCTGTTGATGGTGGGTCGTTTTCCGATCGCGGTGCTATTCCTCAATCTGCCCCCGGAAGCAGTGGATGTGAACGTTCACCCGGCTAAGGCGGAAGTGCGCTTCAGGGAAGGCGACCTGGTCTTTACCCGGGTTCAGCGTTCTGTGCGGCGTGCCTTACTGGCTTATTCACCTGTGCCCGACCTGCGCCCGAAACAGCTCTGGGGGTCTCAGCAGTCACAAGCCGGCGATTCTCCGGACGCTGCCTGGCGGTTATCAGCGGGGATCAAAACCGGTGGGGAACTGATGGAAGGATCAGACCAACCCCGCATCCATATTCACACCGGTGCGATGGATGAGGATAAACTGCCACTGCTCCGGTTGGTGGGGCAGGTCGCCGCGACCTACTTGATCGCGGAAGGACCGGATGGACTGTATCTGATTGACCAGCATGCAGCCCACGAAAGGGTGTTGTTCGAGCAGTTGATGGCGCAGCAATCCAAAAAGCAAGTCCCGGCACAGTCATTGCTGGAGCCGGTCAATGTGGTTCTGCCGCCGGAGAAAGCACGGCTCTTGGAAGAGCAATTGCCCGTACTGGACAAGCTGGGGTTCAAGGTGGAGCCCTTTGGTCCCAACACTTACACTGTCCGGGCGATCCCGGCGTTGATCGTGGGCGGCGACCCGGAGGCAGCGCTCAATGTCCTGGTGGAGGATTTTGAAGAGGATGAGTCACCTCTGGCTTCAGCGATTGAAGCCAGGGTCACAGCCCGGATCTGCAAGCGGATGGCAGTGAAGGGCGGGCAGACGCTTTCCCCGGAGGAGCAAGCTGCCTTGCTGCGCAACCTGGAAAGCTGCCAATCACCCCGTACCTGCCCGCATGGACGGCCGACAATGATCCACCTCTCCGCTGACCTGCTGGAGCGGCAATTCGGTCGGCGAGGGGCACGGTAAGGCGTATTCATGAGCAGCTTCTTCGTCGCCGGGCTGATCAATCTTGAAACGACCGTTGCCATTGACGGCTTCCCGTTGGATTACTTCCCGGCCCGCTATCCCTTTTTTGGACTGCAAACGACAGTTTCTGGGGTGGGGTACAACATTGCTAAAGCGTTGATTACCCTCGACAATGGGGTGGATTTCGCGTCACTGATTGGGATGGATGATAACGGGATGCTGGTGCGCAGTACCCTTCATGAGGATGGTATTCCGGATGAATTGGTGCTGGGAATGCTGGACGCCACTGCCCAATCGGTGATCCTCTATGAGCCGGATGGCCGCCGCCAGATCCATGTTGATCTGAAGGACATCCAGGAGCAGGCTTATCCCGTTTCCAAAGCTGAACCTGCCATTCGGTCCAGTGACCTGGCTGTGATCTGCAATATTAATTTTGCCCGCCCATTATTGCAGACCGCTCAGGAAGCGGGTAAGTGGATCGCCACAGATGTACACGCACTCTCGGATCTTGAAGATGACTTTAACCGCGACTTCATGCAGAAGGCGGATATTCTCTTTCTGAGTGATGAGTCCCTACCCAACACCCCGGAAGACATCGCCCGGGCTTTGATGGGCAGATATGGCCCAGAAATCGTTGTGATCGGTCTGGGACAGAAAGGCGCACTGCTAGCGGTCAAGCGCGACGACTACGTCGGGCGCGTGGCTGCGGTCGATACCCGACCAGTGGTCAACACCATCGGCGCGGGGGATGCGCTCTTTTCCGCTTTTCTGGACCGTTTCCTGCGGACGAAGGATCCCTATTCAGCCATTAAAGCAGCCTGCGTCTTTGCTTCATACAAGATCGGGGAAAAGGGCGCGGCGGAAGGCTTTTTGACTGCCCCTGAACTGGACGGCTGGCTTGATAAATTGCACATTGAGGAGTGAGATCATGAAAGGACTGTGGCTCGAAGACCGGCAAATAACATATCGCATCGATATTCCCAGGGCGGAGGTGGGACCGGGCATGGCGTTGATCAAGCTGCGCCTGGCAGGGATCTGCGCCACAGACCTGGAGATGACCCGCGGCTATTATCCCTTCACAGGTGTCCCCGGGCATGAGTTCGTCGGTGAGGTCGTTGAAGCACCCGGGCATGACTCCTGGGTGGGGCAGCGAGTGGTCGGTGAGATCAATCTGACCTGCAGGTATTGCCGAGCCTGCCTGGCTGGGCGGGAACATCACTGCGCGAATCGCACCGTGCTGGGCATCCTCGGGCATGATGGTGTCTTTGCGGAATATTTCACCCTGCCGGTGGAGAACCTGCATGCAGTGCCGGAGTCCGTCCCGGATGATACAGCCGTCTTCACCGAACCTCTTGCGGCAGCCTTGGAGATCCAGCAGCAAGTGCAGATCCAGCCTGACATGCGGGTGCTGGTGGTAGGCGCCGGGCGGCTGGGGATGTTGATCGCCCAGACCTTGCGGCTCACCGGATGCGACCTGCGCGTCGTAGTCCGGCGTGAGGAACCAGCACAAATGCTGGCACGATACGGGATTGAGTCGATTTTTATTGATGCAGTGGAGGAAAATTCTGCGGACCTGGTGGTGGAGGTGACGGGCGCGCCGGGTGGGTTTGAACTCTCCCGGAAAGCTGTGCGTCCGGCGGGGACGCTGGTCCTCAAGAGCACCTTCGCCGGTGATGTTACGATGGACCTGTCTGCCCTGGTGGTGGACGAGGTCACGCTGGTCGGCTCGCGATGCGGTCCCTTTGAACCGGCGCTGCGGTTGCTGGAGGCGGGATTGGTGGACTTGCGACCGATGATCGATGCGCAGTATGGGTTAGCCGAGGGCGTGGCGGCTTTTGAGAAGGCGGCGGAGCACGGGGTGTTGAAGGTGGTGGTTAGACCGGATGAGGCGTAGGATGGGTCGGGGATGCACCACAAGCCACTTATGATGTCACGCATGCTGCGCAGTGCGTGACCTACATTTTATGACAGTTGGGTAGGTCACGCTTCCAGCGTGACTGTTTATATCGGATGGGTCAGGGACCCACCACAAGCCACAAGTATTAGATTTGGTGATTCATGATGTCACGCATGCTGCGCAGTGCGTGACCTACAATTTATGACAGCCGGGGAGGTCACGCTTCCTGCGTGACTGCTTATATCGGATGGGTCAGGGACCCATCACAAGCCACAAGTATTAGATTTGGTGATTCATGATGTCACGCACTGCACAGCATGCGTGACCTGAATTTATTTGGGATCATTATACTTGAGTGTGGGAAATTTCATCTTGTAAAGGTGGGCGGGGATGGTATAATGGTGTCCTGCGGGGCGTAGCTCAGCCCGGATAGAGCGCACGGTTCGGGTCCGTGAGGCCAGCGGTTCAAATCCGCTCGCCCCGACAGAGAAACTCTCCTAAAAAGGGGAGTTTTTTATTTGGTGCTCCCTGCGGGAGTGCTACGCAAAGGCCAGCGGTTTCCCACAGCTGCACTTCTGGACAGGCAAATCCGCTCACCCTGTAGCGAAGCGGAACCCCTGACTAAGGGGCTGACTGGAAACTCTCCTAAAAAGGGGGGTTTTTTATTTGGTGCTCCCTGCGGGAGTGCTACGCGAAGGCCAGCGGATCCCTCGAAAAGAGGGCGGGCAAATCCGCTCGCCCTGGAACGAAGTGGAACACCCAGTGAGGGTGCGACAAGAAACTCTCCTTTCATAAGGGGTGTTTTGATTTATTTGGAAAAAGTGCTCAAATTGGTTCGGGTCAGTGCCCCCTACGGGGGTGCTTCGCGAAGGCCAGCGGATCCCTCGAAAAGAGGGCATCCCCGAAAAGGGGACTGGCGCGAATCCGCTCGACTTTTTCGACCTCCGGAAGGGCAGACGCAAAGATGGAAAAAGAAATCTCGTTGCCCATTCGTCGGCATTTGCGCGGTGTTGCGGTTGCTCTCCAACAGAGCCGTATCCCCCGTAAAAGCATGATTCGCTGGTTGTGCAAGCCCTCAGATATTGGGTGCACTAAAATGTTGTAGAAATTGCTGAATGCCTTTCTCAGCAAAGCGCGCTTTAGTGTGATATCTGGATGTATTTCTTAGCTTCGTTCTTCGCCGTGTTTCGTATTAACCGCTTAGCTCTCTGTGAATAATTTCTTGTCATCAGTCTGGTGATAGGTGCAATAAGAATAACAAGATCCAAGGATGATGCTGTCCTTCCGAGATCGCCACGCCGCCTTTCGGCGGCGATGACCAATAATTTTGTCACTAGGAGCCCTAGCGACGAAGCAGTCTCGGAAATTCATGGGATGTGAATTTCGGTTTGTGCATTAACAAGAGCATAGGGACTCGAGTTTTCCCTGTCGGTCTGGCGAGCCTCTGGCAATCAAAGAAAGTTTTTCACTGAGAAGCTGTGAAGCAGCCCCGAAATGACAGCACGTTTTATCCGGCACTTTCATCTTTAGTCTGGATATACCCCTATTTAATCTTATTGTTTTTGCTGCTGCAATCCATATAAAACTGTTTTCTGCCATGACTGACAATCCCGTTCTTGCTATCATTCAGTTTTTGACTGTCTAATTCTACAGACTTTTAGTGCACCCCAGATATTATTAAAGGTACCGATGAGTCCAAAATAGTGTATAATTATTGTTGATTTATTTCAGTTTTGTTGGTGTCTGTTTTTCGTTTGAAACATAGGAAGGGACGATGGAGAAAATTTACTCAATTAAGAATCAGAGGCTGACCCGGTTTG
>Ga0180009_10000157_pt1 | contig 104096 bp, 88 predicted proteins | sample OS_PC_MetaG_FD_123537 | JGI IMG/M metagenome (GOLD analysis project Ga0180009, IMG submission 123537) | Groundwater microbial communities from the Aspo Hard Rock Laboratory (HRL) deep subsurface site, Sweden - OS_PC_MetaG | ecosystem: Environmental > Aquatic > Deep subsurface > Groundwater... | reverse complement strand
GATTTCTTTTTCGAGCCAAAGAATATTTTCATCGGCTATGTTCGCAGCCGGAATATCTTCACTTTCGCCTGCTGCTTTAGATATATCTTTATACTCATTATTAAGTGATTCAAAATCAGCCAAGACAGAACTAAGCACTGTTTTGCCGTCGAATTCATTTTTGTTTTCTTCTTTAATAGAAGCGCTTTTCAGATAATCATTTAAAGTCGCAAGCGGTTTTGCGCCTAGCTGTACTATCCTTTCGGCTACTTCATCATATTGTCCGGCGACGTAATTATAATATTTTTCGGTTATTTCATGTATTGACTTAAAATTAATTCCTTTTACATTCCAATGATAATTGTGAAGTTTTACGTACATAACCTGCAGATTTGCAAGATTCTTGTTTAGTAATCCGATAAGCTTATTATTTTTCATTTTACTGCTCCGTTTTTTTTGATAAGTAATTGTTTATCGCGTCTTTAATTTTTACAGTCCCTTTTAATCCGTTAATAATTTTTACTCCGCCGCGTTTAAGTGCTTCTTCGGCTTTATCGCCGACATGTCCGGTTAATAAAACCGCGGCTCCTTTACCGATAATAAGTTCGGCAGCTTTAGGACCCGCCCCGCTTTGCATCTGTTCGCCGAGATTCGATACGGCTTCAAATTTCATTGTTTCAGGATCAACTATTAAGAAGTACTGACACCTGCCGAATTGTTCGCTTACAAGCGCGTCCATTGATCCGCCGGTGGATGTCACAGCGATTTTACCTGATTTGTTTTTTGCCTTACCTTCGTTCATATCATTCAACATTTTATTTCTCCAATTAATTAAATGCTAATTCAAGCTGCTGTTCAATTTGATTCCGGATAGAGTACATTATCTCCCGGATGTTTTCATTCACTTCAACAATATTTTCTCCATTAATAAGCGCATTCATAAATTCCTTATCAAAAGGGATTGTGCCGATTACCGGCAGGCCGTTATTCCCGGCGTACTTAAATATTTGTGAAGTTAAATCCATATTTAAATCATACTTATTTATTACAATGCCTGCGTTTATTTTAAAAGTATTAAGAAGCTCCGTTAAACGTTTGAGATCGTGTACGCCTGAAAGAGTCGGCTCCGTTACAATCACAACATAATCAGCCGCGGCCGCGCTTGCATTTACGGGGCATCCAACACCGGGCGGCCCGTCAACAATTACCCATTCTATTTCCGGGGGAATATTTTCAAGCGCCTTGCGTTTAAGTTCACTTACAAGTTTTCCTGAATTTCCTTCCCCCGCATATAATTTCGCGTAATAAAATTTAGAATTATCCGGAAGCAGGCATTCATAATATTTCCCCGATACGATTTGTTTAAAAATAACGGCTTCAAACGGACAAATACGGTAACAGAATCCGCACCCTTCACAGCTTAATTGATCGACCGTAAAATTACTGATCGCGTCAAATGAGCATAATCCCTGGCACAGTCCGCATTCGGTACATTTAGTTTGGTTGATCAAAGCTTTTTTGCCGCCGTAATAATCAAAAGTTGAAATTACTTCGTGTTTTAGAATTAGGAATAGGTTCGCCGCGTCTACGTCGCAATCAATAACAATTTTATTATTCAGTATTGCCGCCAGCGACGATGAAAAGGTAGTCTTTCCCGTTCCGCCTTTGCCGCTTAATATTACAATTTGTTTATAAGATTTATCAAACATCTGTTTTTTCCGGCACCTTTGTTGTTTTTAAATTGTTTATGAGTCCGGCAAATGCATTTTTTAATTCATTATTATTAAATACCGGAAGAATTCCTTTTGAATAATCCTCAGCTATTTTTCTGTCGAATGGAATTTTCAGAAGTATATCCATCATATTATCATTTAAATAATTTTCCATCTCTTTAAATTCTGGTTTGTATTTATTTATGATAACTCCGAAAGGGATTCCGATTTCATTCAGAACATCCGCCGCGATTTTTAAGTCGCTTAAACCGAATGGAGTTGATTCCGTTACAAGAATACAGAAATCCGAATCCTTAACACTTTCAATCATGGCGCAAGAAGTTCCTGGAGGCGAATCGATTATATTTATTTTTTCTTTTATAACTTTTTTCTTCAATTCTTTAATTAAAGGGACAGAAGATATTTCTCCGATTTTTAATATTCCGTCGGCAAATATTAGATGTTCATTAACTGATCCGCATCTTAAGACCCCAATTTCTTTTTCCCTATCGGTAATAGCTTTAGCCGGACAAAAATATTTGCACGAGCCGCACCAATGACACATTTCCTCAAAAAGAATAATTTCAAACTTAAGATTTATTAAGGCATTGAATTCGCATACCTCAACGCACTTGCCGCAGAAATCGCATTTGTTATAATCAATCTGAGGAAGTTTTTTGTAAACCTTTTCCTCAAAATCAATTTTAGGATTTAGAAGCAGATGGCCATTCGGTTCTTCAACATCACAATCGATATAAACGCAATTATCTTTTACCGAAGCCAAACTTGCCGCCACAGTAGTTTTGCCTGTTCCCCCTTTACCCGATGCAACAGAAATAATCATTATAACTCCTTGTTAGCAATCGTGCGAATGGCCGGCGCACTCTTCGTATCCGCTTAATTTACCTGCTATAAAATTGTTCAAAGCTTCTTGACAAATCATACCGGGCGCGGTAATTACTTCTATACCGAAGGAATGGAAATTTGAAACTGCTTTTGCGCCCATACCGCCGGCAATAATTGTATTAATGTTGTATTGATTGATATAACCCGGAAGCTGGCAAATTCCGCCGTGATTCCCGTTTAAAGGATTAAAATATGATTCTTTTTTTGTTACTTGTTTACTTTGATCCAGTTCAAATACCAGTATTTTTGAACATCTTCCGAAATGTTCAGCGACTCTTTCTTCATTTCTTCCTTCTTCAACTGCAATTGCTAAGCGATGATTCATTTTAACTCCTTAATTAGTATTCTTCTTAGTAAAACATTTATATTGAACGTTAAACGAATTCTTCATTAAAGTTTCCTATGCCGGTTTCTTCTTTTGCCTTTCTGTCTTCTTCCGACTGTATTTACCATACTTTCTTGTTTAACTTCGATTAAATTCATTTGAATAAAATCCTTTATAGCGTCTATAATTTTTCCCCCGGTACAAAGGTAAACCTTAATATCGGCGGATTTTAAAAACCGGAGAGGATTTGGCCCAATATCCTTTGTAATTACTGCCTCTACATTATTTTCAATAATAAATTGGGAAGTTTGAATTCCCGCTCCGCCGTATAAATTTATAAAAGGATTGTGGAGATACTCGGAAGTATTATTTACCGTATCATAAATAATTATAAACGGAGCCCTTCCGAATTTCTCCGCAATCTTTGAATCAGTATCCGGGCTTTCAGCTGTTATAGCAATTAACATAGTTACCTTAAATTTTCACATATTCCCTAGTCCTCTAACCCGGCCTCTGCCCTGCTCTTTTCCAAAACCGCCTCCGAAACGATTACCTAAACCTCTACCGCGCGGTCTTCCGCCGCGACCCAGCCCGATTTTAAGCTCCTTTTCGTCGGCGGTTTGATTTTCGGAATTTTCGATTTGAGACTCCCGGCATCTGCCTCTTCTTCTACCCGTAAGAGCTCCTTTTCCTTCGGGTCCCGTTCCGTTTAAGTTCGGCATTTAAACCTCCTATTTATTTTTAAAACAACTGCGATGTACATAGGAAACCTGTTAAATTATCAATACGGAATTTTTCGAATCACCGAATTGAGTTTCAATCTGCTTATCCGCGTCAGGTTTATTCAACCAGGTTATACCGTCGCATAAATATTTAAACTTGTACTCTATGCCCGCTTCCAAAACGATCTCGGTAGAAGACGACCCGTCGGGATTTTTCTGTGAAAATTTATTCTGATGGGAATCCCAATTGTTAAAATCACCCACAACGCTTATCTCATTAAAGTTTTCACATAATTCTTTCGGAAGAGTAAAAGTAACCCGGCAACTTTTTTTATCTCTTGAATACTTTTTCACGACTGCCATAATTAACCTCCTAATATTTCCTAATTATAAAGGAATTATTCGAGTATGTAGATTCTTTGATTAAATTCTTCTTTATTAAATTATCTATAATTTCCCATCCCGAATTTGCCTTATTTAATAACACTTTTACCGCGTCTATTCTCATCGGATGAACTGCAAGAATGCTGAGCAGTTCTTTTTGAACGTCATGAGTGTATGAAAACTCCGCGCCTTCATAATGGGTTAATAATTCGGCGTTAATTTTAAATTCGCTGAATATTTGATACGCTGCATTTATTCTCTCTTCATCCGGAGCTTGTACAAAAGACTCGGCCGGCGGTCTTGTCGGAACAATTATATATGCTGTTGAAGGATTAATTTTACTAATTACTTCCGCGGTTTTCCTAAGCGATCCGAAACTAGTATTAATATTTTTAACCAGCATTGTTTCAGTTACAAGTTCGCCTGAAAATTCGGAAGCGAACTTTATTAACCCGTTTATTATTTTGTTAAGTCTTAATGAACCGTGCGGCCTATTAATTTTTTCCCAAATTGAAGGTGATGCCGAATCAATTTTTAGCGATACCCAATCTGCAAGCATAAGTTCATTTCTAATGTTTTTATCATTTATTAATGATGAATTAGTTATAACCGCGACAGGTTTCCCTAAACTTTTTAATTTCTCAATCATTACCCCAAGATTTATATCTAATGTCGGTTCACCGTCGGGTACAAACGTTATATAATCAACTAATTCGCCAGCCGATTCCAATTCATACAGCTTTTGTTTGGTTTCTTCAAATACTGCCCCCGGCGAAAAAAAATCTCTTATTATTGTTGTCATTGAATTAGTCGCACCAAGCTGGCAATAAACACATGAATATGTACAATATTTATAAGGGATATTATTTATCCCCAGACTTCTGCCTAATCTACGCGACGGTATAGCACCAAATACAATTGACATAATGATATCTCACAAAATATTATTCATGAAAATTTATAAAGCCAAGCGAATATTTTCTTAAGTCAAGTTTTGTTATTAAATCACAATCACAATTAAGGTTGTTTTGAATTAAGAAATTTTCAATCTGTTTAATTTCATTTACCGAGTAATTTTCCTCCAGGTAATATTCAGTGTATTCAAAATTATTCTTGCATTCTTTTTTAGATCTGAATATTTCGAATAAATAAGCCTGCAGAAAGTAAAATTGAGAAACTGTTATAGGTAGATCATTCTTACTCATTTTCTAATTACTCCTTTTAAGAAGTGTTAAACTATATTCTTTATACTATGATTATTCATACGACAATCTTACATCTCTGTTTTTAAGAGTCGGTTTAATAAACTCCTTCCAATCATCAGAATCCCATGTATTTAATTTTGTATGAGCGGTAAAATATTTTTCGGGGATTGGATGAGTGCCCACGACAACTTTTAACCCATATTTTATTTCAATAAATTTTTTAAAATGATCTACATAAGGACAAGGCGGGAAACCGACAATCATACCGGTTGCAAAATGAATTATTTCGGCTCCGTTTTTCTTCATTTCTTCCGGCGCGTATTCAATATTGCCGCCCGGGCATCCGCCGCATGATGTATAGCCGACAAGTTCAACGTCTTTACCTTCGTAAATATCAAACGCTCCGGCTTTTTCTTTAAGAGATTTAAAGCATTTTCCGCCAGCGCAGCTTCTATACCTGTCGCAAATAATTATTCCGATTTTTATACTATTTTCCATTTCATCCCCTATTAACAATCATTGATTTTATATTTGTTAATACAAAGCTTAGTTGTCATATTTAATTTTTCTTCCTTTTACCTTAACAGGATCTCCCGGATAACCAAGTTTATTCCAATCCAATCTGCCTTCCTTTGAATGACATGAATTACACTTTAACGCTTTTTCCTTTGAAGCCACCATATGATTTATTGGCCAGTACATTTCGGTCTCAACAAAAGCGTAACTGCCTGAATACGGAAGATTGATTTCTTTCATTCCAATTTGAGAAGCTAAATTCCAGTCATATGTTTTCCAGTAACCATTTTCACCGAAAAGTTTAGGAGCGATCAAATAATTATTTTCGGTATCATAATTTTGTTTACCGCGCATAACTTTAAATGGAGTTATCTTTGATTCAGGATCAGAAATATCGCCGTTCAATTTATTCAGCTCTACTATTCTACCTGAATCAATTTTATCACCGAATTGATAATACGACGCGCTGCCGTTATACCATTTATAAACCGGCATTACATTTTTTTCCCATTTAAACTCGCCCTTCATTTTATTATAAGTTTCTTTACCGTATTCATCTTTTGATATTGGTCTATCCTCTCCGGCTGCCGACCAATCCCACCACATTTTTGTAGGTTCAACGCGCGCGAATTCGGGTATATGACAAGTTTCACATGCAATTGAATTACTATGCTGATTAAGGATTTTATTCTTATGGATTTCGTCTTGATGACAATCGGTACAATAAATATGATTTTTTCCAGAAGCAATAGAACCATGACTTGCTCCCATAATTTTATGCTGTTCCGACACATGACATTCGATGCATTGAAAATCCAATTTGCCCATATGAATATCTGTTTCAGGTTTAGGATCATAAAGGCTGTCATCTAGGTCGCCGTGTTTTACGCCTGTGCCGCCGCCGCCGTCAAAATGACATATTCCGCAGTTTTTTCTAGATGGTTTACCAACGTTTTGCGCAACCAATAAAAGATCAACATTTTTGTCGGGCATTCCTGCGCCTGTAGGGATTTTTTTGTATGTGCCTGATTGATCATGACAAATTAGGCAATCAACATTTTCTTCTTTGGTGAAATCAAAATCTTTGTCCTTCCATCCATATCCAACATGGCAGCTTGTACATCTTGAATAATTAGACGGAACCGCGATACAGAAATTGTTTATAAAATTTATTTTGCCTCTTTGTTTGGCGAAACTATCACTATCTAAAAATTCTTCATTTAACCATGTCCAATGATTTGTCCTCATAACTTCTTTTGCCGATAAATCATGACATGAGATACACGCTTTAGTTACATCCTGTGGGGAAAGAAATTTTTCGGTGAAAAATTCCTTATGAGACTGAGCGGCGGCGGTTATATTAAGAGCCGCAAGAATTATTAATATTCTGCTAAGCATAGAATTCTCCTTTATTTAAATATCTTTTATTATGCGTCTATTGATATTTGAAAATGATCCTTGATTAAATCAACAATTTTTCTAAATGTAAGCGAGACCTCAGAATCTTTTCTTTCGCTTACAATCGGGATTCCTTTATCACCTAAAATCCTCGCGTTAATATCAATAGGAATTGAACCGAGAAATGGAACATTGTACTTATCAGCCAAATATGCCCCTCCACCGGCTCCGAATAATTCTATAACCGCGCTGCAATGAGGACAAATAAAACCGGCCATATTTTCGACTACACCAATAAAAGGGATTTCAAGTTTCTTAGCCATACTGATGGCACGTTCTGCGTCCATTACTGAAACTTCTTGAGGGGTAGTAACAATAACCGCGTAATCGGGTTTCATATGCTGAGCTATTGTTAAAATTTCATCCCCGGTCCCCGGAGGAAGATCGGCAATTAAATAATCGAGCACGCCCCATTCAACATCGGCAAGAAACTGATTAATAATTTTTGAGCGCATTGGTCCGCGCCATATTACAGCCTGTCCCGATTGTACAAGCGAAGCAATTGAAATCATTTTTACGCCTTTATTTTCGAAAGGAATCATTTTCGAATCGAGTACAATTAATTCTCCTTGAATACCTAACATTTTGGCGACATTTGGACCTGTAATATCGGCGTCCAATATTCCCGTTGAGAAACCTTGAGACTGTAATGTATAAGCAAGGTTAACGCTAACGGTTGTTTTACCTACTCCGCCTTTTCCGCTAAAGACAGCAATGCGGTGTTTTATTTTTGAAATATTTTCAGAAATTCGTTTTTCTTCATCTTCAAATTTATTTTGATTGTCTTGTTCGTTCATCACAACTCCTATCAATTAAGCTACCTGTGGTTTATACCATTTTTTTATCGCATCTACCGTTGCATTAATTACCGGATAAGCAATTGGCGAGGCTGTTAATAGCGGATGCGTGCCTATTTGCATACTGTTGATATCAATATCAGTCATTTTATTTAAGATCATTACAGATATTATGTTTATCATTTCTCCAACGGAATCTCCTCCCATTATTTGAGCTCCCATTAATGTGTGCGAGTAAGTTGAGAATAATAATTTGACCGTAACTTCCGAAGCGCCAGGGAGTTTACCCGGATGTCGGTCAACAGCTTTTGCAACTCCAACCGTATAATCTAGCGACCGTTTTTTCGCGCGTCGTTCAATTATGCCGCTTACTGCAAAAGCTGTGTTCCCAATTTTTGTCGAGAAAGAACCGAGAACTCCTGAATACTGACGAATCACCTTTATTGAATATAGATTGGAACCGACAAGCCGTCCTTCAGCCATTGCGGTTGAAGCGAGCATAATATTTGAATATTCGCCTGTAAAAAAATCATATTTTGCGGCGCAGTCACCGACCGCAAAAACATCTTTTTCGGATGTTCGAAGATAAGCGTCAACTAAAATTCCTTTTCCGTCCTCATAATCCAGGCCGAATGATTCGGCAAGTTCAAGATTAGGTTTGTAGCCGCAGGAAACGATTAAAAGATCACAGTCTATTATTGTACCGTCGTTCAATTCCACAGCGTTTACTTTTTCGTACCCTAGAATTTTTTGAACGCTTTTGCCTGTAATTACTTTACCGCCCTGCTTCTCTAAAATATCTTTTACTTTATTACCGAATTCTTCATCCATTGAAGCAAGAAGAAAATCCATCATCTCAACAACAGTAACATCCTTGCGGGCTTTTAATAATTCATCTGCAACTTCAACGCCAATATATCCGCCTCCGAGAATGACAATTTTTTCCGCTTCTTTTATACGAGTTTTTAAATTATTAAGATATTCAATATCCTTTCTTACGAGAAAAACATTTTCTTTATCCGCGCCTTTAATAGGCGGCATAACCGCTTTCGAGCCTGTTGCAATTACAAGCTTTTCAAATTCAATTTCGCCGTTATCTGCGAGTTTAATTCTATTATCGCTTCTGCCGACAGCTTCATCGTTAATGATTTCAATTTGATTCATTATAAGCGGATTGTCGGGAAGAATATTATCGCTTACTTCCTTTAGAGTATTAAATACATAAGGAATACCGCAAGGAATCATCGGTTTTGGTTCTTTTCTAATCAACACAATTTTTTTATCAGGGTAAGTATTTTTTGCCGAAAGAGCGCAAGTAACTCCAGCGGGACCGCCTCCGATAATTACAATATCATACTTTTTCATTTTGTTCTTTTTCCTTTTAAATTTTATTTAGTTAACTGGTATATTCATTTTTTTCTGTCATGTTCTCATAAGTATTTCGGTCTTCGGGTGAAATTTGATAAAACGCGCTAAGCTGCCTGATCATACGCTGAAGTTCTTTGCAGTCGGGCAATAAAGGAGACTCCGAAATTTTATCATGAGGAATTTGATTCAGGAGTTTGTCATATAAATCTTCTATTTCGTCCTGGGCCAGCTGCAATGTTAATCCTATGTAATCATAAATTTCCTGTTCAAGCTTCTTAAAATCGTTTATAGCCGAGAGCTCACGGATTATAATATTTTTAAATACTGTTAACGTCTCACAAAGTTCAACGGGTAAAAATCCTTCCGCAAATCTTCTGATTGCAATATCGTCAATGTATTTAATCATGAGACCGCGGTCGCCGCTGCGAACAGTTGCCATAAGCAGATGATAAAGAGTGCTCATATAGCATTGAAAATCTTTTTCGTTTAATTTTTTATAACGTTCAAATTTGTAATTATTTTCGAGCGAGTTCATCTGGGCAATAATCAGCGGAAGTATATCATCTTTCTTTTTGGTTAAAGCTTCATAAATAATCAGGTTGTTTCTTCGCGCAACACGATGTAAAACCGCTTCGTTTTTAAGCCGCTATTCGTCGGGATGACTTTTAATTTTTTCAAGCAGAAAAAGAAGTCTTCTTGTAATATGGTATCGGGGGGCGGGTTCCCATGCCAATTCTTTACGAGTAAAGCTGGAATCAACGTCTAATTTTTTATCAATATATTTTATCATCCAGAATTTTTCAAGAGGCTCATCGCATACGAGATGAGAGTATTTTAAAAGCATCTTTAGAAATAAGCCCGGATAAGTTAGGGACTTGGGAATGAAAACCGGGTTTATCTTTTTCCCAAAGAAATAAGCCGTTGAAATTAGAAATAGTTCCTTGTGAGAAACAGAGCCGTCCGGGCTTCCGTTATACATGCTGAATTGAGTAAGATTATTTGAGTTTTTGATTATGATACGAATTAGTGAAATAACATCTTGCACATGAATATAAGGAACAGCCGATTCTCCTTTCCCCGCAAGAAGTCGTGAATCGATTTTTTTTGAAAGCCAAATTGAAAGAAATTTATAAAGCGGGGCGTATTCGCACCAATCACTGTAAATAGCTGCAAATCTAACAACGGAACAAGGAAAATATTTTGAATACTCCTTTACATATTGTTCACCTATTCTTTTGCTTTTTGCATATGCAAACTCAGCTTCCGGATTTGTTGTCTCGGAAATTTTTTCACCGTCGGCCGGGAAATTACATGCAGCTAATGAACTGGCAAAAATGAATCTTTTCACATTTAATTCTTTTGCAAATTTTAGAACGTTTAACGTTCCCTCAATATTCGTGCGCTTGTATTCGTTATTATCCATGTAAGTAAAATCATAAAAAGCCGCAAGGTGAACCAAGTAATCCGCGCCGCCATTTTCATTGATATAATTTTTGACATCGTTTAACGTATCCTTATTGGCGATATCACATTGAATCCAATGGATATTTTTGTGGTACGGAATGTTTGATTCTTTTCTTGACCGCCGGGCAATAGCGTACACTTTAAATTCTTCTCTTACATTTTCCAGAAGAAAACGCCCAACAAAGCCGCTTGCTCCGGTAATTACAATAGATGGAAGTTTATTATTCATTCTTTATCCAATTTTGTTCTGTTTTTTTTGAAAGCAAGTAAAGAGATAGAATTGCAGCACCCATTATTAAATCCGAAACACAGGAAAGTATTATTACAATTAATGGATTAATTATGAAGTAATAATAGAAAAGAAAAACAGCGGCGATAAATTTAACGATTACTGAAAAAATGACGAGGCACTCAAACCGTTTTGAATTGAATGCAGCCATTGAGTATCCTACAGCCATAACAATATGAAATACACCCCCTTGTGATCGGAAAAATCTTTCCGAACAAATCCCGTAACCAAGGTCCTGCATAAATGAGCATGGGACAACAATTAATCCAACGCCCACGCATAAAGAATGAAACGCAACAAGCCAAAGAAATACTGAAAGGTATCTGCTAAAATTGAAGTTTTTCATTTTTAATTCTCAACACTTTTTTATTATAAAGAAGTACCCCATTACCATTTTGAACCCCGCACCTCAGGGCCACTACCTCGCACTTTACTTTGAAAAGAAAATAGATGGGGCGTGACTCATCAATTAATGTTTCATAATTACCCTGTCCTTTTGATATTACCATATCGGCGCTTTTATATAAATCCATAAACTCATTAGTGCATTCTCTTAAATCTGTTCCGGCAATTGTACTGCCGCTTTCTATTACTTCACAAATTTTGTCCATGCCTAATTTGTAAGCGTCTTCAATGGTAATATCATTAAGTATTGGTTTTGAACGGACAGCGTATACAACTCTTTTATGATTTAATTCGTTCAATAAGAATTTATCGAATAGTGCTTCTTCGTAATTATCGCCTATATAGAGAATTAGGTTGGAGTTTACCAAATCTTCTTTAAATTTCTGTAGTGAAGAGAGATCAATATTGTCGGAGGTGATTTTATTAACTTCATTTATAATATTAAAATTAGGATTAGCACCTAAATCTATTATGTTCCCGGGAATGGCAATTCTTAAAGCCAACTCAAGTTTGTCTACAGAATTCTCATACATAGTTTTCAAATACGGAATATAATTTTCGGCCTCATCCAAATTTGTTTCTTTTATATTCTGATATGGATTTTTAACGCGCAGGTTATCTTCAACTATTTTTTGCATTACTTTAGAAAACAACGGCGCGGTAAAATCGCTGTTAATATTTCTGACTTCTTCACAGACTTTTTTAACAATGTTTAATTGTGTTTCTTTATCGCCGTTGGTAAAAATTTTTGCAATACTGTAAGCCTGATTAATAATACACGGTATACAAGCAGGATCAAATACCATTTTAGAATCCATCCTTAAGTTCTTATGAATGAGTATAGTTAAGCATGTTGAGATTTATGTCCTCTTTTCCGGCTAAATATTTTTTGCCGTTAAAGTTTATTTCTTTTATCACATTATTTTTGATCATATCCTTCAGCTTCTCTATCTCTACTTTATCTTTAATAAAATGATTTACGGCTTCAACTCCTACGGGATGAAGTGAAAGTAATCCCAAAAGTTCATTTTCAAAATCACCGGTAGCAAAGAACTCCTCTGTTTTAGGACAGCACAGCATTACGGATTTATTTACTTTTTCATTAATCATTTTGGATAAATGATCGAGTATTTCTTTATCGGGACTTTCGGCATAACTTTCAGACGGCGGGTAAATTGGCGTCATAAAATAAGAAGCTTCATGTTTAAGAGAGTTCAAATATGTTGATAAATTTTCAATTTCTTCAGCGTTATCATTTAGATTTTTAATAAGCGTAGTTTCTGTTACGAAGGTACCGTTAAATTTTTGTGAAAATTCTTTTATGCCGTTTAGAATGACATTATAGTCCAGTTTTCTATGCGGACGGTTTATCTTCATCCATGTATCATCATTAACCGTATCAATTTTAACGGATACATAATCCGCATACATTAAGTTTTCCTGAATGTCGTAATTCCACAATAAAGATGCGTTTGTAAAGACAGCAATCTTATAGCCAAACTCACGCAATAGTGAAATTTCTTTTGATAGACTGGAATCAAGAGTTGCTTCCCCGCCGCCTGCAAAAACTATGTACTCGATTTTTTTGTTACTTTTCTTTAATTCTTCCAATTTATTTTTAACTGAAAGATGAAGTTCATAAGGCGACAGACAATAATTCGCGCAGACAGAATAACAAGTAGTATTTCCCGAAGGACAATAAATGCAATCATAAGAACAGATTTTTGATTTTACATTGTTTATTCCAAGTACATATCCTAATCTTCTTGAACGTATGGGCCCAAATACAACCCGGCACTTTAATGATTTATCAGCAAGAATTCCTTTTTCAATTTTTTTGCAGAAAAATTTGATTTTTTGCTTAACCCATTCTTTATTTGTATTTGCCATATATAATGGTCTCCATTAGGAATTGTATAATTTCTATTAATAGTCCAGAATCATTCCAGAATAAATAATGCTTTTTTGCCTTATTTAGAAGCTTCTTAATAAAATATAATTTGCAATTACGCAATATTCATTGCGGCTTGTTGCAGATATGCAATGTTTTATATATTTTTGCAATACTTTAAAAGGAAATAATATGAAAGAAGTTCAGCAGATTTTTGATAAAAATAAGGAAGCGGTAATAATCCCGGACGGGATAGCAGTTATAGGAAAGGACTTAAAAATTATAGTTTTTAACGAAGCCGCTTCGAGAATCAGCGGATATGCCGAGGATGAGATTATCGGCGCTGACGCTTCCCTTTTATTCGGCGGAAGCGCCGGTGATATTAATTTTATAATCGAGTCGCTTGAAAACAACCGGGTATTTACAAATCTTTCAATAAATATTATCGATAAAAAAGGAATTGTTAAAAATGTGCTTGTTTCAATAACTCCAATAACTAAGGATAAGAATGTATTAAGCGTAGTTTTTGTTTTCCGGGATACAAAAGAAATGCTGAATTTATCCGATGAGCTTGAAGAGAAAACTTTAGAATTAATAGATCAGAAGAATAAACTTGACGCTATCTTCAACAGCAATATTGAAGGAACTTTTACGATTGATAATGAGTGGAATATAACTTCTTTTAATACATCTGCCGAAAAAATAACAGGATACAAAAGAAACGAAGCATTAGGTAAAAAATGCTGGAATATTTTCAACTCATCTTTATGCCGTAACGGATGCCACATGGAACAGACGCTTCAAAAAGGAAAACCTATGATAGGCAATGAACTTGAAATAGTTCATAAAGGAGGAAAAATCATTCCGATACGCGTAAACTCCGGGATACTTTTAAATAACAAAAATGAGAACATTGGTGCAGTCGAAACGTTTATTGATATATCCGAGATCAGAAATTTGTCCGCTCATTTAAACGAGTTTTTTAAGTATGAAAACATTGTTGGAAGAAACAAAGAGATCAAACAAATTATTTCAGTCCTTGAAAGCGTAGCGCAAACAGATAGCTCAGTATTGGTTACAGGCGAAAGCGGAACAGGAAAGGAACTTGCGGCACGGGCAATTCATATTAATAGTCCGAGAAAACCCGGCCCTTTTATAACAGTTAATTGCAGCGCCTTCGTTGAATCGCTTATTGAAAGCGAACTTTTCGGGCATGAAAAAGGATCATTTACAGGGGCAATTAAAACCAAAATTGGAAAATTTGAACTTGCGCAAGGCGGAACATTATTTATGGATGAAATTGGAGACCTTTCCGCCGCAGTTCAAACAAAACTTTTGCGAGTTTTAGAAACGCGGGAGTTTGAGAGAGTCGGTGGAAATAAAACATATAAAATGGACGCAAGGATAATCGCCGCTACTAATAAAAATCTCGAAAATGAAATATCCTCGGGAAGGTTTAGAGAAGATTTATTTTACAGAATAAACGTAATAAATATTAATTTGCCGCCGCTTAGAGAAAGAAAAGATGATCTTCCTTTGTTAGTAACACATTTTATTAAAGAGTTCAATAAAAAGTTTAACAAAAAGATAAAACAATTTTCATCACCCGCTTATGATATACTAATGGAATACGATTGGCCCGGCAATATACGCGAATTGGAAAATGTAATAGAACATTGTTTTATTTTATGCAATAATGATATTATACAAGTTGATTGTCTTCCCAAAAGATTAAGAGAAAAGAACGAAGTGAACTCTGATATAACCGCTTCGAAATCGAAATTAAGTTTTAAAGACGCTGAAAAAGATTTGATAATTTCAGTTTTGGAAAAGAATAATTGGAACCGTGCAAAAGCGGCGAATGAATTAAGAATTAATCCTTCTACTTTATGGAGGAAAATGAAAAGGTTAAATATTTCTTTAACTCATTAAGATTATTAATTAGGAAATACTCTTTTATAACCTGCTTAATTGATTATTAATTTATAAGTAATCGGTTGTAAGACAATCTTCAGATCTTTGTTTCAATTCTGTTCTATCGGCTTTCAGCATCATCTGAATTTCGGCTTTATGATAATCTGTTTTATAAAATTGAATTCCCGAATCCATAAGGTGCGAAATTGCCGTACCGGTTACAGTCAGGCCGTAATAATTTTCAAGAATGTAGCGGTATAGTGAAAGCTGAATTGAATAATGTGAAAAATTGCAGTCCATTAAGTTTGCACTGGCTTCGTGGTTTCCCAATTTATTATTAAACGACTGCGTATCAATTCTTTTATTTGTTTTCCAGTCAAGGATTTTATAAGTATTATTTTCCCTGTCGTAAATAAGAAGATCGATTGTACCTGCGAGGGCGAGTTCTTTAGAATAAACTATTACTTCCGAAAATATATCGAATTTATCTTTTTCAATAATATTTTTCTTAATCCATTCGGCCGCAAGAATACTTTTAGGGTGGGTAGGATTAATGTTTTCTTTAATAAAGTTTTCAACTTCATTATGAATGAAGGTTCCCTCTTTCGCGGTTTTATCCCAATCGCTTACTAATTCCTGCGGACTTAAATGAATATAATTTGGATGTGTCTCGGTTAACCTGTTTGCGATTCCGATTGTATCGAATGTTTCAAAGAAATACTTCGCAAACGAGGTGCATGAAGTAAATTCAAAATTTGGTTCCTGCTTTAAAATATATTTATGTGTGCTTTCAATAAGTTTGATACTATCATCAAAAAGTTTCTGCATTTAATATCCCGGATTTTAAAAATGTTAAAATACAAAACTATTGGATGTAATACTCAACAATTTATTCACTACTAAATATTATTTAATAATTTACTCCAATCAAATGTTCGGTTAAAATTATATATATATATTATAAATTTGTGTTTTCACCGGCGTCTCTGCCGTCATCAATATTTCTGTCTCTTCTTTCCTTATAATCATTAAAAATATAAGAAATACCTATAGAAACACTTCTGCTTCTGTAGGTTTCAGACAAACTTTTTGAATAGAAATCAGTTCCAAAAGTTTCAGATAAATATCTTTGTGAATTCAAGAGGTCTCTAACTGAAATGTTAACTCTTAATTTATTCTCAAAGAATGACTTGCTAAGATACAACGATAAGTAGGACTCTTCTCCTCTTTTAAATCTTACGTTTTCAATTTTAGGGTTATATCTGAAGGAAATATTCGCGTTTATATCAAACCATAATTTAAGTCCCATGCTTGCATTTAACCATTGATAATTACTGGAATAGTTAAGGTTCTCGTTCAAATATTGTCCGGTTTGTATTCTGTAATTATAACTGTATTGAATTCGAAGCGTACTTATGAAATCAGGAAGTTTGACCAGCATATCGGGACTATTATAATAAGGCAGTGTAAATTCTATTCCGTAAGTTTTATTAGTGTTAAGATTAATATATTTACTGACAGAAACACTATCGTCAATAACCGAATTTATAGAACTATATAAACCGTTTGAATATACATAATATGCGTCAATAAATTGTGACAGATTTATACCATACGAATTAAGAAAATAAGGTTCCAATTCCGGGTTTCCCATGCTATAGTTGTTAGGCCCGTTATAACGTTTAAAAGGATTTACATAGTATAATCTTGGATAACTAACTCTGCGGAATATATTGAGAACAACTTGAAAGGTATTATTTAATTTATAAGAAAGATTAAAATTCGGGAACAAATTGAAATAATTTTTAGAAAAATTTTCATTAGTAGTTAATTGATCACCATTGGTATGTAGATTTTCAAGTCTCATTCCGGTTTTAATCCCAATTTTACCAAAGTTTTTGGAATAAGTAATATAATAGGCGTGAATGTCTTCCTTATATTTAAAATAATTACTTAAGTTCATACTGTCGAACCAGCTGTCAGAATTATTTAAGAAATCCAAGGCACTAAGTTCGTTCTCTCTATTTCTGTAAGTAAAATTATAACCTGTTTCAAAATCTCCGATTTCCGACGGATGCTTGTATTCTAATTTAAGAATAAGAGTATTAGAATTTTCTCCTATTTTATCTTTGTGTATTTGCGGGAGGCGGTTTGAATAATTTATATATTGTTCGGAGTTTGAGGGATTTCCCTGATCATAATAAAGCGCGTCCAATGTTAATTCATTCCCCTTATTCTTAAATTTCTTTTTATAAAACAAATAGACTGAGGTATTTCTAAACTTATACAAGCCGTTAGAATTATTATTATAAGAATATAAAGGCATGTCAAATTTGTCTGTCACATACTGGATATTTTGTGAATTATAGTCCGATTTATATTCACTATATGTTCCATATAGGGTTAAAAGATTATTCTCATCAATATCGTAATCGCACCCAAGTTTTAAATAAACATTTTTCCCGTTTGAATTTCCTTCACCGCTGCTTAACTGGTGATATAAATTAACGCTGTTGTAATTCAACTGTTCGTAATTTCTGATCCATTTATAATTTCCGGAATAACCGAACAATGCCGAAAAAATATTTAATTTATTTTTTTTATAGTTAAAATTTATCCCACCGTAATTTCTATTATTTGTAGAGGTGTTAAAACTTATAGAAGCATTTAAATTATCTAAAATAGTTTTCTTAGAAATTAAATTTATAATATATACACCGCCTTCGGCGCTTTCTTTAGCTGAAGGAGAAAGGATTACTTCCACCTGTTCAAATATTGAGGCCGGCATTTGCGCAAGCAAATCATTCGGCATATTAAAATCATGACCGTCCATTTGAATTTTTACGGCATCACCGCGAACCGTAATTTCATTTGTAGCCTGATCAATTTGCACTTCTCCCGAATTGTTTAAAGCTTCAGTCAAGGATCCAGTATTGCCGGGGACCTGATCAATATTTACGATATGTTTATCAATATGGATTTCAACCATTGGTTTAATAGATTTCACCACTACTTCCGGAAGTAATATATCGGTAGCTCTTAATTTTATAAGTCCAATTTTCGAAACAGACTCCAGTGAAACCGAGTCTATAATCTTCGATTGATAACCCATCATTGAAAATTTTAATCTAACATTATTCTCAGAAATATTTTCAGCTGAAAAATAACCATGTTCATCCGTTGTAGTTCCTGTTATTAATAAACTATCGGCTCTTGATGAAATAAGTATGTTAACGCCAACCAGCTCACTGCCGGCTGCAGAATCTACAACAGTACCTGTCAACTTAAAATTTCCATGAAAATCTTGAGAATGGATTGTACCGCATATTAATAGAAACGATATAAGAATAAATAATTTCCAATTAGAAAAAATTAAAAAATGAGATTTCATTGGCGGGCCTCAATTTATTTAATATTTATGATATAAACTTAAATTTTTCCTTATCAAATATACTATTTATTAGATATTATAGATATGCAAAAAGTTCGATTTTAGGACGTATTCTCCTATTTGGCAAGCATTATTTTATTTTGCAGAGAAGTGGTGAATTTCTGTTTAAGCGAACGAAGAACTTACATTTAAGACTAGTGTTCCTGCTTTTAGAATAACTTAAAGCATATCGAAATAAAATTATTAAAACTATAATGAATTACATATTTATCTATGATAGATATTCACTGTAATTATCTTAATCGCTTCAACCGCTTATAACATAATCAATATACTTTTGGTTATTCTTTACATGTAAATCTGTTTTCACGAGAAGATAACGGAATTGCAGATACCGTTAATTGTTCAAGTTTAAGTTCAGATATTGGAATAGGTATCAAAAAATTATTTATTACAAATTATAAAAATTCGCTGCACTTTTTTACAATGAAGCGCGTATGCATTTAAACAATAATGTGCAGTTTAATGCCTCAGGGTCAGTTGTGGAATATACATTCCACAATTTTGATACAATGTGAAAGCTCTATTGAAAAAATGTAATTGAAAAAACATTCAATTCGTTTTATGGTTTATTAGAAATATTCTGGGCAATTCTTATTCCTTTATCTTCGATTATTATTAATCTTCTTTTGTATAATGCTCCGACCGCTTTTTTGTAGGCCTTTTTACTAATTCCAAATAACTTATAAATATCTTCTGTAGGTGAGCTGTCTGTAACCGGAAGAAAACCATTATTCTTTTCTAATTTATCTATTATCAGTTGGGCAAAGTCGGCCAATTTTTCAATACCTGATTTACTTAAACTAAGATCCAATTTTTTGTCGTCTCTTACTTTTTTGATATAACCTTTAATTCTTTGTCCCACGCTTAAAGGCTGGAACAATTCGCTGCCGTATAAAACTCCCCAATGGGCGTTATTAACAATTGCTTTATAACCGAGATCTGTTTTATAACAAATCAAAAGATCTACCGGATCGTTTTCCTTATAGTTATGCTCGGCGATATCAAGGTATTTGTCGATTTTTGTTGTAGCCGCTATTCTATTGCTTTTTTCATCGAGGTAAACATAAACAACATATGATTTCCCCATTTCCATTGTTCTTTTCTGTTCACGGAACGGCACAAGCAAATCCTTCTGAAGTCCCCAATCCAAAAACGCGCCTATTTGAGTAGTCGAAACGACTTTTAAGTAAGCGAATTGATTAGTCATAACAAACGGAATTTCGGTTGTAGCAATTATTCTATCTTCGGAATCAAAGAAAATAAAAACATCAAGTTTATCATCGAGCCCGGTATTTTCCGGGATATATTTATTGGGAAGTAATATTTCCCCAAGATTTTCGCCGTCAAGATAAATCCCGAAATCCTGTTTCCTTGCTACTTTTAGATTATTAATTTTTCCTATTTCAGCCATAATTAATCCGGTTAAATTTATTTTACTTTAAAATATTTTATCTGACTTAAAGTTATCATTAATTTAACAAATATGGCTTATAATAAAAGAGATAATTGCCAGCCGCCGGATTTAGACAAATTATTTTATTGAATGCTTTTGATATTATTTACGCGGTACCGGATTTAACAATTGCGAGTTGATATAATGTTTATTTAAGAAGTAAATGATAAGGAAATCAATTTATACTAAAATAATTTCTTTATCTTCGGAAAGTTGAAAAGTTTTTGAGAATAATTTTTCTTTAACTAAAAATGATTTTCTATTTATAGTAATTTTAGTCCCGGGATAAATTGTATTAAGAATTTTAACATACGCTCCGGAATATTTACGCACGGCTTGAATTAATTCCTTATTTTCATCATTCAATTTTTTCATATCGTCAATTATTTCTTTGTGTCTATCGGCCAGAAGTTTTAATTTTTTATACATCGCCTCATTTAATCTTTTCATTTCAGTATAACCGAAAATATCTTTATCAATTTTTTTAAGTTCTTTTTTTAACTCATTAATTTTTGTTCTGTTTCTGAGAAGTATATCTTTTATTTCATAATCATACCCGGCTTCAATAATTGTATTTAAGCCGTATTCATTCCCGCAAGAATAGATTTCAATACCTTTACCCGCGACAGTATAACCGCCAATAATAGAAGCGTGATTACCTTTCCCGGTGATATTGTCTTTTACATAAATTTTTGAATGCACGATTTCGCGGATAAAATTAAGCGATCCCCTGCAGTATATTTGTTGATCCTGCACAAATTTAACATCAATATTACCGCCAGCCTTAATTTTGCCGCTGCCCGCTCCCATAAATCCGCCCAGGATTTTTATATTATTCCCGGCCACTAATTCTGAGTCGCCTACATAACCGCCGACATCAATATTATTTTTTAGATTAAGATAATAACCGTTCATAACATTACCGAGCACCTTGATTGAACCGTATCCGATTATATTACCGCAGCGGTAGTCAATATCTTCATAAATGGTAAGAAGCTCTGTGACCGATATAATATTACTTTTTATATTTAAGAAACCGTCGATGGAAGAATAAATTGATATGATAATTTTCTCTTTTGTGTAAACATTTTCACCCAAACTGATTTCATACTTTTTACCATGTTCGGCGGGAATAATTTTCCCGAATACATCCATGCCATCCTTGCCGTTAAGAGGCATATGAATAGCCCCGATTAAATCATCTTGTTTCAGGCTAATTATGCCGTCAATTTTTCCGTCGAATTTACCTTTGGATTCGTTATTTAGTTTATCGCCGCATAATAATTCAAACCATCCGTCCTTCCCTTTCTGATTATCCGCTCCAACTGAAACGACAATTCCTGAAACCGGGATTTTATCATTATTAAATTGAACAACCGCGGATTTAATTACTTCATCCTGTATTTCAGTTTTAATTCCGGCGTTAATTAATTCCGATTTAATTTTTGAGAACATAATTTGACCGTTTTCATTTTGAGGCGCAAAAAGATTAACGGCAACTGAGAGTTGATTGGCGGCAATTAGAATTGAAAATCCGTCTTCCGCGAATATTATTTCGGAATTAGATTCTTTTTTCTTTTCTGTCTGGGCAGTATTTATTTTTTCGTTATTCAATTTTTCCAAATGAAAAAATATTAATTATACTATTTTGTTATATAATCGTAATAAAATATCTTTAATTTATAGCAAAGTAAACGAAAACATAAAAATACATACATTATGCGGACAAAATATCTTTTTATAATTTAAAAAGAAAGGGTTCATATATGAACCCTTTGCGAATACCAAATTATTTAACAAAATCCATTTAACATCTTTCTACGATTACGGCAACCGCTTCACCTCCGCCAATGCATAACGAAGCTAATCCGAATTTTAAATTATTTCTTTTTAATCCATGCAGAAGGGTTGTTAAAATTCTTGCTCCGCTTGCTCCAATGGGATGACCAAGCGCTACCGCACCGCCGTATATATTTACTTTAGAAATATCCAGACCCAATTGCTTATTTACAATTAATGAAACAACCGAAAATGCTTCGTTAATTTCGAACAGATCAATATGATTTTTATTTAGGCCTGACTTTTCAAGTACTATTTTAATAGCGTCGACAGGCGCGGTGGTAAACCATTTAGGATCTTTTGAAGCCTGAGCTTGAGCAACTATTTTGGCTATAGGTTTCAAGCCAAGTAAATCTGCTTTTTCTTTACTCATTAATAAAAGAGCCGAAGCACCGTCATTTATTGAAGAGGCATTAGCCGCAGTAACTGTTCCGTCTTTTTTAAATGCCGGTTTAAGAGTTTTAACTTTATCAAAATTTACTTTCCCTGGTTCTTCATCATTTTTTATAATCATGATTTCACCTTTTCTGCTTTTTATTTCAACCGGTATAATTTCTTCTTCAAAAGTATTTTCATCAATTGCTTTTAAGGCTTTCTTATAGCTATCAATCGCGAAATTATCCTGTTCATCCCTGGTAATATTATATTCTTCGGCGCATAATTCCGCAAAATTTCCCATATGAACATTATCGTATGCATCAATTAATCCGTCGGAAAGCATAGCGTCTTCAATAGTCTGATTCCCCATTTTAAATCCGCCGCGCGCATTTTTAAGAATAAAAGGTATCTGGGACATATTTTCCATTCCGCCAGCAATAACAATGTCGGAATCACCGGTCATAATTGACTGTGCGGAAAGCATTACTGATTTTAATCCTGAACCGCAAACTTTGTTGATTGTCATACATGGAACGCTATTATCAATTCCCGCGCCTAAAGCCGCTTGCCGGGCAGGAGCCTGCCCTTCCCCGGCTTGTATTACGTTTCCCATTATAACTTCGCCTACTTCATTACCGGAAAGTTTGTTTCTTTCAAGAAGAGCTTTGATAACAATGCTTCCTAAATTAACAGCAGGTACGCCGCTTAATGCTCCCATAAAGGACCCTATTGGAGTTCTTACGGCGTCAATAATGTAAACCTCTTTAAGTTCTGGCATTTTATTTCCTTGATTTCTATTTCATAAATTCAACTATAGCATTATTCGCTTCATCTGCCTTTTCAAACGGAAGCATATGTCCGCATTCCGGTATTAGAATTAATTTTGAATTTTCCAATTGGGATTGGGCAAAGTTCGCGATGTCAACAGTATTTCCGCCATGCAAATAAGGATTTGGAATAAGTCCGTCGTTTTCGCCGAATAATATTAAAGTCTCATGCTTAATATTTTTAAGCTCATTGAGCAAAGGTTCGTTTATCATACCGGCAACATTTCTAGTAACAGCATAACAGTAATCCTCAAAATCTTTAGCTCCTTTGATTTGAATTCTATCCGTTACAAAAAATGCCGCTTCATCGGGAGTTTTATAAAAATTTGCTCTTAAGTTAACGTCAATATTTCTAGTTGTAGTTTCTTTAACAAGCTCAACTGTAAAAGCAGACTTCATCCAGTCGCCTTCTCCTTCGGTAAATTTTTCGAATCCCGCCGGAGATATTAAAACAAGTTTATCAACATATTGAGGATATTTTAAAGCGGTCATTAATGATATCTGCGCACCCATCGAATGGCCGACAAAGGTTGCTTTTTTAATTTTCAGTTCGGTTAATAACTCAGTTAATACTTCGGAGTAAAATGACATTGAGTATTGATAATATCCCTTATCGGATTTTCCGTATCCCGGTAAATCAACGGCTATTACTCTAAAATGTTTTGACAAGAAAGGAATATTTTTAATCCAGCTTTTTGCGTTTGTTCCTAGTCCGTGTATTAATAACAGAACATTATCGCTTTTGCCTTCGTCAATAAAAGCTACGGTTATGTTTTTAACCTTAACTTTATTTATATCGAATTTATAATCAATCTCTTCAAACTCTTTTGAAGGGAGGTTATAATAATATGAAGTTGCACAACTGTTTAGCATAATAGCCGCGATTATTGATAATAAATAAATATATTTTTTCATTTCAGCCTCCTAGAACATTATCCATTTTAATGAAGCAAACAGTACCCAAGGATCATCGGGTCTAACAGGAATTCCACCGTTAACGGCTTGTGAGTCGTAAAAATCGCCGAGTTTTAAGTAAGCCGCGTGAAGTTCGAGATCCATAAATACTCTTAATTTATAAAGGAGATTGAAATTAAATTCGGTTCCGATTAAGCTACCTCCTCCGGCTGGAGTTACGGGAGAAGCACCGATACCCAAAGAAGATTTTATTTTTAATTTATTAGGAATTATATCGTATGAACCTGTTAGCGATCCGGCCATTAACCCGTAACCGATATTCTGAATATCGATTACCGCGCCGGTAAATCTGTTTACAACATTGCCGTGAGGAAGTAAAAGATATAATCCATGACTAAAGAAAACCGCACCGGGAGCAGTCCAGTTATTTCCCGTTAATACGCCGCTGTATTTTCCGTCAGAAATATTATTATCGTCTCCCGTTGAAAAAACACCGTCGGCAGAAACATAATCATTAGTATTTTTGCCGTATTTATATGCTAATCTTAAATTGGCGGCTAGACCGAAAATGTCTACCGATTGAATTTCGGTTTTGGCGTTACCAAAATTTGAAATAACGAATCCGCTGTATCCGAATCTCCCCTGCTTTAGCAAAGGATCCCCGTGGAAATGAGTTCCCAGCCAAATAATGTCGGCTGTATAATCATTATTCCCGAAATTAAAATTAAATACACCGTTATAATTGCTTAAACCTGAATTTAACCCCTGTCCAAGAATTGAAACTCCGCCTTCTGCATTACCTCTGTCTCTTAAATAATAAAGAGTAAGACCGGCAGAGTTTTTTATATCGAAATCATATTCATAATCCAGTTCGAATAAAGAAACATCATCATTTTGATCTACATTATTTTCATATAATTGATAAGCGCCGAATTTAAATCTCTGATCATTTAGATAATAATGTCCCGCAACGCCGGTACCGTCGGATCCCCAAATAGCAAGTCTATATCCTGTTGTAATAAGGTCATCGGTAAAAGTATAAGCAGGTACCCTTATATTATCAAATATTCGTGTTAGTCCCGCGTTAATAAATAAATTTCTCTGCGGTCTGAATTCAATAAATAAATTCTGAGTCTGCATATTTACAAAATCGGCTCCAAAAGCACCGCCGAAATTTCCGCCAGCTCCGTAATTTGCGTCACCCCATGTCCAGTCAAATTCAAACGACATACGCATTGTTGCCCACCCGTCGAAAAGCCTGGGTGTATACGCGATAATCGGAATAAATCTTTGTTCGGTAAAGCGTGAATCACTTCCTGTTTTTGTTGTATTGCCGCCAAAAAGGCGTCCGACAATCTGACCTTTCAAAAACTCGTTTGTAGGGTATGTATTTGAAATCTCGGATCTCATATAATAATACCCAATAAATTTAAATTCATTTTTATCTTCTTTTATTTTTTCTTCGGGAAAATCTCCACCGGTTTGAGCCAATAGGTTTATTCCCAAAGAAAAAACAAAAAACACAAATGGTATAATCCGCTTCATTTTTGTACCTATATTATTTTTAATAAAGGTCTGAATAAAAGGAAGAAGTAAAAAACTTCTTCCTTTCAGAGAGAATAATTAATTAATTTTCACATAGTTTTGAATATTAAGAGTGCCTAACGCGGCATCTGAACCGAAACCGGTAGCCGGGGTTCTAGGAACCGCACCGATATTCGGAACAGTTTGAACGACTTCTAATTTTAATTTTGCTTGAGTACCCGGAATTACCTGTATAATTCCGCCCTGTTCAAATGCCGAATAATTAATGTTAATAGAATGAACATCGCCGGTCTCAGATTTAGTAATAGTAAATACTCCAGGAAGAGTTGACCAAGCCCCGTCTTTTACATGTGTCTGCAGACTTACAGTTAAATCTTCTTTGAATTGCACTTTTACACTATCGTACTTAAATAGTGATACAAGTATCGGCGCAACATCTGTTCCGGCGCTTAACCATGTACCGACCCATGCATCTACCTCAACAGCATCAACAGGATTATCGTCCGAACTGCTGCAAGCAAAAAATGTAACTGATAACAGTACAGCTACCGATAGAGAAATAATTTTTTTCATTTTGGTACTCCTTGAATTAAGTTAGTTTAATTTAGCCCCATTTAATAACGTTTGCTGCCCATGCATATCCTATGCCTGCAGCTATCATTGCTATTATAGTTCCGTTTTGTATTTTATTCTGTTCCAAAGCCATATGTAATGATATTATTTGATCAATCTGCCCAACGTGACCTATCTTATTAAGGTATATTGATTGATCTACGCTTAAACCCAGAAGTTCAAGCATATGCAGATACATTGAATATTTAAAATGCAGGACTGCCAGATATCCCAGTTTATTTTTATCAATACCGCTTTTTTCAAACGCTTTATTAATGCATATCATCCAGTTATTCATTGATACTTCATTTAACCTGCTTTTCATATGCCCCGGGTTAAAAACAGTTAATGATTTATATGCCTTATCTACATTCTCCTTAGTAATAGGAATTTCAGTACCGCCGTATTTTACGCCGACATCACGCGAAAGACTTCCGTCGGTAATAACATGAGATCCAAGAAGTAAATTTTTATTAAAATTTTTCTTTAATATTATTGCTCCTCCGCCTGCTCCCAGGTTAAACATCATGGATAAATCTTTATCCGAGTAATCGACAAAGTCGCCGTTTCTATATCCACCGGCTATTAAAACTGTATTAATTGATTCGTCCGAGATCATCATATCCTTTGCGATTTTCATTGCTGAGATAGTAGTACAGCATCTCTGCTGAAAATCTATTGCCCAGGCGTTTACGGCATTTATTTTTTCCTGAAGAAAAATACCTGAAGTGGTCAACGGATATTCCTTCCATTCTTCACCGATATTAATGATCAAATCAATTTCATCCGGATTAATATTACCGTTGCGCAACGCATCAAATGAAGCGTGTACACCCATCATTTGAGTTCCGTCGTTGGGACCGGGAATCGTTTTTTCAATAATTCCTAATTTTGATTTTACCGCTTCAGCTTCCCATATTCCTTTTGTTTGAAGCGCGATTTCTTCGGCGGTGATTTTATTTTCGGGCAAATATATGCCTGTCGAAACAATTCCTATGTTTGGATTATCGGACATTGTCATTAAAGCTCTTTTAGTTTTTTTCTGTCAATTTTTCCGGCATCGTTAGTCGGGAGCGACGTTAAAAATCTTATATGTTTCGGAACCTTATACTTAGCCAATCTTTCAACACAATAATTTATTATGTCCTCTTCTTTTAAATCTGATAATTCATTCTTCACAATAAACGCTTTGCCAGTTTCGCCCCATTTTTCATCAGGTATTCCTATTATTGCCGCGTCTTTAATTTTCGGATGGTTTAATAAGACATGCTCAACTTCGGCCGGGTAAACATTTTCTCCCCCTGAGATATACATATTTTTTATTCTATCGACAACAAACAAGAAACCTTCTTTATCACGCCTTACAATATCACCGGTAAAAAACCATCCGTTTTTAATTGATTCCTTTGTAGCAACATCATTCTTCCAATAACCCGGAGTAACCGTCGGGCCTTTTAATGCGAGTTCTCCGACTCCTTCATTAACAATCTCTTTTTCATCGGCGTCGACAATCTTTGTATTGTAATAAAAGTTCGGAGTGCCAATTGAGCCTTGTTTTCTTATTGCGTCCTGATGATTAAGAGAAGTAACGTTTGGTCCTACTTCAGTTAATCCGTAACCCTGGCGTATTAAAACACCTTTGCTGTGCCATTTTTCAATCAGGTCAATAGGCATAGCTTCGCCGCCTACAACAAGATATCTTAAATTCTTAAGCTCAACTTTTTCAAACATTTCAGAATCGGACATCATTTTAAGCATTGTCGGAACAGCCCACCAGATAGTTATTTTTTCTTCATCCAATGCTTTCAGCATCAATTCAGGATTAAAACTTTTCATTAAAAGAGTAAATGCGCCATGATGAATAAAGGGCGTCATAAGCACATTCCAGCTCCCTGTATGGAATGACGGCGCGCTATTTATTGATCGGTCGGAAGATGTTAAATCAAGTCTCAACTCGGTATTTATACTGTTATAAAACAGCATTTTATGAGTATATACAGCACCTTTTGGAAATGCCGTTGTGCCTGACGTATATAAGATAAATGCGGCGTCATCTTCAGTTATTTCTTCAGTTTGATTGTCATTATTAAATTCACCGTCAAATTCTTCACTTTCAAATCCGGCCAGTATGGATTTTAATTCTTCCAGTAATAATTTGAATTTGATATTTTGATAACAATCCAAAGTTGTTATTTTATTTGCGAATTTTTCTTCTGATATTATTAACATGCAGCCGGCATCGGAGATAATAAAATCAAGTTCGCTTGAGGTTAATCTGTAATTTAGAGGTACTAAAGTAATTCCAAGTTTTTGAGCCACACCAAACAATATTATATATTCAATAGAATTTTCAGCCAGTACCGATACGCGATCTCCTTTTTTAAGATTCATATTATCTTTAAAATATTTACTAAGCGCCGATGCGAGAACATTTACTTTTTTATAAGTAAATGTTCTTCCGGTTTCAAATTCTTTGAACGCTGTTTTATCTTTTGAATAAATTCCCCATTTACCGAACCAATCGAATACCTGCATTTTAATTTTTCCCTGATTTATTTTTCTCTTTAAAATGGATTAGAAGACCAACCAAGGTAGAAATTACAATCGCACAAGAAGAAGCTATGGCAGGATTACGGACATCCCCGACAAGATATTTTGTAAAAACTCCGAATGAGAAACCAAATTCCGAAACAAACAAAGGCATTATATAATAAACTGAGAAATGCGTAAATAAAGCTGTCAATGTTGCATACAAGGGAGCTTTTAATTTAACATCTTTAATAAAGATGCCGAAAAGTATAGGAATAAAAGCCGCTGAGAAAAAAGCGTATACTCCGTTCTGCGCAAATATTCCAACACTGAGTTTCGGGTTTATTAACTGATCATAAGATATTATGAAAGAAATTAATGCGAGCAGAGAAATTACAACCCTGTTAACTGTAATAAGTGAGTTTTCGTTTTTAAGTCTGTGACCAAAAAGAGGCTGAATAATATCTGACGTAATTGAAGATGATACCGATTGAATTAATCCTTCTAATGTTGACATCCCGGCAGAAATTAATCCTAGAATAACCAAAAGACCAACAGCAACAGCAATTTTACCGTCGGAAAATATTTGAACAACATAAGCCGAGACAATACCGTCATTCTTTAACCCAATTCCGTTGACTGTCAGATCAGGAAATGTTAGCCTGGCGTATAAACCTGTTAATACAACCAAAAAGAATAATACTTCAGCTGCAACGCTAACAATTAAAAATTTATTAACGTCTTTGCCGCTTTTTAATAAAAGTGATTTGGTAATAATGTGCGGCTGGCAAACAACAGCAATACCAATAATAAATTGAGCAATAAAAATTTCAAATATATCTCTAAAAAGCGGACTGTTAACATTAGTAATCTTTGTTAAATCAGGATCAATTTCAGTTAGATTATCGAAGAAAGTAGAGATTCCTTGACTAAAATGCTGATAACCTGATGTAAGCAGAATTACAGCTACGACAATCATAATAATTGCCTGAACAGTATTCGTATAAACCATTGAGTTAGCGCCGCCGAACATCATATAACCGAAAACAAAAATCACAATGCTTGCTAAAACATAAATCTCATTAATATTTAATGATTTAGACAAAACCTTTGTTAACGCTACTACTATTAAAACTATAAAGGTAATAAGAAGTAAAGATAAAAAAGCCATAAGCAGTGAATAACCCTTACTGTCATATCTTTTCCCAATCCATTGCGCCAAAGTTAATGCTTTTATTGTCTGCCCGTATTTCTGAAAACTTTTTGTTAGTACTACAAGGGAGATCATAGAACCTAATGGAAAAACCAGCCCGAAAGAAATAAAACCGCTTATTCCGTAATTTGCAATAAAACCGGGATTTATGACAAATGTAGCGGCACTGGTCATTGACGCGGCAAGAGACAGACCTACAGAAACAGGAGAGAAATTAATATTGCCGACCGCATAATCTTTGAAGCTTTTTGTTTTAATAGACCCTTTAACCACAATAAAAATTATAATTGCGGCGTAAGTAATTATTAAAAACCAGGTACCAATTATTTGTTCTGCAGTCGCCATAATATTTACAATTGATTAGTTAATATTTAAAAGCCGCTCCGGCGAATGATAATCCTCCGCCCGAACCTATCATAAAAAACACATCGCCCTTTTTTAATTTTTTATTATTAATCGCGTCTTCTAAAGCAAGAGGAATACATGCGGATCCTGTATAGCCGTAATAATGCATACTGGTTTGAGTTTTTTCCTTTGGCTGCTTTAGAATTTCCATAGTATCCCATATGCTATTTATATTAATTTGAGTAAATAAAAATAGGGCTACATCATTTAAGGATACTCCAGACATTTTTGATAAATCTTCGGCCATGCCTGACCATATTTTAGGATTTAACTCAGGCGGAAATTTTTTCGCGATTGTTAATAAATTTGTTTTTTCTGCAATTACATTCTCGTTTATCGGATGTTTTGTACCACCCGCATAAATTCCCATATAATCGTAATATTCCCCTTTAGTAATAAGCTTGCTCGCAAGATATCCGTTTCCTGAATTTTCTGAAGATTTCAGAATCATGCATCCCGCGCCATCGGCAAATAAATTAACGGTTTTTTTATCGAGCATATTTAAATACTTGCTCATAGCATAAGCGCCAATAACCATAACTGTATTATAATTTTCGTCCGCGCGAATAAATTTAACCGCAGTATCAACCGCTGTAACAAAACCTGCGCATGCGGTATTTATATCAAACGTACCCGCATTCTTCAAATTTAATTTGAATTGAACTTTGGAAGATGTAGAAGGTGAGATATATTCGGGTGTATCGGTAGCGATAATTAACAAATCAATATCTTCGGGATTAACTCCACCTTTTGCCATCGCATTTTTTGCGGCGGCAATGGCTAAATCCGATGTAGATTCATTTTCGCTGCACCATCTTCTTTCAAAAATCTGAACATGTTCTTCAAGCCAGGTGCTTACATTTTCGTTTAAAATTTTATCGAAGAAATCATTTTTAACGATTTTTTCCGGCACGTAAATTCCGGTTGAATGTATAACAGCATTTCTCATAGAATTCCTTTTAAATTACAATACCGCCGTCAACACTTAATGTAGCGCCGTTTATAAATGATGCTTCTTCGCTTGCCAAAAATAAGTATGCATTTGCAATGTCTTCAGGCTGGCCTAATCTTCCGAGCGGAGTTTTTTCTTCCATCATTTGAATTACTTTTTCGGGCATTGCTTTAACCATTTCTGTCGCAATGAAACCCGGAGCAACGGCGTTTACATTAATTCCCTTTCTGCCCAGTTCACGCGCCCAGACCTTTGTCATTCCAATCACACCTGATTTAGTAGCTACATAATTTGTCTGCCCGAAATTTCCATACAAACCGACAACCGAAGAGGCGTTAATGATTTTCCCATATCCTTTTTCAATCATAATTTGAGAAATAATTTGAGAGCAGTTAAAAACCCCTGTAAGATTTACGTTTATAACCTGCTGCCACAATTCGGGCGTCATTTTTTTCAGAGTCGCATCCCTGGTAATCCCTGCATTATTAACAAGAATATCAATTGTTCCGAATTCAGAAATAACTTTCTCAACATTTGTTCTAACGGATTCAAAATTGCTAACATCTACTTGATAGAATGAGACATTAAAACCCTCATTTTTTAATTTGTTTGCAAATTTTTCTCCAATAGAAACATCAATATCCCATACAGCAACAGATGCTCCTTCGTTTAGGAATTTTTCCACAGTAGCGGCTCCAATTCCCTGAGCGCCGCCAGTAATTACAGCTACTTTGTTTTCTAATCTTTTCATAATATTCTCTCAATGTTTTTATCGTTTGAAATTTTTCAAACGTTTAATACAAAAAAACTTGGCTTTACAAGCCATATTGTTCTATTTCAATTTCTTTTCTTCAATTTCCCATTCATCAAGAAAATTTTTATAATGTTTATCCATTAGTTCATAAAACTTTTCCATCTCTACGAGTCTAGATTTTAATAAATCAGCATCTTCAATTTTACGTTTTGCTATTTCAACTTGAAAATGTTTTGCAATTTTCATGTTGTTCCTGATAAGATCAATATTATTTCGAAATGCATTCTCGAAAATTTCAGGCTCAATTTCATAAAAATCTTTTCTGCTTGTGGGGTGCCAAACTCTTCGAATCAGATGTTTATCCCTTAGTCTGCGGGTAATTTGACTGATTGGGCCTTTACTTCTATTAAGTAATTTAGCAATATCTTCCAATGAAACAGGTTCAGAAGAATAGATTAGAAGAGCTACAACGTGCCCCATCAACTTGCTTAAGCCGAATGCTTTATAAGCATGGCCGAAGTTCATTATAAATTCATTTTGAAGTTTTTCTTTTTCTGTCATGTTTTTAGTATTTGAAATTTTCCAAACGTTTGCAATATATAGAATCAGGATATTGATGTCAATATAATTCTATTCTCTTTAAAATTAAAAAGCCCGCTGAAAATCAACGGGCTTAAAAAGTTAATTAAGAAATATTATTAGTTCAGTCCCCTTTTCTCAAGAAGAGCTTTTATGTCGGGATCTTTTCCTCTGAATTTTCTGTAAAGTTCCATTGAATCCTCGGTTCCTCCGGATGAGAGAATATATTTTCTATATTTTTGACCGAGTTCGGGATTTAACACGTTGCCAGTTTCCTTAAATGCCGCGAACGCGTCCGCGTCAAGCACTGCTGCCCAAATATAACTGTAGTATCCTGTTGCATAACCCGGTTCGCTTGAAAATATATGATTATAATACGTGCTTTTATATCTAGGTTCAATTTCACTTATCAATCCTATTTTTTTCATTGCTTCATTTTCAAATTCGATTACATCCCCTTCGAACGGTTTTTCAATTGAATGAAAATCCATATCTAATAATGCCGCGGCAAGATATTCGGTAGTTTCAAATCCTTGATTAAACTTTCCTGATTTTTGAATTTTTTCAATTAATTCATCAGAGATCGGTTCGCCGGTTAAATAATGTTTAGCATATGATTTAAGCACAACAGGTTCCATTGCCCAGTTTTCCATAACCTGCGATGGAAATTCAACGAAGTCCTGCGGAGTAGCTGTCCCCGACAATTTCGGATATGTGCAATTAGATAGTAGACCGTGAATGGCGTGTCCGAATTCATGAAACAATGTATTTACATTATCAACAGTTAAAAGCGACGGTTTATCGGCAGTAGGTTTTGTAAAATTTCCGACATTATAAATTACAGGAGAAATATTCTTACCGTCTTTTTTATACTGTTTACGGAAAGCGTCCATCCAGGCACCGCCTCTCTTGCTTTCTCTTGGATAATAATCGGTATATAAAATTCCTATATGGGAACCGTCGGCGTCTCTTACTTCAAATGTTTTTACATCCGGATGGTAAACAGGTATATCTGTTCTTTCTTCGAAAGTTATTCCGAAAAGATTTGAAGCAAGGTTAAACACACCATTAATTACATTTTCAACTTTGAAATAAGGAGTAAGCTGAGTTTCGTCCAAATCGTATTTTTCTTTTTTTACTTTCTCGGCGTAATGCCACCAGTCCCATGATGCCAATTTAAACTTATTGCCTTCATTATAAATCATCTTCTGCATATCTGCTGCTTCTTTTTTAGCTACATTAAGCGCGGGATCCAATAATTTATTAAGCAGTTCATAAACATTCTTAGGATTCTTTGCCATGTTGTCATCAAGCACATATTCGGCGTAGGTTTTAAATCCGAGCAGGTTAGCTTTCTGAAGTCGGAGATTAACAATCTTTTTAATTATCTCTTTGTTGTCAAGCTCATTATTGTTATTGCCTTTATTTAGATATCCTTTATAAAGTTTTTCTCTTAGTTCTCTTTTTTTAGAATATTGAAGAAAAGGAATCATGCTCGGTTTTTGCAGAGTAAAAACCCATTTATCTTTCAACCTTTTGGCAGCAGCTTCTTCTGCGCCCGAAGCGATAACATCTTCTGTAAGTCCTTCAAGATCATCCTTGTTATCGATTACAAGCTGAAAAGAATTATTTTCTTTTAATACATTTTCGCCGAACTGGAGAGTCAACAAAGAAAGCTGGCTGTTTATCTCTTTAAACTTATCTTTATCTACGGGGTTTAAATTCGCTCCGCCTCTAACAAATCCTTTGTAATATTCATCAAGCAGTTTAGCCTGTTCCGTATTAAGACCGAGATTATCTTTTTTATCGTATACGGATTTTACTCTTTCAAATAATTTGGGATTTAAATTGATTTCATCCCGGTGTTTAGAAAGTTTAGGCGAAATTTCTTTTGAAATATTCTGCAGTTTTTCGCTGGTGTTTGATTCTGTCATAGCGTTAAACACCCTGCTTACCTTTGATAAAAGATTACCTGAATATTCAATAGCCTCAATAGTATTTTCGAATGTAGGTTCGTCGGGATTGTTAATAATAATCTCAATTTCCTTATTTTGCTCTTCCATTCCCTTTATGAATGCCGGTAAATAATGATCCTCATTAATTTTATCGAACGGCGGAGTTGAAAACGGAGTATTATATTCGGCAAAAAAAGGATTATCCATTACACTGTCTCCTTCTGATGATTTGCACGCAAATGAAAAAATTATTAATAACGGTAAAAGCAAAAAAAGATTTTTCATAAATGTTCTCCCCAATTTTATAAAATTACACAGTAATAATAATGAAATGTAATATTCTAAAAAAGGGAAATGACTTTAGTAATATAAATAAATTTATTTTAATAGAATAAATTTTTTAACCGAGACATATTTTGAGTTGGTAAGATAATAGAAATAAACGCCGGATGTCATATTCGCCGCGTTTAATTCAAATGTATAGTTGCCGCTATCAAGATTTGAGCTGATAAGAGTTTTGATTTCACGGCCAAGCATATCGAAAATTTTAAGATTCACAAAATCTTTTTCCGGTATTGAAAATTTTATAATTGTAGAACCGTTAAAGGGGTTTGGGTAATTCTGTTCAAGTGAAAAGTTTGGTGTGATATTTTTAGTTTCTTCAATATCCGTAACAGCATCAAAAGAAAACCAATTTAGATTAAATCCACCTTTTTCTGCAAATAATCTTATAGTCTGCTCCCCGAAGTTTAGATTTACCAATGTCTGCACGGTCTGCCAGAACTGCCAGTTACCTGTAACAGGAATATTTGCCGATGAAAGCACACTTCCGTTATTTATAAAATTTAGTTTGCCTCCTGTATTCGGACTGGCAATTCTATAATTAACAATATAACTCCCCGGCGAAGGAACATTAATATTGTAATCCATCCAATCCCCGTCGTCAATCCATCCAACATTTATTCCGCCGCCTTCGTCAAGCGTATTCTCGGTTTGAATGCCGTTCATATCTGTATAATCCTCAGCTTCAATTTTAGCGGGTATTGTAACGGCGGCAGTTGTTTCGTTTAACAGATTATAAATCTGATCTGTTTCAAAGGTGTTTAGAAATCCTCCGTCATAAGATTGCAGCGAACCCTGATTATAAAAAAGGTTTACAACATCACCTTTGTTAATTGGTGAATTTACATTAAATATTATTGATTTTTTGCCGTTAGGATTCATTTGAATATTGGAGATTTCCAATTCATTGTTATTTGTTAAAACACTAAAATCATTTTTTGAAACGGTTAGGTCATTAATATCTTTTGTGAAAGAAATCTCCAACGATAAACCCGCGTCTAAAATTAAACCGGAATAAAATTCCGGAGCTGATCCTGAAGGTGTATTACCGGAGCTGTTAATTCCAAACTGGTATTCGAAAAGCGGATCATAAATTTCGTCTCCAAAATTAATTGGAATTTGATACATACTTTTTGGCCATGAATGCGGGAGTTTTCCTTTAGGCTGATAATCGCCGAATAATACATCCGTTATGCCCAAAGCTTCTGTTCCCGGCAGCCATGCCGCAATTAATACATCGCTGTAGGGAACAATATTATCGATAATCATTGGTCTTCCCGAGAGCATAATAACAATTACAGGTTTTCCCGATTCTTTAACTTTTCTAATAAGATTTACATCTTCATCCGAAAAATGCAAATCTGTTCTGTCGCCGTTTCCTTCAGCGTATGGCGCTTCGCCAATTACCACCACTGCTGCGTCAGCATCGGAAGGGACATCTCCATTTTCAGAATAAGTTACTGTTGAAGATAACGCGGTAATCTGCAATGCTTCAAAAATTGTTGTTCCTTCGGTTATATCTCCATTCATTCCCTGCCAGCTTATTGTCCATCCACCGCATTGAGTTCCAATATCATTCGCGGCTTTTCCGGCAACAAGAATTTTACTTCCGTCTTTTTTAAGCGGAAGAATATCGTCTTTCTTTTTTAGCAATACCAAAGATTCCCTAACGCATTGACGCGCGACATCACGATGATCCTGATTTCCGAAACTGCCGAGCAAACTGATATCAGAATATGGATTTTCAAATAAACCCAACTTAAATTTTATTTTAAGAATTCTTAATACCGCGTCATTGATTCTGTTATCATTAATTTTTCCTTCGTTTACCAATTCCTTAAATAAATTAATAAACTCCGCGTATTTCCCGGGAACCATAACCATATCAATACCGGCATTAATTGATTTTTCAATATCACCTTTATAATCGCCGGGTAATTGATCAATAGCCGCCCAGTCAGAGACAATAAAACCTTCAAAACCAAGTTCTGTTTTTAGTAAATCAGTCATCAGATATTTCTGACCGTGAAGTTTTTCCCCGTTCCAGCTGTTGTAAGATGCCATTATTGAGCCGACATTATTTTCAATAGCGGCTAAATAACCGGGTAAATGTATGGCTCTTAATTCATCTTCGCTTAATTGAGTATTCCCCTGATCACTACCTTGAGCGGTACCGCCGTCACCTATAAAATGTTTTGCGCAGGCAAGAATTGAAGCGGGATTAGAAAGTAAATCTCCTTGTAAACCTGAAACAGCAGCAGCGCTCATAATGCTCGTAAGTTCCGGAGTTTCGGCAAAACCTTCATATGTTCTTCCCCATCTTTCATCTCTCGGTACGGCAATACATGGCGCGAAAGTCCAATCAATTCCTGTTGCGGCGACTTCTAATGCAGTAATTTCCGCAGCTCTTTTAACAAGTTCTGGGTTATTAGTCGCGCCCAACCCGATATTATGAGGAAAAATTACAGCGCCTTTTACATTGTTATGTCCATGCACCGCGTCGATACCGTAAATCATCGGGATTTTTAACCGGGTTGTTAAAGCTATGCTTTGGTACTCGTCATACATTTGCGCCCATCCGGAGGCGGAATTATTTGAAGGAGCGCTGCCGCCGCCGCTTAGCAATGATCCGAGAAAGTATTTGGATATATCGTTATTGCTGTTTAAAAAACTTCTTCCGGCTTGAGTCATTTGTCCTATTTTTTCATCGAGCGTCATACGCGCAAGTAAATCTTCAGCTCTTTCATTAATACTTTTGGTCGGATCTAAATATGTCTGCGATAAAATATTCACATATCCAGCCGTTAATATCAATAAAATATATAAGTATATTTTCACACAAAGTTTCACTTTAAAAATTCCCGTAAAATTAATTTCCAAATCGTTAAACTACTTCACAGTAATAATATTTTTGATTAAATCCGAATCGGCAGATGAGCTGCCAACAAGTATTTCGTAAATACCCGGTTCATAAGTCCATGCGGCTTTTTCAACGCTGTAATATTTAAGTGCGTCAAAACTTAATTCAAGATTTACAATTTTTGATTCGCCTGGAAGTAAAAATACTTTTTCAAATTTTTTAAGTTCTTTTAATGGTCTTTCGGTTTTATTTGTTTTATCGCTTACATAAACTTGAACAACTTCACTTCCTTCTTTATTTCCTATATTTGAAACGGTAAGAGATACATTAATTTTTGAATCTGCGGCATTTACATTAATGCCGCTTAATTTGAATTGCGTGTATGATAATCCGTAACCAAAATGGAACAAAGGTTGAATATTATATTTATCAAAATGCCTATAACCGATAAACAAACCTTCGCCGTAAAATATTTTCCCGCCGCTTCCGGGGTAATAAGGATAAGCGGAACAATCTTCCCATTTTTGAGGAATTGTATAGGGGAGTTTTCCCGAAGGATTTATTTTCCCGACAAGAATATCGGCAACAGCTTTTCCGCCTTCCTGACCGGGAAACCAAGCTTCTAAAACAGCGCTTGTTCTTTCGATCCAATCAGACATTAAAATTTGTCCGCCGTTATTTAAAACAACTATAACATTTTTATTTACTTCCAAAACTGAGTTAAGTAATTTCAGCTGATCTTCGGGAAGATTTAATTCCTTTCTGTCAAAGCCTTCGCTCTCAAAAAAGTCGGATGTACCTAAAAACAAAATTGCGACATCGCATAATTCAGCTGCTTCAACCGCGGCAGAAATCAATGTATCCTCGAGAGTTATATATCCAAGTTTAAATACCGCGTCACCGGCGTCTTCATAAAACTCAATTTTGATATCGTATTCTTTCCCTTCTTCAAGATTAATATCAAACCCATCGAACATTGCAGCGTGATTTGTCCAGTTATCTATTATTAACTTATTATTCAAATATAATCTTACACCGTCATCGCTAACGGTTCCAAGTTTTATATTTCCGCTGAAAGGCGCTATAAGTTTTCCCGTCCATCTAACGGAATAATTGTCTTTGCCTATTTTAGGATCTGGACCGCCGGAACCCCATAAAAAATTTAACTGCTCATCGACTCTAACGATCTGAGGCGGACCTTCCAAATTTGGGTTTGTGAAATATTCAGCTTTTAAGCCTTTTACATTTTGTGAATTAAAATTACATGACAAATATTCGGATGATAAAACTTCTATCTGGCCTTCTGTCCTGCTTCCCTGTGCATAAACCAGCTGAATGTCTGACGGCATGATATTTTTTAAAGCTTCCAACGGGCTAATTGAATTAATTGGATTTACCTTAGAGCTTCCGCCGCCGCCGCTTATATTTACAGCGGCATTAGGTCCCAGAACCGCAATTTTTTTATAAAGATCTAAATTAATAGGCAGAATATTATTTTCATTTTTTAACAGCACTATACTTTCGGAAGCTGCATGAAAAGCTTTTTGGAAACTGGTTTTAAGAATTTCGTCTTCATTTAGGTTATTAGTTGATTTTAAAAAATTAAATTTGCTGATAACTCTAAGTATTCTTTTGACTTTATCATTAATAACATTGATATCAACTTCACCATTTTCTATTAATTCATATAAAGTATTATTTAGAAACTTTCCGTTTGGCATCTCCAGGTCGATTCCGAAGTTTGCTGTTCCCTTGGTTGAATGCACAGCTCCCCAATCCGAAACAACAAATCCTTTAAATCCCCATTCATCTTTTAATATTTTGTTAAGAAGAAAATCATTTTCGGCACAGTAAATTCCGTTTAATTTATTATATGCCGCCATTACAGTTGAAACATTTGCTTCTTTTACAGCGGCTTCAAATGCGGGGAGATAAATTTCGCGAAGTACACGTTCATCTACTTCGGCACTTATTGTCATTCTTTCAAATTCCTGATTATTAACCGCAAAATGTTTAATCGAAGCAATAACTCCGTTTTCTTCAACTCCTTTTATGTATGATACGGCAAGCCTTGAGGTTAGATACGGATCTTCGCCAAAACTTTCAAAGTTTCTTCCGCCGTGAGGTGTTCTTACAAGATTTACGCATGGCCCCAATATCATATTACGGTCTCTCATCATTGTTTCATTTGCGAGAGATTTGCCGATAGAATTAATAAGATCAACATTCCATGTAGCGGCCATAGCAATTGAAACCGGGAAAGCGGTAGCTTCATCCCAGCGCACGCCTACGGGACCGTCTGTCATTTTTATTTCAGGAATTCCTATTCGTTCAATAGGTTTAGAAGCAAAACCAGTACCTCCAAGCAGATTAATTTTTTCTTCAAGTGTCATTTTAGCTAGAAGACTATCAATTTCAATTTCATTTTGTTCATTAATATTTTGTGCCGATAAAACAAAGTTCACCGAAAGAATGAACATTAATATCCATCCAAAGTTTTTCATTTGTCACTCTTTGATTTATAGTTTTGATTTAGCGAGTTATTTTTTCTGATAAACCCGCACAAAATCAACTTCCATTATTTGAGGAAAGGAAGTCGAAAGATTAGGACTGCCGGGCCAGTTGCCACCTACGGCAACATTAAGCAGCATATGAAATTTTTGATCAAAAGGAGCCGGGTATGGGTTACTTCCTGAAAACCAATTTTTCTGTGTAAGATAAATTATATCGTCTACATACCATCTAAACTCGCCTTCTTCCCAATCAAGACGGAAAACATGAAAATCATTAGAGAAATTTCCCGTCGGTAGTTTATACGAAGAACCTGAATGCGTATTATTAGGAAATGTTCCGCCGTAATGCAAGGTTCCGTATACACGCTCAGGTTCATGTCCAAGCAATTCCATTATGTCAATTTCGCCGCTTGCAGCCCATCCGCCGTAAACCCAGTCAGTTGGAAGCATCCAAATTGCCGGCCATAATCCTTGTCCAAACGGAAGTTTTGCTCTGACTTCAATTCGTCCGTATTTCCAATCGCCTTTATTTAATGTCCTCATTCTTGCTGAAGTATAATCTCTTTTGCCTTCATTGCCTGAATAATTTTCTTTTAACGCTACAATAAATAATGAACCATCTTTTACATACGAGTTTTCAGATCTTGCTGTATAATACTGCAATTCATTATTACCTCCACCATTTGCATTTACTTCATGTTCCCATTTCTTATCATTTATAGAAGTTCCTTCGAACTCATCATTCCATATTAAATTATAACCAGGAATTTCGGTAACAGAGGATGAATCGGAGGGATTATCATCACCTGAACATCCGCAAAATGTGCAAGAAGCTACGAATAGATTCAGCATAATTATATTTTTTATCGTTTTCATATTTATTTCAATTTTAGTTTTTCTAATTCATTTATAATTAATGCAGCAGCACCCAATACAGCGGCGCTGCCTTCATCTAATCCCGAAGGCATAATTGTAACCTTATTTTTCATAATGTTAAGTGTGTTCGCATTCATATATTTTTTAACCGGTTTAAAAAGTAAATCACCGGCTTCGACTAATCCCCCAAATAGAAATATAGCTTTCGGACTTAAGTAAGCGATTGAATTAGCAAGTGCTTTGCCAAGTATTTCGCCTGTTTTTTCAAAAGCAAGCATAGCTACCTTATCTTTTGCGGCTGCAGCTTCGAATATATTTTTTGCGGTTAATTTTTCATAAGGAATTTTTGTCAACAAACTTTCGCAGTTTAAATCAGACAGAATTTCAAAGGCTGTTCTTTTTAAGCCCGGTGCAGATACATATGTTTCAAGACAACCTTTTCTGCCGCAGCCGCATAATCTGCCGTTTTCTTTTACAATTACGTGTCCAATTTCTCCGGCGAATCCATCGTGACCGTATACTAATTTACCGTCAACAATTAGCCCGCTCCCAAGTCCTGTTCCTAAAGTGATAAATATAAAATCATTTATTCCTTTCCCGTTGCCGAAAATCATTTCCCCAATTGCCCCGGCATTAGCGTCATTTGTTAATGCGACCGGGCATGAAATTAATTTTTTAAGTTCCTTTTTTACATTAACCGTACCCCATTTTAAATTAGGTGGCGATTCAATATACCCATTGAAGTAATTAGCATTGGGCGCCCCGATTCCGATTCCGATTATATTTAAATCTTTTTTAACTTTTTTAACCGTTCTCAGAATATTCTTAAATAGAGCTGAAATAGGTTTCCCGGAATTTGTGGGGCATGATCCTTTATGAATTAATTTACCATCAGGTGTAACCAGACCGTATTTTGTATTAGTACCGCCGATATCAATACCAAGAACCGCGTCATGTTTATTATAATCGGACAATTAAAACCTCACCTTTGAACCGCTTATACCGTAATATCCAATATACAAATAGCATAATAAAGGCAGAATGAAAGCGAGCTGAATTCCGATTGAATCGGCTAAAGCGCCCTGCATTAAAGGAATAATTGCACCACCTACAATCGCCATAATCATTATACCTGAGCCTTTCTTTGTGTAATTTTTCAGATTGTTTATTCCTAAAGTAAAAATTGTAGGGAACATAATTGAATTCATTAAACCAACGGCAAGAATTGTAACCATCGCGATATGCCCGGTTGTTATAATTGTAATAAATATTAATACAACCGCTCCGAATGAATTAAAGGCAAGCAGTTTTCCGGGCTTAATTTTTTGAAGAAGCGCAGATCCGATAAAACGTCCTACCATTGCCGCACCCCAATAAAAAGCTACATATTTACCTGCTTCAGCCTCAGTAAATCCTCCGATTTTTTCATCACTTAAAAAATTAACAAGGAAACTTCCGATTGAAACCTCAGCGCCGACATAAACAAATATAGCGACCGCTCCCAGAACAAGGTGTTTTATTTTCCAAATGCTTTCAATTTTTAATTCGCCGTTATCATTACCTTCCATTCCCTCAATTTCAGATTCATTTATTTCAGGTAATTTAAAAAACGAAATCACTACGGCCAATAAAATTAGAGCAAATGCAAGTCCTATATAGGGTAATTGCACCGACGAAGCTTCAGCAAGTTTATATGCTTCAAGATCGCCTACGGACATAGCGGCAAGCTGGTCGACAGACTTAACAGCAACAGAAAGTATAAGAACGCTACCGAAAATAGGACCGACAGTTGTTCCCAAGGAATTAAACGCCTGCGTCAAATTCAATCTGCTTGAGGCAGTTTCAGGTTTGCCAAGCACCGATACATAGGGATTAGCGGCAACCTGAAGAATAGTAATTCCAACTGCAAGAATAAAAAAAGCGAATAAGAACAGGCTGTAAATTCTCATTGCAGCGGCAGGGTAAAAAAGCAACGCGCCAATTCCCGCAATTAATAATCCAGCAATTATTCCTTTTTTATATCCTATTTTTTCTATAATTGCACTCGAAGGCAATGATGCCATAAAGTAGGCCGCGAAAAATACAAATTGCACAAGCATTGCTTCAGTGTAATTCAATTCAAATATTGCTTTCAAATGAGGAATAAGAATATCATTTAGACTAGTTAAAAATCCCCACATAAAAAATAATGAGGTAAGAACTATTAGTTCTTTTTTATATGACGTTTGTGAGGAAGAGGAATTCTTGTTTTCCATTAATTCTCCAATTAGAGTAATGCAATAAACCTTAAGTCAAATTCTATAATTATTTATAACTTTTAATAACAAAGACCATAATTAATTTTAAATAGGGGATCATAATTTTCATCATCTTTATTTACTGGAATCTGGGACATATCTTTCGGCCAGCTATGGGATAATCTCCCTTTAAAATTATAGTCACCGAATAAAACGTCAGCCACTCCCTGACCTTCGGAACCCGGGAGCCATGCGGCAACAAATGCATCGGCCAATTCCAAAGCGGAGTTTATTATTAATGGTCTTCCTGACAGCAGTACAACAATTACTTTAGCGCCGCTATCTTTCGCAATTTTAATAACATTAATATCGTCTTCGCTTAAAGCTAAATTTTCCCTGTCTCCGAACATTTCTGCATATGGTTTTTCACCGACAACAACAATACAATAATCAGCTCCATGCGCGTTAGATGCATCTTCCGAATAAGTTATTTCCGTACCTTCGGGGGCAGAATTTTTAAATGCATCTAGAATGGTTGTTCCGCCGCTTATAACATCACCAACTTCTCCCTGCCATGAGATAGTCCATCCACCGCACTGCATTCCAATATTATCGGCACCAGTTCCCGCTAAATGAATTCTTTTTGCTGATTTTGAAACCGGCAATGTGTTATTTTCATTTTTTAACAATACTAATGATTCTCTTACACATTCTTTCGCGATATCTCTATGTTCTTTTGAACCGATTTTTGATAACAGTTCTTTATCATGGGTTAATTTATTAAACAAGTCCAAATCATATTTAACGTTTAGAATACGAGTTACCGCGTCATCAATTCTTGACATCGGGATTTTATTTTCTTCAACGAGTTCTTTTGTATACTTAATAAAATCGAAATAAGTATTTTTTGTTATAGGCCCGTTATCGGTTTCTTCTACTACTCCCTGTTCTCTTGGTCCGTTAGGTATCATAATCATATCCATACCTGCATTAATACAAATCTCAATATCGCTTTTATAATCGCCCGGCAGCTGATCAATTGCGGCCCAGTCTGAAACTATAAATCCTTTGAATCCTAATTCATTTTTTAATACATCCGTTAGCAGATATTTATTTCCATGCATTTTAATTCCGTCCCAAGTATTATAAGAAGCCATAATAGAACCTGTATTTTCTTTAATTGCTTGAATATAACCGGGCAGATGAATTTTTCTTAATGTTTCTTCATCAACTTCGGTATGACCTTGATCTTTACCGTTGGTAGTGCCGCCGTCTCCCATATAATGTTTTGTGCATGAAAGTACAGCATCTTTGGCAGACAGGTTTCCATTTTCAAAGCCTTTAACCGCGGCTGCGCCAAGTTTGGCGACAAGTTCGGGATCTTCGCTGAAGCTTTCGTATGTTCTTCCCCATCTTTCATTTCTTGCGACTGCTACGCAAGGAGCAAATGTCCAATGAATACCTGTTCCTGCAATTTCTTCTGCTGTAGCTCTTGCTGATTTCTCAATAAGCTCGGGGTTTTGTGTGCAACCCAATCCGATATTATGTGGAAATATTACAGCTCCGTCAACATTATTATGTCCGTGCACAGCGTCAATTCCAAACAGCAAAGGAATTTTTAATCTTGTTTTGCCGGCGTATGTCTGCAGCTGATCGCTAACGTTGGCCCAGCCTTGCGGAGTTATATCGCTTATTTCGGATCCTCCGCCCCAGAGCACGGAACCAATAGCGTATTTTTCAATATCATTAAAATCTTCAAACGCGGAATAATCCACCTGTGTCATTTGACCTATTTTTTCCTCTAATGTCATTTTAGACAGCATATCATCAACAAATATTTCTTTTGGATTATTGTTTAGCGGCGCACAGATAACTAAAGTCAATAATATAAGTGTTAGGATTGTAACAGAATATTTTTTCATATAAACCTCAAATATTGCGGTAATTTTTGTTTTCATTAACATATTTATTTTAACAGCATTAGTTTTTTAACCGAGAAATTTTTCTCCCCTTGCAGCGAGTAGAAATATACTCCGGAACTTAAGGATGATTCATTAGCGCCGTTTCCGTTCCATTCATATTTATGTTCACCGACTGACAGTGATCCTAAATTTTCCGTAACAATATTTCTTCCGAGTGAATCATAAATTTTCAGTTTAAGATTCTGTTCGGAATTAAGATAGAACTTAATGATAGTGGTGTTATTAAACGGATTTGGATAGTTCTGCAATAATTCAAAATCATCGGGCAATGATTTATTAATATTTATATCCGTAGTACCATGGTCAACAATAATACCGTTAATAATAGCGTTTCCGGTCTCTTCAGGGAAATATAAATCTATTACCTCGTCGTTAACTTCAATAGAAGCTTCAATATCAAAGGCCTGGTTTTTTCCAACCTCCGAATAAATATCTAAATTATCTTTCAACAATCTGCCTTCGGCAACGACATCAAAAATTCTTCTGCCGGATTCGTTAAATTCATTTTCGGCAAACATAAGTTTAATATTATATGTACCGTTTTTAACACGTATTTTATAGGCGGCCAAACCATTTAATTCATATTTGTAAATATTTCCATCCGAAGTTCCTCCGATAATAATATTCTGCGGCCACATTTTGCCGCTTCCGTTAGAATATCCGTATTCGGTTGAGCTGCTCCATTCGATGTCGGAATTAAATTCTCCTAAACTAGAACCGCCGGCATTAATTTTTACAGGTAAAAAAAGTTCGTTAATCTGAATAATTGAAATAGCTTTTAAAGCCATTTTATTTGGAATAGATTCATCGTCGGTTATGTTTTGAATTATAATATTGTATGTAATATCGGGGTCATAATTCTGCGTATGCAGTAAAACGCTTTTCGAATCTTCGTTTAAGTTTGCGCTTATTACTTTAACACCGGGAATTGTATAATTTGATACAGTTTCAGCGATAGGTTTATTGATTTCTTCTGAAAACATTACGGTGACTGTATTGTCAAAATTCTCTCGTGCCCACAGAATATTTGGTTTTCTGTTGTCGGATAATCCAATATTGGTTTCATCCGTTAAGCATAATATTAAATAACCGTCCTGCAGCACAGCGTTTTCCTGTATAAAATCGGCCTGATTCCCGCCGAATGTATGAGTTGCTTTTTCCCATCTGTTTTTATCCCATGAATCAAAATCATCTTTCCATTGAAATGAAAAGTTGCCGGATGTTCCCGTATTACCGCTGCCAGGAGTGTAGGAAGAATAGCTAACCCAATCGTAATAAGATCTTGCCGGAAGGAAGTCATCATTCCAATATCCAACCCAGCCAGTATAGACCGGATTCCATATATTCATCATTATTTTTTGTTCATGAACAACTGATTTTACAAAATCGCCTGTCTGCCTGTAAACTTCTTCGTTATCAATAAACCAAGCGATATAATCCGGAGTCCATTCAAAGGCATAATCATGAAAATCAACAAAAGGATTAAAAGCAACGTAGTTGTTTCTTACATGATTCTGCTGACCGGGAGTAATTGTATTAAACTGCACCAGGTTTGTATACCGTCCAATCGCTTCAATATCAATTTCGTTCCATTCCGCAGTACTAGAAATTTCATGATAGGTAAAAAATGACGATACAACGCCTTCCCTATTAGCAGGTTTGAATCTGACTTCAAACCTGCCGTAGGTATAATTCTCTTTAGTTCTATATTCGGCGCCTTTATAATTTTTACCGTAAGTAAAAGATATAGTTATTGCCGCAGCTGCAATTAACAGCGTTAAAAACTTCATGATATACCTTTACAAAATTCGTAATAGTCCGGAATCAATTAGAAATTAATACCAACTGAAAATTTCTGTACATTGCTTAGCCTGCCGAAATCCGAATACGCGTAATCGAAAACAATATTTACGTTCCCCAAAAGGTGCTGTTTAATACCGGCGCCGAATGTAAATGATTCTTCGGAATCATTAAGAAACAGAGATTTATACCCGCCTCTTAAATAGAAAATATTTTTGAATGAATATTCTCCGCCAAGATTTATACTTTCATAATCATTGTTTGGATGAGCGGCGTCAACATCAAGCACAAGGTGATGAACATCTCCTAAATCAGGTTTATACGATACACCAACCTTAAAGTTAAGAGGTAAATCCCACAAATCAGTTTGAAGGTTTGCCGGTATACGTCCGTTGTTGCCGGTAGTTGCCTGATCAGGATCATATAGAACAACAGCGGTTGTGCCGTCCAAGCCCATCTTAGATCCGAAATTTGAAATTGCCATTCCTAATGTAAAACCTTTAAACGGAGTGTTATAAAGTACTCCCAGATCAATTGCCAATGCGTAATCGGACATATTCCAGATACCCTGGTAAATAACTTTTGGGTTAAGACCAATTGAGAAATTATCTGTAAGATTTATTGCCCATGCAATACTGAACATTGCGTCGGTAACATTAAATATTTCGCCCGTTCCGTTAGGTTCGTCAATTGTGGTTACCTTCATATCGCCGTAATCCGAAGAAATAAAGCTCAAACCAATGGCGCCGTATTCTCCAAGATTTAAACTGCCTGCTAAAAAATTGTATTTAAGATCGGCGACCCACTCGGTATGATCAATTATAAAACCGCTGTTTTGAAGTCTCGCCAAACCGGCTGGATTCCAAAAAATAGCGCTTGGATCATCAGCAACGGCGACAAACGCGCTTCCCATCGAAGAAGCACGAGCGCCTTGACTAATTGTTAAAAACGCCGCGGCGGTTGTTCCCCTTTTAGAGACATCCGAAACAAAATTTTGTCCAAAATTAAATCCGGAAACAGCAAGAATTATTATACATATTTGAAAGAGAATCTTTTTCATATTATTACCAAATTTCTTATTTGATTATTGCAAATTTTCCTATTTGTGTACCAATGCCGGGCGCATCAACATGATATATATATAAACCGAACGCAACATCCATTCCGTCATCCGAAACTAGGTTCCATGTAACGGTTCCGTCTGTTGGCGTTGTGTTTTTATATAATGTTTTTATCAACGAGCCGGTAACAGTATATATCCTAATTGTACAATCAGATGGAAGATTGATGAAATCTATTCGTCTTTCACCTCTGCCGGTTTGATTTAAATTTCGTTTTTCCCATTTGTTTGTGGCTATATAAGGATTAGGAACAACAGAAATTTTGTCTAAAGCACCTTTAGCAATTTCTTCGTCAATTTTTGACGAATTTGTTGTAAAAGTAAAATAATCGCCAGTAGCAAACTGCTTACTAATTTTAACCAAAAATACATCGCCGGCTTCAGGGTATCTTGGCTGAAAGCCCATTCCTGCTGGCTGGTAATATGTAATTCTCCAGGTTAGTCTAAAGTCGGTTCCCACTCTTTCAATTATAGAAATTTCATCCCCAATTGATAAAGTTTTATCGCCGTTATTATCAAATACCTCGGCTTCAACAGTTTTTCCTGAAGTAACATTTATAACTTCGAAATTAATCGGAATTTTAAAGAAAGGAGTTATTGCTTTTTGTTCAGCATAAAAATGAATTTCATAATCGGCCGGCCATTTAACATTTTTTGCGGGAGAACTTTGATCGGCAAATACATTCATTGTTAAATTACTGCTTCCTATTAACCAACCTGTTTCAGAATCAATTACAGCTACAGTTGTATCATTATTAATAGAAATTGTCATACCGTCAAACGGAGTACTAAATTTGTTTGCCCCAATTTCTGAAGAATTAACTGACATTAAAGTATCTGTAGCTGATCCTGCGGTTCTAATAATTTTATATTTTGTTGTATTATATTTTTGTTCATTACCAGCCGACTCAAAAAGAATTTTATAAACAGCGTTATCTTTTATTTCATCCGCGCTAAGTAATCCTACAATTAAATTACCGGTACCAATACCGTTTTCAACTTTTTCGAAGTTTCCGTTAACCTGAGGCGGAATATAACCGGCCGCAGGCGCGTTAGGAGTAACAACCGCACAGTTATAATCAACAAATTTTAATACTCCCGAAAAATCCTCAGAAATAATTTTTGTACATTCCGAAGGGACCAAACCTTTAGTTCCAAACGAAGGATCGCCCTGATCATAAGAAACTACGGCGTAATAATATTTCTGTCCGTTTACTACATCTTCATCAACATATGAATGCTGCAGACCGGTTTCATTGCCTCTCCAGAAACTAGCGCCGTTTATTCCAACGGGATCGGGACCGTAAATGCCGTCAATTTTATCGAATTGAGCAATAGGTTTCCAGAATTTTGCTTCCCCTTTTGAATCGGTAATAACTTTGATATCGTTAAATTCCGGTTCGGTGCTTCTATAAATCAAATACCCTTCAAAATCTTTTTTATACCCTTGAGTCGGATCATTATTTTCAAATCCCAGGAAAGGATCTCTTGATTCTTCAGCTGAATTATCCCAATAAATAAATACTTTTCCGTCGCCGGGAACTGCTTTAACTATCGGTTTAAGAGGAGGTTTTGAAAAATTATAATTGGCATTGTAAATCTGCTGTACGGTCTCTTTATTAAAAACCATATCATCAAAATTATTGCCGAAAACCAGGGCCATAGAAAATCTTTCTCTTAAGTTCTGGCTCAACGGGAAAATACCGGATGCAAAAACCATACTTATATTTGCTCTTTGCAGAGAGGTATCATAATTAGCCTTCTGCATTCTAAGCCACATTTGCTCATCATCTTTAGGCCATCCGCCGCCTGTGCCGCCGTCTCCAAGCCTGTAAATTGATAAACTTGTCAAACCAATTTGATCTGATTCATCTTTATCAGTTTTATCAAAATTTGGTTCACCGTCGGTTGGAAGTCCGTCACCTTCACCTTTGTCCGGTCCAATATATTGAGGATCAAACGGACCGACACCGTCTTCTCCCACATCGTTATTTAAAGGTTCATTTTCGTCAGCATCCCATTCGCCGTTACCGTTTAGATCCAGATATGTTAACCAGTCATTGTCGTTATCAATACCGTCGTCTCTGCGTTCGTCAATCATACCATCTTCATCGTCGTCAATTCCGTTTGTAGCGTCGCCGGGACTTTCAAGATAAGCATAGCCGTAATAACCTGTAACAAATCTTCCAGGCGCTCCGAATCCGTCGTCGTCAAAAGCATAGGCTAAATCTATTTTAGTATCAAATGAAGCGTTATCGTCGCCATTATCTCCGGAACCGCCAACACCGGTATCAGTATAGAAACCGAAATAAGTTTTCTCATAATTTCTATCGGAAATATTTACTATATCATAATGCCAAAAAATTATATCTTCGGCTAAAACATGCGACCATTGAAAACCTCTAACTTCAACCCTAAGACCTAATCCTTTACGGTTATGATCGGATTCAATTGGGAAATAATTATAAGGCGGCCTTGAAAACTCACCGTCTTTTGAATCATCCATTACATAGAAAGTTTCAAAATCAGCGTTATTAACTCCTCTACCGAAATAGCCGTACCAGAAACCGTTCCATTCCGATGTTATATTAGGAAGCGCGCTAGGCCAGGCTTCGGGCCATGAAGTCGGATCATTGTTAATTGCAGGTTTTTCAGAAGAAGGGTATGTATATCCGGGTACCGGTTCCAAGCCCCAAACTTCTCCTGTTACGGGATCTTTATCCATCCATTCTCTATATGAAGTTTCAAGAGGATGAACAATTCCCCCATTAGTTTCAATTTCGGACGCGATTAGAACACAAACCCCGTCAAGATAATTATGCCCACTTCCTTTAGGCCACTCACCCGAAGGCGAAAAAGGCCATTGAGCAACTTCGCCGTTATTATAAAAAAGTGTTCTTACAAGGTTTCCGTCCATAGTACCTTCTCTGCGGTATTGAACGTTTCCGTAATCCTCACTTCTATATTTTAATGTCTGTTCTGTTGCCTGGGCAAACAAAGTATTAAAAGACACTATAAAAAATGAAAAACAAATTAATTTACGAAACATTACTTCCTCCGTATTGCAATAGCATTTCACCCGCATAAGGCAGGTTGGTTAAAATCCGAAACTTAATCCCAATCTTATTTGTCTTGGAGCAGAATACATTTGCGGATTGTTAATGTATTCTTCAATAGTATTTAACCCCACAATATCACCGGCAAATTTTGTATTTAAGTCTGACGTTGCACGACCAGTAGTGCCGTACACACCGACTTCGTTTTTAATATCAAACAGATTATAAACTAAAAGATATGTATGAACATTCAGGCCGAAAACATCAAAAAACTTATCAGCTTTTAAATCAACATTAAGATAGGTTGGTTTTCTTCCGCCGTTTTCAAATCTAACTCCGTTGGAAATTTGAATATCCTCTGTATACGGCATACCAGAACCATACTGCAGTATTAATCCTATAGTCCAGTCTCCCGGGGTTCCAATAGTGGATGAAAGATTAAATGTAGAACGCTGATCCCAATTTAAAAGAACAACTTTCTTTTCAGATTCAACGGGCGGGTTCGACTGATTATCGTTATAAACAGAAAGCGGATCGGATGAATTACCTTCTGCTATTTGATAGGTATAATCCATTTTTACACCGAAATAATCAGCAAATCTTTTTTCGAGAGTAAGAATAAATCCTTTTACGTTTCCGTAATCTCTATTAATAAATCTCGCGTACTTAAATCCTTCATAAGTATTTATTATTTCAGTACCCAGCAGGTTTCTAATATCACTGTAATAAACAGTTAAGTCCAGAGATACATTAGGGAAAATTACCTGCTGAAGTCCAAGTTCATACTTGATTGTTTTTTGAGCGTCAAGATCAGGATTGCCTGCAATAGAAGATAAACTTTGACCTTGACTGATTATATATAAATCGTTTCTATAAAGATTTTCAAAGTTAGGTATCTGGAAAAAATGTCCGTATGAAAAATATATCGCGCCTTTTTCTGTTATGGGGAATGAAACTCCAATCCTCGGACTTACCTGCTGTTTAGCAGATACGCTTCTTGTTTGCCCGGCTCCCGGGAAATTCGGATTTGGCGATACTTGATACGGATTTCTTAAATCAACAGGTAAAACATCATTAGCACTGAAATAGTCAAATCTAAGTCCCGCATTAATCACCATAATATCATATTCCATTTTATCCTGAATGTAGGCTGAAATTTGATAAGGTGATTTTGTAAACTTTTGATTCTGATCCGTGCCTTCGTTTCTATAACCGAGATCGAATAACAGATTTCCGTTATCGTCAACCTGTCCTTCTTTAAGATTCACGATATTTTTCCAATGGTTGAATATATCGTGGTATTGTCCTTCAACCCCTATTTTCACCTTATGTTCTTTTGAGACCTGGGATTCAAGGCTCCATAAACCTATGTATGATAGAGTGTTTCTTTGATATCTATCGCTTTGATTACCGCCTGTTCTGAACGTATAATCTGATTGCGCTGCTCCCTGTGACGGCTCAACATATCTTGAATCATATTCATCTTCAAATAGGTAGCCTTTAAATCTGTATAAATTTGAAGATAATTTTAAGGAAGTTATTGTGTTCTGCGACGGATAATACGAAATCTGAAAATTATGAATAAGATTATTATTAAAATGAGTTCTTATTCCATCGGGTGTCCATTTATATGCGTGATCATAATATTTGTTTTTGCTGTCGTCCCAGAACAAGGAATAACTGAATTTTATATCAGGCAAAATGTATGTAAGTTTTCCGTTAAACGAATACTTTTTACTTGAATTCATTAAAACATTTTCGCCGTCGCCGGAAGGTAGAAAAGGATTAGAGTCATAAATATTATAGACTCTTTTACCGTAATAGTATCCGTCGTCATTTAAGAAACGTCCGGTTACGAAAAAATTAAGTCCATTTAAAACTTGTGTAGGTCCGCTTAGGTTAAATTGAAAATCCTCAATTCCGTCGGTGCTGAATTTATTAAGGTTTTGAAATATCTCTGAATTATTGGAATAATAAGAACCGAAATAACCGGAGACAAAACCTTCGTATTTGCTTGAACCTTCCTTTGTAACAATATTAACGATTCCCGAAAGAGCTTGTCCGTATTCAGCGTTGAATGTACCTGAGATAACTTCCAGTTCTCTAACGGAGCTATTTTCAACAGTAATTGAATTATCGCCGCTGAATACATCGGTAACAGGAATACCGTCAATCAAATAAGAAACTTCGTTTGATCTTCCGCCTCTAAAGTGACCATCTACGACTCCAGCCTGAAGATTTATAACACGGTCGATATTATCAACCGGCATAAGCTCAATATCGGATGATGAAACGGTTGCTTTGGTCGAGGTTAAATCCTTTGTAATCATAGGTCTCTCAGCAACAACAACAACTTCCCCTGCAAGTTCAATTGATTCAGGATGCAGAACAATATCCATATATGTTGTCTGATCAATTTTAACAATTACTTGTTCAACGATAGTTTTCCTATATCCAACCGCTGTAGCGGAAATGGTATATTTTCCGGGTGTAATATTGTTTATATAATAATATCCTTCTATATCAGTTGCCGCGCCGAAGTAAGTACCGTTTACAATAACATTAGCTCCGATAAGTGGCTCGCCTGTATCGCTGTCAGTTATAATTCCGGATATTTTACCAGTCTGCCCGGCATAGGCAATGGATAACAAAGAAAAAAATATTATATAAAAAAGAAGTGTCCGGCTGTAAGTAATATTTATTTTATTCATTTTCTTTTTTCTTTTTATTAATAATTGGGGCACTTATTTAATAAAGTGCCCCTTTCACCACAATTAATTACCGGGTTGTATTCCGGTAAGAGTAACTATTTAATTAATAACATTTTCTTTGAACTTACAAAATTATTTGCCGTAATCTGATAAATATAAACTCCGCTTGACAAATTACCTGCATCAAAGCTAAAATTATGTGTACCAGCCTGTAGGAAATTATTATTTAATACAGCAACTTCCTGACCAAGCACGTTAAATATTTTTAAAGTTACAATTCCCGATTGAGGAATACTGAATTTTATATTAGTAGTCGGGTTAAAAGGATTAGGATAATTCTGGTATAAAGAATAAGAACTTGGAAGAGTTTCGGTATCTTCTACATCAACTGTCATTTCAGTTCCGATCCATGTATACACCCAACGGGAAACATCCTGATAAGATTTATCTTCATTTTTAGGAGAATATGTTAAAATACCTTCTCTTGAACCAGTAGCGTCGGCGTCATTAATCGCGAAATCTATTTTGATTCTTTTGCCGACTCTAGGAGAAAATAATGCATCGTCGGGAGTTGCCGCAGCTGAAATTTCGGCAAATGAGAATTTACCTTCAACAGTATATCCTGAAGGGAATTTTTCAACCCAAGCATAATCTTCACCTGGTCTAGCTAATAAATAATCACCGATTGTGCCAATAATAGCGCTTTCTTTATTAAATCTGAATTGATAATCAGGTTCTTCGCCGCGTTTTAAACTTGTATGCGAAGGACCATGCCAGTCATATAATGCTATAAATAAATCGGCCGCGTCTCTTAAATAAGATGCAATTGTAGAATCGCTTGATACGATATCATCATTTACATTATAAGCTACATATAGGTATTCTCCGTCCATTGCAACGTAAGCATCTGCAGAGGCATCGTTATCGCCGTCAATTACCTGGTTGGTAACAATTGAACCGCTTCCGTCAGAAGAATACATTCTGAAAGGAGTTATACCGCTCCATTCGCTTAAGTCGCCGTCAGCAACAAAATTTGAAGGCGCTGTTGGATGAATTACAGTAGTTCCTTTGGCTGTATTTGTAATTGGATCACTTTTCGAAATTCCGCTTGCATTGCCGGCAGCGTCTTTACAAACAACAGCGTAATGGAAAGTTAATTCTTGATTAGTTGCGGGGGCAATTAATACATGTTCAACAACTTGGAGACCTTCTTCAACTCCGAATTGAACTACTTCAACACCGGGAGCTGTCAAATCTGTAATTTCATTAAGGCTATAATAAACATCGTATACTTCTTTAGATTCGCCCGGAACATCGGTCCATGTAACTAAATTAACGAAATCACCGCCTGCTGCCGTTACCAAAGCTGGTTCGGCAGGCGCAACTACGTCAAATGAAGGGTTGCCAGTCCACCAGTCATCCAAATAAGCGACCTTGCCTGAACCTGTACCTTCTGTTAAAATTTGGAATACCACAACATTTTTATTATTAAATCCTGTTGTTCCGTCAAATTCTGTAGTCATAGTGTTTAATGGGAAAGAATATAAATGCCATTCGTTGTCCGCAATTGGGTCAAAGTTAAGGCCGACTTTCGCAGTTCCGTCTTCCCATTGAAGTCTTAATTTACCTGTACCAACTTCTGTTTTCATATAAAATTTTAATGAATCAAGATCCCATCTTAGTGAAAGGTTAACCGGACCGAAATTAAATCCCGTACCCGACCATGCATCGCTTTGCACCCATTTAATAGCGTTTGGAGAAGATGCAGTGTGTCCAGCGCCTAAAACTATTTCAGTACTTCCGCCCCAAACAAATTGTTCCATTACAGAAGGAATAGCCGCACCGTTAAAAAATACAACAGAATTTTCAGCAGCTCCTTTTAGAGCTAATTGATCAAGGATTACAGATCCGGTTACGAAATCACCGTCGCCGCTTCCATTAATAGAAAATTCAAGTGAATATCCTTTTATTTTATCAAGATCAAGAGTAGAGTTGCCGGCAATGCCAGACCATCCGGTTAAGTTAAAACCGTTTCCATCCCAGTTGGCGTTGTTGACAAGTGGAATTTTAAGTTCGTTCCAGCCCGGTTCGTTATCCAGGATATATTGGAATGAATAGTAGTATTCAACCTGAGTAACGTCATAAGTTTTATTGCCGGTTGTTGCGTCGCTTACATCGTGTAAATTAATTCTTAGGTGAATTCTGCCTGATTCTGATTGAGGAACAACGTTAAAATACCAAACTGACAAAGTGTCGTATAACGACCAGTCATAAACTCCGTTTGAATCCGGGTTCCAATGTTCAAGTTTTGTATAACCGCCCCATGATTCAATATTCTGCGCACTGTAATCCAAACGCATTGAACCGGACCCGCTTACAAAATATTCTGTTGGATAAGAGATATTAATCCATCCCTTTGCTGAATCTGCACTTGCGCTTGTTTGATAATGCTGTCCTCCGTGATTATCAAAATACGCCCAATAGTTTGTATCAGGGTCTGCCTGATCGAAACTATTAAGCACCTGTTCCTGCGCAAAAAGAACAGTTGAAAAGAAAATAATTAGAAATGATAATAATATTTTTTTCATTTAAGGCTCCTCCCTTATGTGTTTGAAAAAAAAAATGGTTACTCCCTTTTTAATTTGCTGCTTGGAGTGATTAGTCCTAGTTCTTTATCCTTTACATCCATTATTGATAAATTATATTCAAATAAATTTGATTTCTGATCCGCTAGGCTGACAACCACTAAAATAAAAGTGCTGAATAAGAATAGAAGTACTGCAAAATGCAGATAGTTAACATTTGCATATATATTTAGCAGCCATGAACCCTCTACAAAACTTTTATCCAAAAGAGCTATTATTATTCTTGTAAGACCTAAAACGCCGCCAATAGTTAGAGACCATATTGCGCCTTTACTCGTTGCCTTTTTCCAAAATATTCCAATAAGAAAGACGCTGGCAATTGGCGGACTTATAAAAGCCTGCATACTTTGCAGATAAACATACATTTGTGTATTAACCATCTTTAATGCAGGTATTATTCCGATTGCAATAATTACAATTAACATAGTCGAAAGTCGGCCGATTAGAATTAATTCATTTTCGGAAATATTCGGTTTGTTAGCTTTTACAAAATCTATTGCAATTAGAGTTGCCGTACTGTTAAAGGCGCTTGCCAGTGATGACATTAAAGCGGCGAACATTCCCGCGATTACAATTCCTTTAATTCCAATTGGAAGTAAATTCCCGGCGATTAAATATGTATATGCTTCGTCCCCTTTTACTTCAGGATAAAGTACTGCGGAAATTAAGCCCGGAAATATTAAAAGAAGAATCGGAATAGTTTTTAAACCGGCAGCTAAAGCGGTTCCTTTTTTCGCGTCTTTAATTCCTTTGGCTCCTAAAATTCTCTGAACTATATATTGATCGGTACACCAATACCATATTCCCAAAATAGGCGCGCCTAATAAAATACCTGTCCATGGAAAATCCGGATCGGAAAACGGTTTAAATATTGTAAGATAACCCGGCGGCAGTTTTGTTATTAAAGCTGAAATGCCGCCGACTTCGTTTAATCCATAAATTGTAAGAAGCAATGAACCGAGAATCAGAACAAATGCCTGGAATACCTGCGTGCGGATTACAGAAGACAATCCTCCTACAAGTGTGTAAATTCCCGTTAATAAGACTATAAGAATTGCGGCGATAAACATATCCCAGCCTAAAAGTTTATTAAGTAAATAACTTCCGGCAAGGAGTGTGACTGCTATTTTTGTGAACAAATATGAAAAGATAGATACAACCGAAAGATAGGTTCTGCATTTTTTATTAAATCGTTTTCCGAGAAATTCCGGGATTGTATAAACATCGGCACGTATAAACACAGGGGCAAAAACCCAACCGAGCATAAATAAACTTAAAACGGCAAGCCATTCAAAATGCCCAACGCTAAATCCGTGAGCGGAACTGGCGCCCGCCAAACCGACTAAATGTTCACTGGAAATGTTGGTAGCAAAAAGTGATGTGCCTATTGCAATCCAACCCATTTTTTTATCTGCTAAAAAATAGGACTTTGCGGATTTACCTTTTCCTCTTGCAGATATAATGCCGATCAAAAAAACAACGGCAAAATAAATTAAAATTACAAGGTTATCGTAAAAGTCTAAATTTCCTATCAAAAGATACTCTCTTGGTTTGTAAGAGTATTCTTTCATATTTGGTGCCAACTTATATTCACCAAAAAGATAGGTTTTATGTAAAATATCGTTAGGTCAAATAAGTTAGGTTATTAAAAAAATAAGCCCTCGTTATTATTTTAATAATCAGCTTCATAAAAATTATTGAAATTAAGTTCTGACGGATTTATTTATTTTTAAAAGAAGAGGTTTTTAAACTTTCGTAAATTTTTCTGGCGGTTTGGTTATTAGGCGATAATTTCAAGCAATATTCTATCGCAGAAACAGCTTTCTGCAATTCATTATTTTTAAAGTAAGCTTTGGATAAATAAAAATAATATTCGGGTTTTTTAGGGTTAAATTTTATAGCGTCATTATAAAATCTAATTGCCGAAATAAAGTTGTTTTCTTCTAAGAATAAAAAACCAAGTTTTGAAGCAGAATTTTCATCAGGATAAAGATGAAATAGTTTTAATAAAACAATTTTGCTTAAAGAATAATATTTCTTTTCAATCAATTTTTCAGCAGTTACCGTGTATGTATATTTGTCAAAAGTTTTATCTTCAATAAGTACGTTCATTTCTTTATAAAACGATGGAATATCATTTACTCGGTAAAAATGCTCTGCTAATTTATAATGCGCGTCTTCCCAGCTTATATTCCCTTTGACAGCCATTAGAGCCAATGAATCGGACAAATTATATAATTTAAAACTATTTAAAACCGCAGATAAATTTGAATTTCTTTTAAATGGATATGAATTTAGAAGTAGCTCAATTTTTATTTGGGAATAAGTAGAATCAAACCTTGAAAACGGGAATTCTTGATTTAGATAATTTTCGATTTCCGTTTCCCTGTTCTCATAATTATTATTTTTATTCAGATCGGCAGTTGATTTTATTTTGTTATAAAATTCATCGGCAATAATTTTATTCCCGCGGATATTTGGATGAAGATGATCAACAAATAAATCATAACCCGGCATGCCATTTTCACCAACTGATTTAAATACAGAATCAATATCAACAATTGAGTAATTATAAGTAAGCGATATTTTTTTTATAATTTCATTTACAGCCGAGGGAGCTCTGAACATTACCGCATCATGATCAATTGCTTTTGAAAATTGCATTGCTGCTTTATCAAAATTTCCTTCAGTTAAATTAGTCTCAGCGTCCAGAAATATTTTATTTGAAATATGATTTATATCTGATATCCCGATAAGAGGTTTCTGTTTCATGTTTGATGTTAACGTAGCTGTTAAAACATTTATTTTATTACTTATGCATTCTTTCAATATAAAATCAAAATTCTCACCGAATTGTTCAAGACCGTTATTATAAATTTTAGAATCTAATTCAACCTTACTATCTCCGACCATAGAAGCCATAAGAGTTTTGTTGTTTTCTTCAATTTTATCATTATCAAGTGAAGTGTTTACATATTCAATAATATTTAGAATCAGCTGATATACTTTATAATGTTTTAAAAATAATGTGAAACGAGTTAATGTTGGTGAATAACCTTTTAAATCATTTGAAGCAGCGCCATAAGCACCATAGTACTCATTATGTCCGGTATAAAATATTATCAGATCCGGCGACTGATCAATTACATCATTTAGAATATCTCTAATAAAAATTGAATTAACAGCGGATACGCCAAGGTTTATTACTTCAATTTTATTTTCCGGATAAACTAGCTGAAGTTTTCTTTTTAAGAACCTGGGAAATGAGGCGTTAGGCGGATAAGGAAATCCGGCCGCGCTGCTGCCCCCCATAACAAATATTCTAAATGTATTTTCTTTTTTAATTTTATCGAATCCGTCCGGAATAACAGAAGGAATAGGCAGAGAAGAACTGAAATATTTTTGAGGCAAAACCGGATTAAAAAATAACAGGTTTTCGAATTGATCTGATATTTTAACAAATACGGTATAGTCTTTTCCGTAATTAAAAAATCTTAACCCGGTCTCCAGAATAATCAGTATAAGAAAAGGAATAAGAAACATTACAAAATAAAACCAGGCCGAATATTTTTTATCAGTTTGTTTAATTTTTCTTTTATGCACAATTATTCTGGTTTCATTTTTTTGGAGTTATTAAATATCTGTAATTTTTATTTAAGAACTATCATTTTTTTAACAGAATAAAAAACATTTTCAGATTTTTCTGAATTAACTCTCATAGAATAAAAATATACGCCGCTTGAAATATTTGAGCTTTCAAATATCACTTTATGAAATCCCCCGGAATAAATTCCTTCGGCAAGAGTTTGAATCCGTTCACCAATCAAATTATATAATTCAATAATTACAGAACTTTGATACGGCAAAGAGAATTCAATTACAGTATTAGGATTAAACGGATTCGGGTAATTCTGATTCAGTTTATAATTTTCCGGGAGAAAGTTTTTTTTTTCTTCAATCCCTGTTGTTACCATTCCCCCGTTATTAAAATAGGGTGCGTATCCGTTGACAAGTTTATTGTACACAGGTTTTTCGGTTAATCTATCCATTCCTATTAATCCCATACTCTGGAAACCGTTTTTCTGCTGATGTGTATACCAGTCGTAAAAACACCACCAGGTTACACCCATCAGGCATCCCGATTGATTAATAGTACCGTTTTCTTTCAACGGACTGAAAAATTTAAGTGCTCTGAAAGTCTCGTCAAAAACAGTAACCTGTGTTGAAGAACTTGATCCGTTTTCTGAAGACCAGTAACCGAATTCCGTGTCAAGGAGAGGTTTATCCGGGAAATTATTTTTGGCTTGTACAAGAAAATTTGTTGTGCCTGCCCAATAAGTACTTCCGTGGAATATACCGAAATACAATGTCCATCCGGCAACATCAAGAGGATTCTGAGTGATATCTGCATTACCGGGTTTATCCCCTGCAGAAGACTGTGAAATTAATCTACGGTCGTTATAATTTTGAATTATATCATTCTTAATTCTTTCATTAAAGATTAATCTATTGGTCTCTTCCTTGCATTCGTTAGAAGTACTCCAAATTAAAATAGAAGGCCTGTTATAATCTTTAAATACCATTTCGCGGAACATTTGTTCATGAATGTGACGGTTATTGTTTTGGATATCCCATTCCAATTCATTATCGAACCACCATACAGGAATTTCTTCCATAACAGCCAAACCTAATCGGTCAGCAATTAAATATGTATAAGGATGGTTTGGATAATGCCCTGATCTAAGAAAATTAATATTTGACTGATTTATCTGTTTGAGATCATTATAAATAATTTCTTTCGGCAGACTTCTTCCATAATCAGGGTGATCTTCATGTCTGGCCACGCCTGTAAAAAACACAACCTTTCCGTTCAGCAATACTTTATTGCCTTCGGTTTTTATATGTCTAATACCAAACTGGGTAAAATATTCGTCTTTTATAACTCCGTTTTCTTTCACCGTAATTTTAAAAACATACAAGTTTGGAAATTGCGGAGACCATAATTTTGGAGATGAAATTTTTAAATCAGCTAAAATTACATTTATTGAATCGGCAGGCACATCAAGGTTTGAAATTTTAGTCAAACTCGCGAACGGCACTTCGTTCCCTATTATATCAAAAGCATTATCTGATTTGATGTTTAATTCATTTATATCCGCCTCGTAAACATTAAAATCAACCGATACATTTTTTGCGGAATTATTATTATTACCTACAACTATTGTAGTTTTAAAATCCCCGTCGGAATTTAACGGAACAATATCAGCTCTTAATATGGATATATTATCAGAGATTTCAAGATAAACGTCGTGAATTATTCCAGTATAATTAAACCAATCGCACGGATAGAAAGGAACTATATCTTTTCGTGAACCCCACGCGGGATTATCAACACGCACCGCAATTGTATTTTCTCCGTTATTTATAAGAATGGAAGATACATCAAAAGCGAATGGAGTGAAACCTCCTTCATGATATCCCAAATAAGTATCATTTAACCAGACATCGGCCAGATAATTAACGGAATAAAAGATAAGTTTTACAAATTTACCGCTAAGCGAATCGCCAGCATTGAATTTATATCTGTACCATACTCCGTCCTGATAATATTCAGGCACGGAAGGATATATATTCATAGAATTTTCAACCGAAGGAATTAATTTATTTTCCCACGCACTGTCGTCATAAGAAACTAGGTTTCTTCCATCGGCTTCGGTAATCAAACTATTATAACCCGCTTCATCACGGCGTGAAAGAGATAAATTATGATCAGCAGAAAAACGCTGCTTTTTCCATGTACCCTTCAGGTTTACAACTTTCCTATTCTGTTTTTCAAATGACGGAACAGGCATATCGTTTTGATAGGGTATTTGTACTCCATTAATATTTATTAGTTTTAATGTAGCGTCGATATCAGCCGACTGCGAATAAATTAAATCATGGCAAAAAAATAAAACAATAATAATTAATAGTGGAAATAGAGTTTTATTATTTTCAATTCCGCGCATATTTTTCTCGTATTTAAACTATTTTGAATAATAATTTATAAAAATTAAAACGCTACTTTAATAACACTGCTTTTTTTGTCTTTTCAAATCCGGTAGATGTACTAATTCTATAAAAATAAACACCGGAGTTAATATTTTTTGTATCCCAGTTTAATGTGTAATTTCCGCTTTGCTGAAATTCCGATATCAAGTTATCAACCAGTTCGCCTGTTAATGAATAAACGTTAAGACTTACAATCGAATCTTCCGGGATACTGTAACGGATGACAGTGGAATTATTAAACGGGTTTGGAGTGTTCTGCTGCAATTCAAATGAATCAGGAACTTTTTTATTTTCAATAATTCCAACCGTATTAGGAAAGAATTCAATAAAATTAATATTAAACCCGCCGAAATAAAATTTTACGCTAAGCTCATGTCTTCCCGCGGGAAGTTCTACATTATCCAAAATAACAGTCTGCCAATTCTGCCAGCCGCCTGTAACGGGAACGTCAATTAATTTGCCAAGCGCCCTGTCTTCCAGATTCAAAGAAATTTTTCCTCCGGGATTTGCGCATGCTAATCTTATACTTGCCGAATAAACCCCCGCAATTTCAATATCAACGGTAAATTTCAGCCATTCGCCAGATTCAATCCAACCGACATTATAACCATTTGTAAAATTATCGCTGCATCTCTCAATATCAACTCCGTCGTTTCTATAAACTCCTCCGTTATTCCATGCTTGTCCGCCCGGGCTGCCGGTTGAATTCTGATTTTCAGAATCGCTATATGCGACACCGTTTTGTCCCATATCATAATTAACCATATAAATTCTTCCGGGTATATTATTTTTTTTATACGGGACTGAAGTATTATCCTTAACTTGTCTGAACATAGCATCAATCATATCGGGATGAAATTCGCACTGTGAAATTTTTAATTTATCTGCCTGCGCTAATAATGCAGCGTAAGCGAATGATTCACTAGGTTTGCTGCCTGTTCCGCTCCAGTAATCCAGAAGCTGCTGGTACTGAGGAAGTTTAACCGCTGACAACGGACCGGCAATATTGTCAATTTTTTTATGCGTCCACCAAGCCCATCCGACATTATTATCTTCCATAAGTTTAATGCTTTCGGCGAACCACTGATTAGAATTTTCCCCGCTCTCGCCGTTCCACAAAGGGACATTATAATTCCTAAGATTCAGGTAACCTTGTATTGACGCCTGCGAATTTTCATTCCAGTACTTATGAAAACTATAACACATGTTATTGTCCCACGGCGGTGTAAGTCCTGTAAAATTGGTAGCGAACCAATTCCCTTCAATAAAAATTATATGATTAGTATCAATGTCTCTAATCGCGTCTGTAATTTGAATATACAATTCACGCAAAGGTTCATTGTTTGCGCCCAGATTCCATTTAGGCTCATTTATTAAATCATATCCGCCAATCCATTCTTCATCAACATATCTTTGGGCAAGTTTTTTCCAAAGATCAACTGTTCTTTGTTTATTCAAGTCGCTTTCCCATAATGATGGTTTGGAAGGGTCATAATCGCTAATCGGTTCGTCACTTTGTCCGCCCGGCGCCGCATGAAGATCAAGAATAAGATAAATTTCATTTGCCTTACACCATGATAAAAGTGTATCGATGGTTAGGAATCCTTCTTCTGTATAAACATAAGGCTGATCTTCGGGGGTCAGTTTATTATAATGCATCGGAAGTCTGATAGAATTAAATCCCCAGCTTGCTATTGAATCAATATCTTCTCTTGTAATAAAATTTTCATGATACTTGGAGTAAAATTCATCTGTTTTGGCGGCACCGATAAGATTTTCAATGTTTTTTCTGATTTGGTGTTCTGCATTTGCGAATGCGGAAGTTTTAATCATATAACCTTCCTGCAAAAGCCATCCGCCTAAACCAATACCTCTGAGCAGAACTTCTTCCCCATTTCCATTAACTATTTTTGTGTTTTGAGTTTTAAGAAAACCTTTTGATAAGGCAAATGTGTTTAAAAGCAGGCAATAGATAAAAATCTTAGAAGTGAATTTCATAATGTCCTTTTTAAATATAATTTTATATATAAGTGCAAATTTCACACCAGAAAATGTGTATTGTATTTGAATAATTATAGGGATAAAAATAAAATTAATTATTAAAATGATAACACTGCATTAAAATAATTATCAAAAGAATAACTACTTTAATCCAAGCTCTTTACACATTCTATGGAAGTTAGGGGGCGCTAATCCGAGTTTTACTGCGGCATCGGCATCGGACTCTGAGTTTTCACGGACAAAAATGAAGTAACTTTTTCTAAAATTCTGCTCCATTAATTTAAGCGGTAATATTTTACTCTGTTTAGAAAAATCGAGGAGATTAGTATTCTGCGGGTTTTCTTTTTTAATGATGAGGACGTTTTCCAAATCCTCCATTGTAATTTCATTGTAACAATTAAAAATTAATCTCTGCGCTACATTTTTTAATTCCCTAACATTTCCCGGCCAGTCATAATTTTCGAATAATTCCAATACATCCTTATCAATTTTAGGTGTTGGTTTACCTACATCAAGACTGTAAACTTCCAAAAAATGTTTCATTAAATGATTAATATCGGCAAGTCTTTCCTTTAAAGGAAGGAGATGAATAGGCACAACATTTAAGCGATAATATAAATCTTCTCTAAATCTTTTTTCGCGCACTTCGTTTTCAAGATTTTTATTGGTTGCCGCAATAATTCTTACGTTAACTTTTATGCTTTTGGTACGCCCTATTTTTTCTATTTCACCGTCCTGAATTACTCTTAGAAGTTTCACCTGTGCATTTAAAGGAAGCTCGCCAATTTCGTCAAGGAACAAGGTACCGTTATCGGCTACCTCAAACAGGCCTTGTTTAGAACTATTTGCACCTGTAAAGGCACCTTTTTCATATCCGAAAAATTCGCTTTCTATTAAATCATGAGGAATGCTGCCGCAGTTTATCGGCACAAAGTTTTCAAATTTTCTTTTGCTTCTATAATGAATATTATAAGCTACAAGTTCTTTCCCCGTTCCCGAAGGCCCTGTAATTAAAATATTAATATCGCTCCCCGAATATCTATCGAGGTTAACTTTCAGTTTTTCCATTGGTTCGGAAATTGAGATTATTTTTTTCTGTTCAAGAATATTCTCAACATTTCCGATTAATTTTTTGTTTGAAACAAAGGTAGCTTTTTCGAGTTTCTTTTTTTCGAAAGCGTTAAAAATGCTCATTAGGAAATCGGTCGGCTGATAAATATATTCGTCGATATCCCCGGGGTATTTTGTGCAATACCAGAAAGCTCCCGCTTCCATTAATCTTTTAGCGAAGTTAAAATCAGTAATATTAATTGTAAGTTTTGTTATTACAATTATTTGCAATGACTTGTCAATTAATTTTATTTTTTTAATTAATTCCTCACCTCTTAATGCGCCGGCTATTTGATAATCCATAATAACCAAATCATAAAGCTCAGAATTTTCTTTTAGAATATTTATAGCGTCGTATCCGTTTGACACCACATTTAATATTTCAATACTCTGTTCAAATATTTTAATTGTATTTTTAACTCTTCTAACGTCAAAATCTTCATCTTCAATCAGCAGAATTTTAATTTTCTTTTTATCCATAAGGACAACAACCTTAATATTTAATATCAATTATAAAAGCACCGCCGCCGGAGGGCATATTATTAGCGTCTAAATTCCATCCGCATCGTTTAACCGCCATTTGATATGCGATATAACATCCGTAGCCGCTGTTCTGATCATTTGTATTTTTAGTAGATACATTTTCACTGAATAATTTTTTTATGTTGTGTGTATCTAATTCAAGCAATGATTCATCAAATCCTTTACCGTTATCCATAATAGAAATTTTTGATCTTTTTAATTCCGCGTCGTATTCCGTTTTAATTAAGATTTTTATTTTTTCTACATCGGCATGATCAATAGCATTCTGAATTAAAGGCTCAAATATTTCCCAAACAACGAATTCATTAATATTAACCGGCGGCACATTGTCATCAAGATCAAGTTCAAAATTAAATATGTCCGTTGCCGATGATATTCTCAAAAAAATATGTTTAACAATAAAAGTAATTACCTCATTTAAGTTTGTATGAAACATTTGATTGCGGATAGTATGAACCGGCGGATCATACCATTTCATATCATAAATTACGCGGCTAATAAAATTAGAGTATTTTGTAACTCTAGCAATAACTTCTTTTGTATTCTGTTCCGATATCTGTCTTAAATCCTCTTTGATAAATCCCATTACTTTTTCGGCTTTATGATGAGTATGATAAATCCGTTTTGTAAACAGCGATTCTTTTTCGTGAATTATATGTTCTTTTATATGTTTTTCATTTTCCTCGAACAATTTATGCTGAGCTTCGTTTCTTTCCTTCACGGTAAATGAAGAAATATAATACATTGCAAGAAGCCCCAATAAAATAAGGGATGAATAAATTATTGAAGCCTCATCATAACTTGAAGTAATTTCGTTTGTTATGTTAGTAAAATCAGGAGTTTTTTTCATGTACAAAACGCCAAGGTATTCGCCGTTTGGAACAAACGGTACAAACAGATGAAATGTTTGAGTTCCCTCAAGTCTGCTGAAAATTCTTTCGCCGGATTTAATTTCGTCCTTTAATTCGATGTAATAATTATAGGCTTTAAGATGTTTATCAATTGAGGATTTTGTTAAAGCAAGATCATCTCTTAAAAAGTCGAACAAATATATTCCTTCGTCAATTACAAAATGTTTGCCGTTTTTAGTGACAATAAGACATATATCGTCAACGTTCTGCTGCAAAAGCTGCTGACTGAAAATAATATTAAACGACTGAATAATTTTCTGCTGATCTTTTTCATTATCTATTTTTTTGACGTCAATGTTTTCTAAAAGAAGTTCAAGAGAAGTTGTTGTAAGGTTGGCCATTTTTTCGGCGCTGTCCTGCTGATACCATTTTTGAGTTTCAATCAGGAAACTCTGCAGCGAAGTTTTCTGAATATACGTAAGTATAAACTGAAAAATTATTAATACAACAAATAATACAGTAAGATGCTTGAGCTCAAAACGGTATTGTCTTATATTTTCTAATATTTTATTTTTAGGCATAGTTCTTTAATGTATTATAACTTTATCGGAATTTATCATTTCATCGGCTTGAGCCAATGCTTCCTTAACCGAAATTTCTTTTCTTATCGCTTTATTTACAAAATGAGAAATTATATCGGAAATTCTAGTATAATCCTCAAGAGCCGGACGGTAGACACCGTATTTAAATTGTTCGTCATAATACTGCAGCGTCTCCGTTTTAGGATAATCTTTATAATTTTCAAATATGTTTTTTAGGACCGGAATTGATCCGTCATTAACAAATAATTCTATTTGCGAGCTTTCCTCCAGAAGGAAGTTAATAAATTTAACCGATTCCGATTTATGCCGCGAAAATTTAGAAATCATCAAATTCCAGCCACCGAACATATTAGCGTGTTTGAATCCCTCAAAATGAGGCATTGGAACTGGGACTAACTCATAATTTATTGTGGTATCGGTAATAAATTCATCGTACTCATTTATAAATGTCGGCCACGACCTGATAAATAATCCGTTATTTTTCATAAAATAATCATGGCATAAATACTCGGTAAAGTTTATAGCCGCTTTTGGTGTCATTTCATATTTATTAACGAGATCAACCAGCAATTCAAGAGCTTTTTTAGATTCTTCTCTGCTAAAATTGACCTGGCCTCTCGCGAAAAAGTCCCTATCCTGATTTAATATCGCTTCAATATAACTGCAGACCAACCCCTCATATGAATCGGCAGCAAATGTATAAAACGGTTTATCCGAAATATTTATTGATTTTTTAAGATTTATAAAACGCTCCCAGGTAATAGAATTTTGAAGTTCCTTTTCATATAATTCAAAATCAGACAGACTTTTTAATATATCTTTTCTATAGAACATTGTTGAAAGATCCACTTTAAAAGGCATTGCCACTAACTGATCGTTATAATAACACGATTCCATTGTATATCTTATAGTTTTTTCTCTTTGAACTGTTGAGAAAAATTTCCCAAGCGGCTCGGCCCACTTAGCGAATCTGTAAACCCAAATAATATCTACCGCAAAAACATCAATCTGATCGCTTTTACTTCTCAAAGATCTTGCCAACAATTCTTTCCTTTCATTAGTGCTGAATTTTGAGAAAGGTAGATTTATGGGAATTACTTTAATATTCCCTTCATTCTCTTTGTTAAATTTTTCTATCAAATCCATTAATGTGTCGGTAATATAATCGGCATAATGGATAACAGCCACATTTGTATTAGAAGATCTGCCGCCTGTAAAAAATGTTATTCTTAGCGCAATAAACACTAAAAATATCAAAACAGAAATTAGTACCCATGTTACTGTTGAACTGATTTTAAAAGCGAAAATGGACTCGGCAAGGTTTTTTTTCATCAATAATTTTTTTTTATTTTATTAGTGGCTAAATATAGACATAAATAAAATATTTTACGAAAGATTTTTGTTTTATAAAAACATTATCAATTTAATAATTCGCTTATCTTTAAATATATTTTTTTTTATCATTTATAAATTTAGTTGCCTAAATTGACTAAAACAGATTTTAAATTAAGGTATAAATTTTGCACGTTATTTTATAAAAAGAAAACCGTTATGAAAAATTATCTAATTCTATTATTGTTTTTAACATTTCAAATTGTTTTTGGACAATCGGCCGCCCCGTTAGTTAAAATAGGCGATTATGAAATATCACAGGAAGAGTATAAATTCAGATTTGAGCTCTCGCCCCGTGCAGGAGGTTCCGCGGATAATATAACTCAAAAAGAACAATTTTTATACACTTTAATTTCCGAAAAACTTTGGGCATTAGAAGCAGCAAACACTAATTTAATTAACGATCAATACTTAAAAAATTATTTAAGTATTATTGAAAAAATGTACGTTAGAGACGCATTGTTTAACGAAGAAATCCAAAATAAGATTGTTATTACTAAGGAGGAAATTGAAAAGGATTTGACTAAAATAAATGCGGAATTGGAAATCAAATTTCTCTTTTCCGAAAATAAGAACGAAATTGATTCATTGTATGAAATTTTACTAAAAGGTGAAAATTTTGATTCTCTGCTAACGTTAAGACCAGAGAAACGGGAGCAGCAGGAAAATATAAAGGTTGTATACGGGCAGGTTGATGCCGAAAAAGAGAATATTTTATTTTCTTTAAGTGAAAATAATTACAGCATTCCAATAAAAGAGAATATAGGATGGGTTATTTATTATTTAAATTCAACAAGTCCTTCCCCATTAGTTTCTGAAATGGATAATGAAAAAAAACAGAAAGCTGTTAAAGAAGTTCTCGAAAACAGAAAGAAGAAATTTCTTTTTGATAATTACATAAAGGATTTATACGGTAATCAGGTTATAAATGTTGATAAAGATTTATTCCGGAAATTATTGGGAGTTTTAACCGAAGTAATATTCAAAAAATGCGCAAGCAGCGATTGCGATAAAAATGAAAAATTAATTTTATACGAATCCGATTTCCTAAAAATTAAATCCTATTTCAGTGATAAGGAATTAAAAACAAATTATGTTAAATTTGTCGATAATCCGGTAAATCTAAATTATTTTCTTGATAATCTTTCTTTTAATGAATTTCGAGTAGAAGCGGTTTCGGAAAAATTAATTGAACGCGCATTAAACGGCTGCAACAGAGAATTTATTACTCTTGAGCTTATAACACGCGACGCATATATAAAGAATTACGGAAGCGGAAAATTAGCTCAATCGGAATTAAATTTATGGCGCGATAATTATTTGTCGCAATCGCTGAAGAACAGATTTATCGATTCGGCAAGAGTATCGGATGATGAGGCTTACGAATACTTTTTAAAAAGTAAAAATGATTCATCCAATGCCTTAAAATTAAAGGTGATTGAATTATATACTAAAGATCTTCAAATTGTTGAAATCGTATTGAATAAAATATCGGAAGGTGAGGATTTCCGAAAATTAGCGGCTCAATTTTCGGAAAGGAAAAACGCTGAAAATTTCAATTATGAGCTAACACTTAAAAACTATAATGATTTCCCGGAAATTAGAGAAGCCGCTTCGTCATTAAATATTGGTGAATTAGGCGGTCCAGTTAAAATTGGGAATGGATATTCCATATTTCAATTAATTGAAAAGGAAAATTTTACGGACATATTTGCCGATACATTTGAAACGGAAAAAGAAAATATTAAACAGAAGTTATTTTATGAGAAAATAGGAAGTATTATTAAAAGGAAAACTATTGAATTAGCCAAGAAATATAATTTAGAGGTAAATGAAGATTTGCTGAATAAGGTTAAGACCACAGAAATAAACGCGCTGGTCTACCGCCATTTTGGATTTGGCGGTAGAATTTTAGCAGCGCCGTTTTTAAATATGTTTTACGAATGGTACGAAGATTATAAAAAAGAAATCAGCGGACCTTTATAAAAATTTTATTTAATAAGTTTAGAATCTTCCATTATTATAGCGTAAGAATAACCCGCGCCGAAATCCTTATTTAATGAAATCCTTCCTTCAAAAACTACAATTTCGCCCAATTTTACTTCGTCATTTGTTGTAACGGTTAAATCAAAATTATCACCGTCATTTGTACCGTCCTGCAGATGAATCCAATTTCTATCCATAATACTTGCATTATATTTTGTGACCTTGCCTTTAATCTTTACAACTTTATTTGAATAGGAATCACTGTTGGAATACAATTCGGCAATTGTAATTCCTCCGCTTACCGGATCAATATTAATATCTTCTTTAACAAGCACTGGTTTTTGACCCTGCATAGCGTCCGTCATTGCCGCTTTTTCAGTAAAAGGCACATCACTTATTTCCTGAATAAAAATAATAGTTTCAAAAGTTTTATTAAGATCCTTGCTCTCGAAATTCTTCATTTCGAGTCCTTCTTTATAGTATAACACCGCACCTTCTTCAATACTAAGATTTTTTGTTATTGCAATCCAATATTCGGCACTGTTTTCGGAAACTCTTAAGTAGGTATAAGCGTTTGCTTGTACTACTTCTTCAACTTCTATCTTATGACCTACGATTTTTAAATCATCTGATTGTTTAACTTCATCGCTGCAGGCAAACAATAAAACTGCTAAAACAATTGTGGCTAAAAAATTTATTCGCATTTCTGCTCCTTTTACAATATTTTCAAAATTCTTATATAAATATAATAAAAATATATAACACCCAAATGTATTTTTATCACATTAGGAAATAATAATTTTACTTACGGTCTTTTTTACTCAATTATTCATTATTTCTGCAAGTCACTTGCACTTACCTTTGACGAAAGTTATATTTGCAAGTTACTTGCAAAATAAAACGGACAAAAATGATATCATTTAGAATATTTCTTTTTCTTATCTGCTGTGTGATAATTTCTTTTTCCTGCACTGAAAATAACAATAAGAAATTAAACGTATTCGTAAGCATTCAGCCGCAGAAATTTTTTGTCGAGAAAATCGGCGGCGAAAAAGTTGACGTATCGGTATTTGTAAAATCGGGAATGAGCCCTGAAAATTTTGAACCGCTCCCCTCTCAATTATTAAAATTGTCGGACGCCGATATATATTTTACAATGGGATTTCAATTTGAGGACAGAATTGTACATAATCTTTTGTCCGATAACTCCAATCTAAAAATTGAAGCAACAAATAAGAATATTACTCCGTTAAAAGTAAAATCTTATGAAGAAATATTTAATGAAGATTATAATAACAAACATAAAGATGAAGAACATTTTCACGGTTTATATGATCCTCATACATGGCTAAGTCCTTCATTGGTAAAAATGCAGGCTGAAGTTAATTTAGAAGCAATTATTAACGCCGATTCGTCAAACTCGGATTATTATAAAAATAATTTTTCCGTTTTTATAGGTGAAATTGATTCACTTACAAACATTATATCAACTAATTTAAGCGGCGTAAAAAACAGGAATCTTTTGGTTTTTCACCCGGCATGGGGTTATTTCTGCGATGAGTTTAATCTGAAACAGATACCAATTGAGATTGAAGGAAAAGAACCGGGTATGAAAAATCTTTCGAATATTTTGGATTTTATAAAAAGCAGTAACTCAAAATATATTCTTGCGGAATCACAAAATATTTCGCCTGTTATTAATTCAATATCTGAAGAAACAAATCTCAAAATCATTCATCATAATCCTTTGGCCGAAAATTATTATCAGAATATGATATTTCTTTCAGAAATTATTAAGGAGAATAACTAAATCGTGAATCCGGTTATAAAATTAGAAAATGTAAGCTTTGCGTATAATACAAACTATATTTTAGAGAATATTAATTTAAACGTTGAGCAGAATGATTTCCTCGGTATTATTGGTCCAAACGGTGGCGGGAAAACTACTCTTCTTAAACTTATAATGGGATTTATTAAACCGGACAAAGGAAAAGTTGAAGTCTTCGGCAAATCATCGGGGAAATCTAATTCCAGAATCGGATATGTCCCGCAATTCAATCAGACCGATAAACAATTCCCCATAAAAGCTTTTGACGTAGTTACTATGGGACTTGGACATTCAAAATCATTTCTTCCCTGGAACAAGAAAAGTGATTTTGGGAAAGTCACCGAAGCAATGGACTTTGTAAGCATAACGGATATTGCGGACAATACTTTCGGTGAATTATCCGGCGGGCAGCAACAGCGTTGTTTGATAGCGCGTGCGCTGGTTTCTAATCCCGGAATATTAATACTTGATGAACCAACGGCAAGCGTTGATTCAACGGTTGAAGTAGATATTTATAAGTTATTAAAAAAACTTAATAACGATATGACAATTCTTCTTGTATCGCATGATGTAGGTTTTATTTCATCATACATAAATAAAATTGCGTGTGTTAATAAAGAAATATCGGTACACGGAAGGGATGAAATAAGCTTCGACAAAATTAGTCACGAAGCCTATCACGGCGACTTCTCAATGATTCAGCATAAATGCAATTTATAATTATTAACAACGGTTAAATTATGAAAGAACTTTTTTCTTTTTTCACGGATTATTCATTTATACAAAATGCAATTATTGCCGGACTGCTTTCAAGTATTGCCTGCGGAATATCCGGAACATTCGTTGTAGTAAAAAAGATTTCATATTTGAGCGGCGGAATTGCACATGCGATTGTAGGCGGATTAGGAATCGCTTATTTTCTGGGAATCAATCCTTTGTACGGCGCACTTGCCTTTTCGATTGTATCGGCATTATTAATCGGCACTGTAAAATTAAAACTGAAACAGAACGAAGATACATTAATTAGCGCCTTATGGGCCGTTGGAATGTCAATAGGTTTAATATTCGCATATCTTACTCCAGGATATAATGTTAATCTGCTTTCCTATCTATTCGGAAATATTCTTCTCGTTTCTTCCGAAAGTATTTATCTAATGCTGGTGCTGGATATTTTTATTTCCGCAATTGTTATAATTTTATATAAACAATTTATTTATGTCTGCTTTGATGAAGAATACGCTTACCTGCGCGGAATAAAAGTAGAGCTAATTTATATTCTGCTTTTAATTATGATTTCGTTAACTATCGTTGTACTTGTTCAGTCGGTTGGACTTGTACTTGTGATTGCTTTACTTACACTCCCCTCATCAATTGCAAGAATGTTCTCAAATACAATTTGGAAAATGATATTAATTTCTATTATCCTTATACAGATTTTTACATTTGCCGGATTCGCGTTTTCATTCTCAACTAATCTTCCGTCGGGAGCTTCAATTATTCTAGCCGCGGGATTAGGTTATCTGCTTTCATTTTTTATTCAATCATTTCTAAGAAGGAATACAATAAAATGAAGGAAAGCACGACAAAAAAGCTGCTCAAAGAAAGAAAATTAAGAATTACTACTGTTCGAAATGAAATACTTTCCATTTTTAATGATAGGAATTACGCATTATCATTTTATGATCTTGAAAAAGAATTAAAAACGAAATTCGATACGGCCACTATTTATAGAACAATAAATACTTTTGTAGAGAATAATATAATTCACCAGATTCCGCTTGAATCAAAAACAGCTTATTACGCTTTAAATAGTGTTTTAGAAGAGGATGAGAATTCAAGAAAAGAACATATTCATTTTTTATGCAGAATATGCCGGCGAACGTATTGCCTGGAAAATGTTATAATTAAAGATCTGAAAATCAATAAGAACTTTCGATTAGAATCACTAAAAATTATAGCAGAAGGCGTATGCGATAATTGCGGTGCAATCAGTTAAAACAATATTTTTAATCCGCTTATTTAATTAAATATATTATCCGACTCATAAATCATTCCCCGTTATCAGAATCATTAATTGTATTTTATATTAAACCGTAATGAATTATCTTTTCACATAAAAGAATAAATTAATAATAAAGGATGTTTTATGATTAAAAGAAGAACTACTTCGATCTTGATAATTCTGATATTATTTGTAACCGGATTATTTAACGGGTGCGACAATGAACCGAAACAAAATGCGGATGAAGAATATATTAAACTAATAAATGAATGGGATAATAAAAGGATTGAAAACTTAAAAAGTAAAACCGGCTGGCTGAATCTTGCCGGCTTATACTGGCTTAAAGAAGGTGAAAATAAATTCGGCGGCAATAATGAAAATGATATAGTTTTTCCTGACGGCAAAGCAGATGATTTTATTGGAAGTTTTATTCTGAATAACGGACAGGTAACTTTAAAGGTAAATCCAGGTGTTAAGGTTTATAGTAATAATGAGTTAGTTACCGATCTTATTGTTATGCCGGATACATCAGAGAACACAACTATTATGGATCATAATAATCTAAGCTGGTTTGTTATAATCAGAGATGATAAAGTTGGAATCAGATTAAGAGACTACGATAGTGAAACGGTTAAGACCTTTAATGGAATTGATAGATTCCCAGTTGACACAACATGGAGAATAAAAGCAAAATATATAAAGTTTGAAACGACTAAAATAATTACTGTGCCGAATATTTTAGGTACTTTTTCTGAAGAAGAGTCCAAAGGCGAGATTGTTTTCACTAAAAACGGTACTACATACAGTTTAGCTCCGATAGCCGCGGGAGATAAATATTTTATAATATTTGCTGATGAAACGAGCGGAATTTATACCTACGGTGCGGGAAGATTTCTTTACTCAAATATTGAGGACGAAAATGGAAATATAATATTAGATTTTAACAAAGCTTATAATCCGCCATGTGCTTTTTCAAAATACGCAACATGTCCGCTTCCGCCTAAAGAGAACCATTTGAAGTTATCAGTAACAGCGGGAGAAAAAAACTGGGGCAATCATTAAATATTAATAAAATTATTTGATGTGAAATTTTAGATCAGCTGAAATCCGGCGCGGCGTTTTTGGTCATTTTTTCGATAGCGGTTTTAAATGTTTCTATGTTTTTATCTGAATCAGGTTCAATACAAGCAATCATAGAAGGAATTTTTGTCATTTTAGCTAATTCTATTTTTCCTTGAGTGCCCAGGGTTTTGCTTATATATTTATAATATCGTAATAGTTTCTGCGCCATTTTTTTATTCCTAATAATATCAGAAATTGATTTACTATCGAAAAAAATGGATGATTGTTTAAATACTGGAATAGCGGATATTCTTTTCTTTATTTAGGATTAAATATATAATTTCTAATTTGGATGGCAAGGTTTTTCTTACTTTAAGAATAAAGTTGTGATTTCCATCAATATAAAATTGTTATCTGAACATCCATTACATTTGTAAGAGTTGGACCGGTAATTATTAATGAGTTTATCTTCTTAAAAAAAGTATAAGAATCGTTGTTTGAAAGAAATGATTTATGTTCTAAATTTTTTGATTCAGCTTCAAATATGCATTCTGAATCTATTACAGCACCTGCCGCGTCGGTGGGACCATCGTTACCGTCGGTGCCGCCGCTTAGTATTATTATATTCTCTTTATTTTTAATATAATCTATTAAAGTAAGACAAAACTCCTGATTTCTACCGCCAAGTCCGTTTCCTATAATTTTTACGGTAGTTTCACCTCCTGATACAACGCATAGAGGTTTTTCATAATCAGATAAATTAGAAATGATTTTGAAATACTCTTCGGCAGCGGTTTTAACTTCCCCTTTTATTTTTTTATCAATTTTATAAGTATTATAACCTTTTTTTTCCGCCGAATTTATTATCTCATTTATAGCCGTATCATTATTGCCAATTAAAAAATTTTCATTATCTATTTGAGGAATATTTTCAATAAACGCACCGGTATTACATTTATTGTTTAAATAACTTATTACCGTATCCGGCAGCAAATCGTACAAATTGTATTTATTAATTATTTTAACGGCAGAAGAATAATCGGGGAATGAAACAGAAGTTGGTCCGGACGCAATAATGTTTATATCGTCCCCTATTACATCTGAAATAATAAGTGATACAAATGTCGCTTGCGAACGAGCTATAAGTCCGCCCCCCTTAATTTGGGACAAACATTTTCTTATTGTATTAATTTCATGAATTGATGCTTCATTATTTAACAATACGGTCGTAGTTTTAATTTTATCATTTAATGAAATTCCGTCAACTGGCAATGTAAGTAATGAAGAAGCGCCGCCTGAAATTAGATTTATTATGAGGTCATCCTTACCCGCTGAATTTACAATACTCAGAATTTCTTTAGCGGCTAATACGCTGTTATCGTCGGGCACCGGATGCGCCGCTTCAATAATTTTTATTTTATTAAGATTTTCAAGAAACCCGTATTTAGTAACTATAATTCCTTTTGTTATCTTTTCTAATAATAAATTTTCAAGCGCTTTGGCCATTGAAGTTGAAGCTTTACCGGCTCCTACAACATAAATGTTTTTATACAGATTTAGATCATAACAACGAGGAGCATGATTGATAGAATTAATTTGAAGGATATTATTGCTTAATGACAGGTAATTTTTGAACAGATTTTCGGGAAGTACGGATTCAATACCTTTTTTGAAAAGGTATTGAATATCTTCTCTTATACTTTCAATATTATTTATATTCATCTAATAAATTATGACGAAATTTTAGACATATAATCATCAACAAATTTGGTTTTTGAATTATAACAGGAACCCGGAGTACCTTCTTTGGAGCAGCTTCCGCCTCCGCAGCATCCGGCGTCTTTTCTTTTTTTATATTCACTGAAATGCAGACCTAAAGCAAAAATAACAATCGCCACAATAAAAAATCCTATAACCGCTAGATACTGTACCATTTTATTTCTCTTTTCTAATTTTTTACAATTTTAATTTTTAAATAATTTTTTGAATTCAGGAGTCATTTTTTCAATAAATCCTTTGTCTGTTTTTACAATAAGTAATACAGGAAGTTTCTCTTTTAATGCTAATTTATAACCTTCTTCCGGTCCTAACACTTCAATTGCCGTTGCAAAACCGTCGGCAGCTGTACAATTATCGTAAACTACGGATACAGAAGCAAGAGAATGATTAATAGGTCTGCCGGTTCTCGGGTCAATTGTATGTGAATATCTTATACCGTTTTTTTCAAAATAATTTCTATAATCTCCGCTTGTAGCAACGGCTGCATTATCAAGCGAAATAATTTTCTGAATATCAAATGAGCCGTCGGGTACTGAAATACCTATTTTCCATAATTCATTTAAATGATTTTTACCCGAAGCTCGAACTTCTCCCCCAATTTCAACAAGAAAATTATTATATCCCGAACCTTTAATATAGTTTGAAATTTTATCGACGCCGAAACCTTTTGCAATTGAAGAAAGATCAATATAAACATCCTCCAATTCTTTTCTTATAGACGCTTTTTCTTTATCAAACAAAATCATTTTATAATTACAAAGTGATTTAGCCTTTTTTAGTAATTCATCAGAAGGAATATTGTCATCATTTATTGTAGGACCGAAACCCCATAAATTTACCAATTGTCCCACTGTAATATCTAATGCGCCGTTTGAAGCTTCGCTAATTTTCTGAGCTTCTTCAATAACATATACAAAATCATTTGATACGTTAAACCAGTCCGTATTTTTTGAAGCGTTAAAAAGTGTAATTTCAGAATCTTTCTGCCAGGTGGACATCTGATTATTAACACCGGACAAAAGACTATCAATAGTACTCTTAAGGGATTCTTTTTTTAATTTTGACTGGAATAGGTTTTCGTCAATTACTTTAATTGAATAAGTAGTACCCATTGTAGAACCGCTGAATTCAACAAGATTATTCTTATTGCCGGGTGAACATCCCAGCAAAAATAAAAGTGTTAAAAAAAGCAGTGTATTGATTAATTTCAATTTATAAACCATTATAAAAAAGTCATGCCGCAAAATACGGCATGACTTTTAAGTAAAAAAATAAATGCAGGTTATTTCTTTTCCCATCTCCAGTTTTCATAATATTCCCAGCTGGTAAGGGCATTTAAATCTTTTAATTCTTTTTCTTTTTCATTAAGAATGGTTTTCATCACATCTCCTGCAGAAATAAGTCCAATAAATTTGCCTTCTTTCTGAATTAAAAGATGTCTTAATCTCATCCCTAAAAATTTATCCTGAAGCTGATAAAGAGTATTATTATGTTCGCAATATTTTAATCCCGTATTCATTTGGTCGGAAATTTTTGCGGATTTAGGATCAAATCCTTCTTTAATTGTATTTTTCATCAAATCGCGTTCTGTCCAAATTCCTACGTATTCTTCTCCTTCTTTAATAAGAATAGCGCCAATCTTATTTTCATTCATAACTTTCAGGGCATCGAAAACAGTCGCATCTTTTGAAACGGAAATTATATCCGTCCCTTTTTCATTTAACATATCTTCCGCAGTTTTCATATTACACCTCTCAGTTATTGTGAAATTCCACTCCCGTTTATTTCGGGGGTTTACATTAATTATTAAAGTATAAGAAACTTATCCGCCAAAGTCATCAAATAAGATATTTTCCTGTTCAACACCCAAACTATCAAGCATTTTTGTTACGGCCGCATTCATCATAGGCGGACCGCAAATATAATACTCGCAATCTTCAGGAGCAGGATGATTCTTAAGATAGTTATCAAGCAGCACTTGATGTATAAAACCGACATAGCCGGTCCAATTATCTTCCGGCATTGGTTCGGATAATGCAATGTTCCAAGTAAAGTTAGGATTATCTTTAGCAAGAGAATCAAAATCTTCAACATAAAACATTTCTCTCATACTTCTGGCACCGTACCAGAAAGTCATTTTCCTTTTGCTTTTTAATCTTTTAAGCTGGTCAAAAATATGAGAACGCATAGGCGCCATTCCGGCACCTCCGCCAATAAAAACCATTTCAGCTTCGGTATCTTTAGCGAAGAATTCACCATAGGGACCTGAAATAGTTACTTTATCGCCTGGTTTTAATCCAAATATAAACGAAGACATCTGTCCCGGAGGCACATTCGGCATTCTAGGTGGCGGCGTAGCAATACGTACGTTCAGCATAATAATGCCTTCTTCTTCGGGATAACTGGCCATTGAGTAAGCGCGTACAATCGGCTCTTTAACAACAGATTTGTACTGCCAAATATTAAATTTATCCCAATCCGGTCTGTACTCTTCTTCGATAATAAAATCTTTGTAATCAACAGTATGAGGCGGAGCTTCAATTTGAATATAACCGCCGGCGCGGAAATCAACTTTCTCGCCTGCCGGAAGTTCAAGAACCAATTCTTTAATAAAGGTAGCTACGTTATGATTTGATTTAACAGTACACTCCCATTTTTTGATTTCGAAGATTTCAGGTTCGAGTTCTAATTTCAAATCACCTTTTACGGGAACCTGACAAGATAAACGGTAATGATTTCTGATTTGTTTACGGCTAAGTTTTGTTTTTTCGGTTGCAAGCACATCGCCGCCTCCTTCAACAATCTGAACTTTACATTCGCCGCATGTGCCTCCTCCTCCGCATGCAGAAGGAATAAATATTTGCTGTTCGGCAAGCACATTTAACAGTTTTCCGCCAAGCGGTACCGTTAATGTTTTTTCATCATCTTCATTAATTAATATTTTAGCGTTGCCCGAAGCAACCAGCTTTGATTTGGCAAATAGAATTACCATCACAAGGACTAAAACAATAAGCGTAAACATTACTACGCCAAATAATACTAAACTTGTTCCTTCCATTAAATAAAACCTCTATAATTGAATTCCGGAAAATAACATAAACGCGATAGCCATTAAACCTGCTGTAATAAACGTAATTCCTAATCCTCTTAAACCCGGAGGCACATTGCTGTATTTCATTTTGGTTCTGATTCCGGCAAGCGCAATAATTGCAAGCGCGAAACCTATTCCCGAACCCAAACCAAAAACAACACTTTCCCCGAAATTATAATCTCTTTCAACCATCAGCAACGAACCGCCGAGAATGGCGCAGTTTACAGTAATAAGAGGGAGAAAAATGCCAAGAGCGTTATAAAGTGACGGTACAAATTTGTCTAAAGTCATTTCTAAAATCTGAACCATTGCCGCAATAACGCCTATGTAGGTAATCAATCCTAAAAATGTAAGATCAACATTACCAAGTCCGGCCCAGTCAAGCGCTCCTTTTGTTAATACATTCTGATAAATCAAATTGTTAACAGGCAGAGTTATTGCCTGAACAACAACAACAGCAATACCTAATCCAACCGCAGTTTCAATTCTTTTTGAGACTGCAAGAAAGGTACACATTCCGAGAAAGAATGCGAGAGCCATATTTTCAATAAATATTGATTTAATAAATAAGCTCAAATAATGTTCAACCATTTCTTAATCCTCCTCTACTTGTTCTGGTTTTTTAGTTCTTATCATCCAGATAAGCAGACCTATCAAAATAAAAGCACTCGGCGATAGCAAAAATAAACCGTTCGGGTTATACCATCCGCCGTCTGTGTTTAATGAGAAAACCGTATATCCCAAAAGTTTTCCCGAACCTATTAACTCTCTGAAAAATCCCACAAATAACAGTACAAAGCTGTATCCGATACCGTTACCAAGTCCGTCAATTAAACTTGGTATTGGAGGATTTTGAAGCGCGTAAGCCTCTGCTCTTCCCATTACAATACAGTTGGTTATAATCAGTCCCACATAAACCGATAATTGTTTACTAACGTCAAAAGCAAAAGCTTTAATAAGCTGATCGGCAATAATTACAAGTGAAGCGATAATCGTCATTTCAACTAATATTCTAATGCTGCTGGGAATATGTTTTCTTATAAGACTGACAGACAAATTTGAAAAACCTGTGACCAGGGTTACCGCAAGCGCCATAACGATTGAAGTTTCCAATTTTGATGTAACTGCAAGCGCAGAACAAATTCCCAAAATCTGCAGTGCTATTGGGTTATTATTAAATATGGGATCAAGAAGTTGTTTTGTGTATTTACTCATGCTGATTCCCTTCCTGTCTTAAATTTTCAATAAAAGGACCGTATCCGTGTTCACCGAGCCAGTACTTAACAAAATTATCAACTCCGCGCGTTGTAATCGTAGCGCCCGATAAACCGTCGACTTTAAATTCAGAATTCGAATCCGAAGGATCTACCTTCCCTTTTAATATATTTATTTTCACTTCATTATTTTCACCAAAGGCCTTTTTCCCGTTCCATGAAGCTTTCCATTTGGGATTATCAACTTCACCGCCGAGACCCGGAGTTTCACCATGCTGGTAAAAAGTAATTCCTCTAATAGTTTTCAGATCTTTATCAATAGCTATAAATCCGTATAAAGTTGACCACAAACCTTTTCCGTAAATCGGGAATATATATTTTTCAACTTCATCTTTATTTTTCACTTCATATACAGGCATATATTTTGGTTTTGATTTAATTCCGGCAATATCTTCATCTGCAGGAATATCAACGCCGTATTCAGCATCATCAGCCATTTCTTCAATATTAAAAGTTGCTACATTAAGTTTTTCGGAATGTTTTTCTTCAGGTAAAACTTCACCTGTTTTTAGTTCAATGATGATTCCTTCTATTTTATCTTTATAGGTTTTTTCAATAGAACCTTTATCGGTGTATAAATCACCTGCTTCAAGAATATTTTTAAGCTTGTCAATTCTTTTGTTATCTTCTTGAATTGAATTCAACGCCACTGCGGCGGAAGAAACTAAAACCGAACAAACAAGGCAAACGCCTAAAGCAACTATTATCGTCTTTTTTGTACTATCACCCGACATTTCTAGCCAACCTCCTTTTTATATTCGCATTAATAAATATCCTATCCAGAATAGGAGCAAATACGTTAGCGAATAATATTGCAAGCATCATTCCTTCTGGGAATGCCGGATTAACAACTCTAACAAGCACAACTAAAATTCCAATCAACAAACCATACAGCCACTTCCCTCCTGTCGTATATGCGGCGCTGACAGGATCGGTTGCCATAAATACAGTACCGAAAGCAAAACCGCCTAATACAAGATGCCAAACTGGAGTAACACCAAACATCGGATTTGTTGAACTGCCTATTAAATTAAATAATAATGATGTACCAATCATTCCAAGTAGGACACTAAGCATAATCCTCCAGGAACCGACACCAGTGGCAATTAAAACAACTGCGCCAATTATGCAGGCTAATGTCGATGTCTCTCCCATAGAGCCGGGAATCAAACCAATAAATGAGTCCCACCATGAGAATGTTACATTCATAGCGGTATCGGCGTATTGAGCCAATGGTGTGGCTTGTGAAAAACCGTCAATTGCTGTCCAGACCTTATCTCCGGAAATCTGCGCCGGATAGGCGAAAAATAAAAAAGCTCTTCCGGTTAAGGCAGGATTTAAGATATTCATTCCTACACCGCCGAATACTTCTTTACCAATAACAACGCCGAATGAAATTCCGAGAGCAACTTGCCAATAAGGAATATCGGGAGGGCATATTAATGGGAATAACAAACTTGTTACTAAAAATCCTTCGTTGATTTCATGTTTTCTAACGGTAGCAAAAACTACCTCCCAAAAACCGCCGACAGCGATAGTAACAATATAAATAGGGAAAAAGTATAATGAACCGAGAATAACATTTGATAAAAGACTTGCCTTATCAAACCCAATTCCCAGCCATTCAATTACATTTCCCTGCCAGCTTTCAACCGTACTTAATCCTAATTGCTGCAGAGCAACATTAGCCTGATAACCGGTATTAAATAAGGCCATTAACACCGCAGGTATTAATGCATATACAACCATTATCATCATCCTTTTCAGGTCCATCGCGTCTCTTACATGCGAGGCGCTTTTGGTAACCGTACCGGAAGTAAACATAAATGTAGCGGTCATTTCGTAAAGCGGAAAAAACTTTTCAAGTTTTCCGCCTTTTTCAAAATGATGTTCCTGTTTCTCAATAAATTCTTTTAAGAACTTCACTATCCTTCCTTCTCAATTAAAGTTAAATTTCTTCTTAATGCATGTCCGTGATCCAATTTGGAAGGACAAACATATGTGCATAATGCTAAATCTTCTTCGTCGAGTTCTAATACTCCTAATTTTTCCGCTTCTTCAACATCATTAACGGCTAATGATCTTAATAAATATGTAGGAAGAATATCAAGCGGCATAACCTGCTCGTAACTGCCAATCGGCACAATTGCTCTTTCGCCGCCGTTTGTAGATGTATTAAAATTAAATTTTTTATTAGGGGTTAGACTTGAAGCCAAAATTCTTTTTACCGAAAAAAGATCAAAACCAGGAGTTAACCAGCCTAAGAATTTTTTTTCTCTGCCTTCTGGAACAACTGAAACTTGCTGATGGAATTTACCTAAATAGCAGTATGCTCCTTCCGCTTTAACGCCTGAAAGTACAGAGCCTGAAATAATCCTGTTTTCTCCATCTTTTAATTCGCCGTTTGTTAATTCTGAAAGACAGGCACCCAATCTAGTTTTTAACAATTTTGGATTCTTTACCGAAGGTCCGGCTAATGATACTATTCTTTCTGTTTTAATTCTGCCGGTTTTGAATAAGTATCCCACTGCCGCTAAATCCTGAGCGTTTATGTACCAAACACTTTTCTTTCTTCCCACCGGATCTACAAAATGAATATGAGTGCCAACATTTCCTGAAGGATGCGGACCTTCAAATTCTTCCACTGAAATCTGATTTGAATCTATGACAGGTATATTTGAGCCCGTTGATTTGCAAATAAATATTTTACCGTCGGTTAATTTTGTAAGCAGAAAAAGACCTGTTTGAAAATCATTTTCAGATCCTTCAAGTACTTTTTCAATCGAGGGCGCCAGCGGATTAGAATCCATAGCGGTAACAAATATTGAATGCGGTACTGTCGCCGGGTCGGCTACCTTACTGAACGGACGCGATTTTAATGACTGCCATTGACCTGAAGTTAAAAGCTGTGTTTTAACCGTTTCTTTGTCAATTGTTTTGATTTCAGCATCGGTAAATGATTTAAAAGTTTCTTCTTCATGCCCTTCAAGCTGAATAACAATTGATTGAAAATGTCTTTTTTCGCCGCGGTTAATTTCAACAACTTTTCCCGCGCCGGGAGATGTAAAATTAATTCCTTCCATCTTTTTATCGGTAAATAGAATTTGACCGAGTTTTACATTGTCGCCGACTTTTACAAGCATTGTAGGTTTCATTCCGACGTAATCATCTCCGATAATTGCAATCTTAGAAACTTTATTTGCTTCGGAGATATTTTGTTCGGGGGCGCCGGTAATCGGCAGATCCAAACCTTTTTTGATTTTGTGTTTTCCCATATTCTTAAATAATAATTGTCTATTATCCTATTTTATGAAGTTCATATAAAAAAAGTGATGACTAAAAATCGGGCAAATTATCAGAAAGGAAATAACTTACTCCATTTTTTAAATAATATATCTGGTAAAAATAACTTGTTATCTGAGAAATCACAATAAAAAATTAAAAGAATTTTTATCTTTTTGTATTATTTAAAAGCCAATCGTACATATCCTTGCCTGAATAAACCCTTGTCCAGCAATTATGAGCTAAATCTTCGTGAACAGTAACAATTATATTTCCCCCCGCCGCATCAAGTGAATCGGCCATTTCAAGCGACCATTGAGGTAGAATTACACGGTCTCTTCCTCCGTGAAAAAGCCAAACAGGTGTTTTTCCAATTTTTTTTGCGTCTTCGGGATTCCCTGCCCCGCAAATTGGAACTCCGGCCGCAAATATCTCCGGATATTTTGAAAGCATATACCATGTACCATAACCGCCGTAACTTAATCCGGTTATATATATTCTGTTTTTATCACCGTTATATTCTTTAACTGTATTATTAATTAAAGCAATCAAATCTTTTTCAAGTATATCCCAGCCATAAGGCGGATAAGGTGTTTCATACCTATTTTTAGCATTAAATGTTTCTCTTTTCATCGATTGTCTTTTTGTCCAGTCAATTAAATGACTATTTAAATTTGGACTGTGATTATAGTCATCAGGGAAAGGCAGCATTTGAGGTGCGATAATTATGAATGGGAATTCTCTCCCGTTTTCAATTTCTTTTAACGGTCCGTGGATTTTCACAGTATTAACATCATTGCCTCTTTCGCCGTTGCCGTGAAGGAATAAAAGAACCGGAATTTCTTCGTCATTATTTATATTTTCCGGGATATAAATCAGATAATCTCTGCTGCTGTGAGTAACGCTGCTAATCATACTTTTTTTAATTATTTTTCCTTTCAATTCAAATCCCTTCGTAGAACTATTAATAAAGAATAGATAAAAGATAAAACATATAGTTAAGGATAATTTATTCATCTCTTGCCTTCCTGTATATAAATAAAAAAATTATTGTATGGAATATATTAATAGATAAGTATTGAAACAAAAAAGCATTTAATGGAAAGGGGATTTTTTTTAGCCGCTTATAGGTAAAACTGTTTTTAAAATAATTGTTAAAGAATTTAGGTAATTAGTTTTTAGTTATCGAACAACAGTTGTTTCCAAAAATTTAATATCTGATCCTTTCTTATTATCAAAAGCACAGCATGAAATTATTAAGGTGTATTTATCTTCATTAATGAACTTATTAAGTTCTGCAAATATAAATGGTTTAGCCGAAGTATCAAATGAGGAAGAAATCTGAAATCCGCCGCTGTTTGAAAATCCGTTAACTGTAATTTCATAATCAATTGGACTGTGGTCCGATGTAACGGCATAAAAATATACAATAAGAGTATCATTACTGTTGTAACTGTTTTTTGAAGCAAAAAGGTTCATCATTTTTACATAATCATTTCCTGCGATTGTGTCACCCACAATTAAATTGATCGATTTATAATCATATTCATTTTTATTATTCCATACAATATTAGAAATAATATATCCTTTTTCTTCGAGCGGATTAAATTTTAAAATTTTCTCGGTACTTATAAAACTATCAAATGAACCGCCGTGAATATTCCATTTATATTTCAAAGATTCGGATTCTATTTTATTTGTCTCGCTCATAATTTCTACTATCTGGCCGTTTTCAATTCTTCCCTGATTCAGCAGTTTAATTTGTGTAATTTGAAGAGGCAGATTAGAAAGCGTTTCAACATTTATTACAATGGAATCGCTAACAGTTCCCCCTTTATTGTCATTTACGGTACAAATAATTAAGTAATTTCCTAGCGCGTTAGGAGCTGACCAATAAACAATACTTCCGTTGCCCGAGATACTGCCATTTATTGCCGACCAGCTATATTCCAATTTATCGCCGTCTATGTCCGACGCCAAACATACAAGCTGAATTAAATCCAGACCGCCCGCAGTGTTTGATTGTGAAGTTAAAGAAATAATTTTTGGAGGGTTGTTTTTATCAACTATTACGGGATTCGTTTTTTCTTCGCAGCAAATAAAAAAGATTGACGCAGATAATATTAATATTAAAAATAATTTCACCTTGCTAACTCCAAATTACTGCAAAACAATTTATCTGTTTATATAATAGTATGACACATAATTTCATTTTCATAGATAAATGATTTGTAGAATATGAATTGGCAGTTTTCTTGCAAAAATAAACCGGCTTATTAAAGATATCAATGTAAAAAATATTACATGTATTTAAACATCAAATATTTTATTTTTCGCTTTAATTTCATTAGAGGATTAAATGAGCAAATCTTATCCGCCGGAAATGCACAGCGCTGAACATATATTAAATCAAACCATGGTAAGAATGTTCAATAAAGGTCGTTCTTTCAGCGCTCATATTGAGAAGAAAAAATCAAAGTGTGACTACCGCTTTGACAGAGAATTGACACTTGATGAAACCGCCGAAATAGAAACTCGCGTTAACAATATTATAAATATGGATATGGAAATTACGGAAGATTTTTTAACACGCGAAGAAGCGGATAAATTTGTAAGTCTTGAAAAACTACCCGAAGACGCAGGCGATACGGTTAGAATTATAAAGATTGGCGATTATGATATATGTCCGTGCAGAGGTGAGCATGTAAAATCGACAAAAGAAATTGGTGAATTTAAAATTATATCGACCGGATTCGAAAACGGAATTTTAAGAATAAGATTTAAAGTTGCTTAATTATTCTGAACTCTGATTTGCTTTTTTGTGTTTACTTTTGTTTCATTCTATCATTACTATTTACTAAATAATTCATATGTGAAATTGGCCGTACATTTTAATATATTCGTATAATTAAATTTGAAAGAAAAATACTTTTATGGATCTAATCCCATTTTTTCAGCAGGTTCTGCTGGTCGTTGCAATTATTTTCGCGGTTGTTTTGATTATATCATACATATACTCAAAATTTATAAAAAAAGAAAAAGAAGAAGAACATATTGTTAATAAAACAACAACACAAAATAACGAACATAATTCCGGGACAAGAAAAAAAACAGTTAACTACACTTCAAGCGCCGATTCGCAAAAACTTTATGTAAATACAACCGAACACCGTAAACATGTTGTTGCAAACAAAGCTGCGTCAAAACCGCAAAGATTCCAGGTTCTTAATAAAACTAGCGACGATGAAAAATAAAATTTGCGTATCTATAAATTCTCCTTTTCCCGAAGTTTATCCTTATTGATTAATTAATTTTATAAAATCATTTTCTTTCAACATCAAATCAAAATAGAAATTTATGGAAATTATATTTTTAGCTGCCGGAATTGTAATAGGATTATTTATAGGAATTTTATTTGCTAAATCAAAGTATTCGAGTTCAAAGGGAATTCCATTTGAAGAAGTTGAATCTATCAAAACCGATAAAACGAAAGCCGAAGAAAAAAACAAATTTTTCGAGTTGACGGTATCGGAATTAAAGCATGAATTAGAATCGGTTAGGAATAAATATTCAGAAACTTCTAATGATTTTGTTAAAGTTACAGAACAAAATGAAAATCTGAAGCTTCGATTAAAAGAACATAAAGAAGAAATTGAAAATATCCAGGAAAGTTTCAGAAATGAATTTAAGAATTTGGCCAACGAGATATTGGAGGATAAAAGCAAAAGATTTACCGATCAGAATAAAGAACTTGTGCAGGGATTGCTGAATCCTCTTGGGGATAAAATTAATGAATTTCAGAAAAGAATAAATGATATTCATCACGCCGATACGCAGAGCCGTTCTTCCCTGCTTGAACAGATAAAAACTCTTAGCGAACTTAATAAACAAATGAGTCACGACGCAGATAATTTAACAAAAGCGTTAAAGGGAGATTCAAAAACTCAGGGTACATGGGGTGAATTTATTCTTGAAAGCGTTCTGGAAAAATCAGGACTCGTTAAAGGTGATCAGTATAAAGTTCAGGAAAGTCATAAAAGCGAAGACGGTAAAAGATATCAGCCTGATGTTGTAGTATATTTGCCCGACAATAAAAATATAATTATTGATTCAAAGGTTTCGCTTGTAGCTTATGAAAGATTTGTATCTTCGGATAATGAGAATGATAAAGCGGTATTTTTAAAAGATCATATACGTTCTATAGGCAGTCATATTAAAAATCTTAGTGAAAAGAAATACCAAACTCTTTATGATTTAAATTCTCCCGATTTCGTACTTTTATTTATTCCTATTGAGCCTGCTTTTGCGTTAGCTGTTCAGAACGAACCTAATTTGTTTTATGACGCGTTCGAAAGAAATATAGTTATTGTCAGTCCTTCTACTCTTCTCGCTACTTTAAGAACAATTGAAAGTATTTGGCGTCAGGAAAACCAGAACAAAAACGCTCTTGAAATAGCCCGTCAAAGCGGAGCTCTTTATGATAAGTTTGTGGGATTTGTTGAAGACTTATCCAACATCGGTAAAAAAATAGACTCGACAAAAGAAAGTTATGATTCGGCAATGAAAAAACTTTCTGAAGGCAGCGGTAATATTGTACGACGAGTTGAAAATCTGAAGGACCTTGGGGCTAAAGCTACAAAGACACTTTCAAATACTTTATTGGGGCAAGCGGACGATTAGTCAGTCTATAAATAATCTTCTCTAACAGGAGAAAATACTTCAATCAATAATGTATCTTCAATAGCTTCGGCACTGTGTTCAATATTGGACCCAATATTCCAGCTGTCTCCGGATTCCGCCAATATTTCTTCTCCGTTTATGTTAAACAATAGTTTACCTTTTACCATATAGCCAGTTTGTTCATGGACATGTTTATGAAGCGGAACGAGTGTTCCTTTTTTAAGTATCATTTCGGTAAAAGATGTTCTTTCACCGTGAACAAGTGTTTTAATATTTAGTCCGGGAAGTTTTTCAATATATCCCGAATTATTTTTCTTATAAAACATATTTACTCCTTTATAACAGTAAAACAAACGGCGTCGTAAATACCTTCATCTTTAATAACTGTTTCAGTCAAATCAAATCAGTTTTGAGTAAGCATTTATTCAACATTTTTAATTTAAAACTAGTTAAATCCATAAGCAAAAAAAGTTACCGAAATATTTAAGGCAATATTATTTTTTAGATCCTTAAAAACCTCATCAAAACAGTAAGCAAGAATAAATGATTTCAAAAATATTAATGAGTTGTTTTGCCATCGTACAATTTTGTGAACTCGCTATCGACAGGTTCCCACAATTCAATTTTATTTCCGTCGGGATCCATAATATGCACAAACTTGCCGTAATCATATGATTCTATTTCATCAACAATTTCAACACCTTCATTTCTTAACTGTTCTACCAGCCATTGCAAATCCTCAACCCTGTAATTAACCATAAACTCTTTTTCCGAAGGCTGAAAATAAGTTGTATCATCCTTAAAAGGGCTCCATACCGCATACCCTTTCTGATCCGGTTTATCTGTTAGTCTGAATTCAAAAACTGAACCATACTCATCAAGCGCCAGACCAAGATGTTTGTTATACCATTCTTTTATATTTTTTTGATCGCCGGTTTTAAAGAATATTCCGCCGATACCTGTAACTCTTTTTTTAATTTCGGACATAATCCCTCCGTTTATTTAAATAAATTATTAACAGCGTTTTGATATGAATCGCCTATTTCATCAAGAGCTGAAATGCACATATTTAAATCTTTAAGAAGTCCGTCGCTTAAACCGTAAACCCAGCCGTGCACCGAAATTTTATGGTCTCGTTCCCAAGCGTCCTGTAATATTGTTGTCTGGCAGACATTCAATACTTGTTCAACGACATTTAATTCGCATAATTTATCTACCCGTTTATGTTCATCATAAATTTGATTAAGCTCCTGACTGTATTTAAGACTTACATCCTGAACATGACGCAGCCAATTATCCGCAAGCCCGTGACGCACATTATTCAGCGCGGCTTTTACTCCACCGCAATCATAATGTCCGCATACTATAATATGTTCGATTTCTAATACGTCAACGGCAAATTGCATAACTGAAAGACAGTTTAAATCGGTATGAACAACAACATTGGCAACGTTGCGGTGGACAAATAATTCACCGGGCAGCAGTCCGACAATCTGATTTGCGGGAACGCGGCTGTCGGAACATCCTATCCATAAATATTTTGGGTTTTGCTGTTTGGAGAGTTTTGCAAAAAACTCTGGGTCTTCTGCGGTAATTTTTTTTGACCACTCTGAGTTTTTATCGAATAGTTCTTTTAATACTTTCACTAAGCTCCGCTTTCAATAATTAGTAAATTTTTATAAGAATCTATAAAATTATCCGCGCATAATAAATAAAATAATTATAGATATTATTATTTTGCTAAGCAATGATTATGCAATAATTTTAATGCGTGCGGCCATCCTTCGACTACCGCGTTATAATACCAAAACCAATCATCCCCTTCCCCGTAACCGCTTTGCTCAACAGTTAATATTGTATTCTCTTTTGCTTCTTCAACTTTTATGTCTAAAGTCATAGGTCCCAGAATAGATTTCGCCGGATTTAAATAAACCAAATTTTCAATTACAATATTTTTACCTAATTGTATTTCTTTTATAACCCCAGTGGATACATAACCAAATCCTTTCTCGGAAATTTCCCATGCTACAGTCCAGCATCCGCCAGGCTTAGGATCAATAAATCCTCTTTCCACTCCCCACCAGTTTCTCATTTCTTTTAAATCCAAGAACATATTTAAAGCTTTGTTAGGATCAACAGGCAGTGAAATTGATTCTTTAACTGATTTCATAATATTTTCTTTCTAGCTTCTGAAAATAAAATATACAGCACCAAGCATACATAATCCAGCCCAAATATAATCTAGTTTAATGCTTTCACCCATATAAAATATTGAGAACGGAACGAATACGGAAAGTGTAATTACTTCCTGCATAATTTTTAATTGAGATAAATTCAATTCACTATGTCCAATTCTGTTTGCCGGTACCTGAAGCACGTATTCAAAAAACGCTAATCCCCAGCTTACCGCAATAGCTATGATCAAAGGTTTAGTGCTTAAGTTTTTTAAATGCGCATACCATGCGAAGGTCATAAAAATATTAGATAAAACTAGTAGAAAACCGGTTTGTAAAATTACTGGCATGTTTACCTCAATTATATTGAGAGCAAACATAATTAAAGAAATGAAATTTATGAAAACAATTCTTTGATATTTACATGCGCAGACCCGCTCCAACTGCTTTTTCTGATTCTGGATCAACTATAATAACAAGCGGTCCCAACAAAGAGTCATGTATGGTGTTAAAATAAACTGCGAATAATTTCTGTCCGTTATTTAATAAAACACTGCTTTCGCTTATTAAGAAATAAAATTTTTCATTTTCATTTAAAATCAGAACATCGCTTTCTTTTATCATGCCGTATATTCCCTGCTCCACTTTAAATGGCTTATTGCCGTCAAGCAAGTTTGACTTTTCTTCGGCAGATAGACTTTCATAAGCGATATTTCCGTAATAGCTGTATTCGGCCGGAGTTACTGAGTTTGAATCGTCTCCGCATCCCGCGATAAGAATTATAATTATTAACGTTATAAATTTTTTCATATTATTTTACTTTAATTAAATTTGTAGCGAAAAAAACATATTTATATAATTTTTCAACGCAAAAATTTATATCATCTTAAAAATCCTATTGTAAAAATAAAACTATCGCTATTGTAATCATTAAAAGTATGAGCGAATGTCAAATTGATTGTTATTTTCATTTTATAAGTGTTGAATATTCTTAATCCGGAATTTAGTTGAAGCTCAATACCGTCTTCCCGTCCATTATCCTGATTAAATTCGTACATATCACCGACCATGTAATAATAATTATTCTGCAGATTGGTAAGCCAATGGAATCCAATTCCCGCGCCGATGTAGGGACAAAAATCATCTTTCGTCAACAGGTATGAGGAATATATATTAACTCCAAAACCCTGGCGGCCGAACAGCTGAATGCCGTAATCGAAATTTTCGAGCTCCGCCCCAATTTTTAAATCTATTGTAAAAGATCTTTCCGAATCGCCGAAACCTGTAAGAGGAAAAAGATAGCCTAAAGATAATCCGTAAAATGTGCCGCCGCCGCGAAGCAATGGTTTTTGACTTTCCTCTTCCGTTATTACCCCTTTTTCAGCCGTTAATTTTGCTGATTCATTTCTTATAATACTCATTGCTATTCTTTTCATTATTATATCCAATTCCTCTATCGACATAGAGATAATACTATCACTGATTATAATTTTCTTTTCGGCAATGCTGTAAACGGAATATTCAATGATAATCTTCTGACCAAGTACCAGAAAATTGCAGGTTACAACCTGTTCTGCATTTAATTTTTCGCCGAACTTTTCAATGCATTCGGAAGAATGGCAGTTCGAGTCTTTAATCTCTTCAGTTAACGATTTAGCCGTAACTATTTCCATCTCACTTAATTTGGAAAGTTCAAGACGCAGAATTGCTTCCGCGCTGTTTAATGTTATGCGGTCGATAGATTCAGAAACAAACGGCATTATACCGATTCTTCCTATTTCCGTATTCTGAGCATAAGTTAAATTAGCTGCTGATAAGAACATAATAATTACTGCAGGGATTAATTTCATAAGTTTCATTTATCCTTATAATTCAGTTTTAATTTGGAATAAAAGATAGTTATATAATTCGAGTAATAGAATGTAATTTATTGTCTCTCAAGATAAGCGGTCCTAATTATTCCGCCGCGACTGGATTAAACAAATTTGTTAATTTTTATTTGTCAGCATGATAAAATTTTCTTTTGTATTCATTTGCTATGAGACTTTTAAATCCTTTTGTTCTTTAAAAAGAATTATGATACATTAACTTGAAATTTTATAGTGCATATTTCCCTTTATAGTCACATGTGTTTTTTAAGAATAAAAATATTGAACAAATGGGAATAAAAATATTTTCTAAAAATAAATCGGGCATATTCCGGAAATTTCTATTTACGCTTTTATTCTTTTCGATTGTCCCAGTTCTTGTATTAGGAATAATTACTTCCATATCCCTGAATTCATCCGCAAAAAAAATTGTTGACGATTCGGCCGCAATGATTGATAAAAATATCGAGAAGAATCTATTAATTCAGGCCACAGGTATTGCCAGAGATGTAGAAAAATTTTTAAGAAACAGCGAGATTGATTTATTTGAACTTTCCGAACTTGAGCAAAACCCGAATTTGTATTTGGAATTTGCTAAGAATAAAAAGTCGGAAGTATGGGAACGTACTACAAAAAATGATTCAATTGGACAAAGATCGTTTATTCCGCTTTATAAAGAAATTGCTTTTATTGATATAAACGGTTATGAAAAAGTAAAAATAATTGGAAACAGAATCTCCCCGCTTTCGGCATTAAAGAATGTTAGTATCCCTGCTAATACTACCTACCTTAACGAAGATTATTTCAGCAAAACAATAAATCTTTCATCAAATGATATTTATATTTCGCGTTTAAACGGGTTTTTTGTATCAATCAAAGAGATTGAAGAATCGGAGAATCTGATTACTTATGACGGTGTTTTCCGGTTAGCAATGCCTATTTATAATAAGGGAATAAAAAAAGGTATTGTAGTTCTCGGTATTGATCACCGCCACTTTATGGAATTTACCCAGCATATTTTACCAAACAATGAGAAAGAAATTCTTGTTTCCGAATATCAATCGGGCGATTACGCCTTTATTTTTGATGATGAAGGATGGATAATTACTCATCCTAAATTATGGGATATAAGAGGTGTTGATAAAAAAGGAAATTTGGTGCCGGCATATAACAAATTAACCCCGCCTGACATGATTAAAGAAGGATTTATTCCTTTTAATCTTGACTCCGCAGGATTTATCCATGAAAATTATCCTTTTGCCGCAGATGAAATAAGGAAAAAGAAAACAGGTAAAGTTGTTACGACTAATATAGGCGGCGTAAAAAAAATAATGGTTTATACTCCCATATTTTATAACAGAGGCGAATATAAAAAACATGGTGTTTTCGGCGGCGTTACACTTGGTACTGAAACCACAAAATTTCATTCTGCATCTTCTGAGATTAAAAAAATAGTAGCGGCAACATTTAATTTTTTTATCGATAATATTTTCTTAATCATTTCAATCACACTTTTATTATCAATTCTATTTTCTTTTCTGCTTACCCAAAATTTTACGAAACCTATTATTGAATTAACTAACTTCTCAAAAAAACTAGCAGGCGGAGAACTTGAAAAAAGAATAAAACTTAATCGAAATGACGAAATTGGGATTATGTCCGATTCGTTCAATAAAATGGCTAATGAACTTGAGAAAAGCAGGAACGAACTTCTTCTATCTTATAACGAATTAATGAGTTCTAAAAAAGATATTGAAATTTATACCTCAGACCTTGAATACCAGCTCAAAATATTAAAAAGCATACAAAGCATCAGCAACATTATTGGTTCAACCTTTGAACTTAATACCGTGCTCAAAATTATATTAAGAACATGCGTTGAAAGCGTTAATTTCGACAGGGCAATTTTATATATGCTCGATGACGAAGGCAGATACCTGGAATATAGAGAAATGTTCGGATTCACCGATGAAGAAGAGAAAGTTGCAATGAAATCGGTTCATAATATTTCGCGCGCGGATTGTATTGAAACCCGCGTTGTTAAAACTGGCGAGATTATTTTCGTAGATGATTTTGAAAATTATGCGCACGCGACGGAACTGGATAAAAAAATTAGAACAATTGCTAAAAGCAACAGCTTTGTATTTGTGCCTTTAAGAGTAAAGGAAAAAATAATAGGAATTCTTGGCGCAGATAAATTAAGAACAGGAAATAGAATTTCGGAAACTGATATTAATTCTCTGCAGATACTTGCCAATCAGGCTTCGCGCGTAATTGAAAACACAAGATTGTATACGGAAATAATCTCGCAAAGAAATTTTGTGGCCGATATAGTTTCAAATATGTTGAACGGCGTTGTTTCAACCAACGGAAGAGGAATAATTACCTCAATTAATAAAGCGGCAATTGAAATACTTGAGCTTGATGAAAATGTAAATATTGGAGATAATATTTGGAATCTGCTTGAGAACGCCGAACCGTTATTAAACAAAATGCGCGCAGGCTTAGAGATAGAAGGAATATTCAGAGGTTATAATTTGTATGTCGAAATACTTGGTAAAACTAAATATCTAAATATTAACGCCTCGAGAATATTTGAAAATAATATCCATACCGGGTCAATTATTGTGCTTGAAGATGTTTCGGAGAAAAAGAAACTTGACGAAGAACTGCAGAAAATAGACAGACTTGCTTCATTAGGAAAATTCGCGGCCGGAATTGCTCACGAAATAAGAAATCCTCTTACAGGTTTATCTCTTTATCTTGATAACCTGCACGATCAATTATCAATACAAAATAGTTCACATTCTAAATTACTCATTAACGCGCTTAGCGAAATAGAAAGACTTGACAACCTTGTAAAAGAAATCCTGGATTATGCCGTGCCGGGTAAAAGCCGTATGCGGATGGATAATATAAACACGGTTATCAATAACATACTCCACCTGTCAAACCAGCAGTTTAATAAAGCAGGTATTAAATTACTCAATAAATTTGACCTAAATATTCCCGATTCTAATATGGATTCCGAAAAAATAAAACAGGCTTTGTTAAATATTATTGTAAACTCAATTCAATTTATGCCCGGCGGCGGAGTACTATTCGTTGAGACAATTTTAATAAAAAACGGAAACGATGATGAAAAATATAAAATAATTATTTCCGATACAGGAAAAGGATTTGTAGATTCCGAAATTAAAAATATATTTGAACCTTTCTATTCCAACAGGAAAGAAGGTATTGGACTGGGACTGGCGATAACCCATTCAATAATAAACGAACATGAAGGAACCATAACGGCGAAGAACAAAGCAACCGGCGGCGCTCTGTTTATAATAACCTTACCAGTATTGAAATAAAATTATGATGAATAAAAAAATATTAGTAATTGACGACGAAGAGTTTATAAGAATTAATCTTCACGAAATTTTCGCTCAAAGCGGTTATGAAGTTGATCTTATTGAAACGGCTGAAGAAGGTCTTAAAGCAATTAAAAATAATAATTATGATCTTGCTTTCCTGGATATAAACCTTCCGGATATGAATGGAATTGATCTGCTTCAGGAAGTAAAAAATATTGAGCCTGATCTTCTTGTAATTATTATTACAGGCTTTGCTTCGGTTGAATCGGCAGTTAACGCTATTAAACTCGGCGCTTATGATTATATTAAAAAACCATTTAAAGCCGACGCGATAAAACTTATAACAAAACTTGCTTTTGAAACTCTCTCCCTTAAAAAAAAGGTACAGAAACTTGAAGTACAGCAGAAAGAAATTCAAGGTTTCGATTCAATTATTGGACAAAGTGAAATTATTAAAAGTGTTAAATCACTTATTTCGGAATTCGCCAAATATGATTCGGGTACAGTACTTATTACCGGAGAAAGCGGAAGCGGTAAAGAACTTGTTGCAAGCGCCATTCATAATTTAAGTCCGAGAGCCGATAAATCATTTGTAGAACTTAACTGCGCGTCTATTCCCGAAACGCTGATGGAAAGCGAATTGTTCGGTTATGAAAAAGGAGCCTTTACCGACGCTAAAAATAAAAAAGTAGGACTGTTGGAAATAGCCGACGGCGGCACCTTGTTTCTTGATGAAATCGGTGAAATGAGTTTATCTCTTCAGGCAAAACTACTTCGCGTTATTGAAAACAAAAAAATAAGAAGACTTGGCAGCAATAAGGATTTAAATATAGATCTCAGAATAATTGCCGCGACAAATAAAGATTTAAAAGAGGCGATAAAAAATTCTGAGTTCAGGGAAGATCTATATTACCGGTTAAATGTTCTGCGGGTTGAACTCCCCCCTCTCCGTGAAAGAAGCGATGATGTAATACTTCTTGTTAATCATTTCCTGAATCAGTTTAATTCCAAGTTTACAAAAAAAATTGAGAGATTTTCCGATGATGCGCTTGAAGCGTTAAAAAACTACAGCTGGCCGGGAAATGTAAGGGAATTAAGAAATGTTGTCGAAAGAACATACATACTTCAGAAAAACCCCGTTATAGAAGTTTACGATATTGCCGCCGACTTTATAAATAACAGGCATGAAATAGAAATTAAAATCGGCAACAGCGAACTGGATCTCGAAAAATTTACTTACGAAGAAATTTTAACAGAAATTGACAAAAAATTAATTACGAAAGCACTCGAAATTGCTAACGGAAATACCTCACAAGCTGCGCGAATCCTAAAAATTCCCAGAGAAACTTTAAGATATAAACTTGTAAAGTTGAATATCGCTCAAAAAGAGAATTAGTTTTGTCCGGCAGGTTTTCACCGGACTGGTGAATATTCACCACTTAAACAACATTCCTAAACTTTTAATTGTTCTATTTTCACATAAAATCAAATAAGATTTATTAATCTCATTATGGCACTTTATTTGTCTAATTAAAATGAACTCAATAATCAAGGAGTAACAAATGAAAAAAATAATTACTGTTTCTTTTATGATGATTCTCATTCTTTCTGCGGATTTGATTTACGCACAAATTCAAATTAGCGGCGACGCAAGATTCAGACCTCGTATGGATTTGGATGATAGGTCTGAAGCCGGCGGTACTAATAAATCAGATTTTTATTATATGTATAGAATTAGATTAAATCTGAAAGCCGATATCGGCGACGGATATTTTTTATCTACAAAACTCGGTCATAACGGAATTGCATACTACGGAAAAATGGCAACGGGTTTAAATGCAGATGTTTTCGGCGCTTACGGAAAAGATTATAGAGAAAACGGAAAAAGAATGAGCGTCGATTTTATGGAATTATACGGAGGCAGAACTACACCGGATTTCGGATTTAAAATCGGATTGTTCGGCGTAAATAGTTTTAATAATATTGTTTACGACGTTCATTATCTCCCTAGTTTAATGATTGACATACCTTTCTTCATTTTTAACACGGACGCTCTTTACGGAGCTTCAGTTTATTTTAAAGCAGGACCCGGAAAACTAACCTTGAGCGGATATATTGACGACGCGCGCGGTTTTGCTTTGGAAGATAAAGACGGAAACGAGATTGATAATATTAATGATCAGTATACATTTGCAGCCGATTATGAATTCTCGGCAAGCGATTGGAAATTACAGCCGATGGTTATGTTTACAGTCGCGGATTCAGCCGCAGCGCCTTTAACTTTGGGAGCCAATTTAACAGCACCGAAACTTGGGAACTTCACTTTGTCGGCCGGAATGTTCTATTCAACTTCTTCTAAAACAGAATCAGAAATAAATTACACAGAATACGGTATGGTTGGAAACGAATATTCAGCCTGGAAAGCAAGAGTCAAATTAACCGGTAAATTAGGACCGGGTACATTAACATGGTTCGGTGAATTAGGCGCGTTAAACAACAAATATGAGATTAAACCGGAAAACAATAACGATTTCCTCTACTCATGGCTTTCATATAAGTTTACAATATATAAAAGCGATGCCGGCGAATTCTCAATTGCTCCTCAGTGGAGATTGATGAAATATGATAACGATGCAGGAAACTTAAGAACAAGAAATAAATTGGAAGTTGATTTCGATTTCAAATTCTAATAACTAAACGAAAGAGAATATAATGTTCGCACCAAAAAAAATATTAATACCAACCGACTTTTCGGAATGCGACGGTCATTGTTCGATGTTCGCAATTAAACAAGCTGTTGATATTTCAAAACAGCACGGTTCCGAACTCGTTTTTCTTCATGTAATTACGGAAGATATTTACAAAAAGCCTGTCTTCTTTTTAACCGAAGAAAATATAGAAGGTCTTAAAGATAAAATGCAGGAATTCTATGAAGAAAAACTTGACCATTTAATTGAAGAATACGCGCCGGGTCAAAAAGACAGATGCAGTAAAATTGTTAAAGAAGGAAAACCTTATCACGAAATTCTGAACGAAGCCGAAAATAATGTTGACCTTATTGTTATAGCTACAAGAGGTTTAAGCGGTATTCAGAATGTATTCTACGGAAGCGTTACCGAAAAAGTTGTTAGACACGCAAAATGTTCGGTATTAGTCGTTAGAAAATTGTTAAATGATAAATCCTAAAGGAGTTAAAATGAAAAAAATAAATTTGCTAGTTACAATGACTTTATTCGCTGTTTTTCTTTTTCCCGAAATTACATCAGCGCAGATGTATAAATTTTCCGGCGGACCTTCAGGCGGAACTTTTCAGTACTATGCAAGCGCGATTGCGACACTTGCTAAAAAAAATAATGCTAAAGTATTAGCTAGCGCCTCGGGCGGATCTATTGAAAATATTAGAACCGTTAATTCAGGCAAATCGCAATTCGGAGTTGCATATTCAGGTCACGTTTACGCTGGAATTAAAGGCAAACTTCCTAACGATACAAAAACATATGAAAATGTAATGGCGGTTTCTTTCCTTTACGGCGCGCCAGCTCAATTGGTTGTTAAAAAAAATTCAGGCATAACTAATCCTAAACAACTCAAAAGTAAAAGAGTGGGTGTTGGAAACGCAGGTTCCGGCGCGGCGGCTAACGCTGAAATATATTTCAGACAGCTTGGCATTTGGAATGATATGGGAAAAGAATTTTTAGGCTACCGCGGAGCAGCCGACGCATTTAATAACGGTCAGTTAGACGCATTCTGGGTATTCGCCGGATTCCCAAACGCTGCTGTGCTTGAAGCGGCTCTTCAATCCGATGTTACGGTTTTAAATACTTACGGCGCGGGAGAAGAAGCAAAATTATTTGAAGATTACCCCTACTTCGCCGAAGTTATAATACCGGCTAACACTTACAGCGGACAGGATAAGGACGTAAAGACTTTTCAGGACGCAACTATTTGGGTAGCGAATAAAGATGTTCCTGCTGACGTAGTATATAATCTTTTAAAAAATGTTTATAGTGCCGAAAGCCTTAAATATATGATCGAAGTACATAAATCAGCTGTTGAAATGACAGTAAAACACGGAACCAAAGGTATTGTTACTCCACTTCATCCCGGCGCAGAAAAATTCTGGAAAGAACAAGGTATTTTAAAATAAAATTTTTCCCGAGAGGAGAATTTAATGTACGATCAATTAAATAAATATGAAAAATTAGTATTCAGCGCCTTGTCGGTTTTTCTGGTACTTTTCTATTCCGTATCCGCAGTCTGGATTCCGGCTTCTACCGAATTGCATAGGGGCATCTATGTATTCGTTACATATATATTAGTGTTTATGCTTTACAAATCGAAACACCCGGCATTCAGAGTTTTGGATTATACATTAATGCTTTTGGCCGCGGGCGCTGTTGTTTATTGGATTTACAATTATGAAGCGCTTAATTACAGAGCCGGAGCTGAAACAGAACTTGACCAATGGGTAGCCGCGGTTGGTGTAATACTGGGAATTGAAATCGCAAGAAGAGCGGTTGGTTCCGTTTTCGTTATTATTGGTGTTGTAATGCTCGCTTATGGAGTCTACGGCGAATTTGCCCCCGATTTAATTATGCATCCCGGAGATACATTTTTAGGAGTGTGCACAACAATATTCTTTAAAGAAGACGGCGTTTTCGGAATAATGGCTAATGTGCTTGCAACCTATGTTCTTCTGTTTGTTTTATTCGGCGCGTTTCTTGAAAAATCGGGAGCGCAGAAGTTCTTTATTGATTTTCCTCTCGCGGCTGTTGGACATAAAACCGGCGGACCCGCAAAGGTGGCGGTAATAGCCAGCGCTTTGTTCGGATCAATTTCAGGCAGCGCAATCGCAAATACAGTTTCAACCGGCGCATTTACAATTCCATTAATGAAAAAGGCGGGATTCAGATCTCATGTTGCCGGAGCAATTGAACCTGCTGCCTCAATAGGAGGAATGTTTATGCCCCCTATTATGGGCGCAGGCGGATTTATTATGGCTGAACTTACCGGATTTCCATATTCTTATATTATGCTTGTTGCCATATTCCCCGCCTTTATGTATTTCTTCAGCGTTTTTGTAATGGTTCATTACGAAGCGAAAATGCATAATATAAACGGCGAAAAAAGTACAACTCCGGCATGGGAAATATTTAAGAAAGAATGGTATTACATTTCTCCTCTCGGCATCATAACAATTTTAATGCTTTACGGATTCTCAGCGGGTTTTGCGGCCGTTATGGGAATTGTAAGCTGCATAATCGTAAGCTGGTTTAAAAAAGATACAAGAATTGATCTGAAAGGTTTTGTTGAAGCCTCGGTTCAAGGAACTGAAAGCAGCTTAAAAATTGGCGCGACTGTCGGAATTATCGGTATTATCATTTCTATGCTTACCTTCAGCGGATTGATACTTACATTTGCCGATATTGTAATTGAATTGGCGGCAGGCAGTTTAGTATTAACTATATTTTTTATTGCGCTTGCCTCCTTAGTTCTCGGTATGGGTGTTCCAGTAACAGCAGCTTATCTTATTACAGCGGTTGTTGCCGTACCGGCTTTAACCCATCTTGGTGTAAACGTTATTGCCGCTCATATGATTGTTTATTGGCTGTCGCAGGATTCAAATATTTCTCCGCCTGTATGTATAGCCGCGTTTGCGGGAGCTACTATAGCAAAGGCGCCAATGTGGAAAACGGCGTTCACTGCATTTAAGTTTGCCAAGTTTTTATATCTCGGTCCTTTCTTATTTGGATTTGTACCCGCGTTTTCACTTCAGGGAGATGTTTGGGATATTGTAAAAGTGTTCATTTTAATTATTATTGGAACATACGCCTATTCTTATTTCTTAAGCGGGGCTTGGTGGAAACCTATCAAGAAAAAATTCTTCACAAAAACTGCTAATGAATCGGTTTAGTATAAAAAAAAGAGTTCCGTAAGGAACTCTTTTTTATCAACAATTTTATTTATACTTAGTAATTACAATTCTTAATTATTGTAGAAACGGAATAGAACGTGTTAAATCAATATTACCATTTTTTTCTTATGTATATTTTAGATAACCTATTTCAATAATACCATTTTTTTCGTCTGAGTAAAATCTTTGGTTTTAATCATATAAAAGTAGGTGCCGCTTGGTATATCCTTTGCATTAAAGATAATATTATAATTCCCCTTCTGTTGATATTCATTCACCAAGCTCGAAATTTTCTGTCCCAATAAATTATAAACACTAATTGAAACAAAACCATTTTGCGGAACAGAATACTCAATT